>ERZ779632.624-NODE-624-length-18642-cov-11.057675_pt1 | contig 18642 bp, 18 predicted proteins | sample MGYA00514194_ERZ779632 | MGnify/ENA primary metagenome ERZ779632 (study PRJEB29562, sample SAMEA4376704) | mouse gut metagenome | isolation source: Cecum | study: EMG produced TPA metagenomics assembly of the A DSS colitis mouse model was used to assess the...
GGCCGTCGGACTCCCGAATCGCCATGAGGGCCTTGTCCGCGTTCCGGGGCACGCCTACGGCGATGGAGTCGGCCAGGGTGTTCTCCTCCATGGGCCGCCAGTCCTCGCCGGTCTCAATGGCCCGGTTCAGGGGGCAGCACCCCTCCGCCTGAACGGAGATCAGGCGGGGCAGGCGGTCAATGAACCCTATGGCGTGGAGGTCCTTAAGCCCCTTCCAGAGCCCGGCGATGGTGCAGCCGTCCCCCACGGAGACAGCGATATAGTCCGGCGCCGCCCAGTTCAGCTGCTCCATGATCTCCAGGCCCACGGTCTTTTTCCCCTCGGAGAGGTAGGGATTAATGGCGGCGTTGCGGTTGTACCAGCCCCATTTTTCGATGGCGGCCCTGCTCAGCTCGAAGGTGTCCTCATAGCTGCCCTGGACCGACACCACCGTGGCCCCGAAGGTCATCAGCTGGGCCACTTTCCCCTTGGGGGCCCGGCTGGGAACGAAGATGTAGGTGCTCAGTCCTGCCGCCGCCGCGTTGCCGGCCAGGGAGGAGGCGGCGTTGCCGGTGGAGGAGCAGGCGATCACCTGGGCTCCCGCCTCCCGGGCCTTGGCCACGGCCATAGCGCTGGCCCGGTCCTTCAGGGAGGCGGTGGGGTTGATGCCGTCGTCCTTGATGTAGAGCTTGGCAAGGCCCAGCTCCTGGGCCAGCGCGTCCGCCTCATAGAGGGGGCTGCCGCCCACCCGCAGGGGGGGCAGGGGGGTGTCCTCCTCCACCGGAAGCAGCTCGCGGAAGCGCCACATGGTGCTGTCCCGGCGCTGTGCCAGATCGTCCTTGGTGAAGGTGGAGCGGATGTAGTCGTAGTCGTAAACGATGTCCAGAATGCCGCCGCAGGCGCAGCTGGTCAGATCGGGCGCGGCGGCGTAAATCCTCCCGCATCTCACGCATTTCGCGTGTTTCACGTTTTTCATGGCGGTGCTCCTTTTAGTAATCATTCTTTTTTCTTGAAAGAAAAAAGAATCAAAAAAGAACTTTAGAGGGGGTTACAGGGGCCTCCATCGTACATCCGGCCCCGGATCCAGAAGCGCACCTGCACCTGTGGATTTGCTTATGGTTCGTCTTCCCGGAGATTTTCCAGGGCAACGCGGACCGCCTCAATGACAAATGCCGAAAAATTGCAGTTTGTCCCGCGAATTGCCTCCTCAACGTCTGCGATAACATCGTCAGGAAAACGAATGGTTTTATTTGTGGTTGTGTAGATCTTAGGAATCTTAAATTTCCGCATATTGCACCTCGCCATATATTTATATGGCTATGGTATTGCAATATGTAAATAAAATATGCTTTGCTAAAGTGTTGCATTTTGCATTGCAAAATGTTAAGCTATAAATATCTGAAAAAAAGGGGGGGCATAATCATGGAAAATTTCCCAAAATACTACACTCGATTATTCAATGGCATCACAGACGCGCTCAAAGCGATGGAGGCGCAAAATTATGTCAAGGCACAGGATATTCTTATCCGGGCCCAGCAGGACGCAGAGGAGATGTACCTGGATGACGGGGACGGCGAGGAAGATGAATAAGCGAAAAGGGCGGGGCCAGCGGTCCCGCCCTTGTTGATTCATTCTGCTCTTACAGGTTCTTCAGCAGGCCCGTGGCCTCGTTGAACTCGTTGATGAGCTCATCCAGCTCGGCGGCCTGGGCGTGGACCGCGTCCCAGGTGTTCTCCGTATCGTACCACAGGGCGTTCAGATCCTTCACGTCCCTGGCCTGCTGCTCCACCCAGGTGTAGTACTTCAGGTTGTGGACCCGCTTGCGGTCCGTGTATGTCAGCTCCTTAAGGCTGTCCGTCTTGAGCCCCAGCATGTGCAGGTGGTGGTCCAGGGCCGCCTCGTGGACGCTGTACGCCCCGTGCATCTCGTCCAGCTCCGTGATCCGGCTCTGATACATGGCCGCGCTGTCCGTCAGCACCGTGCCCACCACGTCGTGCTCGGTGAGCTCGTAGTATTTCGCCAGCTTGATGCAGCACAGCACGTTGGCAATGCCGCTGATTCCCAGCCAGCTCAGCTTCTCAATGAGCGCGTCCTCCAGGCCCAGCTCCTCCTTGAGGTACTTCTCGCCGTCGGGGGTGTTGAACAGGCGCAGCAGCCGCTGGCTGTCCTCGTCGTCAATGGCAATGGCCATGTCGGTGTTCTTCACGTTGTGTATCCAGGGGATGTGCTTGTCTCCGATGCCCTCAATGCGGTGGCCGCCGAAGCCGTTGTCCAGGATGGTGGGGCACTGGAGGGCCTCGCCCACGGCCAGCTTGAGATGGGGATAGCGCTCCTTGAGCAGATCGCCCGCGCTCATGGTCCCGGCGGAGCCGGAGGTGAAGCAGGCCCCGGCAAAGCGGTCCCCGGGCCGCTTCACGGCCTCAAAGAGGTCCGCCAGGGCATAGCCGGTGACGTTGTAGTGCCACAGGGGGTTGCCCATCTCCTCAAACTGGTTGAAGATCATGTACTGGGGGTCCTGCTTGAGCTCCCAGGTCTTGTCAAAGATCTCCTTCACGTTGCTCTCGCAGCCCGGGGTGGCGATGACCTCTCCGGCAATGGACTTGAGCCAGCTGAACCGCTCCTGGCTCATCTCGGCGGGGAGGATCGCCACGCTCTCGCAGGCCAGCAGCTTGGAGTTGAAGGCGCCGCCCCGGCAGTAGTTGCCGGTGGAGGGCCAGACGGCCTTGTGCCAGGAGGCGTCAAACTGGCCGGTGACCAGCCGGGGGGCCAGGCAGCCGAAGGACGCGCCCACCTTGTGGCATCCGGTGGGGAACCACTTGCCCGCCATGGCGATGATCCGGCAGGGCACGCCGGAGAGGCTGCTGGGGATCTCCACGTAGTTGGGCACGGCCTGGAACAGGCCGCCGCTCTCCTTGGCCTCGTTCTTCCAGGTGATGCGGAAGAGGTTCAGGGGGTTCACGTCCCACAGGCCCACGCCCCTGAGCTTCTCCTGAATGGGGGCCGGGATGGTCTCCGGGTTCTGCATCTGGGCGATGGTGGGAATGATAACGTTGTTCTCCCTTGCCTTCTGCACGTTCTTGGAGAGGATTTCTCTGTGGATGGTGAGATCAATCTTGCTCATGGCGCTTTTCCTCCTGTTTTAGATCAATGTAAGAATACAGCGTGTATTTGGAGATGCCGAAATACTTGGCCACCTTGTCGCCGCTCTTGGTGACCAGAAACGCCCCGTGCTGGCTGAGGAACTGGATGGCCCGGACCTTGTCGTCCTTGTTCATCAGAGCCGCCGGCTTGCCCACCAGGGCCACGCTCTGCTCGATGAGGCCGTCCAGCATGTCGTTGACGTTGACCACGGCGATGTTCTCCTCCCGCCGGCCGCAGGGGGTACTGGTGATGCCGGACACGGCCTGCTCCACCATCAGCAGGGCGGAGATGTCGAAGTTGATGGACAGGATGCCGGAGACCGCCCCGCCGGGGGAGCGGACGTAGACGGTGGAGGATTTGAGGACCTTGCCGCCGTCGGTGCGGCAGAGGTAGCCCAGGCAGTCCTGGGGGTCCTCGTTGTGGCTCATGATCTGCTCCAGAACCACGTTGGAGGGGCCGTCCCCCACCTTGCGGCCGGTGACGTGGCCGTTTTCGATGTGGACGATGGAGTGGGCCGGATCCTGGCTCTCCAGATCGTGGACCACCACCTCGCAGTTGGAGCCGAACTGGGCGGCCAGGGCGGCGGCCACCTGCTTGAGTACGGACAGCTGATGGGCTTCCAAAACGGTATCAACCTCCCTCTCCCCGGCCTGAGCCGGGGCTGATTTTTGCGGTTCCGGGTGTGCTTCCGGGTCCATCATACCAGCATTGGGAGGAGAATGCAATGGGTTTTCAAAAAGATTTTTAGGTTTTCAAAAAAATTGTTTGACAACCGCGTTTTCTATGCTATGATAAGGATAGAGAGGGGCTGCGGCGTCTGTCCGGAGAGGGGCCGCCATTGGGCTTCGCCCAACGGCCGGCCCGGCAGCGCCTGCGCTGCCCAAGTTCTTTTTGATTCTTTTTCTTTCAAGAAAAAGAATGTTGACTGAAAATACATGAAACGGAGGGCGTGACCTATGGACTTTGAGGGCATCAAGCGGGCATCGGAGGGCTACCGGGAGAACATGAGCAAATTCCTGCGGGACCTGATCGCCATTCCCAGCGAGAGCTGCGGCGAGGAGGGGGTCATCAAGCGCACCATTCTGGAGATGGAGCGGCTGGGCTTTGACCGTACGGAGATTGATCCCCAGGGCAACGCCCTGGGCTGGATGGGCCAGGGGGACAAGGTGATCGCCTTTGACGGACACATCGACACCGTGGGCGTGGGCAACGCCGGCAACTGGGACCACGATCCCTATCAGGGCTACGAGACGGAGGACGTCATCTACGGCCGGGGCGGATCGGACCAGGAGGGCGGCGTTGTGTCGGCGGTGTACGGGGCGAAGATCATGAAGGATCTGGGCCTCATCCCCGAGGGGTACGCGATTCTGGTGGCGGCCACGGTCCAGGAGGAGGACTGCGACGGCCTGTGCTGGCAGTACATCCACAACGAGGACGGCATCACGCCGGAGTTCGTGGTGTCCACGGAGCCCACCGACGGCGGCATTTACCGGGGCCACCGGGGCCGCATGGAGATCCGGGTGGACGTGAAGGGCGTCAGCTGCCACGGCTCCGCCCCGGAGCGGGGGGACAACGCCATCTATAAGATGGCCGACATTGTCCGGGAGATCCGGGCCCTCAACGACAACGACGACGGGGAGGGGACGGAGATCAAGGGGCTGGTGAAGATGCTGAGCCCCCAGTACAACCCGGACCACTACGAGGACGCCCGGTTCCTGGGCCGGGGCACCTGCACGGTGAGCCAGATTTTCTTCACCTCCCCCAGCCGGTGCGCGGTGGCGGACAGCTGCGCGGTGTCCATTGACCGGCGCATGACCGCCGGGGAGACCTGGGACAGCTGCCTGGAGGAGATCCGGGCCCTGCCGGCGGTGCGCAGGTGCGGCGAGGACGTGAAGGTGAGCATGTACATGTATGACCGTCCGGCCTGGACGGGGCTGAAGTACGAGACCGAGTGCTATTTCCCCACCTGGATCAACAAGGAGAGCGCCCCCCACGTCCAGGCCCTGGCGGAGGCCCACAAAGCCCTCTACGGTCCGGAGCGGGTGGGCCACGCGGACCCGGACGAGCGGCTGGACGCCATGCATCTGCGCCGCCGTCCCCTCATCGACAAGTGGACCTTCTCCACCAACGGCGTGTCCATCCAGGGCCGGTACGGCATCCCCTGCGTGGGCTTCGGCCCCGGCGCGGAGAGCCAGGCCCACGCCCCCAACGAGATCACCTGGAAGCAGGATCTGGTCACCTGCGCGGCGGTGTACGCGGCCTGCGTGGGGCTCTACAAGGGCAGGGGCGGCGAGGACGTGTGCGAGTACAGGGGCGGCAAGACGGACAACGATATCAAATAGTTGAAAACAGGTAAAAAGCGTTAAAAGGTTTTTCTTTTTGGTTCTTTTTCTTGTTCACAAAGAAAAAGAACAGGCCGCATAAAATAAAGATATAAAGGAGACGATAAGCAATGAGCAAGACAGAGCAGCTGGCCCAGGGCCTGGAAAAGCTGAAGATCAACGGCATGTACAAAAACGACTTCTACTGGACCTGGGACAAGACGGACGACGAGCTGGCGGCGGTCTTTGCCGTGGCCGACGCCCTGCGGGATCTGCGGGAGCGGAACATCTCCACCCGGATCTTCGACTCCGGCCTGGGCATCTCCATTTTCCGCGACAACTCCACCCGCACCCGGTTCTCCTTCGCCTCCGCCTGCAACCTGCTTGGCCTGGAGGTCAGCGATCTGGACGAGAAGAAGAGCCAGATTGCCCACGGCGAGACGGTCCGGGAGACGGCCAACATGGTCTCCTTCATGGCCGACGTGATCGGCATCCGGGACGACATGTTTATTGAGGAGGGCCACAAGTACCAGAAGACCTTCATGGACGCCCTGGACGAGGGGTATGAGAAGGGCATTCTGGAGCAGCGGCCCACCCTGGTGAACCTCCAGTGCGACGTGGACCACCCCACCCAGTCCATGGCGGACCTGCTCCATGTGATCCACCAGTTCGGCGGCGTGGAGAACCTGAAGGGGAAGAAGGTGGCCATGACCTGGGCCTACTCCCCCAGCTACGGCAAGCCCCTGAGCGTGCCCCAGGGCATCATCGGCCTGTTCACCCGGTTCGGCATGGACGTGACCCTGGCCCATCCGGAGGGGTACGAGGTGATGCCGGAGATCGAGGACGTGGCCCGGAAAAACGCGGCGGCCTCCGGCGGGGCCTTCCGGAAGGTGAACTCCATGGAGGAGGCCTTCCGGGGCGCGGACATTGTCTACCCCAAGAGCTGGGCCCCCTTCAAGGCCATGGAGAAGCGCACCCGGCTCTACCGGGAGGGGGACAAGGCGGGCATTGACCGGCTGGAGCAGGAGCTGCTGGCCCAGAACGCCCAGCATAAGGACTGGTCCTGCACCGAGGAGATGATGAAGCTGACCCGGGAGGGCCGGGCGCTTTACATGCACTGCCTGCCCGCGGACATCACGGGCCTGAGCTGCCAGGAGGGCGAGGTGGATAACTCCGTCTTTGACCGGTATATCCAGCCCCTGTACAAGGAGGCGTCCTTCAAGCCCTACATCATCGCGGCCATGATCTTCCTGAGCAAGGTCAAGGACCCTGTGGGCGCGCTGCGGGCGCTGGAGCGTGCCGGCGGGCGGCGGAAGGCGTTTTAGGTATACATACTTTTCCCTGTGAAGAGCGAAACCGTACCAGAGGAAACAGTATGGCTACTGAAAGGAATTTGAGGAAGTAAGGTATGAGCAAGCGCATCGTCATCGCCCTGGGGGGCAACGCCCTGGGGAACACGCTGCCCGAGCAGGCGGCAGCGGTGAAAATCACCGCCCGGGCCATCGTGGATCTGATCGAGGACGGCAATCAGGTGGTGGTGGCCCACGGAAACGGACCCCAGGTGGGGATTATCAACAACGCCATGGCAGCCCTCCAGAAGGAGGACCCCAACCAGGGCTTCACCCCGCTGTCCGTCTGCGGGGCCATGAGCCAGGCCTACATTGGCTACGATCTGCAAAACGCCTTCCGGGAGGAGCTGCTCAACCGCGGCATCGGCAACATGCCCGTGTGCTCCATTGTCACCCAGGTGGAGGTGGACCCGTCGGACCCGGCCTTTGACCACCCCTCCAAGCCCATTGGCAAGTTCCTGACCGAGCGGGAGGCCAAGGAGTACGCGGCCAAGACCGGCAATCTGGTCCGGGAGGACGCGGGCCGGGGCTGGCGGCGGTACGTGGCCTCCCCCAAGCCCAAGCACATCATTGAGGCCGGCGCCATCCGGGCTCTGACCGAGGACGGCCATCTGGTCATCTGCTGCGGCGGCGGGGGCATCCCGGTCTACCGCACGGAGAAGAACCACCTCAAGGGCGCGGCGGCGGTGATTGACAAGGATTTTGCCTCTGAGCTGCTGGCGGAGCAGCTGGACGCGGATATGCTCATCATCCTCACCGCCGTGGAAAAGGTAGCCGTCAACTTCCGCAGGGAGAACGAGCAGTGGCTGGACGCCATGACCCCGGACCAGGCCCTCCAGTACGCCCGGGAGGGGCAGTTCGCCCCCGGCTCCATGCTGCCGAAGGTGGAGGCGGCGGTGAAATTCGCCCAGTCCAAGCCCGGCCGGGAGGCCCTCATCACCCTGCTGGAGAAGGCCCGGGAGGGCATCGCCGGCAAGACCGGCACCGTCATACGGCAATAAGGATCTGTATTCGCCGCCGCCCAGCGGCTGCGCAGACAGGCCAAGAACCCCCGCCGGACGCAATGTCCGGCGGGGGTTTCGCGCTATTTTTCCCTCTCCGCGCCGCCGCGCAGGTGGGAGATCAGGTGACAGACAAGACCCACGTCCGCCTCCGTCAGCCCGGCGATGCTGACGGTGGCCGTCTCGTTGAGGCCCAGGAGGTAGTCCGCCGAGACCCGGAAGAGCCCGGCCAGCTCCGCGATATACTGCGTCGAGGGGGTGGAAATACCCATCTCCCAGGCGTTCACGCTGGACCGGGTGATGCCCAGCCGCTTTGCCAGCTTTTCCTGGGACATGCCCGCCTGCTCCCGCAGGATCTTGATTCGCTCCGCTGTCATTGGATCCCCTCCTCTGGGGAATATGATAGCGGATTTTTCTGACAGACGCAATAGGCATTTACGGGGGAACGGGGAAAACCATTTTTACAGCGGCAGATGGCTCTTATCGGGATCTGTGTAGGGGCGAGCATTGCTCGCCCGCTTCTTTCGGACCGCTGGAAGGCGTCGTTAGAGCGGGCGAGCAGTGCTCGCCCCTACAGGAAACTGCGTTTTTCCAAAAATTGATTTCCGTGGCGGAGAAACGGGCCCCGGGATAAGTGGGAGATGGCACAAAAGAACGCACAGCAGAGACAGTTGTTTTGTTTATGCAGACAAAACTTTTTCCAGCGGTTAAAAAAACGTTGACGGGGACAAAATGCCTGTGTTACGATTTAATCTATTAAAGCAGCGGCAGACGGCCGGACAGGCCGCCGCCCATGCCAAATTCAGCTTGGAGGCGACAGCCATGCGCATTGCGAACGACTATCTCAACGGCCTGATGGAGCGGGTGATTGCCCGCAACCCGGCAGAGCCGGAGTTTCACCAGGCGGTGGGGGAGGTGCTCACCTCCCTGGTCCCCGTGGTGGAGGCCAACCCCGCCTATATCACCGAGGGCGTGATGGACTGCATCGTGGAGCCGGAGCGGATCATCAAGTTCCGGGTGCCCTGGGAGGACGAGCAGGGCAATATCCACGTCAACCGGGGCTTCCGGGTCCAGTTCAACTCCGCCATCGGCCCCTACAAAGGGGGCCTGCGGTTCCACCCCACCGTCTACGAGGGCATTGTGAAGTTTCTGGGCTTTGAGCAGATCTTCAAAAACAGCCTCACCGGCCTGCCCATCGGCGGCGGCAAGGGCGGGGCGGACTTTGACCCCAAGGGCCGGAGCGACCTGGAGGTCATGCGCTTCTGCCAGAGCTTCATGACTGAGCTCTTCAAGTATATCGGCCCGGACACCGATGTGCCCGCCGGGGACATCGGCGTGGGCAGCCGGGAGATCGGCTACCTCTTCGGCCAGTACAAGCGCCTGCGCAACGAGTTCACCGGCGTGCTCACCGGCAAGGGCCTGACCTACGGCGGTTCTCTGGCCCGCACCGAGGCCACCGGCTACGGCCTGTGCTACTTTGCCGACTGCATGCTCAGGGACGCGGGCCGGAGCTTTGACGGGGCCGCGGTGGCCATCTCCGGGTCCGGCAACGTGGCCATCTACGCCTGCGAGAAGGCGGCCCAGTTCGGAGCCAGGGTGGTGACCATGAGCGACTCCGGCGGGTTTATCTACGACAAGAACGGCATTGACCTGCCCCTGGTCAAGGAGCTCAAGGAGGTCCGGCGTCAGCGCATCTCCGCCTATGTGGACGTCCACCCGGAGGCGGAGTACCACCCGGGCTGCGCCGGCGTGTGGCAGACGCCCTGCGACATTGCCCTGCCCTGCGCCACCCAGAACGAGCTGGATCTGAACGGGGCCAGGGCTCTGATCGGGAACGGCTGCTATGCCGTGGCCGAGGGGGCCAACATGCCCTGCACCCCGGAGGCGGTGGAGGCCCTCCAGGCCGCCGGCGTGCTCTTCGCCCCGGCCAAGGCCGCCAACGCCGGCGGCGTGGCCACCTCCGCTCTGGAGATGAGCCAGAACTCCATGCGCTTCTACTGGACCTTCGAGGAGGTGGACGAGCACCTGAAAACCATTATGACGGACCTCTACCGCAACGCCTCCGCCGCCGCGGCCCAGTACGGCATGGCGGGGAATCTGGCGGCGGGGGCCAACATCGCCGGATTTGTCAAGGTGGCGGACGCCATGCTGGCCTACGGCATTGTGTAAGGGGGCGGGCCTGTGAACGAGTATATTGCCCGGGTGCGGGAGAATCTGGCGCGGCAGTACCCCAACGAGCCGGAGTACCTCCAGTCCGTGAACGCCTGGCTGGAGATGATCGGGCCGGCGGCGGACGATCCCCGGTACGAGCGGCTGGATCTCATCACACGCATGGTGGAGCCGGAGCGAATGTTTACCTTTCTCATCCCCTGGGTGGACGATGAGGGCGTGACCCACACCAGCCACGGCTACCGGGTCCAGTTCAACTCCGCCATCGGCCCCTACAAGGGGGGCCTGCGGTTTCACCCCACGGTCAGCCCCTCGGTAGTGAAGTTCCTGGGGTTTGAGCAGACCTACAAAAACGCCCTCACCGGCCTGCCCATCGGCGGGGCGGCCGGCGGCGCGGACTTCGATCCCCGGGGCAGGTCCCGCCGGGAGATCATGCGCTTCTGCCAGAGCTTCATGTACGCCCTCTACCGGTATATTGGCGCGGACACCGACGTGCCCGCCGGGGACATCGGCGTGGGCAGCCGGGAGATCGGCTACCTCTACGGGGCCTACAAGAAGGTGACGGGCCGGGCCGAGAGCAGCGCCCTCACCGGCAAGGGCCTGACCTACGGCGGCAGCCGGGTCCGCCAGGAGGCGGCGGGCTTCGGCACGGTGTACTTCCTCGCCCGGATGCTGGAGCACCAGGGGGAGACCATGGAGGGCAAGCGGCTGCTGGTCTCCGGCTTTGGCAATATGAGCTGGGGGGTGTGCCGCAAGGCCGCCCAGCTGGGGGGCCGGGTGGTGACCCTCTCCGGGCCGGACGGATATATCTACGATCCGGACGGCGTGGCCACCCAGGAGAAGTACGACTTCATGGTGGAAATGCGCTGCAGCGGGGAGGACCGGGTGGAGCCCTACGCGGAGCGGTTCGGCGTGGCCTTCTACCCGGGCCGGAAGCCCTGGGAGGTCCCGGGAGACGCGGCTATCCCCTGCGCCACCCAGAACGAGCTGACTGTGGACGACGCGGTGCTCATCCTGGCCAACGGCGTGCGCTACTACGTGGAGGGGGCCAACATGCCCGCCACAGCGGAGGCCCTGCGGCTGCTGCGGCTGAGCCCCAGGGTGCTCACGGCGGGGGCCAAAGCGGCGGGCAGCGGGGGCGTGGCGGTGTCCGCCCTGGAGATGGTGCAGAACTCCCTGCGCTACAGCTGGTCCCGCCGGGAGGTGGACGAGAAGCTGCGGGGGATCATGAGCTCCATCTACGACGCCTCCGCCGCGGCGGCGGAGGCCTACGGCCTGGGCTATGACCTCATCGCGGGCAACGACATCGCCGCGTTCAAGAAGATCGCTGACGCCATGATCGCCCAGGGACTGTAGAGAAGACGAACCATCCGCCCCCCAAGCGCCGGGGAGCGGGTGGTTTTTTTCACGCCGGGCATTTTCGGTGAAAAGCTTCCTTGTAAAACCGGGGAAACTGTGGTATACTCGCTCTATCCAAAGGATCCGGGAGGAACGGGAAATGGAACCTGTATGCTACACGGTGCAGACCATCAACGGCGACTACGCCTACCTGCTCAGCGACAGCGGCGTTGAGAACCAGGTGGCCATGTTTCTGCTGCCCGAGGGCACGGACGTGGGCAGCCGCCTCCTGTGGGAGAACTTCCAGTGGACGCTGCTGTAGGGGTCCGGCCCCGGGCAGTCCGCCGGAGGAGAGGAGTACGGTATGCTGAAGCAGATCACTGATATTGTAAGGGAGGCGGCCCAGATCGTTCTGGCCGCCAGGGACATCCCGTCCCAGACCCATGAGAAGACCTCCGCCGCCGATCTGGTGACGGAGTATGATCTGGCGGTGGAGCGGTTTCTGAAGGAGAAGCTGCCCCCGCTGGTCCCGGGGTCCGTCTTCTTTGGCGAGGAGGAGGCGGAGAACGCCGACCCCAGCCGGGGGTGGGCCTTTATTGTGGACCCCATCGACGGCACCACCAACTTTGTCCGGGACCTCCGCCAGAGCGCCATCTCCGTGGCCCTGGCCAGGGACGGCGCGGTGGAGTACGGCGTGGTCTACGACCTCTATAAGGACGAGCTGTTCTCCGCCAGGCGGGGCGGCGGCGCGTTCCTCAACGGCAGTCCCATCCACGTCAGCACCCGCCCCCTGTCCCAGGGGGTGTTCGGCATGGGCACCGCCATCTATAAGCGGGAGTACCTGGAGCCCACCATGCGCCTGACGGAGCAGCTCTTCCGCCGCAGCTGCGACTTCCGCCGCCTGGGCTCGGCGGCCCTGGACCTGTGCAACGTGGCCTGCGGGCGCACGGAGGTGTTCTTCGAGTACAGCCTGTGCCCCTGGGACTACGCGGCGGGGAGCCTGCTGGTGTGCGAGGCCGGGGGGAGGATCTGCACCCTGGAGGGGAAGCCCCTGCCCATTGTGGAGCGGAGCAGCGCCTGGGCCAGCAATCTAGTGAACTGGGATATCCTGCGGGAGCTGGAGGTCTGACGCCATGCCCTATCTGCTGACCATACTCCTGTGCGTGGCCGCCGATCAGGCGGTGAAATACTACGTTGTCACCCACCTGGCCCTCTACGAGAGCGCCCCCCTGCTGCCGGGGCTGGTGGAGCTGTACTACATCCGCAACACCGGCGGCGGCTTCTCCATCCTCTCCGGCCACACCTGGCTCCTCACCCTGCTGACGGCGGCGGTGATGGTTGTCGTGGCGGTGCTGCTGGTGCGGAGAACCTTCCCCCACCCCCTGGCCATGTGGACGCTGACGGCCATCCTGGGGGGCGGACTGGGGAACCTCATCGACCGGGTGCGGCTGGGCTATGTGGTGGACATGTTCAACTTCCAGTTCATGCGCTATCCGGTGTTCAACGTGGCGGACATTCTGGTGGTCTGCGGGACCATCGGCTTTGCCGCCTACTATCTGCTGCTCCACGACAGGGTGGCAAAAAAGGAGACAGACCATGGGACGGACCAGCCTGACGGCGGCCAGTGAGGACCGGGGGGTCCGGCTGGACAGCTTCCTGGCCGGCCGCGTCCCGGAGCTGACCCGCTCCGCTGCGGCGCGGCTCATCGAGACCGGCCGGGTGACGGTGGCGGGGCGGACCGCCGCCAAGAGCTGCCGCCTGGAGGGCGGGGAGCTGGTGGAGGCGGAGCTGCCGGACCCGGAGCCAACCCAGGCCCTGCCCCAGGACATTCCCCTGGACGTGGTGTATGAGGACGAGGACGTGATCGTGGTAAACAAGCCGGCGGGGCTGGTGGTCCATCCGGCCCCGGGCCACCCGGACGGCACCCTGGTCAACGCCCTGCTCCACCACTGCGGCAGCAGCCTCAGCGGCATCGGGGGGGAGCTGCGGCCGGGGATCGTCCACCGCATTGACCGTGACACCAGCGGCCTCATCATCGCGGCCAAGAACGACGCGGCCCACCAGGCCCTCTCCGCCCAGCTCCAGGACCACACCCTGGCCCGGACCTACGAGGCCGTGGTGGTGGGGAACCTCCGAGAGGACCGGGGGACCGTGGACGCGCCCATCGGCCGCCACCACACGGACCGGAAGAAGATGGCCGTCACGGACCGGGGGGGCCGCGCCGCAGTGACCCACTGGGAGGTTCTGGAGCGGTTCCAGGGCTTTACCCACGTCCGCTGCCGGCTGGAGACCGGGCGCACCCACCAGATCCGGGTCCACATGGCCCACCTGGGCCACCCCATCTGCGGGGATACGGTCTACGGGGCCAGAAAGCCGGTGCCGGGGCTGACAGGCCAGTGCCTCCACGCGGTTGGCCTGCGGTTCATCCACCCCAGGACCGGGGAGGCGGTGGAGCTGTCCTGCCCGCTGAGCGATGCGTTTACCGCCCTGCTGGAGAAGCTGCGGAAGTGAGAATACAAAAATGACATCCCGGGGCTGCCGCGCAGCGGCCCCGGGATGTTTCTTCCGGTTTCCTTGATGCCCGGGTTCGTCAGCTGGGGCTGGGCGAGGATGTGTCGGACCGGAGAGAGCCGCCTGCGGGGCCGGGGAGATCCATTGCTGCGGGACCGGGCGGACTTGCATTTTTCCGCGGGATATTCTATACTATTTAGGTAAAGAGGCCCTTTTCCCCGGCCCCTATCCCCGCTTGGAGGACGATGAAAGCAAAGGAGGCTTCGTCATGAAGAGATTCCGCCCCATCCTGTCCGCTGTCCTGGCCCTGCTCCTGGTCCTGCCAGGGACGGCCCGGGCCGGGGATCCCCCCGCCGCCCCGATGTCCACCGGCCTGGGGGAGGCCCCCGAGGTGGCCCTGCCCTGGGACGACGGGTGGTTTGAGGGGGACCCGGCCCAGTACAACCACGATCTGACCATTGCCGCTATGGTCCTCAGCGGCAGCGCCTACGCCGGCCGGGGCGCGGGCGTCCGGGAGGGGCTGCAGCGGCTGGGCTTCCGGGCCGTGCAGTCCTTCAACTATCAAATCTGCGATCAGCCCGACGGCGGCCGGGCCGCCTACACCTTCGCCCGCAGGGACCTGCCAGACGCCTGTCTGGTGGCCGTCGTCGTCCGCGGCACCGGGGAGGTGACGGAGTGGGCCGGGAACCTGAACGTGGGCACGGGCCGGGACCACGCGGGCTTCGCCCAGGCCGGGGACGAGCTGCTGGAGAATCTGGAGAATTATCTGGCTCAGGAGCCGGACCGGCCCCTCCGCTTCCTGGTAACCGGCCACAGCCGGGGCGGGGCGGTGGCCAACCTGACCGCCGCCCGGCTGACGGCGGAGAACCGCGGGGCCGTGTACGCCCGCACCTTTGCCACTCCCGCCGTGTCCCTGGACGGGACCGGGGAGGGATATGAGAACATCTTCAACATCACCGGCCCGGAGGATCTGGTGCCCCAGCTCCCCCTGGCCCAGTGGGGCTACTGCCGCTACGGCGTGGACCTGCCTCTGCCGGACCGTGCCTCCTGGGGCAGGGCCTACGGCAGCGTATTCCAGGAGATGCGGCGCTCGTTCCGGGACCTCACCGGCCAGAACTACGTCTCCTACCGGGACCCGGCGGCGGTGGAGCGGATGGTCTCCGTCATCGCAAAGCAGGCGCCCGCCGCCTCCGGCGACGTGACGGCCATGCTGGAGGCCCTGCTGCGGGGGGACTACCAGGCCCTCTCGGATCTGGCCAACCGGGATGGGGAGACGGCGCTGGCCCTGGGGCGGACGGCGGTGCGGCTCACCGCCCAGCTGGTCCCCCTGCTCTCCCAGGAGCGGGACGGCCTGACCTGCGCCCACTGCATGGCCAGCTACTACTGCTGGCTCACGGTCTGGCGGGGAGAGGGCCCTCCGGAGGAATGAAAAGGTCCCGGGTACGCCGTACCCGGGACCTTTTTCTACTCCACATCCGCCAGCAGATCGGGCCGGGCCAGGACCCCCTCCAGCAGGCCGCCGGGGATGGCGAACTCCGGCGAGCCCACAGTCCCCGGGGCCACCGTGTCCGCCTCAAAGGCGATGACCAGCCGGCCCTCCCCGTCGATGTAGAAGTCCTGGTCCGGGGCGATCTCCCGGAAGCAGTCCGCCTCCGGCCAGATGTCCCCGGGCAGATAGTAGCTGCCCTTTCCGGTGCGGATCCGCTCCGCCATCTGGGCCTGAACCTCCCGGCTGAGAAGGGACACGTAGTCCGTTCCCTCCAGGAACAGATCCGGCAGGGTCAGCACCCGCCCCGCCGCCCGGTCCAGCACCACATAGCGGCGGCAGGCGTCTCCCCCGCTCACCACCCCGTTGAATCGGAGCACCAGCAGCGGTCCGCTGCTGGGCGTCACAGCCCAATCCACCTCTACCACCGGTCTGTCCGCGTACCTGCGGCCGACGTACTGGAGGAACGCCTCCTCCATCTGCCCGGCAAAGGCGGCCGCCTCGCCGTCCAGCGCCGCCCCGCCGCCGGAGGGGATCCGGTGGTCCTGGCGCTGGGCGCTCTCCTGGCCCAGGCCGTAGGTGCGCAGATCCAGCACCCGGACCCCCGGGCCCAGGACGGGCAGCTCCTCCAAGGTGTCAAGGAGGCCGGGGGAGCCGTTGAGGAACAGGCAGCAGATCGCGGCGCTGACCAGGGCCGCCGTAATCCAGATCCCCCGCCCCTCCCGGCGGCTGGGATCGTCCGCCGGGAGGGGCGGGAAGAGGACCGCCTGGGTGTAAAACCGTCCGGCCTCCCACCGGCAGCGGAACAGGCCTCCGTACTTCTCCGCCACTGCCCGGATGCTCCGCAGGCCCAGGCCGTGGTTCCCCCGGTCCGGGGGCAGGCCGTCCTCCCCCATCTGCACCGGCTGGGGGCAGGGGTTGTCCACGGAGACCGTCAGGCGCTGGTTGCCGGTGCAGGTCATCCGCAGGGCGATGCGTCGGTCCTTTGCCGGCAGGGCCTGACAGGCGTGGATGGCGTTCTCCAGGGCGTTGGCCAGCACCACGCACAGATCCGTCTCGTCAAAGGGCAGCTGGGCCGGGATCCGCACCCCGGCCTCCACGGCGCAGCCCGCCCTCTCGGCCTGGCTGACGTAGGCGGAGAGCACCGCGTTGACCGTGTTGTTGGCGCACCAGCGGGGCTGGCTGGGGCTGTCCTGGCTGCGGCTGAGATCCTGGACGTACCGCCGGGCCCCCTCCAGATCCCTCTGCTGGAGCATGTTGTCCAGCACCGTCAGGTGGTGGCGCACGTCGTGGCGGTAGATCCGCTCCAGCTCCGTCTTCTGGACCACCGCGTCGTAGTCCCGCCGCTGGAGATCCATCTGCCGCCGGACCTCGTGCTCCGAGTCCCGGGCCTCCCGCAGGCTGACGGACAGCACCAGCACCCGGGAGAGCACCAGAAAGATGGACACCCCCGCTAACAGCACAAACAGCAGCGCCGTGGGACTGCTGGCACTGCTGGAGAGATAACTCATAAGAAGGAAGGCGAGCACCGTGGGGAAGGCCATGGCCAGCCACCCCTCGTCCATTCTGCCCACGCAGCGGCGGAAGGGGGCGCGGAGCCACCGGTACACCACAGTCAGAAGTCCGGCGGCGGCCAGCGCCAGGGCCGCCAGAATAGCCAGGCGGTATGTCCGGCTGCCTAACTGCCCCATGGCGGCGGCCACAGAGAGGAGGTACTTGCGCAGATAGTTGAGGATATAGCCCACCAGAGCCGCCGTGCTCCACACCACGCCGGACTGGAACCAGGTGAAGGTGGACAGGCGGTGGATGCACAGGACCATGGGCAGGTAGACGGTCACCGGGATCAGCGTGAGCATCAGCTCCCGCTCCCCCGCCAGCAGCAGCGCCGCCTGCACCGCCAGCGCGGCGGCCAGCAGTCCGCCCCACCGGCGGGCGGCCTCCCTGGGCGGAAGCCGGAAGATGACCAGCGCCAGATATGTGCTCAGAAAGGCGGCCAGGGTGATGCAGGCGTACAGTACGGAAAACATCCTACACCTGCTCCTCCGCCTGGCCGCCCAGCCAGTAGTCGCTCCACCGCTGCTTCATCAGGGAGGCGCGGCCCCGGGCCAGGGGCACCCGCTCCCCGTTGTCCAGCTTCAGGGAGCTCCGCTCCACCGCCGCCACATAGTACAGGTTCACCGCGAAGCTGGCCCCGCTCTGAAAAAAACGGGAGTCGCTGAGGAGCTGGGCCGTCTCCTCCTGGAAGGAGGTGCGCACGGTCAGGCTGTCCACCAGGGTGTTGTTGGACAGGTGGTAGCGCACCACCCGGTTGCTCAGCTCCACGTACATGATCCGGTCCAGGGGTACCAGCACCAGCCCCTCCCGGGTCTTGACCGTCACGCAGGAGGCCCGCCGCTTCTCCAGCGCGGCGGCGGCCTGGTCCAGCACCTGGTAGAGCTTGGCGGGCTCCACGGGCTTCATCAGGTAGTAGAAGGCCCGGGCGGCGTAGGACTCCACCGCGTACTCCGGAGAGATGGAGAGGTAGACGATGGCCCCGTAGTGACCCAGCTCCCGCAGCTTCACCCCCAGATCAATGCCGGACAGGTCCGGCATCACCACGTCCAGCACGTACAGATCAAAGCGCTCCTCCTCCGCCGCCGTGAGCAGCTCCATGCCGGAGGAGAAGACAGACAGCTTGACGGTCAGCTCCGGACGGAGGGCCGCATATTCCCGCAGAAGCCTGCTCACCGCAGCGCGCTGCTCCGCCTCATCGTCACACAGGGCCAACTTCAACATAGCTCTCTCCTTCTCTGCGCAAATTTTACGCAAAACGTTACCAATATTTCGCAAAAGTTGTTAAAAACTCGTTTTTGCCGACAAAACTATAACATATTCCGTCTAAATTTGTCAAGATGTTTACTATATATTATGTTGGGGATATAGATTGTACGCAATATATATTGCCTAAACAGAATTGTCAGAACTATGTATTTCTTATAATATATATCATATACTGACTATAGCCAACAACACATGGGGGTATCATGGGCGCGGAAATCAAGGTTATTCTGGCGGAGCGGCTGGCACAAATGAACATCACCCGCTACCGCCTTGCACAGTTATCCGGCGTATCCTATCCGAATATAGACGCCTACTACAAGGACAGGATATCCCGGTTCAACAAGGAGACCCTTCTGCGGATCTGCCTCGCGCTGGACTGCCAGCCAGGGGACATCATCCGGCTGGTGGAGACGGAGGACAGTATAAAGGACGGCGCATAGCGGGTGCTATGCGCCGTCCTTTCCTCTAAGATCCTGTTTAAAATCTCCCCGCGCATGTCTTGGCGGCGTATTTTCCGCCCTGACTGC
>ERZ779632.626-NODE-626-length-18613-cov-8.057118_pt1 | contig 18613 bp, 7 predicted proteins | sample MGYA00514194_ERZ779632 | MGnify/ENA primary metagenome ERZ779632 (study PRJEB29562, sample SAMEA4376704) | mouse gut metagenome | isolation source: Cecum | study: EMG produced TPA metagenomics assembly of the A DSS colitis mouse model was used to assess the...
CGGTACGTCGTAACAGGTGGTATCACGAGAACTTTACCCTCGTCCTTTTACGGGACGGGGGCTTTTTGCGCGAGCGAGGAATGCGAAGCATTTCGAGCTGCTCATTCGTGGGAATCTGAGGTTAAGATATTAGAAAGGATGAACGCTATGTATCAGAAAGTTGACGCAAACCTGAATTTTGTTGACAGAGAAAAGGAGGTATGCCTTTTCTGGAAAGAGAACAATATCTTTCAGAAAAGCATGGACTCTCGCAAGGACGGTCCCACCTATACCTTTTATGACGGCCCTCCGACGGCCAACGGCAAGCCCCATATCGGCCATGTTCTGACCCGCGTAATTAAGGATATGATTCCCAGATACCGCACCATGAAGGGGTGTATGGTGCCCCGAAAGGCCGGTTGGGATACCCACGGGCTTCCCGTGGAGCTTGAGGTGGAAAAGCTTCTGGGACTGGACGGCAAGGAACAGATCGAGGAGTATGGCCTCGACCCGTTTATCAGCAAATGTAAGGAGTCTGTATGGAAATACAAAGGCATGTGGGAGGACTTCTCCGGCACGGTGGGTTTCTGGGCTGATATGGACGACCCTTATGTGACTTATCACGACGACTTTATTGAGTCCGAGTGGTGGGCGCTCAAGCAGATCTGGGATAAGGGACTTTTGTATAAAGGTTTTAAGATTGTGCCCTACTGCCCTCGCTGCGGTACGCCTCTGTCCTCCCATGAGGTGGCGCAGGGCTACAAGGCGGTGAAGGAACGCTCCGCCGTGGCCAGATTTAAGGTGAAGGGAGAGGACGCTTATTTTCTTGCATGGACGACCACGCCATGGACGCTGCCTTCCAATGTGGCGCTCTGTGTGAACCCGTCGGAAACCTATGTTAAGGTAAAGGCAGCGGACGGCTATACCTATTATATGGCGCAGGCGCTGCTTGACACGGTGCTTGGGAAGCTCTCGGAAGATGATAAACCTGCTTACGAAATTCTGGAGACTTATGTGGGCACGGATCTGGAATACAAGGAATACGAGCCTCTCTTTGCCTGTGCTGGCGAGGAGGCCGGGAGACAGAAAAAGAAAGCCCACTATGTGACCTGTGACAATTATGTTACCATGACGGACGGTACCGGCATCGTGCATATCGCGCCTGCCTTCGGTGAGGACGACGCGCAGGTTGGCCGTAAGTACGATCTGCCCTTCGTGCAGTTTGTGGACGGCAAGGGTAACATGACGGAGGAAACGCCTTACGCCGGTCTGTTTGTGAAAAAGGCAGACCCGGAAGTGATCAAAGATCTGGACAAGGAAGGAAAACTGTTTGACGCGCCTAAATTTGAGCATGATTATCCGTTCTGCTGGCGCTGTGACACGCCCCTGATCTATTATGCAAGGGAGTCGTGGTTTATCAAAATGACGGCGGTGCGGGACGATCTGGTGCGGAACAACAAGACGGTCAACTGGATTCCCGAGTCTATCGGCGAGGGGCGTTTCGGCAACTGGCTGGAAAACATTCAGGATTGGGGGATCTCCCGTAACCGTTACTGGGGGACGCCTTTAAATGTGTGGGAGTGCGAAGGCTGCGGGCACATGGAAGCAATCGGTTCCCGGGAAGAGCTGGAAAAAATGAGCGGCAATGCGGCGGCGAAAACCGTGGAGCTGCACAGGCCCTATATTGATGAAATCACCTGTACCTGTCCCGAGTGTCAGGGAACCATGAAGCGAGTGCCGGAGGTAATCGACTGCTGGTTTGATTCAGGAGCCATGCCTTTTGCCCAGCATCATTATCCTTTTGAGAATAAAGAGCTGTTCGACAGCCAGTTTCCGGCGCAGTTTATCTCCGAGGCGGTGGATCAGACCCGCGGCTGGTTCTATTCTCTGATGGCGGAGTCAACGCTTCTGTTTAACTGCGCGCCCTTTGAGAACGTGATCGTGCTGGGGCATGTGCAGGATGAGAACGGTCAGAAGATGAGCAAGAGCAAGGGCAATGCGGTGGATCCCTTTGAAGCGCTGGAAACCTACGGCGCGGATGCGATCCGCTGGTATTTCTATATCAATTCCGCACCCTGGCTGCCCAACCGTTTCCACGGCAAGGCGGTGCAGGAGGGACAGCGCAAGTTCCTTGGTACGCTTTGGAATACCTATGCCTTTTTCGTGCTCTATGCCAATATTGATAACTTTGACGCCACCAAATACAGTCTCGATTATGAGAAGCTTCCCGTTATGGATAAGTGGCTGCTGTCTAAGCTGAACACGGCCGTAAAGGAAGTGGACGATCATCTGGACAATTACAGAATCCCTGAGGCGGCGAGGATTCTGGACAACTTTGTGGACGAGATGAGCAACTGGTATGTGAGAAGAAGCCGCGAGCGTTTCTGGGCGAAGGGAATGGAGCAGGATAAGATTAACGCGTACATGACCCTTTATACCGCGCTCGTGACCATCTGTAAATGCGCCGCGCCCATGATTCCCTTCATGACGGAGGAAATCTATCGCAATCTGGTGTGCAGTATCGACCAGAACGCGCCGGAGAGTATTCATTTATGCGATTTCCCGACGGCGGACGAGGGAATGATCGACAGGAAGCTTGAGGACTCCATGGAGGAGGTTCTTAAGATCGTGGTGATGGGCAGAGCGGCCCGCAACACGGCCAATATCAAGAATCGTCAGCCCATCGGCACCATGTATGTGAAAGCGGAGTCGGTTCTTGACGATTTCTATCAGGAAATCATTGAAGACGAGCTGAATGTGAAAAAGATTGTATTCTCCGATGATGTGTCGGCCTTTACGACTTACAGCTTCAAGCCCCAGCTTAAGACGGTGGGTCCGAAATACGGAAAACAGCTTGGCGGCATCAAGGCGTATCTGTCCGCAGTGGACGGCAGCGCGGCGATGGAGACCCTGAAAGCAGAGGGCGCGTTGAAATTCGACGTGGACGGCGTGGAAGTTTCCCTTGCGGAGGAAGACCTGCTCATCGACATGGCCCAGAAGGAAGGATTTGTGGCGGAAGCGGACAATTATGTGACTGTGGTGCTCGACACAAACCTGACGGAGGCGCTTATTGAGGAGGGCTTTGTCTACGAGATCATCAGCAAGATCCAGACGATGAGAAAGGATGCGGATTTTGAGGTGATGGATCATATCAGGGTTTCCCTCAACGGCAACGATAAGGTGGCGCAGATCGCGGCAAGGAATGAGAGTATGATTGCCGGAAAGGTGCTGGCGGAGAGCATCGGCACGGGAGAAGAACTGGCGGTGTCCAAAGAGTGGAATGTCAACGGGGAGACCGTGACGATCGCTATTCAGAAAATGTAGTCGTCTGCGGCAGGCAGTGCAGAAATGAGGAAATATTGGGAATTGAGAAGATATTGAAACATGGCAGGGCGATTCCCGGGCGCATCCTGGCGGCCATGTTTCTGACGGTCTGTGTGATCTGCTGCCGGGCACAGGAGGTTTTTGCAGTCAACGGGGACGCGGACACGCTCCCCTACAGATGCAGTCCGATGTCGGAGGACTTGTCAGCCCTTCCGGCTATGGAGAACAGGGTGTATGCCGGGTGGGAAGGTAACATCTATTACCGGCAGTATTCTGATGAAGACACGGATGAAGGCGGACTGTGGGCGGAATTTGAGCCTGTTCCCGGCACGGCAAAAGAAATTATGTGTATGAAGCCAGACGGGAGCGTGACGCAGGTCGGGACGGATTATGGGCATGGTGACTTTTTCATTGTTGGCGGCAGGATCTATTCTCAAAAATATGTACAAACGCGTGAGGACGGACGTCAAGTTACCCATGAGGTCGTCTATTCCTGTGAGCTGGACGGGAGCGGCGTGAAAGAATACAGCGCCAGCAGAGTTCTTGCGGTGAAAGGCTGCAAAGTCATCTGCGGGACAGGAGGGTACGCAGGATACGACGGACATGGGATCACATGGATTGACGGATGGGATGGAGAGGAACATGTACTGATACCGGGAAAAGGTCTGTGTCATGAGGCGGAATATCTGGGCGCTACGGAGGAAGAAGTGTTTTTTTACCGGCTTGTGGAGAACGGCTCCCGGATGCGCGTGCCTTATGATGTGACGCTGTATAGCGTGGATTATCAGGGGAAGGTCGGGGAGCTGGCGACGGTCACGGAACAGGAATATGTGGATTGCCTGACGGATGACTTAATGGAGTATCCACTGTATATTTCCTGTTTTCGAATATTGGGAGACGATCTTTATTTTTCCGTGGGTTCCGCAAACGGTAACGCATATATGTATTCCGGCGGCATGATTTATCGGGTGAAAAAGGACGGCAGTGGTCTTACACGGCTCGTGGATGTGTCTGCCACGGAGGATTTTTACTTGTATGACGACGGGAAAAACCGTGCGCTGTTTTGTCGGCTGCTTGATGGGAGGTCGCATTTGTTTGAGGATGACATGCAGCAGGTCGTTCTGCGGGGAAAAGCCGTTGATGATATCGCGGTGCGGGACGCCGATCAGACCTGGTTTGACCAGCCGCACAGTTATGTGGCGGCAGACGGTGCGGACGCGATTTTGTTTTATCCGGACACTTCCGGCGTCTGTTATGTGCTGCTGTCGGAAAAGGAAAGCAAAAAGCTGAGCATTCAGACGCATGTGGACGGACATCTTAAGCAACAGATCACAGACATAGAGTATCTGGGAGGGAAACTCTTTTTTACCGTGACGGATTTAACTTACAGCAGTGAGTACAGTCAGGGGTGGCGGGACGGCTACGAGCGCGGCGGGAGCGTGTGTTATTGCAAGGACATGAAGAGTGGAAAGATCCGTGTACTCTACAGGTATTGACCTGCCGCAGGTATGAGTATAATAAATTCCGGGATGGAAAATGCTAAATTTCAATCTTTATATGGTCAAAAGGCAAAATAGAGGATATAATAGAAAATAGTGTAAGAAGAATTGTCTGACGTAAGAGACAGCAAGAAGGAGGGCAAAATGATAAAAAAAGCACCGGCAACAACTTTTGATACTGAGCTGTTTAAAAGAAGCGTTTTATACAATGTAAAGACTCTTTACAGGAAGACGCTGGAGGAAGCGACGGATCAGCAGATCTTTCAGGCAGTGTCCTATGCGATCAAGGACGCCATTGTGGATCAGTGGTTAAAGAGTCAGAAGGAGTATGACAGACAGGATCCCAAGATGGTTTACTATCTGTCCATGGAGTTTTTGATGGGACGTGCCCTTGGCAACAACATGATTAACTTACAGGCTTATAAGGCAGTGGAGCAGGCGCTGGAGGAGCTTGGCATTGATATTAACGTGGTAGAGGATCAGGAGCCTGACGCGGCGCTCGGAAACGGCGGTCTCGGACGTCTGGCGGCCTGTTTTCTGGATTCGCTGGCGACATTGGGTTACGCGGCTTACGGCTGTGGTATCCGTTACCGCTACGGTATGTTCAAGCAGGAGATTCGCGACGGCTATCAGGTAGAAGTGCCGGATAACTGGCTCAGGGACGGCAATCCGTTCGAATTGCGTCGTCCGGAGTATACCAAGGAAGTACGTTTCGGCGGCTATGTGAATGTTTATGTGGATGAGAACGGCAGGAGCAATTTCAAACAGGAAGGCTATCAGGCGGTGACGGCGATCCCTTATGATCTGCCGGTTGTGGGCTATGGCAATGGTATCGTCAATACGCTTCGTATCTGGGATGCGGAGCCGGTGAACTGCTTCCAGCTTGACTCTTTTGACAAGGGCGATTATCAGAAGGCGGTGGAGCAGGAGAACCTTGCGAGAAATATCGTGGAAGTGCTTTACCCCAACGACAATCATTACGCGGGTAAGGAGCTTCGTTTAAAACAGCAGTATTTCTTTATTTCGGCGTCGGTACAGGAAGCCGTGGCCAAATACATGAGAAAGCACGACGATATCAGGAAGTTCCACGAGAAGGTGACATTCCAGCTGAACGATACCCATCCGACGGTAGCGATTGCGGAGCTGATGCGCATTTTGATGGACGAGCATTATCTGACTTGGGACGAGGCGTGGGAAGTGACGACCAAAACCTGTGCGTACACCAATCATACCATTATGTCGGAAGCATTGGAGAAGTGGCCGATCGAGCTGTTCTCAAGACTCCTTCCCAGAGTATACCAGATCGTGGAGGAGATTAACCGTCGTTTTATTGCCAGAATCGAGCAGATGTATCCGGGCAATCATGAGAAGGTAAGAAAGATGGCGATCATCTACGATGGTCAGGTTAAGATGGCGCATCTGGCGATCGCAGCAGGCTATTCCGTAAACGGCGTGGCAAGGTTACATACGGAGATTTTGAAGAATCAGGAGCTTAAGGATTTCTACGAGATGATGCCCGAGAAGTTTAACAATAAGACCAATGGCATTACGCAGAGACGTTTCCTTCTTCATGCGAATCCGTTGCTTGCCGACTGGGTGACGGCTCATGTGGGCAGCGACTGGATTACCGATCTGCCGAAGATCAACAAACTGAAAATTTACGCCGACGACGAGAAGGCGCAGCAGGAGTTTATGAATATCAAGTACCAGAACAAGGTGCGTCTGGCGGAATATATTATGGAGCATAACGGGATTGAGGTAGATCCCCGTTCGATCTTCGACGTGCAGGTAAAACGTCTGCATGAATACAAGAGGCAGCTTCTGAACATACTGCATGTAATGTATCTTTACAACGAATTAAAGGAACATCCGGATATGGAGTTCTATCCCAGAACGTTCATTTTCGGCGCGAAAGCGGCAGCAGGCTACAAGAATGCGAAGCTCACCATTAAGCTGATCAATTCCGTGGCGGACGTGGTAAACAACGATCCTGCCATCAAGGGAAAGATCAAAGTTGTATTTATCGAGAACTACCGTGTATCCAACGCGGAGATCATTTTTGCGGCGGCGGATGTGTCCGAGCAGATTTCTACGGCAAGCAAGGAAGCGTCCGGCACGGGTAACATGAAATTCATGTTAAACGGCGCGCTGACCATCGGTACGATGGACGGCGCCAATGTGGAGATCGTGGAGGAAGTGGGTGAGGAGAACGCGTTTATCTTTGGTTTGTCTTCCGATGAAGTCATTCGTTATGAGAATTACGGCGGCTATCATCCCACAGAGATCTTTAATAACGATCCCGATGTGAGAAAGGTGCTGATGCAGCTGATTAACGGGACTTATGCACCCGGCGATCCGGATATGTTCCGTTCCCTGTACAACTCTCTGTTGAATACGCAGGATACGGCCAAGGCGGATACTTACTTTATCCTGAAAGACTTCAAGTCTTATGCGGAAGCCCAGAAAAAGGTGGAGGCAGCTTACAGAGACGAGAAGGGATGGGCAAGGAGCGCTATCTTAAACGTGGCCTGCTCCGGCAAGTTTACTTCCGACAGAACTATTCAGGAGTATGTGGATGAGATCTGGAAGCTGGATAAGGTTGTGCTGCCCAAAGATCCTGTGATTACAGCGCCTGTGATAAGAAAGACCGTAAAGTCGTAAGATGAAAGATGTGAATTGAAAAGAAGGCCTCCTTCGGATTGTGTGAAGGAGGCCTTTTTCAAAAAAGCAGTGGGGAGAAGCCGGAAAAGACGGAAGCGTATCGGAGAGAGGCAGGGGTATGGATAAAAAACTGGCGTTTCAGATATTGGGGATTGCAGAGACGAAGGAAGAAGACAAAATCAGGCAGACATACCTGTCTCTGCTGAAGGAGACGAATCCTGAGGATGATCCGGAAGGCTTTAAGCGCCTGCGGGAGGCTTACGAGGCGGCTTTGCGGTTTGCCTCAGAGCGTGGAGACAAGGAACAGGAGCAGGAGCCTCAGGATGAGGTGGAGATCTGGATGAAGCGCGTGCGGGAAACCTACCGCGATATTTTCCTGCGAAACGATGCGGAAGTGTGGAAGGAACTTTTTGAGGAGCCGGTCTGCATCGCTTTTGATACGTTTCTGGATGCAAGAAGCCGCCTTCTCGCCTTTCTTTCCGGGCATTCCTTTTTACCGCGGGCGGTCTGGCAGCAGATGGACCGGGTGTTTCATGTTCTGGATGATTTTGATGCGCTCAGGGAAGAGTTCCATGTGAATTTTCTGCGGCATATCGAATATCATGTGAATACGGATGATTTTCTTGATTACAGCCTCTTTGAAGCAAAGGAGGACTACGGGCCGGAAGACGACGAAGAGATTGATCATTATATCATAGAATTTTTTGAGATCAGAAATAAGCTGGAGGAAGGCGTGACAGAGGGTGTGGAGCAGACTCTTGCGGATATTACAAGGCACGGGCTCTACCATCCTTATGAAGAAGTGGAGAGACTGCGGCTGTATATCAGGCTGGGGGAGAGCGAAAAGGGAAGCGAACTGGCGGAGAGCCTGCTGTCACGCTATCCGGAGGACAGCTATGTGCAGATTTGGACCGGCAAAATTTTCAGCGATGCGGGGGATGAGGAGAGAGGTTTCGCCCTGTGGGAGGCAGTGCTTGAGAAAGAGCCGGCATATTATATGGCAAGGTATTTCGCACTCGGTTATCTGATGCGGCAGAAGAAGTGGTTTCAGGCCAGAAAATATGTAAATGAGCTGCTCAAGGTGTACAGCCAGGACGAGGAGCTTCGTGCGGATCTCGACGAGATTAACACGGAGCTTGTTCCCATGGTACAGGAAGCCTATGAAAAAGGAGAGGGATTCGAGGATATCGAAAAGGAGGATATTTCACTTTTTCTGGGCCGCAGCCTTTACAATATGGAGCGGTTTGATGAGGTTATGGCGCTTCTGGAAAAAGATCCGGAGCTGTCAAAGAAAGGAGAGGATGCGCTTAATCTGAAAACCTGGACGCTATACCGGCTGGAGCGGTACGAGGAGGCGATTCCTGTCTTTGGGGAATATCAGAAATGCCTGGAAGAGATTGCGGACGAGGAGGAAAGAACTTCCAAGATGGCGCAGGTTCACCGCATGCTGGGCAGCTGCTATTTCTGTCTGGAGAACCGTGAGGAAGGTGAGCGGGAGACACGGACGGCCATTGAGATGGAGAAAGATGAGAAAAGCCGCCTGGACTATAAATATTATCTGGCGGACAAGTATCTTTCTTTCATGGAGTACGAGAGAGCTGTTGAGGAGTGCGACGAGATTCTTGCGGCGGATGAAAATTATTATCCTGCCTATCTGGTCAGGCAGGAGGCCTGCTATCGCTTAAAGAGAGGACAGCAGGTGGTGGATGATTACTACCGCGCCATAGAGATTTATCCGGGCTACGACAAGCCCTATCTCTTTGCGGCCATGATTTTTTATAATTACAGCCAGTATAAGGACGCGATGGGTGTCATAGAGAAAGCCCGGGAAAACAAGGTGGAGTTTTCCCAAAAGCTGTGTTTTCAGGAGGCGAAGATCCGGCGGATGCTGGCGGAAAGTGAAGAGGAACGGCAGGAAGTAATGGAGCTTCTGGATGCACTGCTCTATGCAACGGAAGGGGAAGGCGGACAGCCCAGACAGGATGATGATGCGCGCCCGGACGATACTCTGGACCGGGCCGAGCTTATTTTTGAGAAGGCGTTGGTGTTTGAGGATGACGACAAACTTCTGGATGCTGTCGCTCTGGTTCGTGAAGCCCTGAAGCTGGATCCGAAGGAGCCCTATTATCATCTGGTGTTGGGAAACCTCCTGCGGGATATGCAGAATTATACCGCAGCGTTGAAGGAGTATGAGCTGGTGGAGGAGAATTACGATCATGCGGAATTTTACTTCGGCATTGGTGTCTGCCACGAGGAGGCTAAAAATTGGGCGAAAGCGATCTGCTATTATGAAAAGGCGGTGGAGAAGGATGAATATTACCGGGATACCAACCACAGGCTGTACCGCGGATACCTGAACCGATTCAAAAAGACATGGAAAAAAGCAGATTACGATGCGGCCCTCCACTACATCAACAAGCAGTTGGAGATAACGGAAAACAAAGCATACCGTCTTTGGGACAGAGCATATTTATACAGCGATGGAATGGAGCATGAAAAATCCCTTGCGGATTACAGGGAAGTGCTGGAAGGCGTGGACAGGGGAGACAGGTATATTATTCTGCAAAATATCGGCTATATCTATAAAGACGACAGACAGTTTGTGAAGGCATATCAGGCTTTCAGGCAGGCTGTGGAGGAGATGGAAAAGAAGGATGCTTCCGCGAAGGGATACTGGGGTATGGCGGAATGTATGAAAAGGGCAGGGGACTATGGAAAGGCCATTGAAAGCTGCCGCGCCGGTCTTGCTGTCTTTCCGAATGACGAGGAGCTGTGGGGTATTCTTGTTGACTGCTATAAGGAGACGGGCCGTTTTGAGGAGGCCCTTTCCGCCGGGGAAGAGTGGCACGCACAGACAGGGGATACGACAGAGTATTACAGGCACGTTGCCTTTGTCCTGCTGAAGATGGACCGGGTGAAAGAGGCGCTGGCCACCATGGAGAAAGGTAAGAGGGCGCTTTTGAAAAAAAGCGTGGACAAGGAGGAGCTGGGGCACTTTCACCAGAAATGGGCGGATATTCTCGCGGAAATGAATGATTATGCCGGATCCGCAGAAAAGTATCTGGATGCGGCTGCGCTGCAGACCGACGGCATGAAAAGATTTCAGGATTACTGGCGTGCCGGAAGGAGTTTTTATATGACGGGCAGGCGGGAAGAAGCGTCAAAATATGCGGGAATGGCGTTGAAAATTCTGGCGGAGGAAGGCACAACGCCGGAAGATTATATGTCCCATCCTAATTATGCGCCGATTCGGATGGGCTGGATGGGCTGGATTGAGCTGGCTTTGGGCAATAAGGAGAAGGCGAAACAGTATTTTGAGAAGATGGAGCAGATCAATCCCTGCGGAGGCTGCAGATACCGGAAATGTTTTGAGGCCTCCCTCCACCTTGGGTTCTTTTATTACAGTGAGGGAGAGTTTGATAAGGCGGCGGAATTGTTGGAAGAGGCATTCCGAAGGAATGAGGATGCGTTGGATGCGAAATTTTTACTGGAGAAGATGCGCGGTAGAAACGGCTCTGACCGAAAATCGGATGACCGCACGCGGACCAAAGAGGAAGGGCAGCAGCGGAATTTTGTAGCGCGGCTGTTTCACAAAGAACCGAAAAAATAGAAAGAGCGAAGGGATCTGATCAACAATGATTATCGGAATTGACTTGGGAACGACAAATAGTCTGGCGGCCTGTTTCACACAGGAAGGGCCGCAGATCATACCGAACCGTCTCGGAAAGAGGCTGACGCCTTCGGTGGTGAGCATGGATGAGGAGGAGCAGATCTATGTGGGAGACCTGGCGGTGGAGAGAGGGCTCCTCTATCCGGGAAGCACCGCCGCTGTCTTCAAGCGGGATATGGGGAGCGGCAGGAAATTTAATCTTCTGCATAAATCCTTTACGGCGGAAGAGCTCTCGTCCTTTGTACTACGCGCTCTCAAGGAGGATGCGGAGAGCTTTCTTGGCGAACCGGTGACGGAAGCGGTGATTAGTGTGCCCGCATATTTTAACGACGAGAGGCGGCGCGCCACCAGAAGAGCGGGAGAGCTGGCAGGACTTAAGGTGGAGAGGATTATCAGCGAACCAACAGCGGCGGCCATTGCTTATGGCCTGTATCAGAGTCAGGGACATATGCGTTTTCTGGTGTTTGACTTGGGAGGCGGCACCTTTGATGTGTCCATATTGGAGCGGATCGACCAGATTCTTGAGGTGCGCGCCGTGGCGGGAGACAATTTTCTTGGCGGCGAGGATTTCACGGCGGTGTTGGAGGATATGTTCTTTGAGAAGTATCCGCAGTTTGACAGGCTGACGCTGGATGCAAAGACCCTGCGCCATATTCACAAACAGGCGGATAAGTGTAAGATCGGCTTCTCGGAGGGGAAGACTTCGGTTATGGACTGTAAGATCGGGGAGGAGGTATACTCCTTTTCTGTGGAGCTTCCTGCTTACGAGCATGCCTGCGAGGAACTGCTTGACAAAATCAGACAGCCTGTGCGGCGCAGCCTTTCCGACGCCCATATCCGGCTTTCTGACATCGACAAGGTGGTGTTGGTAGGCGGCGCCACTAAGAGTCCAGTGATCCGGCGTTTTGCCAGCAAGCTTTTCCGGGCCATTCCGGATACCAATATCAATCCCGATGAGGCGGTGGCCTTGGGCGCGGCCATACAGGGCGCCATGAAGGAGAGAAACGCGGCCATCAAAGAGGTGATTCTCACGGATGTCTGTCCCTTTACGCTTGGCACGGAGGTGGTCAGGGAGTGGGAACGGGGCATTTATGAGAACGGCGTATTCTGTCCTATTATTGAACGAAATACGATCATACCGGCCAGCCGGACGGAAAGGCTCTATACGGTGCGCGATAATCAGACAAAAATTCGGGTCAATGTGTTACAGGGGGAGAGCCGTTTTGCGAAAAACAACCTCTCTCTTGGAGAGCTGAACATTGACGTGCCCGCCGCGCAGGCCGGGGAAGAGTCGGTGGATGTGACTTATACTTACGATATCAATTCCATTCTGGAGGTGGAGGTGAAGGTGGTATCCACAGGGAAGAAGGAGAAGCAGGTTTTTGGCGGGAAAAATGCGGATATGACGCCGGAGGAGATTAAAGAACGGTTTGAGACTCTGTCCTATTTAAAGATTCATCCCAGAGACAGGGAGGAAAACAAATATCTCCTGCTGATGGGAGAGCGCATTTATGAGGAGAGCCTTGGGGATAAGCGTTACCGTATTTCTCAGGAGCTCCATAAGTTTGAGCAGGCTCTCGATTCCTATGAGACCGGCACAATCGAGAAGGCGAAAGAGGAATTTCGGGAGTTCTTGAAGGAGCTGGAAGAGTTTTAGGGCGCAGGGCAAAAAGCCGACGTATTGTATCTTTTTTTGCAGAGGAACGGTCAGGAACAGGAGCGGATTATGGAAAAGGTTTTGCTGGTAGGCGTGAATTTGAATGACGGGGAAGACTATCTGACATCCCTTAAGGAGCTTGGCGCGTTGGCCGAAGCCTGCGATATGGAGGTGGCGGGCAGCGTATGCCAGACGCTTGAGGCAGTGCACAAGGCGTTCTATATCGGCAAGGGCAAAGTGGATGAGGTGAAGGAGTTGGCGCAGGAGTGCAATGCGGACGTGATCATTTTCGACAATTCTCTCTCACCCATGCAGATGCGAAACCTGCAGGAACGGCTGGAAAAACCGATTCTTGACAGAAGCGCTTTGATTCTGGACATATTTGCGGGAAGAGCCCGATCCAGAGAGGCAAAATTGCAGGTAGAGACGGCCAGATTGCAGTATATGCTGCCCAGGCTTGTGGGGCTGCATGCGGCCCTTTCCCGTCAGGGCGGCGCCAGCGGTTCCATGAGCAGCAGGGGCGCCGGAGAAAAAAAGCTGGAGCTGGACAGGCGTGTACTGGAGCAGCGACTTGCACAGTTTCGCAGGGAATTAAAGGAAGTTGGAAGCGAACGCGAGACCCAGAGAAAGCGCCGGATGAAGTCGGGACTGCCAAAGGTGGCGCTGGTGGGGTATACCAATGCGGGAAAATCCACGATCTTAAACGCCATGCTTGACCTTTACGGCGGGGAGGACGCGGAGGGAGAGGAGAAGCGTGTTCTTGAAAAGGATATGCTTTTTGCTACGCTGGACACCACCGTCCGCAAGATTGCGCCGGAGAACCATCACCCTTTTTTGCTGTCGGATACGGTGGGATTCATTCATAAGCTGCCCCACAATCTGGTGGAGGCGTTTCATTCCACGCTGGAGGAGGCGAGGGAGGCGGATCTGCTTTTACAGGTGGTGGATTACAGTGACGAGCACTATAAGGAGCAGATTGCCGTTACGAATCAGACGCTTAAGAAGCTGGGCGCCGAGGGCATTCCCATGCTCTATCTTTACAATAAATCGGATTTGGTATCGCCCGACGACGTGCCCGGCCTTTCCGGTGTGGCGCCGGAAAGGATGGAGGAATGCCTGCCGGCGGTGACAGAGGGCGCCATTTATCTGTCTGCAAAAAAGAGGATCGGTATGGAGGAGCTGGTCGGCCTGATTGAAAAGAAGCTCTCCGGCGGCTATCGGGAATGCACGCTGCTCATTCCCTTTACGGACGGCAGAGCGGTGTCTTATCTGAATGAAAATGCGGTGGTGTATGAGACTGAGTATCTGGAAAGCGGCGTGCGGATGCGGATAAAGTGTAGGAAGGAAGACTATGGGTATTACGAGAAGTATTTGGAGGGGGACGCTTAGCGGGATTTTGGATTAACGGGAATGTAGGGGGTTGGATTAACGTGAAACCATTGCGCCCGAGCTCCTTATCCTTTATAATAATAGTTTGGATAGTTATAAATGGATAAATAATGAAAGAATTGCAAAATATGGAGGTTATTGCTGCTATGATTCAACTGACACAGGGCGGCGCCTATCTGTTAAACGGAACGGAGATTGTTTCGGACGGTGCAGATGCGGCGGCACAGATTAAGAATAAGACAGGCCGGGAGGTATCCAGAAGCGATGCGGCGAAAAATACCATCGCCTACGGCATTCTGGAGAAACACAATACTTCCGGCAATATGGAAAAGCTGAAAATTAAATTTGACAAACTGACTTCCCACGACATTACCTTTGTGGGGATTATTCAGACGGCAAGGGCTTCGGGCCTTACAAAGTTCCCGATTCCCTATGTGCTTACCAACTGCCATAATTCCCTGTGCGCGGTGGGCGGCACGATCAATGAGGATGACCACATGTTCGGCCTTACCTGCGCGAAGCGTTACGGCGGCGTCTATGTACCGCCCCATCAGGCGGTAATCCATCAATATGCAAGAGAAATGCTTGCGGGCGGCGGCAGGATGATCCTCGGCTCCGATTCTCATACCAGATACGGCGCGCTTGGCACGATGGCCATGGGCGAGGGCGGCCCGGAGCTTGTAAAACAGTTATTGTCTCAGACCTATGATATTAATATGCCGGGCGTGGTGGGCGTATACCTGACGGGCGAGCCTGTGAAGGGAGTTGGCCCGCAGGATGTGGCGTTAGCCATTATCGGCGCGGTATTTGACAATGGATATGTAAAAAATAAAGTAATGGAGTTTGTGGGGCCGGGCGTATCCGCTCTGAGTGCAGACTTCCGTATCGGCATCGATGTGATGACCACGGAGACGACCTGTCTGTCCTCTATCTGGCGAACGGACGACGAGGTTAGAAATTTTTATGAGATTCACGGCAGGACAGAGGAGTATCAGGAGTTAAATCCCGGTGAGATCGCATATTATGACGGTATGATTACGGTGGATCTGTCGAAGATCCGTCCCATGATTGCAATGCCCTTCCATCCCAGCAATACCTATACCATTGACGAAGTGAACGCCAATTTGAAGGACGTGCTTCATGACGTGGAGGAGCGGGCGAAGGTCAGCCTTGACGGCGCGGTGCCTTATTCATTGCAGGATAAGGTGAAAAACGGTAAATTTATGGTAGATCAGGGAATTATTGCGGGCTGTGCAGGGGGCGGTTTTGAAAATATCTGTGCGGCGGCGGATATTCTCAGGGGCTCCTACATCGGTGCGGACGGCTTTACGTTAAGCGTATACCCGGCTTCCATGCCGGTTTATATGGAACTGATTAAAAACGGCTGCGCGGCGGCTATTCTGGAGACCGGCGCGGTGCTGAAAACAGCCTTTTGCGGGCCCTGCTTCGGTGCAGGCGATACGCCGGCAAACAATGCGTTCAGTATCAGGCATTCCACAAGAAACTTCCCCAACAGGGAAGGATCCAAGCTGCAAAACGGACAGATTTCTTCCGTGGCGCTTATGGATGCCAGATCCATTGCGGCTACAGCGGCCAACAAGGGCGTGCTGACGCCGGCTACTGAGTTTGACGGAGAAATCGGGAAGTATCGGTATCATTTTGACGCAAACATTTATAAGAACCGTGTTTTTGATTCCAAAGGTGTGGCGGATGAAAGCGTGGAGCTCCAGTTTGGCCCCAACATCAAGGACTGGCCGGCTATGGGGGCGCTGCCGGAGAATCTGGTGCTGCGGGTGGTATCGGAGATCCATGATCCTGTCACAACCACGGACGAGCTGATTCCTTCCGGTGAGACTTCCTCCTACCGTTCCAATCCGTTGGGACTTGCGGAGTTTACGCTGTCCAGAAAAGATCCCGAATATGTGGGAAGGGCGAAGGATATCCAGAAAGCGGAGAAGGCGAGGATGCAGGGTGAGCATCCCTGTCAGGCACATCCTGACGTGAAGCCGGTGATGGGTGTGATTAAGAAGACCTGTGAGAGTGCGTCCCATGAAAACACGGGCTTCGGTTCCACCATCTTTGCAGTGAAGCCGGGCGACGGTTCCGCCAGAGAGCAGGCGGCCAGCTGCCAGAAGGTGCTGGGAGGCTGGGCGAACATTGCCAACGAGTACGCTACGAAGAGATACCGCTCCAACCTGATTAACTGGGGTATGCTGCCATTTTTGATTGAAAAGGGAGAACTGCCGTTCCATAATCTGGATTATCTGTTTTTCCCGGGTATTCGGAAAGCAGTGGAGGAGAAGGCGGAAAAGATTGAAGCGTACCGGGTATCCGTCCAGGAGGAGACGCTTACGCCGTTTACATTGACGTTAGGCGAGCTGACGGATGAGGAGAGACAGATTATTTTGAAGGGATGCCTGATCAACTACAATAGGGTGGATTAAAGTTGACCGATTGAGTCAGACAGTATTGAGGTATTATGGGTAATGGGGTGAATAAAGAGACGGGGGGCGCTTCCCGCTCCATCGTCTCGATGATAATTGTTCTTTTGGTGGTGGCAGCGGTGATTTTCGTCGTTGCCCGAAACGAGACACAGAAAAATGACAGCGGGCAGGAGAATGAACAGGAGAGCACAGCGGCAGGCACGGATGTGGGCGACGCTGTAGTGACTGTTGCGCTGCCGGGACTGGAGCCGGAGAAGCCGGAGGTGGATTCTTCCAAGGAAATCGTGGGGGATGTGCTTATAAGCAATGTGCCCAAGGCGGATTTCAGCTTTTCCTTTAATAGCAAGCTGAATGATGCGGCGGTTGTGACGAGGGCGGAGAGCGGCGTTTACCCGGAGATCACGGAGGATGTATATCCGTTGTTCACCGAAGGCATTGAAGGAGAGGCGCTTTATCTTGACGGCAGCTATGGCGTGGAGCTTTTGGGGCTGGATGCTTTGAATGATTCCTATACCATTTCCTTCTGGTTTCGTGCGGACGAAATGTATGACTGGTCTCCCTTTCTGATGATCGGTTCATACCTGATGGATGTGGGAGGCAGTCAGAGCTATCTGTCTTTTAATAAAAAGACCACGGAAGAGGGAGAAGAGGTTGTGCCGATTTTCAATACTATTGACGCCATCCTTAATAATTCCTGCGAGGTCCGCCCGTCTATGGATCATAAAAAATGTATTGATCTGAATGAATGGTATTACATAACCATCTGCGTGGACGCTTCCGCTTCTTCCGGAGCGGAGGAGGGAAGAGCCATGGGATATCTGTATCTAAACAGTGAGCTGATCGGTTCGGCAGAGGTTTCCAGACTCAATATGGACCCTGAGAATATCAGGGCTTACCTTGGCATCAGCTGCTATGACGAGCTGTTCCGGGCCAGCTATGACGAGTTACATATCTGGAAGGACATGCTCGACGAAAGCCAGATCAGCAGTATGTATACGGCGTATATCGGCGCACAGGCGAAGACGGATCAAAGCGGGGGTTAAGCAGAAAGGAAAAGGTGTCGATATATAACACACAGGGAAAAGGCCCATGGCCAGGGATCCTTTTTTCTGTAATCTGAATGATGTTGAGACCAGGGACGGTATTTTTCAGGGAAAAGGATTTTCCGAGAAAGTGCCGTCTTTTCTATTGCCGGGCGTCAGGGAAGGCGTCGTCTGGTGCACAGACAGGCGGGAAGATGGTCGTATGCAGAAGGAGGGAATATTGATTATTAATTCCAGTACCATTGGAATGCAGTCCTCCAGAGCTTACCGTTCTACAACGAGAGCAAGCGCAAGGTTTGTGGGCGGCACATTTACGAACGGGAAGGACGGATTGGATTCTCTTTTTGGGAATCAGACGGGAACTGGAGAGAAGACTGCGGGAGGGGAAAACAGTAAGGAGGAGGCAAAGCTTGAGGATATTACCGCCCATTGGCGGAATATGTCAGGCGGATTTAAGATTTCCTCCACGAGAAACGACCCTCAGGAGGCAATGCGCAGCATAAAACAGCAGTGCGTGGATTTTCTTCTGGAGCTTCTGTTCCACATTCGTGGCGGAGGGAACAGAGCTAACAGTCCCATAGCGGCGGCAGGGGGAAACAATACGGTTTATGCAGTGCAGGGGTATCAGGCGCAGTATTATCACATGGAGGAGGAGCATACTTCTTTTTCCACGCAGGGTACGGTGAGAACGGCGGACGGAAGGGAGCTGTCCTTTCAGCTTGAGCTTGGTATGAGCCGCAGATTCGAAGAGTACTACGAGGAAAATTACGTGACGTCCATAAACACCAAATTTAAGGATCCTCTGGTGATTAATCTGGATACCAATATCGCGCAGGTTTCCGATCAGAAGTTTTTCTTTGATCTGGACTGTGACGGCAAGAAGGAAGAGATCTCAAGCCTGCAGGCGGGCAGCGGCTTTTTGGCCCTTGATCTGAACGGTGACGGGA
>ERZ779632.628-NODE-628-length-18523-cov-20.866147_pt1 | contig 18523 bp, 15 predicted proteins | sample MGYA00514194_ERZ779632 | MGnify/ENA primary metagenome ERZ779632 (study PRJEB29562, sample SAMEA4376704) | mouse gut metagenome | isolation source: Cecum | study: EMG produced TPA metagenomics assembly of the A DSS colitis mouse model was used to assess the...
GCTGAAGCCGGTGTGGTACAGCCGGTAACTGCCGAGGCCGGTGTGGTACAGCCGGTAACTGCCGAGGCCGGTGTGGTACAGCCGGTAACTGCCGAGGCCGGTGTGGTACAGCCGGCGACTGCCGAAGCCGATGCGGAGCCGCCGGGGGCTGCCAATGCTGACGAAGGATGGGAGAACTCTGTCAATGCCGACCCGGGGCAGGCGGAATCTTCCAATAAGAATGAGGCTCAGTCTCTCCAGGCAAAAGCCGATAACATGCAAAACAGCAGTCCAAGCGCTGTCGGGATTCCTCAAACAGGGGAAATATATCCTGATACGCACCGAAGCAGGGATATTGTTCTTGCAACAGGGGTTGTCCTGCTTTCGGTATTGGCAGGAACGGCGGCTTTCTGCGTTCATTCCCGGTCAGGGACAAACAGATAACCTTTGTAGCGTTTGGTCTGGATGTAGTCGTGGTCAGGGCAGATATCATAGAGCTTTTTGCGGATCCGTCCCATGATAACCTGTAAGGACTTTTGTCCTTTGTTGATCGGCGCCTTCCATACCGAATCATATATTTGCTCCGGCGTATATATTTCATTGGGGTGTTTTGCAAGAAAATACAGTACGTCAAATTCATAGGAAGAAAAATCGGCAAGACTGTCTTCATAGCTTACGCTGCAGGAGGCGGGGCAGATGGAAAGCGGGCCGTAAATGAGTGTCCGAGGAGGCTCGGCTGCCCGGCCCGAACGGATGCGCGCCTGTACCCGCAGCTCCAGTTCCTTTAAACTGTATGGTTTGCATACATAGTCGTCTCCGCCGATAGACAGTCCGCGGATACGGCTTTCTTCTTCGGTATAACCGGAAAGAAAGACAATGGGAAGGCCTGTTTTTGAACGTATTTTTTCGCATAAGTCGAAGCCGCTCATATCGGGCAGATCGACGTCCAGAATGACGCAGTCGAGGGCATTGGACAGAATAATATTTTCTGCTGCCTGTGCAGTATCCGCACATACAACCGAATACCCCATTGTGCCGAAGTAAGTCTTATTATTTTCCAATATCATGGGATCATCGTCCACCATCAGAATATTGTACATAGGAATCCCTCATGCTTCAACTGAAAAAGATTTCTGATTTTTAATTCAGTATAGCATAAAAATATTCCCCGGATAGTCCTTTTCATTCCAAAAATAAGCGTGAAAATAAACGTCAGGTAACAATCGCCTTCTGACGCTTTTTTGTGTTTAAAAATATTGTAGAATAATGCTGTCAAAGCTAAAAATCTGCTTATGATTGATCAGACAGGAAAAGAGGAAATGAAATGTTAGGCGGTTCCGTATATATTGCGTTTATTCGTTTTGCCATCAGTCTTTTGGGGACAATCTTATTGTTTTCCCTGCTTGCAAAGTCCCGGTTCGAAAGAAAAAAGACAATAGTCTGCTATAGCTGTTTTTCTGTGGCGTTGATTTTACTGGCATGCGTCTGGTATGTAACGGATTGGGAAAGCTGCTCGCGGATGGTGGCCTTTACCATGTATATCTGCTTTGCCATATTTGCCATTTTCATGGGAAGGGATTCGGTTTATCTGGCTATTTATAAGCTGGCGCTGATTTTTTATCTGATGTCGGTATTTCTGGTCGGCGGGCTGGAGATTTCCATTCTCTTCTTTAACCGTAATGTCTGGGCGGATATTGTTTCGCGTATTTTCCTGATTTTACTGATTGCCTTTCTGCTTGAAAAGTATGTCAGAAAATCCATGAACAGCTTTTGCGACTATGTGGAAAGCGAGGCGGACAAATTCAGTATTGTGGCGATGATTATCTGTATTCTTCTGGGCATAGGATATATTTTGAATCCGAGTATGAACAGAGAAATAACGCCGCAGAGACTTTATCAGATTCTGACGAATTTTTTTCTGACGGGAACGTTGCAGCTGCTTGTATTCCGATTTTATCTGCACGTCGGAAAAGAGAAGGAATATGAAAGGGAAAACCAGCTGATACAGATGAACTACCGGCTTTTGGAACGGCAGATAGAGATTTTACAGGAATCGGTTGACTCGGGCAGAAGGCTTCGGCATGATATCAGACATCACAACGCGGTTATGGCGGAGTACCTGCGCAGAGGGGAAACGGAAGAATTATTGCAGTACTTGCAGGAGTATGATCGGGAGACGGATCAGGGAATACCGAAAACGATCTGCGCAAATCCGGCAGTCAACAATATTTTGTCCGCATATAGCAGAAAGGCAAGAAAAGAGGAGATCAGGGTTGTACTGGATGTGGAGCTTGGGAAAAATCTGGCGATACCAAGTATCGATCTGGTGGCGATTCTTGCCAACGTATACGAAAACGCCATTTACGCATGCATGGAAGTCAGGAAATATGCGAAGGAGCAGGAGTGCTTTATTGATCTCATGCTTAAAAAAAGAAAAAATAAGCTGGTTATATCCTGCTACAATACCTGCAAAAAGGAGGCGGTATTGAAGGACGGAAAACCAAGAAGCGAATTTACGGGCGGCGTCGGTGTGTCCAGTATTATCAGGACAGTGAAAAAATATGGCGGCGAATATGATTTTAAAAATGACGACGGGGTGTTTATGGTTCGGCTGATCATGAATACGGAACCCCCAAAATTTTCTGTGACGGAGGAAAGATGACGTATCTGACAGCGCTTTGTGACGACGAGACAGCGGAGCTTAAGAAAACAGAAGAAATATTATGTGCCTATGAACAGAAGCATGGCGGAGTGGATTTTGTGATTGAACGCTTTGAGAGTGCGGATGAACTGCTTTACAGGATCGAAGAAGGAAACTATGCGCCGGATTTGATCTTCATGGATATTTTTATGCCGGGGGAAACGGGCGAGCAGGCATCCCGTGGAATTACAGCGGCAAAAAAACTGCGTCATATGGGAAGCCGCGCCAAGCTGGTTTTTCTTACTACCTCCAGAGAATTTGCATTGGAAGCCTTTGATGTGGAGGCGTCGCAGTATCTTTTAAAGCCGGTTACAAAAGAGCGGCTGTTTGGGGTGCTGGACAGATTTCTGGAAAACGCAGAAGAAGAGCGCAGGAGATATCTTTTACTTAAGCTAGAGGGAAGGATTGCAAAGATTTCGGTAAACGATATTGTATACTGCGAGGCACAGGGAAAAACACAGAAACTGTATCTGTCGGATGGCGGAGAATGCCTGCAGCGCATGACCATGACGGAGCTGTACGAGCTGCTGTCCCCCTATCGTGAATTTGTGAGGATTGGGGCGGCTTTTATCGTCAATCTGGAATATATCGACAGTCTGAACTCGCGGGATCTTCACCTCAGCGGCGGCAGAAAGATTTATATTCCGAGAGGCGCTTACAAGGGATTGCGGGAACGGTATTTTAACTATTATTGCAAATAAACATTATAAAAACAGGGAGAGGATTCAGAACATGGCCACAAAAACAGCAAATGTAAATTCCAGAATGAAGCTGGATATCAAGCAGCAGGCGGAGAGTATTCTTGACAGACTGGGGATTCCCCGGTCTGTCGCGATAGACATGTATTACAGGCAGATTATAGCGCATAACGGCATTCCGTTTGCACTGACGCTTCCGAACGAGCTAACGGAACAGGAGGAACCGGCGGTGGAAAAATAAACGGAGGCGGCCATAAGCCCTATTCATTGAAAGCTGTCTCTGGTAAAGTTACGTCTAATACAAAATATCCGTGCAGATGGGAAAGCGACTGCATCAGCATTGTGGCAATGAAGTCGAACTTTTTCTGTCTGCTTTTCGGATCAAGCAGCAGCGGTTGGGCGCTGGTGTGTTCTGTAAAATCACAGAGAATCTTTATCTGATGACAGGCCGCTGCAGGAGAATCGTTCCTGATCCTCCTGCTTTTTAATATCTTCAAGGCGTGCCTGACGCTTATAGTTTCTCCGGCTCCGGGTATTCCACCCCGAAGGTGTCAACGGTGACGCTTGCCATCACCTGATCTTCTAACGGCCTGTCTTCAAAATCTGTCGCTGTCTCGGCAATCTTATTTACATTTTCAAGTCCTTCAATTACTTTCCCAAACGCCGCATAAGCGCCGTCCAAATGGGGGCTTGTCTTGTGCATGATGAAAAACTGGCTGCCTGCGGAATCGGGATGCATGCTTCTTGCCATGGAGAGAACGCCTGCGGTGTGCTTTAAGTCGTTTTCAAAGCCGTTCTGGCGAAATTCACCCCTGATTGAATAGCCCGGGCCGCCCATGCCGGTACCCTCAGGATCGCCGCCCTGAATCATAAAGCCTTTGATGACCCGGTGAAAGATCAGGCCGTCATAAAATTTCGCATTGATAAGGCTGATAAAGTTGTTGACGGAAACGGGCGCCACATCGGGATATAATTCCGCTTTCATTACGTCGCCGTTTGCCATGGTAAAAGTTACAATCGGATTTTGTTCTGCCATGTAAAAATTCCTTTCCTGATTACGAGATTAATAGTAAACTTAAATTCTACTATAAAATACCACAGAATTTCGAACAAGTCAAAATTCCCGAACGGGCTGTGGGACATAAAAGGGAGAGTCGGGTTTATGTTGAAAGAGATTTATTTTCGGTTAAAAAGCGATACGGCTGACGCGCTGCGGGAAAAAATGGATTTACTGCTTGCGGATCTGGCCGCCCACGGCGTGACGGTGAGCGGCCTGGAGGAATCCGAAAAGCATACGGGTTATGAGAATAAAAAGGAAGAGATCATGTATCTTACGGATCAGGAGAAGGTTTATGACAGTCTGCGCAGCGGGGGCTGTTATGTGCTTCCCTGTCTGCATGAAAAAAACCGCGGGGAAGTCTTTTCGGGCGCGGCTTATGCGGTGGAAAGGCTGGAGGAGACGGACTATGCGTCTCTGGACATGGCATACAGGCGACTGGCCGGGCTGCCCTGGGAAATTCTGGAGACGGATCGTCTCCTTGTACGGGAGACCACGGTACAGGATGTGGACTGCTTCTATCAGATTTATGCACAGCCATCCGTTACAGACTATACGGAAGCTCTTTTTGAAGACATAGATGAGGAGATTGCCTATACCGAAAGCTATATTGACACGGTGTATGCTTTTTACGGCTACGGGATGTGGACGGTCATAAAAAAGGACAGCCGGGAGGTTATCGGCAGGGCCGGGATCAGCTGGCGGGAAGGGTATCGGCTGCCGGAGCTTGGGTTTGTAATCGGGGTGCCGTGGCAGAGGCAGGGATATGCTTTTGAAGTGTGCAGCGCGATTTTACATTATGCCGGAGAAGAACTGGAAATGACGCAGGTACAGGCGCTGGTACAGCCGGAAAACGCGAGGTCGGTGAGGCTGTGTGAAAAGCTGGGATTTACGAAAGGCGGGGAGACAAAGGTCGACGGGATAAGGCATCTGGTTTTTGTAAAGACACTGTAAGAGGGAGCATGGCGCAGTTACGGCGTGGCTTTAATTTCCACATTGACGAAAACGGCAAAGTGGATGTAAACTGTTTTGGATGCGTAAAGGGAGGATATTATGAAAAAACCGAAGATAAAACTGGAAGTAAGAAATTCCCTGCTCCTTCTGCTCACAGCCCTGATCTGGGGCGTGGCTTTTGTGGCCCAGAGGCAGGGCGGCGCGGAAGCCGGCCCATATACCTTTAACTGTATCCGTTCTTTTTTGGGCGGAATCGTGCTTTTGCCCGTGATTCCGTTTCTGGATAAGGTCAGAGGAAAGAAGAAGCAGGAGGCGGTGCAGGACAGACGCAGACTGGCGCAGGGCGGCGCTCTTTGCGGACTGGTGCTGTTTGTGGCCAGCACGTTTCAGCAGATGGGCATGTATTACGGAACTACGGCGGGGAAAGCGGGATTTCTGACGGCATGTTATATTCTGCTGGTGCCTGTGCTGGGTATACTGTTTGGAAGAAAGTGCCGGTGGAATGTCTGGATCAGTATTGTGGCGGCTGTAGTGGGCCTTTACTTTCTGTGCCTGACAGAGAGCCTTTCGTTACAGTTCAGCGACGGTCTTGTTCTTTTGTGCGCGGCATGTTTTTCTGTGCATATTATGGTGGTGGATCATTTTTCACCGCTGGTAGACGGGGTGCGTATGGCCTGCATTCAGTTTTTTGTGTGCGGCGTGTGCGGGCTTTTTCCGATGATTGGCGTGGAGATGCGGCAGCTCGGTGCGGCGGCGTGGCTGCGGTCGCTGGGGAGCGTTGACGTGTGGATTCCGATTTTGTATGCGGGCATCATGTCCTGCGGCGTGGCCTATACTTTGCAGATTGTGGGGCAAAACGGGATCAATCCGTCGGTGGCTTCTCTGCTGATGAGCCTGGAGTCGGTTTTTTCCGTGCTGGCGGGAATACTGCTTTTGCAGGAAAGCTTAAGCGGCAGGGAAACTGTGGGTTGTGTGTTGGTGTTTGTGGCGGTTATTTTTGCCCAGATGGATTTTGGAAAGCGGCATTCTGTAAGTACGGAGGCACAATAGTATACAAATATACATTTATACAAAAATGCAAAAAGCACTTGACAAGGCATAATTACGGTGCTACAATGCAAAGCATAAAAGCAAAGGCGCTTTGAGGAAACTCAAGGCGCCTTCTTTTTATGCGAGAGGAGGAAAGGTTATGGAAGAATTAATGGAGGTTGTAAACGGTCAGATATTCGGCGTCTGGTTTCTGATCGGCGCGGCATTGGTTTTCTGGATGCAGGCGGGATTTGCGATGGTGGAGACGGGCTTCACCAGAGCGAAAAATGCGGGAAACATCATTATGAAGAACCTGATGGATTTCTGTATCGGTACGGTGATGTTTATCCTGATCGGATTTGGTCTTCTGCTGGGAGAGGATCTCATGGGGCTGATCGGTAAGCCCGGGTTTGATATTTTCACAGCTTACGAAAGCTTTGACTGGTCCAATTTTGTATTTAACCTGGTGTTCTGCGCGACAACGGCGACGATTGTATCCGGCGCCATGGCGGAGCGGACAAAGTTTTTAAGCTACTGTATTTATTCCGGTGTGATTTCGGCATTGATTTATCCCATTGAGGCGCACTGGATCTGGGGCGGCGGCTGGCTGTCACAGATTGGATTTCATGATTTTGCGGGTTCCTGCGCGATTCATATGGTGGGCGGCATTTCCGCTCTGGTGGGCGCGAAGATTTTAGGACCCAGGATCGGTAAATTTAATACGGATAAGGATGGAAAGGTAACGAAGGTCAATGCATTTCCGGGACACAGCATTCCGCTTGGCGCGTTGGGAGTGTTTATTCTCTGGCTTGGCTGGTATGGATTTAACGGCGCGGCGGCAACCAGTGTGGAACAGCTTGGCTCCATCTTCGTAACCACCACGATTGCGCCTGCGGTGGCCACCGTGGTATGTATGATCTTTACCTGGATTAAATATGGAAAGCCGGATGTTTCCATGTGTCTGAATGCTTCTCTTGCAGGACTTGTGGCGATTACCGCGCCCTGCGATGTGACGGATGCCTTCGGTGCGATTGTGATCGGCGCTGTGGCGGGCGTGCTGGTAGTGTTCGGCGTCTGGCTGCTGGATTATAAGCTGCGGATTGACGATCCGGTGGGCGCTGTGGCGGTACATATGATGAACGGTATCTGGGGCACCATTTCCGTCGGATTTTTTGCTACAAACACCGTGCCGGGGTATGCCATTGCGGACGCGGCGGGAACAGAGCTGACGGGGCTGTTTTATGGCGGCGGGTTTAAACTTCTTGGTTTGCAGATGATTGGTTTTGTGTCTGTGGCGGCATGGACTCTTGTAACCATTACGATTGTATTTCTGGTGATCAGGGCGACAATCGGACTGCGGGCTTCCCAGGAGGAAGAGATCGTAGGTCTGGACGCGACGGAGCACGGTCTGGCATCCGCTTATTCAGGATTCAGTATTATGGATGTATCGGGCGCTATGGTTATGGACGTGAATGAGAATACCAGCCTCGGTGTGGAAAATTACGATGCGGCTTCGCAGGTACAGAAGGATGCGGCAGTGAAGGTGGCGCAGGTACCCATGGCGTCCGCTACGGGTATGTATAAAGTGGCCATTATTGCAAAGCTGTCCAGATATGACAAGCTGCGCAAGGCGATGAACGATCTTGGTGTGACCGGCATGACGGTGACACAGGTTATGGGATGCGGCATCCAGAAGGGCGCCGGCGAAAAATACCGCGGCGTAGAGATGGATGCAACCCTTCTGCCGAAGGTAAAGGTGGAAGTGGTGGTCAGCAAGATTCCTGTGGACACGGTGGTAGAAGCGGCCAAGAAAGCGCTCTATACCGGCCATATCGGAGACGGCAAGATTTTTGTCTACAATGTGGATAAGGTGATTAAAGTCCGCACGGGTGAAGAGGACTTTGCGGCTCTGCAGGATGTCGAGTAACCGCGAAAGCGTGGATTTGCAGAACCGATGTGTGTAAGCCTATATCTTATATCCCTTAGTTTGTATATAGTATCAGTACGAATCCTCCGGCGCTCCACCGCCGGAGGATTCGTACTGCAAAGAAGTGCGGAAAGTGCACGGGCACGGAGAAAAAGCGAGTATATTGCGTTGTAATACGTATTGCAGGATAACGGAATTTAGTGTACAATAAGGATCAACCACAGGCGGAAAGCTCTTGAAGCAAAGGAAGGAAATGGGATATTGCTATGAATGTCGGGACAAAGAGAAAAAAACAGATTCAGTTCCGTTATTATGAGATCCCGCAGGGGGAGCCCTGTCTGGCTTTGCTTGGCGAAGCGTGGGTACGCCGCTATGGCGACGGCGTGGATTGTCTGCATTTCCATAATTATATGGAGATCGGCTTCTGCTATGACGGCAGAGGGGTCGTGATACTGGACGAGGAAGCGGTGCCCTATCAGGGAGACATGTTTACCATTATTCCGAAGAACTATCCGCACAATACGGACAGTGAAAATTTTTCCTACAGCAAATGGGAATATCTCTTTGTAGATGTGGAGGGGCTTCTTCAGGATGTTTATCATGAGAATAAGATGTTTGCCGACGAGTTGGCGTCGATTATCAATAATCGGGCCTGGGCGGCGGAGGTTTCCCGGTCTCCTGAGGCGGGCGGACTGATCCGTAATATTATGGAAGAAATGCGTTATAAGAAAGAACTGTATGCCGAGAGCGTGCGGGGAATGCTGCTGTCGCTTTTTATCCATATTGCGAGAATGAATCAGAAGCCTTCCGGCAGGGTGAAAAAACAGAGCGTAGGGGTTTCCCAGATGACAGTTGCCCTGCATTACATAGGCAAGCATTATGCGGAGAATCTGACGATAGGAGATCTGGCTGCGGTCAGCCACATGTCGGAAACCAATTTCCGGCGCGTTTTTCAAAAGGCAATGAATATGACGCCTTCCGACTATCTAAATCTGGTGCGTGTACAGGGCGCGTGCGAATATATGAAAAAGAGTACGGACAGCATGGAAATGGTTGCCGAAAAATGCGGTTTTCAGTCGGTATCCACCTTTAACAGGAATTTCAAGAAAATATTGGGAATGACGCCCTATCAGTGGAAAATTCATCCCGAGAACTATGAGGCTAAGCTGCTCAATTATAACATTTCCGCATATAGAGGATGGTAATTAATGCTTTTTTTTACTGATAAGTAAAATAAATAAAATGCGTAATTATGGGAGCTTAAACGTTTAAGGAAAAGATTCGTGGTCGAATTTGCATATTTTTTGATTTTTGGTAACAACACATGACGGGCACATGGAGTTATAATGCATATGTAATCAATCAAAAAAGCCGTATAGTTATACAAAATGACGAAAGGTTTTTTTGATAGATTAATAAAGAAACAGAACAGTGCACAAAATGCACAAAAAAAGAAATGGGAGGAAGTAAAAATGAAAAGAAAGATTTTGGCAGCTTTATTGGCGTCCACAATGGTACTTTCTTTGGCGGGCTGCGGCGGCGGTTCTGACGCTCCGGCAGCAGACAATGGCACAGCGGCTACGGAGGAGGCGCCGGCAGCGGAAGCTCCTGCGGCGGACAGCGGCGCGGCGGAGGAAGCTCCTGCGGCAGATGCAGCGGCAGGCGGCGAAGAGACCCTTACCGTATGGTGCTGGGATCCCGCGTTTAACATGAACGCTATGTATGAGGCGGAGAAGGTTTACCAGAAGGATCACCCGAATTTCAAACTGAATGTGGTCGAGACTCCCTGGGAGGATGTTCAGACCAAGATTACCACAGCGGCTACTTCCGGAGATCTGAGCACATTGCCTGATATCTTCCTGATGCAGGATAATGCGTTCCAGAAAAACGTGATCAGCTTCCCTGACGTATGTATGGATCTGACAAACAGTGGTGTTGATTTTTCCCAGTTCGCAGCAGGTAAAACAGCTTACTCTGTAATCGATGGCAAGAACTACGGCGTACCTTTTGATAACGGTGCAGTGGTTGCATGCTATCGTACAGACTATCTGGAGCAGGCAGGGCTGACCATTGATGATTTCACAGATATTACCTTTGATCAGTATCTTGAAAATGGCAAGAAGGTTCTGGAAGCGACAGGCAAGCCCCTCATCTCCATGCAGGCTGGCGAGTGCGACCTGATCATGATGATGATGCAGTCCGCAGGCTCTTCCCTGTTCAATGAAGACGGCACGGCTAATATCGTTGGCAACGACACCTTGAAGGCTGTAATGGAAACTTACAAGACCCTGAAGGACAGCGGTGTTCTGGTTGAAGTAAACAGCTGGGATGAGTATGTAGGTTCCATGGTAAGCGGCGACGTGGCAGGCACCATCAACGGATGCTGGATCATGGCTTCCATCCAGACAGCAGAGGATCAGTCAGGCAATTGGGCGCTGACCAATATGCCCAGCCTGGTAGGCGTAAGCAGCGCAACCAACTACTCCAACAACGGCGGTTCTTCCTGGGCTGTTACCACGAAGTGCGCAAATCCTGATCTGGCATGCGACTTCCTGGCAAGTACTTTCGCAGGCAGCACAGAGCTGTATGATAACATCCTTCCCAGCGGCGCTCTGGCAACATGGGCACCCGCAGGTGATTCCAATGCTTACGCAACACCCAACGAGTTCTTCGGCGGCGACGCAGTATCCGCAAAGATCGTTGATTTCTCCACCAAGGTTCCGTCCAACATCACAGGCGTATACTACTACGAAGGACGTGATGCTGTGGCGACCGCTATCACGAACTACATCAACGGTTCTGATATTGATGCAGAGATGCAGACCGCTGCTGACACCGTGAACTTCCTCATGGGGCAGTAAGCTGACCGGTAAAGCCGATCAATGAAAACCATGCCGGAGGGCGTGGCGTAGAGTAAGAAATTCAGGGGAATAGTTTTAAACGGCTGTTCCCCTTTTTTTCCCCAAAGTAGCAAGCGATAGAGAAGGAGGGAGTTTCTTGAGCAAGCAAAAAAAGATGACGCTTAGCAAAAAGCATAATTTAACAGGGTGGGTATTCCTTTTTCCTGGCGCGTTTCTGATTTTTATGATGAGTTTCGTGCCGATGATACAGGCGCTTCTGCTATCATTTAAAACCGGTGTCGGCGCGGCGATGAAGTCCTGCGGCATCACCAACTATGTTCGAATGTTTCAGGATGCGGTATTTGTGCAATCCATTAAAAATACATTTTTCTATCTGATTATTCAGGTGCCGGTTATGCTGATCTTTGCTCTGATTCTGGCGTCTATTCTGAATAACAAAAATTTAAGATTCAAGGGTCTTTTTCGGACGATGATCTTTTTGCCCTGTGCGACTTCGCTGGTGGCATACGCGGTTATCTTCCGTTCCCTGTTTGCCAACAACGGTCTGATCAATCTGGTGCTGGTAAACCTTGGCATTTTGGATCAGCCCTATTCGTTCCTGACCCATATGTGGAGCGCAAGAATTGTTATTATTATCGCGCTTTTGTGGCGGTGGACAGGATATAACATGGTGTTTTATCTTTCTGGCCTGCAAAATATCGAGTATTCGGTGTATGAAGCGGCCAAGATAGACGGCGCATCGGCAGTACAGACTTTCTTTAAGATCACGGTGCCCCTCTTAAAGCCCACAATTCTGTTGACGGCGATTATGTCCACGAACGGTACGCTGCAGCTCTTTGATGAGTCTGTAAACCTGACGGACGGCGGCCCTGCCAACGCATCCATTACCATGTCGCATTACATATATAATATGTCGTTTAAATATGTGCCGAACTTCGGCTATGCGGCGGCGATGTCCTTCTTAATTTTGATTCTGGTTGCCGTTCTGGCATTCCTGCAGATGAAAGTAGGTGATAAGCGTGATTAAGGCGAAAAGATTTTTGATGTATCTGTTTTTGTGTATCGTTTCCTTTATCTCGGTGTTCCCGCTTTACTGGATGGTAAGTGCGGCGACGAATAAAAGTGCCGATGTCGTGAGTGGACGGTTGATTCCGGGCGGTAATTTCATGGAGAACTGGAGAAACCTGATGGCGAGTCAGAACGTAGGGGGTGCATTTGTTAACTCCTTCAAATATGCGGCGATTCTGACCATTATATCCCTTGTGGTAAGCTCTCTGGCGGGTTATGGTTTTGAAATTTACCATGATAAGGCAAAGGATACGGTTATGAGCATTATCCTGTTAGCCATGATGGTGCCTTTTGTTGCTACAATGATCCCGTTGTTCCGCATGTTTTCTTCAGCCGGCTGGCTTAACACGACGATTGGCTTTATCCTCCCGTCGATATCCACGCCGTTTTTGATCATGATGTTCAGGCAGAGCGCGAGATCTTTCCCTCACGATATCATGGAGGCGGCGAGAATTGACGGCCTGTCCGAGATTCGTATTTTCTTCCAGATGTTCATACCGACCATGCGTTCCACTTACGCGGCGGCTATGACCATTACCTTCATGAATGCATGGAACAACTATCTGTGGCCGAAGGTAATCATGACGGACGCAGACAGTCAGACGATGCCCATGGTGGTGGCAAACCTGACGCAGGGCTATGTGACGGATTACGGTATGCTGATGCTGGCCGTTTTGATCTGTACGCTGCCTACGGCGATCGTATTCTTCTGTCTGCAAAATGCGTTTGCAGAAGGTATCACAGGAGCAGTCAAGTAAAAGGAGCGTTGTTGCAATATGAAACAGTTTGATTACAGTAACGTGAAAGATCCCCGCTTTTTTAAGGAAAACGTACTTCCGGCGCGCGCCGCGCTTCCGCTTTATGCGAACGCGGACGAGGCGGCGCGCAAAAGAAGCAGCCTGACGCAGTCTCTGGACGGCATCTGGAAGTTTTCCTATGCGGTAAATATGGATTCTGTCATTAAGGGATTTGAGAAAGAAGATTATAATTGTAAATCCTGGGCGGATATCCGTGTACCGGCCCATATTCAGATGGAAGGGTACGATATTCCTCAGTATGCCAATACACAGTATCCCTGGGACGGCAGGGAAGAGATCCTTCCGGGTGAGATTCCGAAGCGGTTTAATCCGGTAGCCAGCTATGTAAAATATTTTACGGTGCCGGAGGCTATGCGGGGGCAGGAAATCCGTATTGTTTTTGAGGGTGCGGAAAGCGGTATGGCGCTCTGGTGTAACGGCGTCTATGTGGGTTACAGCGAGGACAGCTTTACGCCTTCTGAGTTTGACCTTACCCCCTGCCTGCATGAGGGAGAAAATAAGCTGGCGGTGCAGGTCTTTAAGTGGACTTCCTCGAGCTGGTGTGAAGATCAGGATTTCTACCGTTTTTCGGGCATTTACAGAAGCGTGTATCTGTATGCGGTCCCTGCGGTGCATGTGGAAGATCTGGAGATCAGGACGATTTTTGCAGGTGAAGATTTTGGACAGGCGAAGCTTACCGTGCGCGGCAGGACAAAAGGAAACGGCGTCTGTAAGTTCCGATTAAAGGACGGCGGAACGATAATTTTTGAGAAAGAGCTGAAAGCGGAGCCGGAGCTGTTTTTTGAGGAAACGGTGGAGAAGCCGAAACTCTGGAGCGCGGAGGAGCCCTATTTATATCAGCTGGAGGCGGAGTGTGTCTGCGCGGATGGCAAAACGGCGGAATATGTCTCTCAGGCTGTGGGCTTCCGCAAATTTGAGATGAAGAATAAGCGGATGCTCCTGAATGGAAAGCGGATTGTATTTAAGGGCGCCAATCGTCATGATTTCAGTTCCGTTTCGGGAAGACATATCTCATATGAGGAGCTTGTTAAGGACGTTGTGACCATGAAGCGCAATAATATCAATGCCATTCGCACCAGTCATTATCCTGACGACGAGCGGCTTTACGAGCTGTGCGATATCTACGGCTTGTATCTGATTGCGGAGAGCAATCTGGAGTCTCACGGCACCTGGGATGCATTTATAAAAGGAAGAAAGGACATGTCCTTTGTTGTGCCTGATGATAAGGCAGTATGGAAGGATATGATGTTTGACCGTATTAATTCCTGTTACCAGAGGGACAAGAACCATCCGGCGGTGCTGATCTGGTCTGTGGGTAACGAATCTTACGGCGGAGAGACCATTTACGAGATGTCAGAGCTTTTCCGCAAACTGGATGACACCAGACTGGTGCATTATGAAGGCGTGTTCAATGACAGACGCTACAATGATTCTTCCGATATGGAGAGCCGCATGTACGCGACAGTGGCGGAGATAGAAGAGTATCTGGAAGAGGATGGGGAAAAGCCGTTTATCTGCTGTGAGTATACCCATGCCATGGGGAACTCCTGCGGTGCGATGCACAAGTATACGGAACTGGCTGACAGAGAGGACTCCGGCTATCAGGGCGGCTTTATCTGGGATTATGTGGATCAGACCATTTACAAAAAGGACCGCTACGGGAAATGGTTCCAGGCGTATGGAGGCGATTTCGGAGAGCGTCCCACTGACTATAATTTCAGCGGAAACGGCATTGCCTACGGCGGAGCGCGGGAAGCTTCCCCTAAGATGCAGGCGGTAAAATATAATTATCAGAATATTGCGGTGGCGGTGGCGAAAGATCAATTTGAAGTGTGGAATAAAAATCTTTTTGTCTCCACGGACAGGTTCAAATGCATGGCGGAGCTTTTACGGGATGGCGTTTTAGTGGAACGCAGGGAGCTTCCCGAAATTTCTGTTGCACCCGGAAGCAGGGAAACGTATCCGAATCCGTTTGCGGTATCAGATGAACCGGGAGAGTATGCGGTGACAGTTTCCTTCCATCTGAAAGAGGATGAGCTGTGGGCCGACGCCGGCCATGAGATTGCATTTGGGCAGGCGGTGATCGGTAAGGTAAATGCGCCGAAGGAAGAGGAAAAGCCTTTTGTCGTGATACATGGAAACGACAACATAGGCGTTCGGGGAGACGAGTTTGACGTGCTCTTTTCGATTCCCTCCGGCGGGCTTACGTCATACCGCTATGCGGGGAAGGAACTGCTTGAGACCATTCCGAAACCGAATTTCTGGCGTGCCCCTACGGATAATGACGAGGGCAACAATATGATGGGCAGACAGGGACAGTGGAAGCTGGCAAGCCTTTATGCTACCTGTAAAAAGGTGGGAGGGAAACTGGATGCGCCTGGCGATGCGTATGAAAATCCGATGGTTGAAGAGGAGAAGGATCATGTGAGCGTGACCTATCTCTACGATCTCCAGACTACGCCGTCGGCGTTCTGCAAGCTCAACTATAAGGTGTATGGCGATGGGAGAATCCAGACTACGCTTACTTATGACGGGCCGAATGAACTGTCGGATATGCCGGAGTTTGGCGTATTGTTTAAGCTGAACGCGGATTATGACAGACTGGAGTGGTACGGCAACGGCCCCGAGGAGACTTATGCGGACAGAGAGCAGGGCGCGAAGCTTGGCGTTTATCGCAATAAAGTGGCGGATAATATGGCGGCTTATATTGTGCCTCAGGAGTGTGGAAATAAGACGAAGGTTCGGTGGGCAAGGGTGACGGACAGACAGGGACGCGGCATGATGTTCACAGGTGACGAAGTGAATTTTTCAGCGCTCCCCTATACGCCTCATGAAATGGAGAACGCAAAACATGCCTATGAGCTGCCTCCTGTACACTATACGGTAGTGCGTGTGGCGGGCGGACAGATGGGCGTTGGCGGCGATAACAGCTGGGGCGCGCCCGTGCATCCGGAATATCATCTGGACGCAGGTAAGGGAATGGAATGCAGCTTTACGTTCAGAGGAATTTAAGAAGAATGGTATAAAAATGGAATAGGAAAGGCGCAGGTTACGAGTTTACTTCGAAACCTGCGCCTTCCTTTGCCCTGCGCCAGACGGCGCGCGTTTACTGTTTTGCGGTTTCCTCATCGTTTGACCCGTATTCCACGCCGGTGGGATGGAAGTGGTCGGGGGAATTTCCCTCCGGGTCAATTTCATATTCTGTCAATTTGTTGATGGCTTCTCCGCTGATGGTTGAGCCTGTCTGATCCAGTTTATAATAATAACGCTTTTTTTCGCGGGCGCCGGTTTCGTCAAAAACAGAGACGCCGTAAGAGGATTCGGTATCAATTCCGGCAAGTTCAAGAATTGTTGCGCCCAGATCGGACTGACTGCAGGGCGTATGATTCACAGTCAGCGCGCCCTTGGCGCCTGCCGGTTTTACCAGAAACACAGGACTGTTAAAGGATTCATACCAGTCTCCGTTACGAGTATTCACGCCGTGGTCTGCAGTGATGATAATGGCTGAATTATCATACACATTCAGGGATTTCATTTCCTCCAAGTATCGAAGCGCAAGGCGGAGCGAGCCCTTGACGGGTATCTCCTCTATCTGGCTGCTGTCCTCGGTTCGATGGCCCCATTCGTCAATATTGCTGGGCAGATGGGCGCCGTCAACATGAATAAACTTAAACTGCGGTCGGTCGGCGTCTGCGGTCATTTCCTGCTGATCCAGATGATCTACCAGCGTGAGATTATTTGTGGCATAGATTCGGTAGTCGGAATCCAGCCGTCTGCGCGCCTCAAAGTCATCAGGAGACAGCCAGGCGGCGGGTTTGCAGATATCGGGGAAATACTTGCATATTACAAGGCTGTATAAGGAGAAGGTAAAGGCTTTGCGGTCAGAGATTACGCAGTCTGCATTTACATAGTTTACTGCATTTTTTCTGGCTCTGTCGGGAACCAGATTATACTGAGTATAGAAGCTTGTATCGTATCCGTTTTCCGACAGCTCGTCCAGATAGAGCCTTTCTGCGGAATCAATGCCGACCTGCTTATACGGGTCTCCCTGTTTACAGTAATTTCCTGAAAGCATGAAGGGAATTGCAAACGAGGTGCGGGGATAACACCCGGTGAAATTGTCGAACCAGATAAAGCCGTCCAGCTGTTCTTCAAATTCCGGCACTTCCTGAAGCGCCTGCCTGAAATAATTAATGTCGTATGTATCCAGAACAAGAACCACCACATTGCCGCTGGGAGACAGGGACAGCAGATCTTTATTTGTCGGATATCCCTCTTCCGGCCGCTTTTCGTTTTCTTGCTGCAGGCAGGGTACGATAAGGACAGTGAGCGTGACAAGCAGCATGGCGGTTATAAACAGAGAAACGCCGGATATGGTTTTGGAGACAATCCCCGGTTTTTTCTTCCCGCCCCAAACGCATAAAGCGGTGGTGACACAGATAATAATAATCCACAGAAGAAGGTTCAGAATCATCCGTCCTCTGTACTGAGTCCAGTCGATGACGCTGCCGGTCATTTGTCCGAGCTTTAAATTCAGAAAATTCCCCTGAACATAAATACAAATTCCGAAGCCCAGAATCATGCCTGTATATAGTTTCAGAAGGGTTCCGCCAAGAAAAAGTCCGGGTACGGCGGCAGCAATCATGGCAAATGCGCCGCAGGCGAGAGGAATATACCAGAAATTTGTTAAAGTAAACCACAAATCCTGCGTGTTGAGAGCATATAACTCAAAGGGAGCATATATGCAGGAAATAAATCCTGTAAAAAATATGGAGAAAAACAAAGCCTTTCTGTCCGCGATACGCTGTCTCATTTATATTCTGACCTTTCTGTGATAGTATTAACTGCGATAAAAACAGGAACTGCTATACCGCTAACATTATACGATCATTGCACGGTTATAGTCAATGCTCAAGTAAGGAGGCTGCCGTTTCGCAATTTTTGTTGACATCGCAGGGGACTACAGCTTATGAGAGTGTGATATAATAATAAAAAACAAGGGCCTGCGCCCGGGACGGAGGTAAGGGTAAGAATGCGCAAAACAAAAATAGTCTGCACGCTGGGGCCTTCCACGGATAACGAGGAAGTGCTGCGCCAGATCATGGCGGAGGGCATGGATGTTGCACGGTGCAACTTTTCCCATGGGACGTATGACGATCACAAAAGGAGAATGGACACGGTGAAGAAGCTTCGTAAGGAAGTGGGCAGGCCGGTGGCGATTCTGCTTGACACGAAAGGGCCGGAGGTCCGTGTGAAGAGCTTCAGGGAGGGAAAGGTTACGCTGGAAGAGGGCCAGCTTTTTACGTTGACGGCGGACGAGGTGGAAGGCACAAAGGATATTGTGAGCGTGACCTACAACAGACTATATGAGGATCTGGAGGAGGGAATGCGGGTGCTCATAGACGACGGCCTGATTGAAATGAAGGTGGAA
>ERZ779632.631-NODE-631-length-18467-cov-4.808332_pt1 | contig 18467 bp, 19 predicted proteins | sample MGYA00514194_ERZ779632 | MGnify/ENA primary metagenome ERZ779632 (study PRJEB29562, sample SAMEA4376704) | mouse gut metagenome | isolation source: Cecum | study: EMG produced TPA metagenomics assembly of the A DSS colitis mouse model was used to assess the...
GTCCAACAAATCGGACAGGAAAACGGGGAACAGAAAATCGGGTCGGATGTGTCTCACTATGGATGCGAACCGTGCGCTCTCCCAGCTGAGCTACAGGCCCATATGTAATTTTCGATAGCCGATTACCTAGACAGCTTCTTTATTATACCAGATTTTTTGCAAATGTAAAGAGCCTTTTTTATTTTCCGGAAAATTTTCACGGCCCATAAATAGATTGCACATCACAAATGCGGACCAAGGGTTAAAAAGGGGTAGGAAAACAGCGAAAAAGAGCGGAGAATGTAAGAATGTGGCAAATAAATCTCATAAGGCTCTATTGCGCTGTATGCGACAATAGTAACACAATTGAAACGGTAACGCAACGTCAAAGCAATAATTTCTGTCCCATCATTCTCGCAAAAGGCCCTCGTTCTGGGCACGCAAAAGTTGCCCGGGAATTGTGTGAAAAAACTATAATTCCTCTCAAAAAAAGTGGTATTATGGCATAAAACTTCATGCGGTTGTGACCCGCAAGCTAATTTTTTTATGCCTTAAAGGAGGATTCCACCATGAAAAAGGAAGATTCCAACCACATTATAAACAAGATCAACAACAACTATGAACTGGATGTGATAAATGCGGCGCAGACGCAGGAGCGGGAAGCGGGAAGGAGCGGAAAGCGCATGAAGAACTTTGAGCAGATCACGGCAACGGCGGAAGCACTGGCAGCGTTCCTGACAGCGTTACCCATTGCAAGCGGGCTGTGGGATGTGGAATTTCACCGGACATTCTGCGACGATTGCATGGCGGCAACTGTGACGGGACAAACTGCTCGCACACCATACAGCGGAATAATCCGCTGTGGTGGTTGATCCAGGACGGAGCAGGAGCACAAAACGGAACTGCTCCGGGCCAGGGTGGAAGCCGAATCGGGAATGATCGTGAAACTGGGGCCGGGTGCGTCCTTCCGGCTGGAAAATACACCTATTCACGGGTGGTACGGGCTTATGGCCGCGCCTGGGGAATTGATGTGGTAATGCTGGAATTCGCCAGTTCCGTCAGCTCACGAAAAACAAGCCCAACTTTACCAACGATGATTTTCCGTGCGGGATGCCCTATCTGGCGTCTCAGCGAATCGGAAAGCATTGGCGTACCAGGTGCCAGAACTGGAATATGGTTCTCAGCCAGTTGGAGGTCATGTTCGCCGACCGGGCCGTTGGCTGACCCCTTCCCTTAGCGTATCCCGGCAACCGGGACCTTTGGTTAGGAAGGGCTTCAGTTCCCAGTCTACCCTGCCATAAGAATATATAAATGATATCATCTTTTGAAGGCATTTGAGATTTGTGCGGAAGTTCTGCCCCAAAGCATGTCTTATACAACTTGCCAATCAACTCAGAGCCAGGTGGACTTACTGGAGGCCGTCGCCGCCGTCAATCCCAACGTGGTGGCTGTGATGTCCGCCGGGTCCTCCGTAGAAATGCCCTGGCTGGACAAGTGCAAGGCGGTAATCCACGGCTACCTTTGCGGCCAGGCTGGGGCAGGCGCCATGCTCCAGGCCCTGCTGGGGGAGATCAACCCCTCCGGCAAGCTGGCGGAGAGCTATCCGCTGAAATATGAGAACGTTTCCTCCGCCCCCTATTTCCCCGCCAAGCAGCGCACCGCCGAGTACCGGGAGGGCCTCTATGTGGGCTACCGTTACTATGAGACCGCCAATGTCCCTGTTTTATTCCCATTTGGCTTTGGCCTGAGCTACACCACCTTCCAATACAGTGACCTGAAGGTCACCGACAGGGAGACCAGCTTCACGCTCAAGAACACCGGCAGCGTGGACGGCGCGGAGGTAGCTCAGCTGTACATCGGCAAGCTGTCCGGCAACGTGTCTGTGGCCGGAACAAACGCCCCGAATCCCTACGACAAAAAGATTCTGGCCGACTACTACACCGGAAATATCCAAACTGTCCCCGACGTGGAATTCGAAAACCTGCTGGGTCACCCCATCCCGGACGGCAGCTGGAGCGGAACCCTCACCATAAACGACGCCCTGTGCCAGATTTACTACACCAAAGGCGGCCAACTCTCCCAACTACCGGCTGGAGTACTCGGGCACAATCAAAGTCCAGTGTTACGCTCCCGCTGACCAGTCTCAAATATTTCAGCAGTATTTTGCAGTTGTAGTAAAATGGGCGGTCCCGCTCCGTTGAGCACCAGCGCCTTTACCGGTGCAGAGGCGGTGCCCGCTTTTGTCTCAGCGCTCACATGAATCTCATGCTCGCCGAAAGTGACCCTGATTCTGACGCCCTCCGCATCCATTACGGAGGCCACCGAAATCGCCGAAGCCAGTTCCTCCGCGGCCAGGATCAGCCTGACCGCGCTGGTCAACATCGCCAATGTTCTGGGGGTCTCGGTAGACAACCTGATCTACGACAGTGTCGTCCACGCCAGGCCGCAGCTTGAGCGGGAGATACAGCAGATCGTGGATTCCCGCGACGATTATGAGCTTCGGGTGGTCAAAGAGGTCACCCATTCGGTAGTGGACGCTCTGCGGGCAACCAATAAATCGCGTCAGGATTAGTCCATACACAAATACAAAATTCAGCAACCCCATATCTTAAAAATATGAAAAACAGCATTACACAAACGTGCAACGCTGTTTTGCTTTAAATATTTAGATAAAGATATTCCAGGGCCGATTCTGTCAGCCAGACTGAAACCGAGCCGCCCTGAACCGAAAATGTGCCCCAGCCGTCCCCGTCGATCACCGCAGTCCCTGTGACATGGCCCAGAGCATCCAACATGGTCTGGCCCGCCAGCCGCTGGCCCACATACATCCGCTTGCTGCCGCCAGCGCCGTCCGTCAGGAGGACCGCCGCTCCGGAGTCCGGACGTTCCCCGACCCCTTCCCGGGTAAAGCCCACCAGGGAACTGTCGTCAAAAAACAGGTGCTCCGGGCCGTAGGCATAGCGCTCCCGTATTTTGATCAGCCTGTCCAGTTGGGGGACCGGAGGGACGCCGTCATGGGGAATCCCGTAATAGTCCCCATAAAACACGCAAGGGGTTCCCTGGTCCCGGAGCAAAATCAAAGCATAGGCGATGGGCTTGAACCATGCCGGGATGAAGGAGCACAGCGCCTGGCCCGGCTGGGTGTCGTGATTGTCCACGAAGGTGACGGAGCGGGCCGGGTCCGCCGCTGTCAGGGTATTCTCGAACAGCCGGGACAAATCAAAATTTCCGTTTGAGGTGGCCGCCTCCAAAAAACGGAAGTGCAGCGGCACGTCAAACAGGGAGAGCGCCCGCCCGGTGGCCTCCAGATAGTGGGTCAGCTTTCCCACCTCATGTGACCAGTATTCCCCTACCACATAGAGGTCCTTTTTCTGTTCCCGCATAGCCGCCAACCAATCCCGGCAGAAGGCAAAGCTGATGTGCTTCACCGCGTCCATGCGGAAGCCGTCCATATGTACCGTCTCCTGATACCATCTGCCCCAGTTTCGGGTCTCCTGGATCACCTCCGGGTTGTCGGTATCCAGGTCCACCCCCATCAGATAGTCATAGTTGCCCTTTTCCGAGTCGGTCTCCCGATTCCAGGACTTTCCCGCAAACCGAAAAATTCCGTTTTGTTTGGCCGCCGCATCCCAGTCTGTTCCACTAAAGTGGGAAGCGTTCCACTGAAAATCAGAATAAGCCCCCGCCCGGCCGGGAAAAATGAACTTGGTCCACGCCGTGATCTGGCGCTGCCCGCTGATGTCCTGGCCCCGGTCCCTGTCCAGTCCCTCAATGACCGACACCTGTTCCGTGTCGTCGGCCCCCATGCGGTGGTTGAGCACCACGTCGCACAGCACCTGGATTCCCTCCCGCCGCAGGGTTTTCACCGCGGCGAGATAGTCCTCTTTTTTTCCGTATTTTGTGGCCGTGCCGCCCTTCTGGTCAAACTCCCCCAGGTCGTACATATCGTATACGTCATAGCCAACGCTGGCCCTTCCGGCGGCGCCCTTGTAAGCTGGGGGCAGCCAGACCATATTGATCCCGATTTTCCGAAGCTCAGCGGCTTGCGCCGCGGCACGTTTCCAGTGCAGCCCGTTCTCCGGCAGATACCACTCGAAGAACTGCATCATTGTTTGGTTTGTCATAGTATGCCATCGTTCCTCCCGCAAAATTCGACGTTCCAATAAGGACAGTATATGTAAAATCTTCACTCCTGTCAACCATAGCAAAAAGCCGGGAATCTAAAAATCCCCGGCTTTTTATCAAAATATCCAACTATACCCTATGTCCTGTCTGCAATTTCTTTACTTCATCTAAAGGAAGACCCGCAATCTCGGCGATTTCTTCTAACGGCAAGTTCCAGGCGTCGCTGTTCTCCATGTTCAGGAGGTCGAGGAAGGGGTTCACCCCCCAGATGGAGGCCACAGGCTCATCCGGCGATCCAAAGACAGCCCGGTTTCCCGGACGGATGGAGTTGATGAACATGCCATAGAAGTACCAGGCCGACAGCAGAATTGCCTTGCGGCCCTGCTGCCGAAGCCGCCCGCCCAAACACTGGAGTGTGAAGGTCTTGCCCGCTCCGGAGGAGCCGCCGATCCAGCTGTTGCTTGTAGTCGTCATAGGGGTCCAGGAACACCGGAGAGCGGTTGTAGAGGTCCAGCCCCAGGAATATCCCGTTCCGGTCGCTGAGCTCGTAGGAGGCAAAGGGGAAAGCCGCCGCTACCCCGCTTGTCAGGGCGTTGCGCCGGGATTTCCGTTCCACATACGGGTCCAGGACCAGCAGAGGGAGCATGGAGAGAAACGCCTGCTCGTTTTTGTAGTCGCACCGCCGGGGCAATCATGTTGATGGAGACGCACAGCTTTTCTACCGCCGTCACCCGCTGCTCCAGGGTCTCCGCATCCTCCGCTGTGACCTCGATGAGGGTGTGCATATAGTAGAAATCCTCTCCTTACCTGTTCATGGCGTCCACTACGATGTAGTCCCGGCTTTGGTGTCGATGGTGGTGGGAGAGAGAATGTCCAGAACGGTGGTGAACCCGGCCTCCAGCTCGGTGAGGCCCGGCTTTTCCTCACCCATAATCAGGCGTTTCAGGGAAAAGGGCTGGTCATTTTTCTTTTTACAGCCTGTAACTTTTTCTTTTGCTTCACTGGCGCTTTTTTGTTTTCTTCTGCATTGTATCGCTCCTTACTTGAAATCCTATCAAAAAACGAGTATAATATCAGTGAAAAGAGATTGTAGGAGGTGGGTAAAATGGTCTATACTTTGGATGAAATCGCACGGCGTATCCGGCCCGTCGCGGAAAAATACCATCTTCGCGCGGTATATATCTTTGGTTCCTATGCCCGAGGAGAGGCCCAGGAAGACAGTGACGTGGATCTGCTAATAGATGACACAGATTCCGGTCTTCGTGGGTTTGCTTATGGCGGCCTCTACGGTGACTTAAGAGATGCGTTGGAAAAAGATATTGATATGGTGCCCGTGAGCGGCTTAGACCTGCCCGCTCAGCGTAAGAGCGATGCTGATTTCAGAGAGGCCGTTCAAAAGGAAAGGCGGGAAATCTATGCTGTTGCGTGATCTCCAGCGACTTAAACGGATTAAGCAATATTGTGAAGATATTCAAAGCTCTATTTGTCGCTATGTCTCATCCCTTGAGGATTTTCTGTCTGATTCCCATTATCAGCACGCTGTTGCCCTTCTGTATTTTGCAGATAGGTGAATTAGCCGTCAGTCTCACACAGGAATACCGCGACAGCACCAAAAATCGCATACAGTGGAAACAAATCAGAGAGACGCGGAATATCGTTGTTCATAATTATGGCAATGTCAATCTGAAAATTGTTTGGGCTGTAGCCACATACGATATCCCCGAGTTGAGGCGATTTTGTGATGAACAGCTTGCCTCTGAGGAGCAAGCCAATGAGCTGTAGCCTGTGGGCTGCGGCTCATTCTTCATAAATCCCATGAATGGCAGTAGTCATGTCAAAGACACCCTCGGGCAGCTTGACCCGCTGGCTGGCGCGCTTGTTTATGATCTCATACAGCAGCTTCAGAATGAAGTCGTCGGAGAACGGGGCTCCAGCACCTCCAGCTCACACAGGTCCAGGTAGCGCCGGGCGGTATCCGCTTCCTCGTTCAGACGCTGTGCCCCTTGGACTTCACGTTGGCCTCGTACTGAAAAATAAGAAAGAAGCGGTGCCGGATAGCGTCGCTGGCCACCCCCTCGCCGATTTGAGTGATGTTGTCCTCAATCATCTCCCGGCAGCACTCGTTGTCCTCCGCCTCCGCGTACTCCCGCATCCGATCCACATAGGCGGCGGTGCCGGCGGGGAGAGCGCGGGCCGTCTCCAGGCCGTCGGCGGGGACGCCGAAGGCGATGTACTTGGAGCGGACAATGCCGTTGTCGCTCCGGGCGATCTGCCGTTTCAGCATATCCACATATTCCCCCCGGATACTGTCAACGCCGTCGTGGGCCGGCTGGGGCCGGACAAAGAACTCGATCCCCAGCTTCTCCAATTCCCGGTGGGCCAGAGGAAAATCGTAGGCCGAGTCCGCAGCGGCAGCCCGCGGTGGAATTACCCTTTGATGGACAACTTCCACCTGTTCCAGATAGGGCACCATATCATGGGCATCCCCCGGCGTCACGGTCAAGCCGATGATAATCCCATGATCGCTGTCCAGGGTCTGGTGGGAAAGGCAGTATTGGCCCCGCGGCTTCCCTGGCCGTTTCATATGCCCGGCCTCCGGGTCTGTCCGGCTGACCCGTTTCTTCGTTCGCCGGTTGTCTTTTTTGATCTGCCGGGTACGCTTCTTCCGCCGCCGCAGCTGGCTGATTGCACTGCGGTCCGGCATCCGTTCATCCAGGTCAATACCTAGATACCAACGAAGTGCGTTGCTGTCCGCACACCTTTCCTCGATTTGACGCTCCGATGGGATGCCGTAGAGAAAGCCCACCAGCAGATATTTTACTATTACCACTGGGTCTATAGGCGGGCGCCCATATCTCCAGCTGTATAGATGGGAGGTCTCCTCATACACAAACGATAAATCCAGTCGCAGCTGCGGTCAGGGCTTCCCGTTAGAGGGAGAGGGCTTTTTTTGAACTCACTGTGTTCCCTCCGTATTTGCGATAGATTGATAGATCGTGTCAAAACCGTGTTGGAGAAATTCGTTTGGGGACAAGCCCATTGTCTTTTGGATGTAGTCCTTTTTATTCGCTGTCAAAAGAATCAGTCCCGATAGCATCCCCCAACATGAAAATGATGTTGAGTTGCCTTGCTATATCCAGCCGCCTTTGCTATGTCATCCATAGACGTTGACGAAATACCTCTTTCAGCAAATAATTGAGAGGCTACAGATGCAATGTTTTCCCGATGTACACTTCTTGGCTCCTTTAGTGCCAAGGCGATGGGCCGCCAGTACATCCCTGTATGTTCCATGACGATGCGAATGTCCCCGCCGCCGCCCACCACCGATTCAGCTTGCTGTGTGACACGAATGCACGGAGTGTTTCCGTTCTTCAACCTGCGCAAATCGAACGCCGCAATGGGAGGGCCGGCTGACAGTTTGCCAAAACGAGCGTGACAGCTCAGGCAGGGCATTGTCAGTCCGGTTCCCTCCCATTGTAGCTTGGGTGTGGGCCGCCGCATAGGGCGGTCATCTTCCCCCTCCTGGGGGGTGTCACCTCCTTTTGGACGTAAAAAAGCACGATCCTACAATCGTGCTTTTCAGGAGTATTGATTTTTGTCACAAGGTCTTTCTTTTTTGTAACTGCTCAACTTTTTTGGGGCAGTATAAGGTTCTTTATCAGTACATTTCCAAAGCGGGACGTCTTCATACGCTTATTGGAAATTGTCGCGTTACGCCTATGCGGAATCAGCACTAAGAGCGTGGAGCCAGCGCCTGGATCAACCGCAGAATATCCTCCAGGGTACGGCGGTAATACACCGCGGGAGATTCCGGATATGAACGGAAATCAACTGCCGGCCGGTCTGTGCCGAAGATAGCGGTTACGCCAAGCTTGTAGGCCTCCTCCGCGCCAGAGCCGATACCTCCCACAATGGCGATCAAGGGAATACCGTGGATCCGTCTGGCAATACCGGAGATGACCTTTCCGTGAACGCTCTGGGAGTCAATGCGTCCCTCGCCGGTTATGGCCAGGTCCGCCCCCCGCAAACGGCGGTCAAAATCCACCACATCCAGCACCGCCTCAATGCCCGGCTTTAGCTCCGCCCCTAAAAACGCGACGCAGCCCGCACCCATGCCTCCGGCGGCGCCTGCCCCCGGCATATCGCTCAAGCTGTGCCGGAACCGGCTGTCCAAATGATGCAGCCCAGCGTCCAGCCGCTCCGCCATAGCCCGATCCGCCCCCTTCTGAGGGCCGAAGACATGCGCCGCCCCTCTTGGGCCGCAGAGCGGGTTATCCACATCGCACATTACGGTGATTCGGACGCCCTCCAGCAGCCGCTTAGTTTGTGTGCCGTCGATACAGGCGATTTGGCGCAGAGTTTCGCCGGTGGGGACAAACGCTTCCCCATTTTCGCGGAGGAATCTGGTCCCCAGCGCGGCGGCGCAGCCGCAGCCGCCATCGTTGGTGCAACTGCCGCCCAGACCCAGGAGAATTTCCCTGCAGCCGTTTATAACAGCGTGACGGATCAGCTCTCCCACCCCATAGGTGGTGGTTTTTTCCGGATTCAGCCGTCCCTCTGCCAGATTCAGGCCGGCGGCGGCAGCCATTTCAAGGATTGCCGTTTCCCCGCTGCGCCCGTAGACAGCCCGGACAGCCTCTCCATAGGGACCGGAGACGGAAACGGTAACCGGAACGGCCCCTATAGCCTCTATGAAGCAGGCCACCGTTCCTTCTCCCCCATCCGCCACCGGAATAGCTTCCACCTGGCAATCAGGAAAGAAGCGGCGAATGGACTCGCGGGCAATGCCGCAGATCTCCAGGCTGGACAGCGTACCCTTAAAGGAATCAGAAATAACGACACATTTTTTCATAGCTTTTGCTGATTGACTACATTGACAGGCCTTCCGGCCAGATACGCTTTCACGTTGGATACCGCGCAGTCCATGATCCGCTGGCGGCTCTCCCTGGGGGCCCAGGAGATGTGGGGGGTGATGATGCAGTTTTTGGCATTCAGCAGGGGGTTGTCCGCCCGGATGGGCTCAGTGTAGACCACATCCAGACCGGCGGCCCCTATTTTGCCGGAGTTCAGGGCGTCGGCCACATCCTGCTCGTTGATAAGCTGGCCCCGCGCGTTGTTAATGAGGATGACCCCGTCCTTCATCCTGGCAATGGAGTCCTTGTTGATAAACCCGGTGTTTTCCGGGGTCAGGTTGCAGTGGAGGGTGATGACATCGGACTGAGCCAGGAGGGTGTCCAGATCCACATACTCGGCAATCTCCCGGCCACTGTCGTTGGGGTAGATGTCATAGGCCAGCACCTTCATGCCCAAGGCTCTGGCAACGCGCCCCTCGGCCTGACCGATCCGGCCAAAGCCCACAACGCCCATGGTTTTGCCCTCCAGCTCGATGAGAGGGTAGTCCCAGTAGCACCAGTCGATGCAGTTGGCCCAGTTGCCAGCGTGGACGGAGGCGTCGTGGTGGCCGATGTGGTGGCACACCTCCAGCAGCAGGGCGATGGAGAACTGGCTCACCGATGCGGTGCCGTAGGTGGGGACATTGGTGACGGGGATGCCCTTTTCCGCGGCGTAGGCAAAGTCCACCACGTTGTAGCCGGTAGCCAGCAGGGAGATGAACCTCATGCCAGGGCAGGAGTCAATCACCCTTTTGGTAATGGGGGTTTTGTTGGTGAATACCACCTCCGCGTCTCCGATGCGGGCGATGGCCTCCTCCTCATCGGTAAGGCTGGTTCGGTCATAGACTGTCAGCTCCCCCAGCCTGCCCAGCTCCTCCCAGCTCAGGTCGCCGGGATTCTCTGTATAACCGTCCAACACTACAATTTTCATGGCAAGACCTCCTCCTTTTTCTTTGCCAGATAGGCCAAAAGGCCGCCAGCATCCATCATGTCCTGCAGGAAGGGAGGGAATCCTCCCGCCTGATACGTCCGACCCTGGGTTAGATTTCGGATTTTGCCGGAGGCCAGATTAATTTCCAGCTTGTCCCCCGCCCGTATTTCAGAGGCCGCCTCCTGACATTCTAAAATAGGCAATCCAATGTTGATGGCGTTCCGGTAAAAAATGCGGGCGAAGGATGCGGCTATCACGCAGCTTATGCCGCTGCTCAGGATTGCGATAGGAGCATGCTCCCGGGATGAGCCGCAGCCAAAATTTTCACCCGCCACAATGAAATCCCCGGGTTGAACCCGCGCGACAAACTCGCGGTCCAGGTCCTCCATGCAGTGCGCAGCCAAGTCCTCGCGTTTTGACAGAGACAGATAACGGGCTGGGAGGATAACATCCGTATCCACATTATCCCGGTACTTAAATACAGTTCCACCCATTGTATCACACCTCCTCTGGAGAAACAACTGTGCCGGCTACAGCACAGGCGGCCGCCACCGCGGGACTTGCCAGATAGATTTCAGAATCCCTGGCCCCCATACGTCCCACAAAATTACGGTTGGTGGTGGAAACGCAGCGCTCATGGTCTGACAGAACGCCTACGTGTCCCCCGTTGCAGGGACCGCAGGTGGGCATACTGACTGTAGCACCCGCTTGGATAAATAGCTCCAGCAGCCCCTCGGCTATTGCCTGAAGATAGATTTCCTGGGTGGCGGGGATGATAACGCACCGCACATGCTCCGAAATTTTTCGGCCCTTCAAAATCCGGGCGGCCATGCGCAGGTCAGAGATGCGTCCGTTGGTGCAGCAGCCAATCACAACCTGATCCACCCGCAGCCCGCGGAAGTGCTCAACCGGTTTTACGTTGGAAGGAAGAAACGGCGCGGCCAGCACCGGACGCAGCTGAGAGAGGTTGATATCAATGGTGCATACATAGCTGGCGTCCGTGTCGGCCTCTACCGGGACAAAGGGGCGGCTGACCCGGCCGGACAAATAGTCCAGCGTGTTCTGATCTACTGGGAAGATCGCGTTTTTTGCCCCTGCTTCAATAGCCATGTTGCAGATGGTAAAGCGGTCATCCATGGGGATACCGGCAATGGCCTCTCCGGTAAACTCAATGCTTTTATAGCGGGCCCCATCCACCCCGATCATTCCGATCAGGGATAAAATCAGGTCTTTTCCTCCAACATATTCCGAAAACCGGCCAGTCAGGTTAACCAGGATGGCCGCCGGAACCTTGAACCAGTTCTTGCCGGCGTACATACCGGCAGCCATATCTGTAGAGCCGACACCCGTAGAGAAGGCCCCCAGCGCGCCGTATGTACAGGTATGAGAATCGGCGCCGATAATCAGCTCACCCGGAGCCACAAAGCCCTGCTCCGGCAGCAGAGCATGCTCAATTCCCATGCGCCCGCCGTCATAAAAGTGGGAAATTCCCATTTGCTGGGCAAACTGCCGCGCCAGCGCGCAGTTTTGGGCCGACCGGATGTCCTTGTTCGGGGCAAAGTGGTCCATCACCAGAACAATTTTGTTCGGATCAAACACCCTCTTCAGCCCATATTTCTCCATCTCATGAATGGCAATGGGGGCAGTTACGTCGCTCCCCATCACCAGATCCAGCGCCCCATAGACCAGATCCCCGGCCTGTACCTCCTGCCTGCCGCAGTGCCGCGCAAAGATTTTCTGTGTCATTGTCATTCCCACAGAAATTAACTCCTTTCCGGGAACCTCAGTTCTGCTTCATATTTTCCTTGTATTCATCCACGCGGTAGCTTGCCTCCATGGCGGTCAGCGCGTCCATGCCCACAATGGCGTTATACTCGCTGAAGGTGGTCATTATTCTGGTATCTTCCTTGGTCTTGCGGTTGGCCTTCAGCTCGGCCAACATGCTCCGCATCGCCCGGGCGGCGGTAAACACCGTGCCCACCGGGTAAATGACGACGCTGAATCCCAAAGCCTGAATTTCATCGGCGGACATCACAGGAGTTTTGCCGAACTCCACCTGATTGGCAAATTTATATACGCCGGGAATGGACCCTACAATCCTCATTTCATCCGCATTTCTCAACGCGTCCGCATAAATGATGTCGGCGCCCGCATCCCGGTAGGCCTCCAGGCGCCGGACTACCTCATCCATATTGTGGGTGGCCCGGCAATCTGTGCGGGCGATAATCAGCATGTCATCCCTGGCCTCTACCGCGGCCCGGATTTTTTCCGCGTGCTCTTCCATGGAAATTACCGCCTTCTTTTCCATGTGACCGCAGCGTTTTGGAAATACTTGGTCCTCCAGATGGACGGCGGCCATGCCAGCCCGCTCAAACTCCCGTACCGTCCGATAGACGTTCAGCGGGTTGCCGTATCCGGTGTCAATGTCCCCCAGGAGCGGGATATTCAGTATACTGTTCATATTTGCGCATACGGACGCCATCTCGTTCATAGTCATCAGGCCATAGTCGGGCTGACCCAGGATTGAGCCAGAGGCGCCAAAGCCTGTCATAAAGGCGGCTTCAAAGCCGGCCTGCTCAATCAGACGGGCGGACAGGCAGTCATAGCAGCCCGGCGCCATGATGATTTCAGGATTTTTCAGCCGCTCTCTCAGCACCTGAGCGCCCGATTGCTGTTGTGTATTTCTCATACAATCACTTCCTAAATATTTGATTTTAAAATGGCGCGGGGTACATATACATACCCCTCCATGATCCGGCGGGCAGTTCGCCCAAAGACGGCCCGGGTAATTTTTCCGTCCTGAACCGCGGTGTCACACTCGATTATGCCCCCCGGATGCCCAATGCGTACCAGCCCGCTGTCCCGCCTGCCCCGCAGGTCATAGAGCAGGGTCCCAGGCGTAACGGCGGCGCATCCGGTACATACCGTGGCGGTGCCTGAGTAAGTCTTATGCATGATCTGCATAAACATATCCCGGGCCACAAAGTCAATCTCCTCCGGGATCACTGGCGTGCCGTCGATATGGCTGCGGTATGGCTGAGGCGGCGCTACGAACGCTACCATGGGGACGGCGCGGACCCGTTCCCGGGCGGTTGCCCGGTCGGCAATCCCCATCCTTTCCGCCGCAATGCAGCGGATATTTTCCAGCAATTCCAGCAGCTCCGGCCTGGAATCCACCTGGGCGGGCGCCTCCGTTCCGGTAAGCCCTAGGTCAGCGGCCCGCACAAAAACCATGGGGCTGGCCGCGTCTACCATGGACACGGTAAGCGGGCCGAATCCCTCCACGTGAATTGTATCAACCGGGTTTCCCGTAGGAAGCAGTGCGCCGGTTTTGGCCCCCACCGTCCCCGCCAGGTTTAAACCAATTCGGGCGCCAGTACCCGGCACGCCGTGAATTTTGTAATCTCCCAGCACTTTCGGCTTTCCGTCGATTACCGGGACCTCCGCTTGAAACACACTGTCCGTGTTGGTGTTGTAGATCCGCACCACGGTAACCGGCTCCTCTGCCCTCACAAGGCCCTGGGTGATGGCAAAGGGACCCACGGCGGAGGAAATATTGCCGCAGTTGCTGGAATAATCCACAAAGGGCGCGCGGATGTCCACCTGCCCAAAGGTGTAGTCCACATCGGCATCAGGACGGCTGGACCGGGCAATAATGGCCAGCTTGCTGGCCAGCGGATCAGCCCCACCCAGCCCGTCAATCTGCCGGTTATCCGGACTGCCGAATATGGACAGAATGACCCGGTCCCGCGCCTGAGGATCCGTCGGCAAATCGTTCTCCAGCAAAAAAACCGCCTTGCTGGTCCCGCCCCGCATAATAACACAGGGGATGTGCTCCATTTCCGGGTTGTACATTGATCCATCCCTCCAAATCCATCTAATTTTTCACAATAGAAACCGCATGCTCAGGCAGGAACGTAACGATCTGTGGGAAAGCCATGAATATAATCAGTATGGCAATCGCCAGCGCGAGATAGCTCCACAGATGGCGGTTGCATACGCTCTCTATTCCAACCTTGCGCAATCCCGCAGCCACATAAAGATTGAGGCCGACTGGAGGGGTGCAAAGTCCGATTCCCAAATTAATAATCATAATGACGCCAAAGGCTACATTGCTGATCTGATATGTGGCAAGGCAGGGCGCAAACAATGGGGCTAAAATCATAACGGCAGGAACCGTATCCATAATACAGCCTACAATCAGCAGAAGGATTGTGACCAGCACCCAGAAAGCAACCTTATTACCCGCAACCGAAATAATAAATCGGGCCAGATTAGAGGTTACATTTTCACGCGTCAGCACATAGGCAAACGCAGTGGCGGCGCACACAATAAACATAATTTGGCAGCTGGTTTTCACGGAACCCTTTAGGATATCACGGATGGTGCTAAAATCCAGCTCATGGTAGATAAATTTCCCTACAATCAGGCCATAAACAATAGCAACTGCCGCCGACTCTGTAGGAGTAAAAATCCCTCCATAGATACCGCCCAGAATAATGACCGGCATCAGCAGCGCCCATATGGCATCCCAAAACGTCAGCCACAAATTCTTCAGGCTGAACTTGTGGATTACAATTTCACCGCGGTGCTTTGTGCCATAAATGACAGAGTAGACCGCCATCCCCAGCGCCAGCATAATGCCGGGGATAATGCCTCCCAAAAATACGTCTGTAACAGAAATCCCAATTGCCATACCGTAGATCACCATGGGGATACTGGGGGGAATGATAATTCCCAAAAAGCCTGCCGCGGCAACCGTGGCCAGGGAAAACCGTTCGTCGTATCCTTCCTTAATCATAATCGGGACGATAATCGCCCCGATTGCCGCAACTGTAGCGGCAGAGGACCCAGAGATAGCGCCAAAAAAAGCGGAGGCAATAAAGGCCGCAATGGCTAGGCCGCCGGGCAGCCAGCCTAAAATCGCGTTAAACAAATTGACCAGCCGCTTTGCAACGCCGCCCTTTTCCAGCAAGCCGCCCGCAATCATAAAAAACGGAATTGCCATCAGGCTATAGGAGTCCGCTGCTGTAAAAAACTTTTGCGCTACCACCATCACAGGGATGTTGGTAAAACCGAATAAATAGATAAAAGAAGAAAAGGTGAGCGAAACCGCCACAGGGACGCCCATCAGCAGCAGAAAGATAAAACTCGCAAATAGAACAAAATAGACGCTCATTGCTCCACGCGCTCCTCTCCGTCCCAGCTCTGAATACCGGTATATTCCGCAACCATGTTAGATATCTGCGCAACAGTCGCCAAAATAAACCCGATGAAAATAACGCTGTAAATGACAATCATCGGGATATGCATCGCCGGAGAAGACTGATTGCCGTTCATAGTCTTGGCTACAAACAGGTAACAGGCATAATCAATAGCCAGATATGCGACCAACGTTATAACATCAGAGAAGATATGGGCCGCTTTTTGCAGACTTTTAGGAAGCATATTGATAAATAGATCTACCCCAAGATGCACATGGTCCCGTACCGCCACTGGCATCGCGATAAAGATTCCTGTAATCATCAGATAGCGGGAGGCCTCCTCGCTCCAAAGAATCGGTTCGTGGAGAACGTAACGATAAACCACTGTAGTGAGCACAAAGATACACATAAAAACAAATGCAACGGAAGCAATTGCGGTTTCAACACGATCCGCATACTGGCCAATTTTTAAAATAACGTTTCCTTTGGGGGATTTATCCATAGCAACCTCCTATTTTAACGCGATTTGTATCAAAATGGCCTTGGGTGAGAATCCACCCAAAGCCATAAGCCATTGGGTTAGAGATTCGAAATTACATCATTGATCGCATCAATATCAGCCCGCGCTACCTTTCCCCCTACAAAAGCGGGCCAGACCTGCTCTTTCATGATCTTCTGGCACTCCGCAATCTGCTCGTCGGTAAAGTAGATTACTTCAGTACCCTCCGCCTTAAACGCGTCCAAAGACTCGGCTTCCATCTGGTCAATCAGCTCATACTCCACGGACGAGGCCGCCTCAGCCGCCTCATACATCAGCTTTTGATAGTCCTCAGGGAGAGTATCGTAGGTGCTCTTGCTCATAATGACCGGAATAGGGCTATAAATCATGTTTGCAATTGTGAAATTCTTCGCAATGGTATGGATACTTGCCGTATAAATGGTAACGGGGGGATTGGAAGTGCCATCTACCGTTCCGTTCTGGATGGACGTAAACACCTCGCTCCAAGCCATGGGTACAGGATTGATTCCCAAGGCTGTCATAGTAGCCATAAAAATGTCGTTTTCCATCACGCGAATGGTCAGGCCGGAAAAATCAGAGATTTCTTTCACCGGGCGCTTGCTTTGGATAATGTCAAACATGCCGGCCTCCCAAAAGGTCAGGCCAACCATATCCAGCGACTCTAATTCGGAGAGCTTTTGTTTTGCCCAATCGCTGTGCAATACCTGGCGAGCCTGCTCCTTACTGGTAAACAGATAGGGAAGGTCAAACAAGGCAAAATCGTTGGTAAAGTTTGAGAGTGTAGCGGTGGCGCCAATGCCGATATCAACTGTTCCCATAGAGCAGCCTTCTTGCAGATCCCGTTCATTGCCGAGCTGTGAGTTGGGATAAACTTCAATACGCAAATCCCCGCCAGTTGCTTGCGCAAGATACTTGTCCATATACAGAAGAGATTGGTGGTAGGGGTGATTTTCAGCCAGTACATGACCGGCCTTCAGAACATAGGTAGCGTCAACCAGCGGATGTCTACAATCTTTCAGTATTCCCATCAGGGAATTCTATTTACCGACGGACAGGGCTGTATCTCCATCTGCAATGATTCTGCCGGAAAAATGCTGAAAATGAACTGTAATCAGGTGATAGGCCGGCATATTTCACAGTTTTTTTCTTCCGAGGCGCTCAATACGGTCTTCCAGAGCCACGAGATTATCAACCACCTGATGTGCAGCTTCGGTGGCGAACAGTACATCGCGTCGATCATCCCGATCCTTTCCAAGGAGGAGCTCAGCAATGTTATGATCAGTCTGGACAATGTCCGGACCATTCAAAAACAAGAGCAGCACATCCGCAGCGCTCTGGCCCAGAAGGGTTTTGTAGCCAAGCACCACTTTGAGGACTACGAGAGCCGGAATCTCGCCTTTCACACTCTGGTCTCCACCGCAAAAAAATTTGCCAAAAGTACAGACTGCGTTATCATCCTGGGGGAAACCGGCACCGGAAAGGAGGTCTTCGCCCAATCCATTCACAACTACAGCGCCCGGGCCAACAATCCCTTTGTGGCGGTAAACTGTTCCGCCATCAGCGAAACACTGCTGGAAAGCGAGCTGTTCGGCTATGAGGAGGGGGCCTTTACCGGCGCAAAGAAGGGTGGAAAGCAGGGATACTTTGAGGTGGCGCACAAGGGGACCATCTTTTTGGACGAAATTGGGGAACTGAGCCTCCCGCTGCAAAGCAAGCTGCTGCGCGTGATTCAGGAGCGGCAGCTTATCCACGTTGGAGGCAGCAAGGTGATTAACTTTGATGTGAGGATTATTGCCGCAACCAACCGCAACCTTTGGGAATTAGTCCAGCAGCAGAAATTCCGGGAGGACCTCTACTACCGGCTGGCCGTACTGGAGCTGGAAATCCCCCCTCTTCGCCAGCGGCAGGAGGACATTCGCCCCCTTTTCCTCTCCTTTGTTACCCACCGGGACAGCCCCCTGTCCACGCAGCTGGAGACGCGAAAGAGCCAGCTCGCCGCTGTCTTACGCTCCTACCACTGGCCTGGCAATGTGCGGGAATTGGAGAACTTCGCAAAAACCGTCATGACAATGCGGGATCCCGCAGACTCAATTGATGCCTTTTTAGAATTGATTCAGGGTGAAATACAGCGCCGAAAAAAACGCAGCGGGCAACTGCGTCATGACCAACCATTTTCAGACGAGGAAACCGTTTCTATTCCGTCTGCTGAACGGATAAAAATTCAGGAAGCACTCATTCAGACAGGCGGAAATTACACCAAAGCAGCCGCCGTTTTGGGAATTAGCCGGGTGACTCTATGGCGAAAATTAAAAGCAATGAACAAATGACCTCAGCGGGCTTTTGCCGCCGGTCTACCAAATGACTACCAAAACGCCTCCAATCCATTGCGAAGCAAGGAGTGGAGGCGTTTCCAGTTTTTGGGGCATCTACCAGATGCCCGCCAATTTAACTTTTTAATAGAGCCATGCCCAAGCAGGGTGTGACCTCTATGTTTAGGTTTTGGGAAAACTTCGGCTTTATCCAAGGGTTGCTGACGGCCTACTCTATTCCCTATGAGTTGGTGACACCTGGTAAGTGGAAGAAAGCGTTCCAGTTTACGGCTGTTTTCTCTGTCTGTCAATCTGGGTATGGGGGCACGATTGAGAAGATTTTGAATCAGTGAGGCTCCCCCAAGGCGCTGATCGAAGCCAGCCAGGGCAAACCTGTAATTAAACAAATCGAGCAGAAGCAGATTGCTGTATAAAGTAATAATGCACCTACACGGAGGTGTAGGTAGGCGACCGGAGGGTCAGTTATTGAGTATTCCTCGATAACTG
>ERZ779632.632-NODE-632-length-18425-cov-13.211268_pt1 | contig 18425 bp, 15 predicted proteins | sample MGYA00514194_ERZ779632 | MGnify/ENA primary metagenome ERZ779632 (study PRJEB29562, sample SAMEA4376704) | mouse gut metagenome | isolation source: Cecum | study: EMG produced TPA metagenomics assembly of the A DSS colitis mouse model was used to assess the...
CCATCGGCATCTATTTTATCTCGGAAGATATATTCACACTGGCTTCTTACTACTTAGAGAATATGAGGGATACTTATTTCCTCCCCGATCCCAACCGGAAGCCGTTGACCGATGGCACTGCTCGGGAGGATAACCAATGATCGGCAAAGATAAAGGCGACGGGAAGAATCACGAGAAAGAAAAAATCCATAAAAGGATCCACGCTGCTGTGGATCGAAGCAATTATGAATATTACCCTGGAGAAACGCAAACCGGCTTTTATGATCATGATACGCCTCAACGTGTGGCCGTTTATGTGCGCGTATCCACCGATGATATCCGTCAGACAACTTCATATGAGCTGCAAAAGAAATATTACGAGGACTTTGTGGTGCGCCATCCAAATTGGACGCTGGTAAGGATCTATGCGGATGAGGGCATTTCCGGAACATCCATGGCTCACAGGGATGCGTTCCAGCAGATGATCCGCGACTGTAAAGCCGGAATGATCGACCTGATCGTCACCAAAAGCGTATCCAGATTCGCGCGCAACGTGGTACTGTGTGTCGGGATCGCCCGCGATTTGGCTGAGCTGGAGCCGCCAGTGGGCGTGTTTTTTGAGTCTGAGTGCATATTTTCGTTGAATGATGACTCCAAAATGGCGTTTACGTTTCAAGCCGCCATGGCGGAAGAGGAATCGCGGATCAGGAGCCGCAGCATGGAAAGCTCCCTGCGTATGCGGCTGGACAACGGCATCCCGCTCACGCCCAAGCTGCTGGGCTACCGTCACGATGGGGACGGCAACCTTGTGGTCAACCCAGACGAGGCCCCCACTGTTAAGCTGGCGTTTTATATGTACCTGTACGGGTACTCCACCCAGCAGATTGCGGATGCGTTCACCGCTTTGGGGCGCAGATCCTACCTTGGGAATACCAAGTGGACCTCCGGCGGCATTCTGCAAATATTGCGTAACGAGCGCCACTGCGGCGATGTTTTGACCCGGAAAACATATACGCCGAATTATTTGACCCATCTTGCCAAGAAAAACCGGGGCCAGCGCCCGCAGAGCAGATATCTTAACCACCACGAAGCCATCATCTCAAGGGACGATTTCAACGCGGTGCAGCAGATGCTGGACAACGCGAAATACGGCAACCGCTCCATCCTGCCGGAGCTGCGGATCATCGACAGTGGAAAGCTGAAGGGGTTTGTTATCATCAACCCTCGCTGGGCAGGTTTTCAAAGCAGGGAGTATTTTGCCGCTGCCCAAAGCGTCATGCAGGAAGATATCCGCGCGGCAGATTCGGGAGGGCCGGCCGGTACTGGCCCCCAATCGGAAGCCGGAGACTTTGACCTGCGCGGTTTTGAGATTACCCGCTCGGAGTTTCTTGACACCCATCATCGTCCGCGCGTCGCGTTTGGGGGCAAAAAAATCTGCTTCAACGCGGAATGCGTCCGGCAAATCGGCGGAACCGGCTATGCCGAGCTTTTGGCAGATCCCATAGGCAAGCGGTTTGCCGTCCGGCCCGCCGACGCAAAAAATCGAAACGCTGTCCGTATCGCAACCCCATCTGAAACCGGGTTCCGGCCACGGGATATCGCGGCATCCGCGTTTTCCGGCACACTTTTTGCCCTGTTCGGCTGGATCCCGACCCATAAATATCAAATCACAGGTGTTCGGTGGCAAAAGGGCGGGGATCTGGCATACATTTTTGACTCAGCTGACGCGGAAGCCCTCATTCGCCCGGGGACAACGTCAAATGCGGAAACCGCTCCCTGTGACGCCGCACTGCAGCCCCTCATCTCTGTAGGAAAACACATCCGGGCTATTCCAAAAGAGTGGACAACCAGCTTTGGCAAACCATTTTATCTCTACGAGCAGGACGCTGCCGCTTTGGAACGCCAAAGTGAGGAGGACTGGAAGCTGCGGCTGGAAGGGCGGCTTTTTGAGGCAGGCAAGAGGCTGAGCATAACAGGATTTGAGGAATTACGAAGGTTCATCAAGCGGGAGCTGGGGACAATCGAATTACAGGAGGGGCAATCATGAACGAACAGGTAGACAAAATATTAGAGTTGGGGGACGATTTTGACTTCGATGGCTTTAAGGTCATCCGGCGGGAATTTTTTGCCCACACGACCGAGCCGGCAGTTTCTTTCAACAACTGCAAATTCTATGTGAACTCGGCCTGTCTGTCCAAGTTCCCAGGTACGGAGTATGTGCAGGTTCTCATCAACCGGCAGTCGCGAGTTATGGCCCTGCGCCCCTGCCAGGAAGGGGATCGGGATTCCTTCGCGTGGTGTGGCCTGTCAAAAGGAAAGCGGAAACCTAAGCAGTCCACTTGCAAATTTTTCTTTGCCCAGATGGTTTCCATGATGGGATGGGATCCGGAATACCGCTATAAGATTCTGGGCCGCCGAGCCCACGCGAATGGAGAATATCTTCTGATCTTCGATCTGACGGCGACAGAAATGTACCAAAGGGTGTCATCCCAAGGGGAAAAAGCAAAAACTTCAAGGATCCCGGTTTTCCCGGAAAACTGGAAAGGGCAATTCGGCCTACCATTCCGGGAGCACCGCCAGTCTATGCAGATCAACATTTTTGATGGATATGCCGTTTACGCGATCAAGAATAACCAGCCATCTGAGCCTGATGCAGGCAGCCAAACAGGGCAGGGGGATAACAGCCATGGTGAATGAAAGCCGATTGACCGCCACCATGTCCATTGATACCAAGAGAAGCCGGATACGCATCCACAAAGCTATGCTTCATCAGCTCGGCGATCCGCACTATATCCAGCTCCTGGTCGATCCCAACGGAATGACTGTCGCCGTACGGTGCGTGGACACGCCGCTTTTCAGTGGCGCTGTCCACGCGGTCAGCCGGGAGCGGCTTTGCTCCGATTTCCCCTACGAGATATATAGCCGTTTTTTTGTGACAAAACTGAGCTCACTAACCCCGGTCATGGGAGAAGGACACCTGTATCACATGAGGGGAAAAATAATGCCATCGCAGAGGATGGCGGTTTTCGATTTAAACACGTTGAAAACGGTGGGAAGCTGAGGGTGCGTATGGAAGAACACAATTTCAAAGAGATCAAAATTGATGAACGGTTCCAGCGGCTGGTATACCCGATGGATCGGCAAGGCTTCGCACAGATGGAAGCAGACATTCTTTCCGGCCGCCGCAGTGAGCCGCTGGTCATCTGGAGCGGGTTCCTGATCGACGGGTTCAGCCACTACAAGATATATTCGGAACACCACCTGCCGTTCCATACAAAGAGTGTGGAGTTCAATTGCCGGGAATCCGCTGTTGCCTGGGTTTGTGCCAGGCAGCTCAAGCGAAGTGATATCCCGGACACACTGAGAAGATTTTTGATTGGCATACAATACCGGTCAGAGGCGGCAGCGGCAAAATTGTTCCAAGATGAAAAGACATGGTTTCAAAATGGACGCGAACCGATATGCCAGCAAATCGCCGCGAGGGTTGCAGCGGAAAATCACGTAGCATTTGAAACGGTAAAACGCTTTTCAAGCTTTGCCGCAACTTTGGAAAGCATCCGTTTCAGGGCGCCGAAAGCCGCAGAGGAAATTATGTACGGCAAGGTTAAAATTGCCGATAAGCATTTGCTTCGGCTTTCCAGGCTGGATGACCGTTCTTTTCAGCGGACACTCCGTCAGCTTGGATCCGCACAACGGTTCCCGGCTTCAAGAAGCGCGAACCGCCGGACTGTCAAAAATTCTGACGGCGTCTCTGGCCACGTTGTCCTGTCCCCGTCCGTGAAAGATATGCCCGCTTTTGATCCAGATGCGGAGGTCATCGGACTTACACTGACGATCCCCTCCTGGTCCGGTTCCATCGACAGAACTATCAGTAGGAGTAATCTCAATATCGTTTCGGTGGAGGCAAAGACACGGTTGGCATCCGCGCTGCTTGACCTTCAAGAAAAAACAGCTGAAATGTTAATGGCGATTGGGGTGAAATAAGTGGAAGATTTGAGCGTTTTCGTCCCCAACGTCCACTTTGAGCAGATCCCCATCAAAAACCTGGTTTCTAACCAGGAATATCAGCGCACCCTCTCCCAAACCCATATTGCCCGGGCCGCGGCCAATTTTGACCTCTATCAGATCAACCCGGTAAAAGTGAGCAGGCGGGAAGGGATCAATTATGTTTTCAATGGACAGCATACGGTGGAGATCGTTGCCACGGTATCAGGCTCGCGGGATACGCCGGTCTGGTGCATGATTTATGATGACTTGGTTTATGAGCATGAAGCCGATATTTTTGCCAATCAGATGAAGTTTGTAAAGCGGCTCCAACCTTATGAAATATTCAAGGCCAACGTAGAAGCGGGAAATGATGTACAGCTGATTATTCAGGGGGTGGTTGAGGCATACGGTTTGAAGGTGGGCTCTAAGCGAACCCCAGGTGTAATCTGTGCAGTTACGACACTGGAAAACATCTACTTGACCTACGGCTATCATGTTTTGAACCGCGTTATGAGACTGATCGTCGGTACCTGGGAAGGCGACATCAACTCGTTTTCGTCCAATATGCTGAACGCCGTGGCACGTCTTGTTACCGCCTTTGGCGATGCTTTAAACGACGAGATTTTCAAAGAACGCGTGGGAAATAGTTCTGTCAAGCAACTGATCCGGGCCGCAAAGGATCGGCGTCCCGGTTCGGCAGGCCTTGCCGAGACAATGCTGGCAGAATACAACGGGAAAAGAAAAAATCTGGCAGGGAAACTGTCGGTCAGCAAACTGCGCTCCATGGAATACACATTTTTTCGAAAAAACGGCGATACAGACACGCCAACGGTTGAGACACAAACTGTTGTAGAAGGTCAAAGCCTTTAAGAGGATACTTTTACACTTGAAACTGCTCTCTCCTCGCTCCCCGTGCCTTCTTCTGTCCGGCCAGCGCCATAGCTGCTTCCCAATTCCCCTCGGCAATCAAGCACTTGGCTTCCGCGACCTCTGCTTTCATCTGCCGGATCAGTTCGGCCAGCCGTTCCTTACATTCGGTTTCGGTGCTGGCATAGATACTGCGGGAGTGCTTCTTGCCATCGGGCCACTTGGGTGAGAATTTCCCCTCCCAGAGATGGTCGTTGATCTGCGTCACACAACCCGTCCCCGGCTTGCGGATTTTGCCTTTGTAGGGCTCAAACGGGGCCTTTGGAGACGGGGTTTGCGTTTGGGTTGGTAAACCTCCGCCGGGGCCGTCAGACGGCTCACACTTGCCGATTCCCCGGTCAATCTTTGCCGCCGCTGTCCTCTGCATGGTGTCGGTGACATGGGTGTAGACATTCAGCGTGGTCTTTGCGGACACGTGCCCGATGATGGTGGACAGGGTTTTCACATCCATCCCGTTTTCCAAGGCTGTTGTTACGAAAAGATGACGCAGATCATGAAATCGAACTTTTTTGCAGCCTGCGTGTTCCAGAATGGCCTGGAGACGTTTCCGAACGGTGGCAGGGTCGAGGGGCGAATCTTCCTTTACCGGGGAGGGAAATATCCAGCGAGACTCCACCTGCTGGCGGTATTCCTTCGACACTCCCAGCAAGGCGGGCGGCAGAACGATGGTGCGTAGAGCTGCTTTTGTTTTTGGTGCGGACACCACCAGCCCGCCATTGGCCCGGTAGACCTGGCGCTGGATGCGGAGCGCCCCCGTGTCAAAATCCAAGTCATCCCACTGGAGGGCCAGCACCTCACCCCGGCGCAGGCCTGTGGCCAGTTCCAGCAGGAATAATTCGTAGTACCCTTCCTCCTTTGCCTGGATCAGAAAACGCTGCATTTCTTCCCGAGACAGGATCTGCATCTCCTTCGTGTTTTGGGGCGGCAGCTTGCAGTCTGCGGCGGGATTGAGGCGGATGAGCCCGTCCAGCACGGCACGATTCAGCGCTGTCCTGATTCGGGTGTGGCAAGACCACACAGTGCGGTTCGAAACGCCTTTGCCATAGGATTCGGTGCGGATCAAGCGCCCTTCTTTTTTCAATGTGGCATAAAACTGCTGAAGGTCATTTGTACTCAATTCAGACAACAGAATCTTTCCAAGCGCGGGGATGATGTGTTTGTAGATTGCGTTTTCATATCCGGCTTGGGTGGTGGGCCGCAGCTTGGGTTTGGAATAATTCTGATACCAAAAATCCAGCCACTCGCCAAATGTCATATCCGGCTGTAGTTTTTCCGAGGGCTGCTCAGAATAAGTTTCTTTCAAGGCTTTCAGTTTGTCCAGACACAACGTTTTTGTCTTTGCCAGCACATTTTTGGTAATGGGGAGGCCCTTGTCATCATAGCCCACCACCACCCGGCCCTCCCAGCGGCCGTCTTTTCTCAGATAGACGCTTCCTTCGCCCCGTTTTCTGCGTTTTGCCAAGGTTTCAACTCCTTCCCAAAAATGTCCTCCATAAAATTCCCCACAATGGCCGATGCTTGACGTTGCATATCGCCGGTGACGTGGGTGTAGGTGTTCAGCGTGAATGCGGCGTCGGTGTGGCCCAGGAGGCCGGAGAGAGTTTTGGCATCCACTCCGGAGGCCAAGGCATGAGTGGCAAATGTATGCCCTTATGTCATAATAAAGACAAATCGGAAAGCCCTTGTGCCGCAACGGGTTTCAGATTTGTCTTTATTCTTTTTCCATCCAAAAAGCCCTCGTAAACAAGGGCTGCGGAGGGGGGTGATAACTGCTCATGTCACATTAACGACAAATTTTTTGAGTGAGGAGGAGGTCGAAAATGGGAGCCTGGGGCATCACCATGAGGGACAGCGACGATGGCTTTGAACTGCTTGATACCATCGTGGTGGAACAACTGAGGAAGGTGGAGTTTGCTGCCTTCAACGTATCAGAGGCCATCATGCTTCTGAACCAAAGCATTCAAGATGAAATCGAGAAATATAAGAAAAAGCTGCCCTCGAAAATTACGGAGTTCTATATCAACGAAACCCTTCTGCACAACTTCACCCATGCGGCGCTGCTGATTGCGGAATGCCTGGACGACTTCTATCGCACGGGTGAGTTGATCGTCTATGATTACGTTGGTGAGAACTACGATCCTGTTGAACACCGAATTCACAGATTCATTGTTACCGGGGCCGATCTGCACCACCTTTTGGCAGAGTTGGAGCGTGTTCAAGGGCCGGGGCACTGGATGCAGCAGTGTTGGATCAATGAAAAAACGTGTCAGGAGTGGTTAACCCATATCAAGGGCGTCCAGCGAACCTTGAACAAGCATATGGAGGAGGTTCCACATGGCTGAATTGCAACAGGTATTCGAGGAAGCCGTCAAGCTAAACCGCCAGATCACGCAGTTCCTCAAATTCTCCACCTACCCGGACTACGATGACCTAAGCGGTCTTGACGGCATAGACCGCACCGACGGAGAGCAGATCCTTCTTTGGGAGGAACTGCGTCTCATCGCTGACAAGCTGGCGGATGCGCAGGAGCGTATCACCTACCTGACCCGGCCCATCGCGGAAACCTGCCGCCTGCGCCGGGGGAGCTCCGGGAAATACCAGACGGCGCGGGGCATCTTCTACAACTGCGGCAGCAGCATTGAGGCCCTGGTGACGGACGAATACCACGACGTGCCCTACTGGACCCGGACCGTTGTGGAGCATGACGGCGAGGATTATTACCTCGTCGGCTGTAAGGGCCTGTCCATGGATGGCCTCACCGTCCGTATCCGTGTCCAGCGTTAATCAACCCCATCAAAGCCCCTGGCAACTGACTAAAATCAGTTGCCAGGGGCTTTTTTGCGTTTTCAGATATTTTCTGCCCCGGTGACTAACACAGTCGCCGGGGCTTTTTTCATGTTTGGAGGAATTGGTCATGTCATTGAATTTGGATTACTACTACGGCGCGGAGGCGGAACAGTACAGCTTCTACCGCGTCCCCAAGACCCTGCTCACCGATCCCCGCTACAGGGACGTTTCCATTGAGGCAAAGGTTCTGTACGGCCTCCTGCTGGACCGCATGAGCCTGTCTGTTCGCAACGGCTGGATGGACCAGGAGCGGCGGGTTTACATCTATTTCACCCAGGAGGACGCCATGAATTTGATGTCGTGCGGTAAGGACAAGGCCACCCGGCTGTTTCGGGAGCTGGACCAGGGCGGGATCGGCCTGATTGAGCGGAAAAAGCAGGGCCAGGGCCGTCCAGCCCGGATCTACGTCAAGAACTTCACGCCGCCCCAGCCGGTGCCGCCCGCATCGCCCCAGACTGCGGAAAACGCGCAGTCTGGACCGCTGGACCGTACCGCCGTCAAGACTGCTGATTTTGCGCGGTCTGCACCGCTGGAAATGAGCGGTCAAGACAGCGGATTTTCCGCCCCTAATAAGACTGAGATAACTCAGACTGATTTGAACCAGCCTGAGTTATCTATCCTTCCCCCTACCCCCTCGCGCACCTCACCACCTGCTGGCACTCACCGACCCGTGAGGATGGATGAGATGGATAGATACCGGGAGCGGGTCAAAGAGAATATCGACTATGACCTGTTGTGTCAAGAGCGGCCCTACGACGTGGAGGAGATCGACGGCTATGTGGAGCTGATGGCGGAGACCTGCGCCAGCAGACGGGGGTACATCCGGGTCAACGGGGAGGAGATACCTGCCGAGCTGGTGAAAAAGCGGCTTCTGAAGCTGGATGGGGAGCACATCCGCTATGTTATGGACAGCCTGCGGCAGAACACCGCCCAGGTGATCAACATCCGGGCGTACACCCTGGCGGCGCTCTACAACGTCCCTACCACCATCGGCCAGTATTACACCGCACAGGTCAGCCACGACATGGCCCAGGGCTTTCGGGGCGTGTAGCTGCCCCTTAGTCATAATCATCACAGGAAACGGAGGAAATTCAGCATGGACCAGAAAATCAGCGTCCTGATCGTGGAGCCGGGAAAGGAACCCCGCCCCGCCGCTGTGGAGGACACCCTGGAGGCGTTTCAGCAGATCGTGGGCGGGCCCATCGAGGTGGGCTGTTACCTGCCCCAGCGGGTGATGCTCGTCTGCAACGGCGAGGGGAAGCACATGGGTTTGCCGCCCAACCGCCCCAATCCCAATGACGGCAAAGACACCATCTGCGGCCCATTCCTGTTGTGCAGCTTTGAGGGGGAGCACTTTGCCTCCCTCACCTCTGCCCAGCAGGCGCAGTTCCAGGCGTATTTCGCCCTGCCCGGTTTTGAAGGAGGCAGCGGCCAGTGACAGTTTTTCACCTGCTTCGCTGTCTGACGGTGCCGCCTTAGAGCCCAACAGCACAGATCATCCCATCGCACCAGCCCCGGAAGGACTTCATTCCTTCCGGGGCTTATTTTTTGCTTTCAGGAGGGAATTGCCTATCAAAACAAACGAAAACAGCAACAATTTCTGCTCTATCTCGGTATCCGGCGGCAAGGATTCGACAGCCTTACTCCTGTTGATGCTGGAGAAGGATATGCCTATCGACTGCGTTCTCTACGCCGACACGGGGATGGAGTTCCCCGAGATGGAGGCCCACATTGCCAAGCTGGATGAACTCCTGTTCCGGGAGCGGGGCATCCACATCACCACCCTGCGCCATCCCCAGGGCTTCGAGTGGCTGATGCTCGACGCCCCCATGCAGCAGAAGCGGGCCATAGATAGACGGATCGCTAAAGGCCAGCCTCTTACCGGCTACGGGTGGCCCGCCATGCGGATACGCTGGTGCACCGGCCAGCTAAAGCTCCACCTAATGTCCAAGGAAGTCAACCGGCTCAAGAAGGAGAAGAACGCTCTGCACCATATCGGCATTGCCGCCGACGAAGCCCATCGGTGCAAGGACGACCCACACATCCGCTATCCCCTGGTGGAGTGGGGGATCACCGAGGCCCAGGCCCTGCAAATCTGCTATAACCGGGGGTTTGACTGGGGCGGGCTGTATGAGATCTATCACCGCGCCTCCTGCTGGTGCTGCCCCCTCCAGCGGATCGACGAGCTGCGCAAGCTGCGCCGCCATCACCCGGAGCTGTGGGCGCGCCTGCGGGCTATGGATGACCGGGCGCGGGCCATGTTCGGCCCCGGCCCTCTGGGGCAGTTTAAAAAGGACTGGAGCGTGGCGCGGCTGGAGGAACGCTTTGCCAGGGAGGAGGCGGAGAGTGCGTGAGGCTCATTCTGCGCCACTTGACTGTGCCGCCTTAGAGCGGCATAGCCATCAACATCGAACTATGAGGAGGTGAAACATTGGAAATTGAGGCAAAAAGGCAGCTCATTGCGGAACTGGACAAGTCTCTCCTGGCCCACACCGCCGCCCTGGGGCAGAAGGAGGGCGGGCCGACCATCGGGGACGCCTATGAGCTGCAAGACATGGCGGAACGGCATTACTATCTGAAGGTAGAGCATGAGTTCACCGCTGCCGAGGTGGAGGCGCTGTTGGCCTTTGACGACCCGCTGGCCGTGGCCTGCGCCTGCTGGGGGGAGAACGACCATAAGCACAGCTTCCCTATCTGTGAGATCATCGACAGCATCAGGGCATATGAGCGGTTTCCCACGAAACGGGAGGAGGACAGCATACAGCATCAGGCACAGAAGCTCATAGAACTGAAGGTCAAAATAGACCAGGAGATGGCCGACTACCACGCCTCCCTCCTGTGTATGCGGCCGGAGGAGCTGATCGACAAGAGCGGGGAGATCACCGCCATGCGGGAGGCCCTGGACTTTATGACGGATGGCTATGATTTTCAAGAGGGCGATGCGGAGACGCTTCTGCGTATGGAGGAGCCCCTGCATTTCGTGGCCAGCCTGTGGCCCGCTGAACTGGACACGTTGCTTGACTTGTCTGATGTAGTATCCGAGGAGTTGGCAACGGCCAGGGTCTATCAGCAAGAGGCCGGGACTGTTTCCAAAGAGACCGCTCAGCCGGAGAAGCCTTCCCTCCGGGGCCAGCTTCGCGCCGCCATGTGGGAAACACATCAACGTCCGCCCCAGGAGGGCAGGCCCCAGCGTCAGCCTGATACCCCAAATCTGTGAAAGGAGATCGTTTCATGAAAAAGCATATGGCCCTGCTGCTGTGCGCGCTGATGGTCCTGGCGTCCTGCGCCACCCTCCCGGCGATGGCGGCGGAACAGCACTACCCCGTGTCCGTGGAGGAATACACCTACGGCCCCCTGGATGAGCTGCGCATCGATAAGATTTACCAGCTCTCCCTCTCCGATGACCCCAGCGGCATCCCCACCGGGGATTTCGACCGCAACGGGCGGCACTACTACCTGCTGGACATGGTGCGCAAAGATGAGGTGGGGGTGGACACCCAGCCCCACACCGAGACCGTCACCATGGACAGCGACACCGGCGATCTGGCCGAGGTGCTGAAGCGGCTGGACGCCCAGATGGAGGTTGCCACCGAGGACGGACACACCGGCACCCTGGTGCTGGACCACACCTCTGTGAAGGTGGAGGTCAAGGGCTATAAGACCAGCTCCCGGAGCCTGTCCGCCACCCGCACCTATCCCAGCCTGTCCGACGCTGATCTCGCCCTAATCCCCACCACCATCACTGACGGGGGCAAGACCCTCACGCTGGCCGACGTGCAATGGGCCAGCGACGGCACCTACTACACCGCCACCGCCAAATATACCGGATCGTCCAGCAGCCGACACGCCACCGGCTACACGGTAACAGCCAGCTACACCGGGGAGGTTGCCAAAACTAACTGCGAGGTCGTTACCTATACCGCCATTTTTGGCAGCACCAAGATGGAGGAGCCGGAGCCGACCTCTGTGCCCGAGCCCGCGCCGGAAGTGGAAACCCCGGCCAGCCTGGGGCTGGGCACCAACTATCTCCCCGTGTTGGGCATCGTGGGCGGCGTGATCGCCCTGTTGGTTGCGGCCTGCTGGGGCTGGCAGAAAATCAAAGAAAGGAAGTTGCCTACTTGAGAAAACGTTTGAAATCCCTGCTCCTGGCGGCGGTGCTCACTACCTTGTGCATTGCTCCCGCCCATGCGCTGGAATACAGCATCGACGGTGCGGAGGACTATCTCTTTGGCCGTCCCACCAGCGATGACACCATCTACGAATGGGAGAACCCCAACGTAGACAGGAGCAAAAACACCGCCCTGATCCCGCCCGGTTTTGGGACACCCACCAGCTACCTGCCCAACTCCGGGGAATACCTCACCCCCAATCTGGTCCCTGGTGCGCTCAACGGCGGGCTGGTGAACCAGGTGGGGAGCGTGGGAAATCCCAACGGCGGGACATCCACCAATACCATGGGGGGAGGCTACCCCATCCCTGACACCAGCCTGGACAGCTCTGGCTTCCCCACGGTGGACAGCGGCAGCTCCACGGGCGGGCAGACCACCGCGTTCACCGAGGTCACGTCTGGCCTCTACTACGCAAACGGGAGCCTAGGCACTCTGAAAATCCCCTCCATCGGCCTGACGGTGGGGGTGTATGAGGGCACCGGCAGCGCCCCCCTGCTGAAAGGGGCGGGTCACTTCGAGGGCACCAGTATTTGGAATGGCAACGTCGCAATCGCGGGGCACAACCGTGGCGTCCGCAACGACTTTGGCAAAATCCACATGCTGAAAACGGGTGATACGATCACCCTCACCACCGCGCTGGGCACCCGGACCTATGCCGTCACCAGCGTGTCCAAGGTGTCCGTCAACGATACCTCCGGCCTGTCCGCCTCCACGGACAACCAGATCACCCTCTATACCTGCGTGGAGAACCAGCCCGCCTTCCGCTGGTGTGTCCGGGCCCTGGAAAGCTGATGCTGGGCTGAAAAAAAGAGAAAGAAATCTGTCGAAAGCTGTTGACATAGTTGGAAATATATGGTAATATATAATTGTGAAGGAACACGCAAATGATGAAGGAGGACATTGCCATGAAGCGTTTTCGGTTTTTGACAGGCTTTCTCTGCGGTGCGCTGATGTTCGCCGGGTTCACGTCCATAGCGTCCGCCGCGTCCGGGATTATGGCGGCGATATCCAACCAGCCCGTCTATGTAGACGGACAGCGGGTGTATCTGACGGCCTATCAGATCGGCGGCAACAACTATGTAAAGCTTCGTGACATCGGCGAGGCGGTGGGTTTTAACGTGTACTGGGACGGCGCTTCGGTGCAGGTGGAGAGCGATAAACCCTATACCGGCGTGGGCCCGGAAAGCCAGCCCGCCCAGCAGGTCCCCGCCGCCCCCACCGAACTGACGGAAGAAAATGTCCGCGCCACCATTCGGGCTTTGAAAAATACTTACCCTTCTGGCACAGTTTATCCCGCGCCTTACGTTCCGAACAATCCCTTTGACCGGCCCTACAGCAACTGTGACAAATGCGCTGGCTGGGCCATGCTCTGCTCCGACGCCGCTTTTGGCGACCTGCCCTGGCGGAGAGTAGACCACCCCAGTTGGGATGAAATCCGGGCGGGAGATCTGGTTCAGTATGACGGCCATGTGGTTGTTGTTTTGGACAAAACGGACGAATACATTAGTGTTACCGAGAGCGGTACAAACAACCATGCCCGCTGGGGCGGGCAGTATTTCAAATGGTGGCTGGAGGAGCAATCCGGCTACGCACTCCGTACCCGATATCCACAGTAAACAAGTAAATCACCCAATACCGGCAGGGCCAGACTAAAAATAGTTTGGCCCTGCCAAGCTGTTTCAAGGTTTGGCCCTGCCCTGCTTTAGAAGGAGGAAAGCCTTGAAACACAAGTTTATCAACCGCGTTATCTCCCTGCTGGTGGCGCTGGTCTGCGTCGTTGGCGTCCTGCCCCTGTCCGCCTTCGCTGCGGGACTGTCCAGCGCCCCCGGCTCCATCACCCAGCGTTCTTCCGATTACATGAAGATCGGTGGGCGGTCCGTCCGCTACAAAGCGGCCAGTAGCGTTATCAACAACGTGGGCCTGCCCTACGTATTCGATGAACAGGTCAACGTCCCCGGTCTGGATGCCCCGGTCCGTGCGCTTTGCGCCTACCAGAAGGGCACCCTGGGGCCGGGGGCCAATGGGCAGAAATGGGACTTCAAGGAGGAGGTAAACAACGCCTCCCTGCGGGTACTGCTCACCTACGTCTACTCCCACACCTACGGCGATTATACCGATGCGGGCAGGGCCATGGGCCTGGAACACTGGGATCAGTATTGGTCCAACATCTGGTTCATGGTCGCCCAGGCCATGTCATGGTACTATGAGCACGGCATCATTAAGGATGTAAATTCGGACCGGGAGGGCTTCAAGGAGCAGTGTGCCGAGGAGTTTGTCGCGGCTATGCGGCTGTATCACGATACCTACGGCCAGTCCTCTTTTATCAAAGATTGGAGCAAAATCGGGACGCACAGCATCATTGACAGCGCTGACGGCGGGGCCACCGGCAACTCCGCCTATGATTACATTGTTGCCGGGGTCAATTCGGTGATGGACCATCCCGAGTATTACCACAACTACCACCTGTGGACTTACGAGTGGGACAAGAGCCAGCCGTGGAAACTGGCGGGCCAGTCCGGGGTGCCCATGCAGCGGCTCCTGATCGCTGTGCCGGATGAGCAGCAGGAGGATACCTCAGTCAGCTTGACGGTGAAGAAGCTGGAGGCGGGCACCAACAAACCCATTCCCGGCGTCACCTTCAAGGTGGAGGGCATGGATGGAAACAGTGAGTTCTCCGTCACTAGGGAGACCGGCGCGGACGGCACCTTTACCTTGACCGCCGAAGCGGATGATCTCATCGCAGGCCAGTACAAGATCACCGAGGAGTCCGCGCCGGAGGGGTATACCGCCCAGACCACTTCCCAGATCGTTACCGTCATGCCCAACGGCTCCGCCAACAGCGTGTTTGTTTTCTACAACGAGCCGACCACGACAACGACCACTCCTGGCACCGGCTCCATCCGCAAAGTGGATGCGGACAACCCCACCGTGGGCATCCCCGGCGCGGTGATCCGCATCACCAGCGTGAAACTGGACAATGGCGGCAGCTTTGTCAGCGAGTACACCACCAAGGATGGCGGCTACATTTTGAAGGAGGATCTGAACTTTGCCGATCTGCCCACCGGCAGCTACGTTGCAGAAGAAATCACCCCGCCCCAGGGATTCATCCTCAGCTCTGACGTGTCCAAGGTGAAGCAGCCCTTCGTGTGGGACGGGGAGCATGATATCTCCCTCATTTTTGAAAATTCCGCGAAAGTCAAAGTGCAGCTCCGCAAGGTGGATGAGAGTAATAATCCTTTGCCTGGGGGTGTTTTCCTTGTCCTGCGGGACGGCCAGATCATTTCCACCGAGGAGACTGGCGCGGACGGCACCATCACCGTTTCCAACGTTGTTGAGGGCCATTACGAATTTGTGGAGGTTTCCGCCCCTGCTGGTTTCGACTGTGACCGCTCCCCCGTGGGCGTCCATGTCAACGCCGAGGATCTCCAGGGGGAGCAGACCATTGTGGTGGAGAAGATGAACCATCACAAGCGCAGCCTGACCATCACCAAGCGCAACACCGAGACCGGCGATCCTGTTCCCGGCACCAGCTTCCACATTCGGGGCGTCAACCTGGGCTATGAGAACGATGTGGTGACGGGGGCGGACGGCAAAGCCACCCTCTCCGATATGCCCTCCGGGTGCTACGAGGTGGAGGAAACGGATGTGCCCGCCCCCTACCTGCTGGACACCAACAACCGCAAGACCGTCTGGATCGACGCCACGAAGGACCAGGACGTGGTGGTGGATTTCGTGAACAGCACCCGCCCCGGCCTCCGGCTGTTGAAGCTGGACCAGCAGACGGGCAAGCCTCTTTCCGAGGTCCAGTTCCGCATCAGGGAGGTCAACGGCGGCTATAACGAGCTGCATTTCACCAACGCCGAGGGCCTGATCGTGCTGGAGGGGCTGAACCCCGGCGCTTACACCGTGCAGGAAGTCAAGCCCAAAAACGGCTGGGTGGCGGATGATACCGTCCACACCATTTATTTAGAGGAAAACAAGACCACCACCATTGAATTGAGCAACCTGCGCAAGCCGGATTTGTTTATTAAAAAGGTGGATTCCATCACAGGCAGCCCCATCAAGGGCGTGAAGTTCCAGGTCTGGCGCGGGTCTGATGATACCAAGACCGGCGAATACAACGACCTGGGCACCTATTACACCGACGCCGAGGGCCAGATCCACCTGGAGCGGGCGGACACGGGCTGGTATAAGATCCAGGAGCTGGAGCCTGCCCCCGGCTACACCATCAAGCAGCCGGACACCCAGGAGGTCTATCTGGCGGCGGGCGAGGACCACACCGTCACCTTCGAGAACACCCCGAAAAATTGTATCATTGTCGAGAAGTACGACAGTGTGACGGGCGAGGCCCTGGCCGGATGCACCTTCCAGCTCCGCTATCTGGCGGGGAGCAGCGGCACGGGCGGCACCGTCATCGGCCAGAAGGTGACGGGCAAGAACGGCGTCGCCATGTGGACCGGGCTGGAGCCTGGGTCCTACGTCGTGGAGGAGGTGGACCCGGCGGACGGGTACTCCATCATCAACTCCTCGGAAACCGTATTCCTGGCGGACAGCGGGGAGCAGAGCGTCATCACCGTCCGCTTCGACAATATGCCGGACGGCCTGCTCCTCATCCGTAAGGTGTGCGCCACCAACCCCAGCATCACCCTCCAGAACGCCGAGTTTAAGATCACCTACGCGGACGGCACGGTGATCGGTGATTCCAACGGCATTTTCAGAACCGATGAAAACGGCGAGATCCGCATCGAGGGCTTGCAGCCCGGTAAGAGCGTGATCGTCACCGAGGTCAAAGCCCCGGCTGGCTTCCTCATCGACACCCAATCGCAGACCATCCAGATCAAAGAGGGCCGGACCAGTGTGCTGACCTTCAAAAACCAGCCCAAGGGAAAACTGATCATTCAGAAGCGGGATTCTCAGACCAACGCCGTCCTGCCCGGTGCCGAGTTCAGAATCACCACCGCCGCTGGCTGCGAGGTCGGTTTGGACGGCGTGATCGGCACATCCTCCCTCACCTCCAACGGCATTTTTACCACCGATAGCCAGGGCGAAATCAGGATCAGCAATCTCGCCCCCGGTGCCTACGTCATTTCTGAAATCAAAGCGCCGGACGGTGGGTATGTGATCGACACCCCCTCCACCAATGTGGTCATTGGGCAGGGCGGTGATACCCAGACTGTGGTGATCAAAAACACCCGGAAGGGTGGGCTTATCGTTGAAAAATACGACAAAATCACCAAGCAGCCGTTGGCTGGCGCTCAGTTCAAAATCATGACGGCCAATGGCGAGCTTACCCCAGACAATGAGGGGCTCACCAGCTCCAACGGCCTTTACACCACCGATCAGAACGGCCAAATTGTCCTCTCCAAGCTGCTTCCCGGCACCTATGTGGTGTCCGAGGAAAAAGCGCCGGACAACTACCGCAAGGACCCCACCCCTCAGACGGTGGTGGTGAACGCCGGGGACACGCAGACCCTTCGGTTTTATGACGATCCCCTCTGCACCCTCACCATTTTGAAGCGGGACGCCGTGACCAAGAAGCCCCTGCGGGGCGCGGAATTTTTGGTGAAGGACAGCTCCGGCCATGTGATCGGCCCCAGCAACGGCCTCTATACCACCGGCACCGACGGCACTGTTACCGTCACGGGGCTGGCTCCCAATTCCACCGTTGTGGTGTCCGAGAAGAAGGCCCCCTCCGGCTACATCCTGGATGAGACCCCGAAAAATATCGTGGTCCGCTCCGGGGTCGCCAACAGCCTGATCTTTGACAACGAACCGGGCACTACCCTGATTATTCGGAAGTTCATCGAAGGCACCGAGAACGAACCGCTGTCCGGCGTCTGCTTCAAGGTGGTGGACGGTTCCGGTGCGGCGGTCGGGCCGGACGATGGGGTGTATTACACGGATAAGGCCGGGGAGATCGTGCTGGAGGGCATCGAACCCGGCACCACCGTAAAGGTGCGCGAAATCAAAACCGTTGAAGGGTTCGTTTTGGATGGAGCTCCCCAAGACATCAAAATCGTGGGCGGGCGTGTGCAGCAGCTCACCTTCTGGAACAAAAAAGCGGGTACTTTGGTCATCGAAAAGAAGGATAAGGTTTCCGGCGCGTTGATCCCCGGTGCGCAGTTCCAACTCACCTACGCCAGCGGCGGGTACGTCGATAACGACAATGGCCATCTGTCCAGCAATGGCCTCTACACCACCGACGATAAGGGCCAGATCCGCATCAACGGCATCGTGGGCACTGTGGTGGCAAAGGAGGTCAAGGCGGCCCCCGGCTATGTGATCGACAGCAGCACACAGGTTCAGACCGTCACGGTCAATCCCCTGGACACCCAGACGTTGACGTTCCTCAACGAACCCCTGTGCTCCCTCACCATCACGAAACTGGATTCCGTCACCGGGAAGCCCGTGCCCAACACCTCTTTCGCGGTGAAGGATGGCAACGGGAACGTGCTGGCCCGCTGCACCACCGGGAAGGACGGCACCGCCACCGTCACCGGCCTCGTGCCCAACAGC
>ERZ779632.639-NODE-639-length-18255-cov-4.539890_pt1 | contig 18255 bp, 18 predicted proteins | sample MGYA00514194_ERZ779632 | MGnify/ENA primary metagenome ERZ779632 (study PRJEB29562, sample SAMEA4376704) | mouse gut metagenome | isolation source: Cecum | study: EMG produced TPA metagenomics assembly of the A DSS colitis mouse model was used to assess the...
TGTAGTACATGGCGCGGGCGGAGGCCAGATCGGGGATGGCCCAGATGGTGCCGTCGATGTTGGACTGCTCCAGGAAGGCGTCGTAGAACTTGGCGTAGGTCTCGTCGGAGACGCAGTCCTGAATGGGCAGGAGCAGGTCGTCGGCCACGTAATCCGCGAACACGTCGATGTTCAGGATGTCCGGGGCGTCGTTGTTGGCAACCCGGGTGTTGACGACCGTGTAAATATCGTTCCAGGACACCGCCTCCACAGTCAGGTCAATATTGTCATGGCTGCTGTTGAAGTCGGTGACGAAGTCGGCCCACCACTGCTTGGTGTTCTGACCGTACTCGGCGGCAATCACCTTGATGGCAGTCTTTTCTCCGGAGCCGGAGTCAGCGGGCGGAGCGGTGGTGCCGGTATTGCCGGAGTCGGCGGGTGGAGTGGTGTCGCCGCCCTTATCGCCGCCGCAGGCGGCCAGAGACAGGACCATCACAAGGGCGAGCAAAGTGGCAAGAAACTTTTTCATCGTCATTCTCCTCTTAACAAAATATTCATGTGTCTTCTGAAATACACATGTGAGGGAGCGATCGGAAAATTCCACAAACGCAGCCCTCATATATTAATTATACTTGTAGAATTTGTAAATAATAGGGGTCTACGTTCACTTTGTAGAAAAATCGTACGAACCGCGAAAGCTCGTACGATTGGGTAAACGATTAACTAAAAAATGTAAAAATTATAAACGGGCAGATGGCTGGGAAAAGGCCGGATTCTTTTGAAAGCTGTTTGCGCTTTTAGTCCGGCGGCACGTGCCGCTTTGGATTTCAAAAGAGTGCTGGGCGCGGCGGTCAAAACCGCTGCGGTTTTAGGCCTTGTTTGAAAAATGTCAAAACGCCCAAACAGCGGATCTTTTTCCGCCGCTCAGCGTTAAATTTTCTTGCCGGGCGGCAGCCTGCCTGCAAAAATTTGCCTTGATTGGCCAAAAAATCTCTCGCCGCTGGACATTCCGCCAATTTTCAAACAAGGCCTAGACTTTACCTGATGTAAGGCAGAATCATGGAGGCCAGGAGGGCCGTCACCAGCACCACCGCCAGTACCAGCGCCACTACGCGTTTCAGCTTGCCGTTCATTCCGTTTCCTCCTCTGTCAGTATTTTTCGTATACTTTTTTCCGCTTTGCTTCTGGGCAGCATCAGCTCGTGTCCGCAGCCCAGGCACCGGAGCTTAATATCCATGCCGATCCTCAAAATTTCCCACCGGACGCTGCCGCAGGGATGTGGTTTTTTTAATTCCACCAAGTCATGAAGCCTCAGGTCCATCGTGTCCTCCTGTCAACCATTTTATTTTGCCGCATATATTGGCATATCCAGAACTTGTTTGAAAAATGCCGAAACAGCCGACGGATATGTTTATGCCATTCTGTGTTGAGATTTCCTGTCATAGACATATATGCCTGTAAGAGCCTGCTTTGGTCAGCGGAAAATCTCTTGGCGCCGGTAATTCTGCCATTTATCAAGCACAGTCTGGGGGGTGTTTTCAACTGCCGGATACTGGCAGACGGAATGTTTCGGGGCAGAAGTCCTGTCGCCTTCAGGGCGAACGAACGCTGCATTGCGGCAGGAATCTGCTGCTGGGCCGTATTTTGAATGTTGAAAGGCACCCTCAAAAGTTGATGCCGCCGACAGCGGCAGATAGGATGCGATCAATTATGCCGGAAAATAAACTGTATCCGCCGGAAGGCCTCCGCCCCCCTGTTCCCTTGAGCCTGTCCGATTTAAAGGAAGCTTTGGAAAGCGGAACCATTCTGGAAGCTCCCGTCCAGCGCTGTGATGTGGAGCATACCCTCCATCTCTCTTTGGGCAGCGTCCAGGGACGCATTTCCCGGGAAGATGCCGTAGCTCCCTGGATCAGCGGCTCGGAGCGGGACATTGCCGTTCTCTCCCGAGTGGGAAAATCCACCTGTTTTACCGTTACAGCCCTGGAGGCTGATGAGAAGGGCGCGCCTGTCGCGCGGCTCTCCCGCCGTGCGGCCCAGGAAAAGGCAATGGATGATTTTCTGCGGCATTTGTCGCCGGGTTCGCTTCTTACCGGGCGGATTACCAGGCTGGAAACATTTGGGGCCTTTGTGGACGTGGGCTGCGGCATCATTGCCATGCTGCCCATTGAACATATCTCGGTTTCACGCATTTCCCACCCGAAGGAGCGCTTTCAGGTGGGACAGAAGGTCCTGACAGCCGTTTGGTCTCTGGACCGGGAGACCAAACGGATTACCCTCACCCACCGGGAACTGCTGGGCACCTGGCTGGAGAATGCCAGCCGTTTTCGTCCGGGCGAGACGGTGCGGGGCATCGTGCGGACAGTGAAGGACTATGGCAGCTTCATTGAGCTGGCGCCCAACCTCTCCGGTCTTGCCGATGCCAAGGAGCGCCTGTTTCCCGGCGACGGAGTGTCTGTGTACATCAAGAGCATCCGCCCGGAGCGAATGAAGGTGAAGCTGCAGGTGATCGAGAAGCTGCCTCCGGCGCAGCCGGAGCCCATTCGCTATCAGATAACCGATGGGAAACTGGAGCACTGGATTTATTCCCCGCCGGACTATGAGAAAACGCCGGTGGAGACGGTTTTTACAGCTCCTTCCCCTTGAGCTTTTCCCAGTAGGCTTTTGCCGTCTGTTCGGTTTTGTTCTCTCCCCACTGGTAATATTTCACGCCCTTTAGTGCGTCGGGGAGATACTGCTGTTCCACCCAGTGACCCGGGAAAAGATGGGGGTAGAGGTAGTGCTGCTGGTTATCAAAGCCGGTGGTGTCGGCGTGAACGTTTTGGAGCTGCCGGGGTACGTCTCCGGTTCGGCCTGCCCGAATATCCGCTCGGGCTTTTCCGATGCCCTCGACAACACTGTTGGATTTTGGCGCGGTAGCCAGCAGGATTGCCGCCTGAGCCAGAGGCAGCTGAGCTTCGGGGAGGCCGAGCTGCATTGCCGTATCCACGCAGGCTTTTACGATAGGCACGGCTTGCGGATAGGCCATTCCCACATCTTCGCTGGCGGAGCAGAGAAGGCGGCGGCAGGGCGTTACCAGGTCTCCTGCCTCCAGAAAACGGGCCAGATAGTGGAGGGCGGCGTCAGGGTCACTGCCCCGGAGAGATTTCATCAGCGCGGAGGCGATGTCGTACATGGCGTCGCCTCCCTTGTCATAGCGCATGGCGCTGCGCTGGGAGACCTGAGCGGCGTCTTCTTTTGAAATAAACAGCTTACCCTTTTTCGGCTGGGCGGCGCTGGCCAAAAGCTCCACAGCGTTGACAGCCTTCCGCACATCTCCGCCGCAGGCGGTGGCAATCTGGAGGGGCAGGCCATCTTCCCACTCCAGAGGCAGGGGAGTCCGGTCCTTTTCGATGTTCAGCGCCCGGAGGACGGCGGGCTCCGCCTCTTCCGGCGGAACGGCCTTGAACTCGAAAACCGTGCTCCGGCTGAGCAGAGCGCCGTAGACATAGAAATAGGGATTCTCGGTAGTGGAGGCAATCAGGGTCAGCTTGCCGTTTTCCATAAATTCCAGCAGGCTTTGCTGCTGCTTCTTATTAAAATACTGTATCTCATCCAGATACAGCAGCACGCCGCCGGGGGCCAGGAGAGTCCCTACGTCGGCGATGATGTCCTTGACATCCTGAAGGGTGGCCGTAGTGGCGTTGAGGCGGTACAGGGCCTTGTGGGTTCGCTCGGCCACGATGTTGGCGATGGTGGTTTTGCCGGTGCCGGAGGGACCGTAGAAAACCATGTTGGCCTCGGTTTTGCTCTCAATCAGGCGGCGAAGCACTGCGCCGGGAGCCAGAAGGTGCCGCTGCCCGACCACATCGTTAAGAGTTTTTGGGCGGATTTCGTCCGCCAGGGGGCGCTGCATAGCGGTCCCTCCTTTTCGTTTTATGGGAAAGGATTATACCATACCGGGAACAAAGTTTCCACCCGGTTCGGGAAAAATCTTTCGGCAATCCGCCGGGAGCCGCTCCTCAGATTCCCCCGCCGCTCAGATCATAAAGCCCGGTAATGTCCTCCCCGTCCGTGTCGTAAAACGTAACCCGGTCCCGGTCGATATGGTTATCCTCCACCCGGCTGTCAATCTCCGCGCAGAGCAGGAAGTGGTCCCGGGGCGTGTTCTTCTCCAGCTCATAGGCCCGGCCCTCGATGGAGACGGTGATTCTGGCAAGCCGGGCCTCCGGGTCCCTGCCTCCCAGGAGAAGGTATTTCCTTCCTTCGCTCTCCACGATGGAGTCCCGGAGCCCCCCGTCGCCGTACGTAAGATACTCAATCTTATACCGCCCGGTCAAGCTGCGTTTCAGGGTGACGCTGCCCAGGTACTCCCCCATCTCAATCAGGTAATACTCTCGATTCCCCACGCCCGCGCTGTCGTACACCGTGATTTCAGACGGGTCCCAATCCTCGGATTCCCGGTTGTGAAACGCCGCGATCTCTTCCGGCAGCATGGCTAGGTTTAGCTCAATGGGATAGGAAAAGTGATATGCCGCCGACAGGACGGCAGCCGCCAGAATCAGAACAGCTGCCCCGCGCCTGACGGCCTTCACCGTGATGCTCATTCTCCGCACCTCCCCAAGCTCATTTTTTTGATTATAGCATGCTCCTTTGCTTCCCGCAAGCGCCGGACCTCCAGTGCAAATGGTTCTCCCCCTGGACACGGCTTCGATTTTCTAGTATAATAAAATTCGCAATGCGGATGATATTTCTAATAATCAGGACTATCCTCTATTCCCATTTCCATCCAAGAGGCCTACAATAAGGCTGAATGAATCTTGAAAATCTTTCACTGCGGCGAAAAATTTTTATAATTTGGAAGGAGCGGTTTCTATGTCCATTCTTGTATGCGGCGGCGCCGGCTATATCGGCAGCCACACCTGCGTGGAGCTTGTTCAGGCGGGCTATGACATCATCGTGGCGGACAATCTCTACAACTCCAGCGAGGAGGCCATCCGCCGGGTGGAGAAAATCGTTGGAAAGAAGATTCCCTTTGTCAAAACTGAGCTCTGCGACATGGAGCAGGTGGAGGCCCTGTTCGTTCAGCACCCTGATATTGATTCCGTCATTCACTTCGCCGGGCTGAAGGCTGTGGGCGAGAGCGTCGCCAAGCCTCTGGAGTACTATTCCAACAACCTCATCAGCACCCTGTATCTGCTCCAGGCCATGCGGAAGCACAATGTAAAGAATTTCGTCTTTTCCTCCTCCGCCACGGTCTATGGCGACCCTGCCACCGTGCCTATCCGGGAGGATTTCCCGACCGGCGGCACAACGAATCCTTACGGCACCACCAAGCTCTTCCAGGAGCGCATCCTCTCCGACTACTGCGCCGCGGACCCCACGCTGAATGTGGCCCTGCTCCGGTATTTCAACCCCATCGGGGCCCATGAGAGCGGTCTTATCGGCGAGGACCCCAACGGCATCCCCAACAACCTGGTTCCCTATATCGCCAAAGTGGCTGTGGGAGAACTGGAGAAGGTTCACGTCTATGGGAACGACTACAATACCCCGGACGGCACCGGCGTGCGGGATTATATCCATGTCGTCGACCTGGCCAAGGGCCACGTGGCGGCGCTGCGCAAGCTGGAGACGGGCTGCGGCCTCTTCATCTGCAACCTGGGCACCGGAAACGGTTACAGTGTGCTGGACGTGCTCCACGCCTATGAGAAAGCCTGCGGCAAGGAGCTGCCCCATGTCATCGACCCCCGCCGCCCCGGCGACATCGCCACCTGCTACGCCGACCCCCAAAAGGCCCGGGAGGAGCTGGGCTGGCAGGCGGAGCTGGGCATCGAGGAGATGTGCGCTTCCTCCTGGAAGTGGCAGTCCATGAATCCCAACGGCTATAAAGGAGGCGGCAAATGAGCAAGCCTGTTCTGGTCATTATGGCCGCCGGCATGGGCAGCCGGTACGGCGGCCTGAAGCAGCTGGACCCCGTGGGGAACCACGGGCAGCTGATTATCGACTACTCCATTTACGACGCCCGCCGGGCGGGCTTCGAGACGGTGGTCTTCGTCATTAAGCCCGAAATCGAGGCGGATTTCAAGGCCTGCATCGGCGACCGCGTGTCGAAGTCCATGGACGTGCGCTACGTTTACCAGCTGAAGGAGGACATGCCGGAGGGTTACGCCGTCCCCGCGGAGCGCCAGAAGCCCTGGGGCACCGCGCACGCCGCCCTGGCGGCCCGGTCTGTGGTGGACGGCCCCTTCGCCGTCATCAACGCCGACGACTACTACGGCCCTGAGGCCTACCAGAAGATTTACGACTATCTGGCCGCTCATGAGGACGGGGCGCTTTATGAATACGTTATGGTGGGGTATCTGCTGAAAAACACCGTCAGCGAGAACGGCACCGTGGCCCGGGGCGTCTGCGAGGAGACCGGAGACCACTACCTCGCTCAAATTACCGAGCGGACCAAGATTGAGCAGGGGCCGCCCCTGCGCTTTACCGAGGACGACGGGGCCACTTGGACGGAATTGCCGGAGGATACCATCGTCTCCCTGAACATGTGGGGCTTCACCCGGAGCTTTCTGGAGGAAGCCTGGAAGCGGTTCCCCGCCTTTTTGGACAGGGCGCTGGCGGAGAATCCCGCCAAGGCGGAGTATTTCCTCCCCAGCGTGGTCAGCCAGCTGATCGGGGAGGGAAAGGCCCGGGTCAAGGTTCTGCGGAGCGGGGACAAGTGGTACGGCGTCACCTATCGGGAGGACAAGCCCACGGTGATGGCCGCCATTGCGGAAAAAACAGAGTCCGGTCTTTATCCGGACCGGCTTTGGGAGGAATGAGATGAGCACCGCCGAAGAGAGATTACAGGAGGTCCTGGCCGCGTTTGACTTTGGGGCCCCGGTGGTAGGCGCCCTGCGCTATGGCAAGGGGCATATCAACGACACCTTTGTGGTCCACACCCAGCCGGAGGACCTCTCCTGCCGCCGCTTCATCCTCCAGCGGATGAGCGCCGCCGCCTTCAAGCACCCGGATGAGCTGATGGAAAACATCATTGGCGTCACGGAATACCTGGGCCGCCAGATTCTTCAGCGCGGCGGCGACCGCGGCCGGGAGGCCATGGAGGTTCTCCGCCCCCGCAGCGGCGAACCCTACTACACCGACGCCGAAGGCGGGGCCTGGCGGGTGTATCCCTTTGTGGAGCATACCATCTGCTATCAGGCGGCGGAGTCGGCGGAGCTGTTTGCCGCCTCCGGCCGGGCCTTTGGCCGCTTCCAGCAGTTATTGCGGGATTACCCGGCGGAGACCCTCCACGAGACGATCCCCAACTTCCACAACACCGAGGACCGCCTTGCCAAGTTCAAGGCCGCCGTGGCGGCGGACCCCCTTGGCCGCGTGAAGGACTGCGGACCCGAGATTCAGTTCGTGCTGGACCGGGAGGCGGATTGCTCCGTGGCGCTGAACGCCATGCGGGAGGGCAAGCTTCCCCTCCGAGTCACCCACAACGACACGAAGCTGAACAACGTCCTGATGGATGAGGAGACCCAGGAGGGCGTCTGCATCATCGATCTGGATACCGTGATGCCCGGCCTGGTGATTTACGATTTCGGCGACTCCATCCGCTTCGGCGCCAATCACAGCGCCGAGGACGAGCGGGACCTGGGCAAGGTGAATCTGGACGTGGACCTCTTTTCCGTCTACACCGCCGCCTTCCTGGAGGGCACGGGCGGCTCCCTGACCAACGATGAGATTGCGTACCTCCCCTGGGGAGCCAAGCTGATGACCTTGGAGTGCGGCATCCGCTTCCTCACCGACTACATCGACGGCGACCATTACTTCCATATCAGCCGGGAGGGCCAGAATCTGGACCGCTGCCGCACCCAGTTTAAGCTGGTGGCGGACATGGAGGCCCGCTGGGCCGAGCTGGAGGCAATTGTAAAGCAGTATCAAACATGAACATACTCTTTGACGAGGAGCGGCTGCGCAAGCTGATCGCCAACCTCAACATTCTCACCGGCGTGCCCGCCAATATCCTGGACATGACGGGCCGGGACATCAACCTCTTCCGGGGACACCCGCCCTTCTGCCGGGCCATCAACGATCTGCCCGAGGGCCACCGGCGCTGCGTTGCCTGCGATCAGTGCAAGATTCAGCGCTATCAGGCGGAGAGCGGCTTTCAGCACTACCGCTGCCATGTTGGCATCTGCGAGGCCGTCATGCCCCTCTATAACAAGCGGAATCCCGTGGCTTATCTGGCGGTTGGCTGCTATTTGGACGACACGCCTATGGAGGAGCAGTGGGAATACACCCGCTCCCTTCTGGACTGGTGGCCCGACGGGCCCGACGCGCTGAAGGACGCCTTCTTTCAATTCCGCCAATACTCCCAGAAAGAAATTCAGGCCTATACCGAGACCTTGGAAGTGCTCTCCGCTTATATCCAGCTGAAGGGCATGATTCTGACGGCGGAGCAGACGGATATACAGAAGCTGGAGCTGTATTTGGATCAGCATTACATGGACAAGCTGTCCCTGGAATCCATCTCCCAGCAGCTTCACATTGGCCGGACCAAGCTCTGCGCCCTGGCAAAGGAGCTCTCCAAGGGCCGCACCCTTTCCTATTTGATTACCCAGCGGCGGATTGAGGCTGCCAAGCGGATGCTTCTCCAAAGCAGCCTTCCCATCTCCGCCGTGGGAGAGTCCGTGGGCATCAGCGACTATAACTATTTCTCCAAGGTTTTCCGCTCCGCCACCGGCGTGACCCCCAGCGCCTTTCGGAAGAACGGCCGGGACGCGGCCTCCAATTTCAGCTGAGCCTTTCGGAAACCGCCAAAAACCGCATAAATCTCTCGTTATGAATTCAGCCCGCCGGAATTTTCCGGCGGGCTGAATTGCTGCGGCCAGCACCCAAAGGGGCGCTGGCCGCAGCAATACTAAGGAGGAGTATGGGTTCTATAGCCGCCGCCTGGGAGCGGAGGCCGCGCGGAGCAGGAAAAAGGGGATGGGCGGAACGCCTTCCCCTGCCGGCGGATCAGCGCTTGGCTGTCACCGCGGTAGTGGAATAGGGCTTGGCGTCGCTGCCGTTCTCGTCGCCGGCGTAGCAGTACACCGTGGCCTTGTACTGATTCCCGACGGTTCCGGTGAAGGTGAGCGCGTATTTGGAATAATATGATCCAGTGCCCATCATGGAAGAATAGTCGTCGGAATAAAAGGTGTCGTAATAGGAGAAGGATTTTCCGTCGTTGGAGGATTCGTAGACGTCGATTCTGGACACGCCGATTTCGGGGTAAGATTTGCGGCCCATAACAACGGCATAGACAGAAATATCGCCGCCGCTGCCGGCGGACAGGGAAGCCCGATAAGCGCTCAAATAGTCGCTGGATCTTGCGGCTGCTCCGCTGGCGGAGGCGAACGCGGAGAGCAGACAGAGGGCGAAGGCCAGGCAAAGTACTTTTTTAAAAGCGTTTCTCATTTAAACCACCTCGTATATTGAGTCTATTATTTTAATCATCTCGTCCCGTGAGACGAATCCGAATATCATGCACTGTATATCACCGGCTATCCAGGTTGCCTTACATAGCCCGTTGTCAGACATAACATAATGGGAATATCCGCCATTTTCATAAAGTAAGGTATTGGCTTTGTCTTTTTCAATAACGAACAGAGGTCCGCTTTCGGGGGAGAACTCTGAGAAATCTATCGTCAGAGCGGTCATTTCATCGTTAGAAACCGCGTGAATTTCCATGCCTTGGTCAGTGACACTTCCGGTTACATCGAATTCACCGACTTTATCAGGATACCAGCTGGGGGCCATAGGCGTATCAATGTTAAAGGCCGACAGGGCGTCCTCAATGGTATCGAATTCCGCGCTCTCTCCCTCGGCCAAGGGATATACCGGCGCCTCCTGATTTTTGGAGAAGAAAAAGATGTCGTTCGTCCAGCTGGCGAAGAAGCCAAAGACGTCCAGCCCAAATGCCTGGGCCGTCATCATGGACGCCAGCATAACAGCGATGGTGGCGGCGGCCGTGACTGCCCGGAGGAAGAGACGGCGCTTGCCCCGCTCCCGTGGGACAGGTTCGCCGCTTTGGGCGGCGAAGAGCGGAGAAAACTTCTCGTGGAACGCCTCCAGGGACGCGTGAACATCAAAGGAGAGGGAGAGGGGGTCCTGCCTGTCCAGCTCCTCCAAAAAGGCGTCCAGGGTTTCCTCGTCGAAATTTTCCGCGTCCATGTCGGAGAGCCAGTCGGCGAAATCCTCTGCCAGTTCGTCCGCCGTGTATTCCGGGTCTTCCGTCAGATGTCCCTGGATTGGTTCCCCGGACGGGTCTGCTGCGCGGCTGTGTGAGCCATGTGGGAACTCAGACATCAGAATCACCTCCTGTCAAAGATATTGCCTGTGCGTGCCGGTTTGTTTCACTGTGCCGGAAAAAATTTTTATTTTTTGTTTGCGGCCAAAAGAATTTTCCGGTAGCGGTTCTTTGCCCGGAAGAGCTTCACGCGGCACTGCCCCTCCGGGATGCCGAGCCGTTTTGACAAATCCTCGTAAGTGGCCTGTTCCTCATAGTAGGCGATGAGGAGCTCCATGTCCGCCTCGCTCAGGCCGGGAAGCAGGCTGTCCCTGAGAGACGGGAAGTATGTATCCGGCGCGCCTCTTTCCGGCAGAGCCTCGTATGAGGTGAACTTCCGGCGTTCCCGCCGACGGATCGCGTCTCCGATCAGGTGCTTCTGCGTAAGGATCAGAAAGGCCGCGGGATTATCATGGCCGTTCCGGAACAGCTCCGCTTTGGACAGGAGAAGGAGAAACGCGTCCTACATGAGGTCCTGACCGTCCTGCTCGGAGAAGCCCATGCGAACGGCCATTTTGACCAGCTTTTGGGCGTAGCTGATGTAAAGCGCGTCAAACCATTTTGAAACCGGCTCCATAAAAGCGGGCTGCCTCCTTCCATATGGGTTATGGCTGTCCGCCGCCGGCGGAGCTGAGGGGCGGATTGCCGTTCAGCCCGGGTGAATTTGCGGTCTGACTTGCGCGGAGCACGCGGCTGCTGAACGGGGGAGCTGAAGAACCGGACATTTCCGGCGGCCCCAGCGGTATACCGCTGGGGGGAAAAGAATCTTTGATTCTTTTTAAGTCTGTTGAGCGCGGTATGGATGAGCTTGGGTTCCGCCATAGAACAGCGGGGAAAGCGAAGCGTGCAAAGACTGAAATTCAGGGGCCCGGGGATGAAGCGGAGCTCCGCGCAGGCGGCGCTTATTTTGAAGCGCTGAAACAAAAAAGCCCTCTGGGACAATATAGATATTGGAAAAAATTGCGGCACAGCTCCCGGGGGAGCTTCTGCCAGAGAGGAGGGTTGCGGAGAGGCGGCGCCGCAGTTGAGCAAGAGGCCGGAGGGTGGGGGCCTTTTGCCTGCATACATGAAAAACAGAAGGACTCCAGGAAAGGAAATGCAGAAAAATTGCTGTGAATGTGGAGGTATGGCTCCTGGAAGCGTGCCTCCGGCATGGGTAAGATTTCCATATATTCTGTCGAAATATGGGGGAATTACTTATGCGCGTATACAAAGAATTCGCAAGAGCATATCTCACGCCCAGGCTCAGGCCCTGGAGAAAGGAAAGAGGGTTCACACAGGAGAAGATGGCAGAAAAGCTGCGGATGTCAAGCCGCTCATATGCGGAACTGGAGCGGGGTGAGAGCGGATTTTCCGCGACAACCCTGCTCCTTTTTCTGTGCCTGCTGCCGGATGAAGAAATCCTGGAGGTGGTGAAGGGTTTTCTCGAAGGGGTGCTTCGGCTGGAAGAGCATGAGGCGGCGTGATGAAAATTAAGATAACGGAGGTATATGACCTGCTGTACAGTCTGGGCCTCACACCGGACAATACTCTCTTTTTTCATACCGCGTATGCGGTGTGGCTCTGTGTAGAGCGGCAGGAGCGGCTGCTGCTGGTGACAAAATGGCTGTATCCGGCGGTGGCGGAGCATTATAAAACGACATGGAACGCAGTGGAGCGGAACCTTCGCAGAGCCGTGACGGAGGTATGGGAGAACCGGCGGAGCCGGATGGAGGAAATCGCGGGCGCGGCCATTGAGAAGAAGCCGCGCCCGGTACAGTTTCTCGGAATGCTGACGGCCTATCTCCTGAAAGGGAGAGTGGCGTAAGCCGGACGTTTTCGGCCCGCCGGATTGTTAAAGGGAGCCGCGCAGCAGCTTTACGCAGGTCTCCACGTGCGCGGTTCCCGGAAACATGTCCACTGCCGCCGCCCGGACGGCCCTGTAACCGTATCCGGCGAAGAGCTTGACGTCCCGCCCCAGTGTGGCCGGGTCGCAGGAGATATAGACGATGCGCTCCGGCTCCATGGCCGCCGTGGCGGCGATGACCTCCGGGCTGAGCCCCTTCCTGGGCGGGTCCACCGTGATGAGGCCGGGGCGCAGTCCCTCGGCCTCCAGCATGGCGGCTGTTTCCGCCGCGTCGCCGCAGAAAAATTCCGCGTTTTTTACCCCGTTGCGTTTGGCGTTTTCTTTCGCGTCCCGGATGGCGGCGGGAACAATCTCCGCGCCGATGACCCGCTTTGCCCGGCCCGCCAGGCAGAGCGTGATGGTCCCCGCGCCGCAGTAAAGGTCCAGAGCCGTCTCGTCTTCTCTCAGCGCGGCGAATTCCAGGGCTTTGCCGTAAAGGACCTCCGCCTGGTCCCGGTTTACCTGGTAGAAGGAGGGGACCGACAGCTTGAATTCCAGGCCGCGGAGCGTGTCCATCAGGAAATTCTGTCCCCAGATGGTCCGGTACTGCTCCCCCAGAATTACATTGCCCTTCTTTGTGTTTACATTCAGCACCACGCCCACCGTTTTGGGCGCGGCGGCCAGCACCAGCGCGGCCAGCTCCGCCTCCCGGGGGACCTTTCTGCCTGCGGCCACAACACAGCAGAGGCTTTCGCCCCGGCGGTTGGTCCTCACATAGATATGACGGATCAGTCCCTTGCCGGTTTTTTCGTCGTAGGCGGGAATCCTGTAGCGCTTCATCCAGCCCCTCACGGCCCCGGCGGTCCGGTCACAGGCCTCCGGCTGGAGCAGGCAGCGCTCTACCGGAACGACTTGGTGTGTGCGGGCCTGGAAGAAGCCGGTCTCCCCCTGGGGCCCCACAGGGTATTGGCATTTGTTGCGGTAGTGGTTCGGGTTTTTCGCGCCCAGAATTTCTTCAACCTGAACGCCGGAGCCCCCGATCCGGGTCAGGGCGTCCTGCACCCTCTGCCGCTTGGCCCAGAGCTCCTCCTGATAGGAGAGGTGCCGGAAGTTGCAGCCGCCGCATTTTCCGAAATGGGGGCAGTCCGGGGCGGCGCGCTCCTGGGAGGGGCTGTGAATTTTTGCGATCCTGCCGAAGGCATGCGTCTTCATCACCTTGGTGATTTGCAGGTCAATGGTCTCTCCCCGGACGGCCTGAGGGATGAAGACCACCGCGCCGTTTACCCGGGCAACGCCGTAGCCCTCGCTGGAATAGCCCTCTGTCAGGGCGGTGTGAATTTGTCCGCTTTTCAGTGCTTCCATAGAAAGAAAGTCCTCGCTGCCTGGATTGTGTCCGCCCCGGCGGGAAAGGATGCCCCCGGGGCGGCGCTTTGCCGGTTTTAAATGTAGACCCTAGTCCTCCCACTTTTCAAGAAGCTGCCGAAGCTGGTCGGCATACTTCGCCAGGGACTTGTTGTCTCTGCCGCGGCTCCGCTTGATGAACTCCGTGAGCATGCCGCCCACAGACACCAGCCGCTCGTAAGCCGGCGCGCCCTTGGAGCTGCCGGCCACCTTGGCCTTCCGCTCCGGCAGGTAGCCCCGCTCCAAAATCGCATTGGAGGCCAGGTCGTAAACCTCGGTGTACTGGGGGGCATGGGCCGGGATGCCCATATTTTCCAGCGTCTGCGCAAAGAAGGGAGCCACTTCCCGATCTCCGTGAACGACAAAAACATGCTGAGGCTTCGGGTCGTGGAAGCCGGAAATCCACTTCAGCAGGTGATCCCGGTCCGCGTGGGAGCTCAAGCCGGTAAAGTTCTCCAGATGGGCCTGAACGGTGATTTCCTCGCCGAAGAGCTTCACGCTCTTGGCCCCCTCCAGAAGCTGGCGGCCCAGGGTGCCTTCTCCCTGGTAGCCCACAAAGAGAATGGTGCACTCCGGACGCCAGAGGTTGTGCTTCAGGTGGTGGCGGATGCGGCCCGCGTCGCACATGCCGGAGGCGGAGATGATGACCTTCGGGGCCCGGTCTTCATTCAGGGCCTTGGACTCCTCGCTGGTCTCCGTGATGCAAAGATTGGGGAAGCGGAACATGTTGGTCCCCTTCCGCACCAGCCATACGGCGTCATGATCCATATAGCCCCGGAGGTCTCCGTCGAAAATGGAGGTGGCCTTCTTGGCCAGGGGGGAGTCAATGTACACGGGGAAATCCGGGCAGGAGCGGACCATGTGCTTTTCCTTGATTTCACGGATAAAATACAGGAGCTCCTGGGTCCGGCCCACGGCGAAGGAGGGAATGATAACGTTGCCTCCCCGGGCCATGGTTTCGTCGATGATCCGGGCCAAATTGTCGGTATAGGCCCAGCTTTCAGGGTGGTTCCGGTCCCCGTAGGTGGATTCCATCACCACGTAATCCGCGCCGGAGATCTGAACGGGGTCCCGGATGACGGGCTGGTTGATGTTGCCGATGTCGCCGGAGAAGACGATGCTCTTTTTGACCCCGTTTTCCTCCAGGTCCATAATGATAAAAGCGGAGCCCAGGAGATGCCCGGCGTCGGTGAACTCCACGTCCACGCCGTCGCAGAGATGGGTGAACTGGCCGTATTCGCAGGTGGTCATAAACTCCATGACCCGTTCCGCGTCCTCCACTGTGTAGAGCGGTTCGGTTTTGGGGGCGCCGGAACGCTCACCCTTGCGGTTTTTCCACTCCGCGTCCTGCTCTTGAATATGGGCAGAGTCCAGCAGCATAATCTCTAGAAGCTGAGCGGTAAGACGGGTGGTGAGGATGCGGCCCTGAAAGCCCTGCTTGACCAGCATGGGAATCCGGCCGGAATGATCGATATGCGCATGCGTCACCAGCACAAAGTCGATGGTATTGGCGGCGAAAGGAAATTCGCCGTTGGAAACCTCGTCCCGGCCCTGCTGGAGGCCGCAGTCGATGAGGATGCGCTTGCCGTTAATCTCCAGACAGTGGCAGCTTCCGGTGACGCATTGGTCCGCGCCGTAAAAGCTGAGCTTCATATGGGGGCCCTCCTTATCTCTTGATATTTTTCATTGTAGCACAATTTGACGGAATATACAATGAGCAATCCAATAATTTTGCCTGATTTAGAAAAAATGTGCAGGAGGCGACTTTGCGCCCATGAAATGGCCGGATTGCGGCGTCTGGCAGGGCAATTTGGCGCAGAAATCCCGGCGGATGCCTCTGGTTTTTCAGGCCTTGTTTGAAAATTGGCGGAATGCTCAAAGGCGAGAGATTGTTTACCCAGAGGGCATGTGATATCCGTAAGGCGGCAGAGCCGCCAACGGCTATCCAATTGCCGCTTCAGGCAAATTTTCGCAGGCAGGCTGCCGCCCGGCAAGAGGTTTTAACGCAGAGCGGCAGAAAAAATCCGTCGGTTGAGCGGTTTGCCATTTTTCAAGCAGGATTTAGTTTCCCTGGAACGGCGGATTTCAAGCGCGGCCTCCGGCGCTGGACAATGAGGGCCCGGAGACGTATAATAATATCATCGTATTTGAAAATCTGGGAGCAGCGGATTTGTATTCGGAAGTCCGCTGCCGCCTGAATTGTTATTGGGAAATATCGCTGCCGCTGACATGCTGGAAAGGAGGCTCATTGTGGAGACCCTGCTGATTCCCGCCCTGCTGGACCATCACTGGCCCCTGCTCCGCTGGGCCTTCGAGACCCGGGACTGCCGCGCCGTGGTTCTGGAAGAGGAGGGACCCGGAGTGGAGGAGCTGGGTTTGCGGTACATGCACAATGATCTCTGCTATCCCTTTGTCCTCATTGCCGGACAAGTGCTGTCAGCCCTGCGGTCCGGGCGCTATGATCTGGGGCATACCTCCGTTCTGATTTCCCAGGCCGCCGACGGCTGCCGGGGCTCCTGCCTGATTCGGCTTTTGCGGCCCGTGCTGGACCGGGAGGGATACTTTCAGGTAAAACTGCGTTCCTTAAATGCCAGGGGCCTGGAAAAAAGCTGTGCCCTGCCGGTCACGCCGGTGATGGTTCTTCGGGCCGCAGCTGCCGCTTTTTGGGGGGATGCGCTGATGCTGCTGGGAAATCAGACCCGGCCTTATGAGGTGAGCCCGGGAGAGGCGGACCGGCTGACGGAAAAATGGACAGCTCTGCTCTCCGGGGACTTGCGGAGAAACCGGAGCCTGACTCCCTGGGGCATTCTCCGCCGCTGCCGGGAGATAGCTGCGGACTTCCGGGCGGTTCCAAAGGAGGGCCGGAAGACGCAGAAGGTCGCCGTTGTCGGGGAGCTGTACACGAAGTACTGCGGCCTGGGCAACTGGCGTTTGGAGGAGTATCTGGAGCGGCAGGGCTGCGAAGTGGGTGTGAACGGCCTGACATGGTATGCCCTCTATTATATAGACACACATTTGGGGGAATGCCCGCTTCCCGTCCGGCTGGCGGGAAAGACCCTGAGGGCCTTGGCGCTGGATTTCCAGAAGCGGTTTGTCAATGTCCTGCGGACGGAGGGATTCTCCGCACTTCCGCCCTATCCGGAAGTGAAGGCGCTGGCGATTCCCTCGGGCTGTGCTCTGGGCTGCGGGTGGTTCCTCTCGGCGGAGGCTGCCGCCTGGGTGCGGGAAGGACACAGGAAGGTGTTGGCGGCGATGCCGTTCGGTTGTCTGCCGGGTCATATTTATGCCCGGGGGATTTACGCCCGCCTCCAGCGGGAGCTGCCTGGGGGGCTGGTGGTAGGGGTGGATTATGACGCCTCCACCCGGGAAGGGACGGTGCAGAATCGGATTCGGATGCTGCTGGATACGGAACTGTAAGGCTTGGAACTTTTTTCCGCGCGGTATCGTCTAAAGGCACAGGAGGTGAGGAGGATGCGTCTGAAAGAACGGCTGCGCTCCCCTTGGATGCTGCCGCTGATTGCCCTTGCGGCGCTGCTGCTCATGGCCGATTACAGGCCATACCGGCAGGAAGGAGTCACTATGACGGCGGTGGAGGGCTCCGCGATGTCCGGGGGCATGACCATAGAAATTTTGAATACGACGGACAGGCCCCTTTGGAATTGTGGGGACTATGACCGGAATTACCGTCTTCAGCGGCGGCTGGGGAGCCTTTGGCTGCCCATGCGGCAGGCGAAACGGCCCGCTGGCGAGGTCTGCGCGGCGGCGCCCGTATTTTACTATGAGAAGGACGCTCCTCAGCGGTTTGCTTTTAAATGGAGCGAAGATCGCAGATTCCCCTTCACTGCTCTGGAACCGGGTTTCTACCGCCTGATTCTGGACTTTTACGAGGATGGCTTTGAGGAAAGTGTCTTCCAACTGGCGGCGGAATTTACCGTGGAATAATCTGCGGCCCGGGGCGGCGGTCTTGTCCGAGACTGCCGTCCTTTTGTAAATTTTTTGCGTCCCCTCCCGATTTCCTTTGCATTTCAGGGGAAACTATGATAAGCTAAACTTGTTTTTTTATGGGAATTTTTACGCTTCTGCTTCAGGAGGCGGAACAATAGAAAGGAAGTTTCAAATAATCATGGGTCTGATGCAGAAAATTTTTGGCGACTACAGCTCCCGGGAGCTGAAATCCATCTATCCCATTGCGGACAGGATTGAGGCCATGGCCGACGAGTATAAGGCCATGACCGACGCCCAGCTTCAGGCAAAGACAGAGGAATTCAAGGGGCGCCTTGCGAACGGCGAGACGCTGGACGATATTCTCCCGGAGGCATTCGCCGCCGTTCGGGAGGCGTCGGACCGGGTGCTGGGGCTCCGTCCTTATCGGGTGCAGCTTGTGGGCGGCATTGTTCTTCATCAGGGGCGCATTGCCGAGATGAAAACCGGCGAGGGGAAGACCCTCGTTGCCACTCTGCCGGCGTACCTCAATGCCCTGGCGGGAAAGGGTGTCCATATTGTCACCGTCAACGACTATCTGGCCAAGCGCGACAGCGAATGGATGGGCAAGGTTCACCGTTTCCTGGGGCTTAAGGTAGGCCTCATTGTCCACGGGCTTACGAGCAAGCAGAGGCAGGAGGCCTATGCCGCCGATATTACCTACGGCACCAACAATGAGATGGGCTTCGATTACCTCCGGGATAATATGTGTATCTATTCTCAGGAGCTGGTCCAGCGGGGCCACGCCTTCGCCATTGTGGACGAGGTGGACTCC
>ERZ779632.640-NODE-640-length-18251-cov-5.674654_pt1 | contig 18251 bp, 19 predicted proteins | sample MGYA00514194_ERZ779632 | MGnify/ENA primary metagenome ERZ779632 (study PRJEB29562, sample SAMEA4376704) | mouse gut metagenome | isolation source: Cecum | study: EMG produced TPA metagenomics assembly of the A DSS colitis mouse model was used to assess the...
CATCGGCGGCCGCAAAGCAGAACAGGCGGTCAAAGGCCAGCCGGCGACGATTCAGCTCGATCGGGAGATCGATATTTCCCGCGGCAGCGTGCTTGTAAAAGACGCGCCGATTACGCTGTCCAAAAAGATTACGGCGACGATTTTGTGGATGGACGACGCCTGTCTGAACACAGAGCAGGACTATCTGATTAAAATCGGCACGAAGCAGATGCCGGCGATGGTCAGCAGCATTCACTATAAGATCGATGTCAATACCGGAAAACATCTGCCGGCCGTATTGCTGCAGAAAAACGAGATAGCGGTCTGCGATATTGTGCTCTCGGAAAACATACCGGTCGATGAGTTTGCCAGCCATAAGACGATGGGAGAGCTGATTTTAATCGATCGCGTCAGCCATATGACCTCTGCCTGCGGCGTGGTCGAAAGTACGAGAGGCAAAGGCGAGCGGGATACGATGGCGACGTTCTGGTACGGAGATCTCAAAGCCGGAGCAGGTATTTTCAAAGAATACTATCTGAACCTGTTTTTAGATACGATTACAAAAGAAAGTCCGCATAACGGTCAGTATACGGTGGGAGACGTCGTTCCGGTGGACGGGGAAAGCTACCATTATCCGGCGTATTTCGATATGATCATTCTGCATGAGCATATGGCGGTCAGCATCCGCGACAGCAGGATTACGAAAATAGTATCCGTGAACGACTATCAGTACGAAGGCTATCCGATCGTAAATGGCAGAGGATGCGGGGTACGTGCAGACAGCCAGGCAGACGTCGACCGGCTGATACATGAGTTTGACATTACCGCAAAAGACGGGGCGGCCGCATTTTATAACCGCTGGCTGCAGTTTGAAAAATACAGGAGCATCGTATTTAAGGACAATTTCTGGGGAGAGGCCGGCATGAAATAATTTGTCAGGACAAGCGCCGGAGCATGTCTTAAAAATCATTTCTGCGATCTGTTTGAAAATTATTTCAGACAGATCGCTTTTTTTCGTCTATTCGTCTATTCGTCTTTTGGAGCGGCAGGTTTTGCCAGATCCGGATATGTTCCAAAAGCGGTCAAAATCGCCGCCGGGGAGCGCGCCGCTGAATTTTACATGAACTTTACATTTGGATAACATGGATTTTACCTGGGTATAATAAAATACGATCAGAACATAAGAGAACAAAAAAGAGGAGCAGATTATGAACGATACGTTGCAGATTCTATTTGGTTTACTTGGCGGCCTGGCAGTATTTATTTTCGGCATGAACATGATGAGCGAATGCCTGCAGAAAGCCGCTGGGGAAAAGATGAAAAGCATTCTGGAGCTGCTTACCAAAAATCCGGTTATGGGCGTCCTTGCAGGCGCTTTAACGACGGCAGTGCTGCAGAGCAGCAGTGCGACGACAGTTATGGCGATCGGGTTCGTAAGCGCGGGACTGATGAGCCTGCCGCAGTCCATATCGATTATACTTGGCGCAAACATAGGGACGACAATGACTGCGCAGATCATCGCGTTTAAAATCAGCGATTATATATACCTGTTTATTTTTGCAGGATTTGCGGTGTCGTATCTTGCAAAAACGGAAAAAGTGAAAAATATCGGACAGACCGTATTTGCGTTTGGTCTGCTGTTTTTGGGAATCGAGACGATGGGAGGGGTCATGAAGCCGCTGGCAGGCAGCCCGTTCTTTATCAATATGATCGAAAAAGTGGCGGATATTCCGGTACTCGGCGTACTTGTCGGTACGTTTATGACGCTTGTCGTACAGAGCAGCTCCGCTACGATTGCGGTACTGCAAAATTTTGCGGAGCAGCCGCTTGCAGACGGCGTGACGAGCGTACTGGGTCTGGCGGGCGCGATACCGATTCTGCTCGGGGATAATGTGGGTACGACGATTACCGCATTGCTGGCCAGCGTCGGACAGGCGAAGGATGCGAAGCGAACGGCGCTTGCACATTGTATTTTTAATCTCTCCGGCTGTCTGCTGTTTATCTGGCTGATAGAACCGTTCGCGGTTTTGATTCGTATGCTTTCACCCGCAGGGCCGGAGGTCGCGGTGATTTCCAGACAGATAGCAAATGCGCATACGATGTTTAACCTTGCCATGACGCTGATCTGGACGCCGCTGCTGCCTTATATGGTAAGACTTGTATCCGGAATTGTGCGGGAAGGGGAAAAGACGTCGCAGGAACTGTCAGAACCTATGTTTTTGGACAGTAAGCTGACTGCGCAGCCGGCAGCCGCGCTGCGGCTGGTAGAAAAAGAGATGGTGCGCTGCGGAGAGTGTGCAAACCTTTTGCTGCTCGATCTTTCCGGACTGGTAAAGGCAGAGGATTCGAAGTTATCTGTACGAATGCTGGAGCAGACCGATCAGGCGCGCAGGCTGTACGAGCAGGTCACCGAATATCTGGCAGAGCTTTTTTCTGCCGGAAGCATGAGCGAAGAGCAGGCAAACGAGGCGGCGGGACTGATGTACCTGCTCGGAGACTTTGATCGTATTGTGTTTTTATCTCAGGAAGTCTTAGAGCTGCTTACAGTCAAAAGCGAAAAGAAAAAAAAGAGTTCCGCCTTTTCCAAAGAAGCGCAGAGAGATCTGGAACATAGCCTGGCTCTGATCGGGGAAATGTATGAAGAGGCGTTTCAGATGCTGTTAAGCGGCGACCGTGAGAAAATAAAAAAGATCAGAAAGAAAAAAGAAAAAATGCTCGATCTGAGCCTGCATATGCGCAAAGCGCATATGGACCGTGTTGCAAAAGGAAAGTGCAGCGCAAAGCTGACGAAGCCGTTTTATAAGATTTTAAACGCGCTGGACCGGCTGAGCAACAGCTGTGCGAACATCGCGGATCATGAGATTGGGTTTTTGACACAGAAGGGAGAATATGGTAAACTGATGTAGACAGATCTGTCTGCAGACATTCAGGAAGCGAATAAAAATCGTTCGTATGGCCAGACAGAAAAATAATGAAAGGAATCAGGCACGGGGTAAAAAAGATGAAACAACCGACAAAGCATGTATTTTCCTATAATATTTTTCTTATCGGATTTATGGGAAGCGGCAAGTCCGCGATTTCCGATTATCTGAGCGAACATTATGCCATGGAAAAAATTGAAATGGACGACCAGATTGCGCACAGAGAGGGCATGAGTATTTCCGAAATATTTGACACGCACGGAGAAGAGTATTTTAGAAATCTTGAGACTGGTCTGCTGATCGAACTGGAGGATAAAAAAAACGTAGTAGTTTCCTGCGGCGGAGGGACGCCGATGCGGGAAAACAATGTCCGCCAGATGAAGAAAACAGGGAAGATCGTATGGCTGACGGCAGATCCGGAGACGATTTACGAACGGGTGAAAGACAGCGACGATCGTCCGCTGCTGAAAGGACATAAAAATACGGCGTATATTTCACAGCTGATGCAGCAGCGCAGACCGAAATATGAAGCGGCTGCAGATCTGACGATTGCGACTGACGGTAAGGAACGCGCGGCTATTTGCGAAGAGCTGATACAAAAGCTGACGGAATGGGAGAAGCAGATATGAGTACAGGTACAGAGGAAAATTTTACAAACGAGGACCGAAGACAGCTTACGGTTCGAAATCTTACGATCGGAAAAGGAATACCGAAGATCTGCGTACCGCTGACCGGAATCACGCAGGAAGAGATTCTGACAGAGGCAGGACGACTGGAGCAGTTTCCGGCCGACCTTGCAGAGTGGCGTGTGGACTGGTATGCACAGGCGAAGGATGTGGCAGCCGTTTTGGAGACGTTAAAAAAACTGCGCGCGGCGTTAGGGGAGATGCCGCTTTTGTTTACGTTTCGTACCAAAAAAGAGGGCGGACAGGCGGATATCGGTCAGGAAGAGTATCTTTTGTTAAATGAAACTGCCATCCGCTCGGGAGATGCCGATCTGATCGACGCAGAGCTGTTTATGGGCGAAGAGACGCTCAGACAGCTGACAGAAGAAGCGCATCGATACAGCGTCAAAGTGATTGCGTCGAGTCATGATTTTGAAAAAACGCCGACAAAGGAAGAGATCATCCGCAGGCTGTGCCGGATGCAGCAGCTGAATGCGGATATTTTAAAAATCGCGGTCATGCCGAAATGCAAGGCGGATGTGCTGGCGCTTCTTGCGGCGACGGAAGAAATGGATACCAGATATGCCAGACGTCCGGTCGTTACGATGTCTATGGGAGCGCAGGGCATGATCAGCCGTCTGTGCGGGGAGCTTACAGGCTCTTCGATGACGTTTGGGACAGTGGGAAAATCTTCTGCGCCCGGGCAGGTGCCGATAAAGGATCTGGCTGAGATACTGACGCATATACACCGCAGTATGAAATAGGGAAATTATTTTAAAACAAACTGGTTCTAAATGGTACAATCGTTCATATATATAGTCATGGGACAACTCCAGTCAGGTGTCTTATGACTATTTTTTTATGACCTGAAAGACGGACGCTCAGGTTTTCCACTGTACATAGAAAGGAGCATGATATGAATCATATTTTAAAAATATTTCCTTTGCATATCCGGGAGGAATTAAAGAAAGCATTTGAACAACTGAAAGGCAGGGAGGAGCTGGAAGAAATCCGTATCCGGGTCAGTCAGCCGATGATGTTTCTGACCGATCAGGGAGAATATTTTTTCAGTCTGGAAGACGGATATCTGACGAAAGATACGAAAAATGCTTATGCGGTTACCTCGCACGATATTAGCGATATGATCGTATTTATCAGCCGTTATTCGCTGTTCGCGTTTGAGGAAGAGATACGCAACGGATTTATTACGCTGGAAGGCGGACACAGGGTAGGGTTAAGCGGACAGGCTGTGCTTATGGAAGGCTGGATGCATACGATACGAAATATTTCTTATCTGAATATACGCGTCAATCATGAAAAAAAGGAGTGTGCCAGGCGCCTGATCTCTTATTTGTACCGCCAGCCGCATGAGAAACAGTCCGGCATTTATAATACGCTTTTGATCTCTTCGCCGGGAAGAGGAAAGACGACGCTGCTGCGGGATTTTATCCGACTGCTTTCGAACGGTTCCAAAGAGCATACCGGACTGAAAGTCAGTATTGTAGATGAACGCTCGGAAATCGCGGGCTGCTATCAGGGGGTGCCGCAAAATGACGTCGGTATGCGAACCGACGTATTGGACGGCTGCCCCAAATCCAGCGGAATGATGCTGCTGATTCGCACGATGTCGCCGCAGGTGGTGGCAGTCGACGAGCTGGGCCAAAAAGACGACGTGGAAGCGGTTGCTTATGCGGTCCACTGCGGCTGCAGCATACTTGGCTCCGTCCATGCCAAAGATCTGGAAGAAGTAAGGAAAAAGCCGGTGCTGCGGGAGTTTTTGGAACACAATTATTTTGAACGCTATCTTGTGATCGATAAAAAAGAAACCGGCGAACGTATCTACCGGCTCTACGATGCAAAGCAGGAGCTGCTATGTTAAAGCTGTGCGGCTGCGTCTGCATACTGGCGGCCTCTTCGGGAATGGCATACAGCTGTATTCTGACGCTGTATCGCAGACTGAGGCAGACGGAGCTGTTGTCTGAGCTTGTTACGGCGATGGAAGGAGAGCTTACTTACAGCCGCTGTCCGCTGCCGGAGCTGCTGGAGCGTCTGTCGCGGCATATCAGTCAGCCGTATGCGGCGCTCCTGCAGCAGGTAAGCAGCCGTATGGAGGAAAAACAAGAAGCAGATATTCCATTGCTGTGGGAGGAAGTCTGCGCGCAGTACCGCAGGCAGATGAGCCTGCCGCCGGAAGCATACGAGGCGCTGCTTAAAATCGGAGAAGCGTTTTCTTATTCTTCGTATTCTTCCCTGGACGCATCGTTTAAGCTGCTGCAGCCGGCACGCAGAAAGCTGGACGCCGCGATACGCGATCAGTATGCGCAGCTTGCGGGAAAACGAAAGCTATATTGCTGTCTTTGCTATACGGCGGGGCTATTTTCCATAATTATACTATTGTGAGGAGAGAGGATATGAGCGTAAATTTAATCTTTAAGATTGCGGCGGTCGGTATTATCGTATCGGTTCTCAGTCAGGTGCTGAAACACAGTGGAAGGGAGGAGCATGCCTTTTTGATCAGCCTTGCCGGACTGATGGTCGTTTTATTCTGGGTCGTGCCGTATATTTATGAACTGTTCGAGACGATGCAGTCGCTGTTTACATTATAAAAGCGGGGTGAAGGGATGGACGTGTTAAAAATTGCCGCGTTTGCAGTCAGCGGTGTGTTCCTGGCAATGCTGCTTAAGCAGACGAAGCCGGAGTACAGTGTGTTTCTTAGTATGGCAGTCTGTATCGGTATTTTTTTGTATCTGCTGTCCGGATTATCGACTGTGCTCGGATATTTAAAACAGCTGCAGGCCCAGGTGCATATCGACGGGACGTATCTGGATACGATACTGAAAATGCTTGGCATTACCTATATTACGCAGTTTGCGTCCGACCTGTGCAGGGATGCCGGCTATAGCGCGATTTCCAGCCAGATGGAACTGTTTGCGCGCGTTTCGGTATTGTTTTTGAGCTTTCCGGTGCTTCTGGCACTTGTGGAGATGATCGGAGAGGTGCTGTGAGAAACAAAAGACAGGCAGTATGCAGCCGGAAGGAGGCGGAGCGGATGAATGGGAAAACAGCAAAGCGGTTCGCGGTCCTTGTGTGGATAGGGCTGGCAATCGTATGCATGATGTCGGACTGCGATATGGTTTCTGGTATGGCACAGGCAGGACAGGAAGAAACAGAAGATACGGATATACATAAAAAAACGCAGGATCTGCTTTCGGATCTGGGACTTTCGAAGATCGACGCGTATCTGAGTCAGGAAGAGGCAGGACAGCTTACCTTTTCCCAGCTGGTCGGGGAGCTGATGCAGCAGGGACTCACGCCGGGATTTGCCGTCGTGGGGGAACAGCTAAAACAGGCTGTTTTTGCGGACTATGAGCAAAATCGTTCGGTTCTGATACAGATTCTGACGCTTTCGATTGCATTTTCCGTACTGCTGCAGATGACGGCTTCCATGCAGAAAAATTATATTTCCGATCTTGGATTTTTAGGCGTTTATCTGATTCAGATGATGCTGCTTCTGCGGCTGTTTCTGCTTCTGACAGCGTCGGTGGAAGGTTTTTTTATGAAACTGGTGGATTTTATGCGTGTCCTGCAGCCGGCGTTTTGTCTGAGTATGGTATTTTCCAGCGGCAGTATCAGCGCGGGAGCATATTATCAGCTGCTTTTGCTGCTGATCTATCTGATCGATACGGTGTTTGCCAAAATACTGCTGCCTGTAGTGCAGGTCTATATGGTGCTGCAGCTGGTAAATTATCTGACGCAGGAGCGGTTTTCACGAATTGCCGGTCTGCTGTCTGACAGCGTGAGCTGGTGTATCCGGCTGTTTACGACCGCGCTGGTCGGTCTGAATATTGTGCAGGGACTGCTGGCGCCGGGCATCGACGGGCTACGCCGCAGTACCGCCGCAGGAGCCGTACGCGCGATACCGGGCGCGGGGCAGATATTTAATTCGATGAGCGAAATACTTGCCGGCTCAGCCATGCTGATTAAAAACAGTGTCGGCGTGGCAGCGTTATTGGTACTGATTGTAATTAGCTTTCTGCCGCTTGTGAAAACGGCCGTCTTTATGGTATTGTACCGGGCGTGCGCCGCGTTTATGGAGCCTGTGGCTGATAAACGGTTTTGCGCGGCGGTCGCGGCGCTCGGGCAGTCGGCGGCGCTGTATTTAAAGCTGATGTTTTACGCGGTCTTATTATTTTTTCTGACGACCGCGATTATCTGCGCGGCAACGACGTTGTCGGTGTAACGGACGCTGGGAGGGAGTATGCAGGCGATTTTAAACTGGCTTCGGGAATTTTTAATTTTGTATCTGATACTGACGATTTTTATGCAGCTGGCCGCGGCAGAACAGTACAAGAAATATCTGCGGTTTTTATCTGGTATGATCCTGCTGCTTGTACTCATTACGCCTGTACTGCGTCTGACTGGCAACGAATGGGATATCGCCCGTGCGTATGATCAGTTTTGGGAACAGATGGATGATTTTTCTAAGGAAGCGGACGCTTTAAAGATACAGCAAAACAGCTATGAGCTGCAGAACTATGAAGAGGCCGCAGCCTCCAGTCTGGCCGCACAGGCTAAGGAGCAGGGGATACTGACAGCACAGGTCCGCGTCCGGTTAACGCAGGACTATCAGATACAACAGGTGTCTGTCTGGCTGGATACCGTATACAAACGCGAACATCCGTCAGCGGCAGAGCAGATGCAGGCGTTTTTAAAAGAAACGTATGGCTTGGGGGATGCGCAGATGTTTATCGATTAGGGAAAAGGAAAGGGGGAAAAGGACGGGTATCGTGAAGTGGATGACGGAGATGTTAAAAAAAATGGATCAGACAAAATGGCTCGTTCTTGGTCTTTGCGGAATTTTGCTGCTGGTCATCGCGTTACCGGCCGGCGAGAGCGATCGTACAGAAACGGACACGGTATTTGATCCGGCGTCCGGGGACGGCGCAGATGCAGATCCGGCGAACCAGATCTATAAAAAGCAGCTGACCCGGGAGCTGGAGCAGGCGCTGGCATGTATGGCAGGCGTTGGAGAAGTCCGTGTGATGATTACATTTAAAGACAGCGGAGAAGCCGTTGTGGAAAAAGATGTGACAAAATCCGTCAGCGGGCAGAACGATAACGGGCAGAACAGCCAGTATCAGGAGTCTGCGATTTATCAGGAGACAGACGGCAGAGAGCCTTATGTCAGTCAGCAGCTGCTGCCGGCTGTGGAAGGCGTACTCATCGTAGCGCAGGGCGGCGGAGACTCCGGCGTGAAACAGGAGATGAGGGATGCGGTTATGGCATTGTTTCCGATCGGCGTGCATAAGATAAAGATTGTAAAGATGCAGGATTCTTAAACAGACAGAAGAATCTTTTATTTATGAAAAAGATTGCGGCAGCGGGTGTCATAAATAAAACGATACGGGAATACAATAGCAATAGTAAAAAAGACGATACAGGGAGAAGGAATCAGTATGAAAAAAATGTTTAAAAAAAATCAGATTATTATTACCGCATTGGCGCTGATGATTGCGGCAGCAGGGTATTTAAGCTATACGCACAGCAGCATCGGCGACGAAGGACTAAAGCAGACCAGCGCGGAACTGACAGAGGAAGACTACGATATCGTCTACGACGAAACTCTGGTTGACGCGGATATTTTTACGGAGACAGAAGTAGATACAAAGATCGATGAGGAAGCCGCTGCCGATACGAAAACGGATGATGCAGCCGCAGACGGTAAAAAAACAAAGCAGGAGCAGAAGAAAAAGGAAAGCACAGACGGCGGTACTTCCGATACGAAAAATGCGGATGGCAGCGATACGGCAGCCACAGGCAGCGGCGCGGCAGCCAAAGACGCCAGTTCAGAAAATGAAAAAATCAGCAATCCGGGAGAAACAGTGCTTACCAGTACAGGCGTTTCCAACATAAACTTCGCTGTCGAAGCAAAGCTAAACCGCGAACAGGTGCGTTCCCAGAATAAAGAAGATCTGATGGAAGTGATTAACAGCACGGCGATTTCTGATAAGGAAAAACAGGATGCGGTTGACAAAATGGTAACGCTGACCGATATTGCGCAGCGGGAATCGGACGCGGAGATGCTGTTAGAGGCGAAAGGATTTACGGATGTGGTAGTCAGCATTACCGAGGACGCGGCGGATGTCGTACTGAATATGGGAGACGTTACAGACGCAAAGCGTGCGCAGATTGAGGATATTGTAAAACGTAAGACAAAAGTATCCGCGGAGAATATTGTGATTACGCCGATTACGACAAAAAAAGAAAAAGAGTAGTTCTGAAAGAGAACTCCTACATAAAAAGAGCGCAAAAAGAAAGGACATTTTCTGAAACCAGTTTCGGAAGGTGTTCTTTTTGTCTGCAGAACGTAGGACCAAAGCGGTTGTCGTGCATATAATAGGTTAAAGGTACAAACAAATAGCAGGCCAGTCTGTCTGAACTGTTCAGAAACAAAGACGATGGAATGGAAACGGCAGAAAAAACAGTTAAGATTTTCAGGATGATGTCTGCAATATGATAAGGAGGATTTGTATGGGAAATCATCTGATTTGGGAAGACAGATTCAATATCGGCATAGCATCTATTGACAGAGAACACAAAAAACTGTTTCGAATTATAAACAAATTGTTTACTTTTAGTGAACAGGAGGTGAAAGGCCCATGGGTCTGTCAGGAAGGAATCAAATATTTTAAAGAGCATGCACTGGCGCATTTTGCAGAGGAAGAGGCTTATATGGCTTCGATCTCTTATCAGGGGTTAAAGACACACAGGCGTTTGCATGAGGATTTCAGCATGCGTACGCTTCCGGCTCTGGAAAACGAATTGGAGAAGTCCGGATATGCAAAAGAGTCGATTCAGCATTTTCTGGGCGTCTGCGCCGGATGGCTGATCGGACATACGCTGACCGAGGATCGTGCCATTGTCGGAAAGGAGTCGAGCAAATGGCTGAATCTGATGCCTGAAGAAGAGCAGTTTGTCGTAAAGCAGACGATTATCCGGCTGCTTCACGAGATGTTTGGCCTGACGTCGGAAGTATTGAGCGAATGTTACGGTGGAGAAAGGTTTGGAACCGGAATTTATTTTCGGCTGATCTATGGCAGCGACGGAAAACAGCGGGAGATCATTCTTGTATTTGAAGAAAAACTGCTGATTCATACAGTTGGCAGACTGATCGGTGATTCTTCCAAAAAATTAAACGCCATGATTTTAAACGCTTCCAGATATGTGGCCAGACAATTTGTGGAAACGGTTCAAAAGCGGTTTCCTTCTGACGCGGAATATGAGCTGGAAAGCGAGCATCTGCTGTCTTACGAGCAGTTTCAGAAAACGCTGGAAAGGCAGCTGCCGCAATACAGTCTGCTGTTCGATACCGGAGAAGGATATTTTGCATACTGCGCGATGACGCCGCGTCTGCTTAAAAATAAAAAATCGGAAATGATGCAGGAAGAACGTGCGATCACAGAAATTGAAAAATATCTGCGCAGAAACGAGCGGGAGGATAAGCGTCAGAAAAAGAAACTGCTTGTGGTGGACGATTCGGATACGGTCCGGCTGGCGATGAAAGGTCTGCTGCAGGAAGATTATGAGATTACAGCCGCAAATTCAGGGACAGCGGCAATCCGCAGTATTACTCTGGAGCGGCCGGATCTTGTGCTGCTGGACTATGATATGCCTGTATGCGACGGCGTACAGGTGTTAAGTATGATACGGTCTGAAAAGGAGCTTGCAGATATTCCGGTCTTTTTTCTGACTGCAAAAGTAGACAAGGCAAGCGTAAGCAGAGTACTTCCGCTAAAGCCGGAAGGATATCTGCTAAAAAGCGCGAAGCCGGAGGAGATTAAAAAGAACATCGATCGGTATTTTGCAAACAAAGCAGTGAAAAATAAAACAGGCGGTCTGTGAATCGTGAGAGTCTGAAATGGGTATTATACAAACAAAGCGGTAGAAGATGAAACAGATGGGATAGGAATCTAAGAGTCTGATGCGTGAAACTCTGATGAAGTTTCATGCATTAGATTTTTTAGGCGGGAACGGAGTATCGGTTTCATTTCCCGCTGTCCTGCGTTTATTTGCTTTTGGCGTTTGCATTGTTCCAGAAATGCTCAATTTCAGTGAACTCCTCAGACGAAAGTATTTCCTGCTGCAACAGTGTGGAGACCAGGTTTTTTACGTTTCCGTCATATACTTCGTGCAGAAAATGGTGTGTCTGCGCTGTCTGATGCTCCTGTCTGGATACGAGAGCGACATATTCGTTGCGTCTGCCGATTTTGTTCGTTTTTAAGTATTTTTTTCCGACAAGTCTGGATAACAGCGTAAGAACGGTATTTTTTTTCCAGTCGTTGTGAAACTGCTCCAGCGTATCCATGATGGTGGAGTATAAAGCAGTTCCGCCGTGATCCCATATGATTTTCATAAGTATCAGTTCGGATTCTGAAATTTGCTGCATGAGGGAACCTCCTTTTATATCAACACTTCGTAGGCATAATAATAGTAACATATAACTCTGCGGAAAGCAACAGGTTTCCTGCTTTTTTGAATCGCATTCCAATCGATTGGCAGCCGGCTGACAGAAACCGCATCCGGAGCGGTTTGGTTACATGTAAAAAAATTGGCGACAGCTGTCTGGATAAACGGAACGTTGCAAAAATTGTTTTATAATCGTCATTTATGTATCGGAAATTCTTGCAATCTGACCATTTACATGTTATAATGATAATATGTTAAAGTGCATTTCTAACAAAAGGGATGCACTTTTTTGGTGATAAGCCTGTCGATATGCCAATCACACGAACGATTCTGACAGAACAACAAAAAGGAAACGAAAAGAGGAGGCCATACATGTTAAAAAATGCAATATGGATTACCGGTGCGGAAGGGCGTCTGGGCTCTGCGCTTGTGGAACTGTTAAAAAAGGATATGGATAACAAAGTCGTCGGTACAGATATGGATGTGGATATTACGAATATGGACGCTGTGGAGCAGTCGATGAAAGTATACCGGCCGAATATCGTTATTAACTGTGCAAGCATTTCGGACGCCGATTACTGTGAACAAAATATGGTACAGGCATACAAGGTAAATGCGCTCGGCGCAAGAAATCTGGCGGCAGCGTCCAGAAGTCTGAACGCGAAGATTATCCAGCTTTCGACCGACGACGTATTTAGCGGTAAAACAACCGGACAGCTGACGGAATTCGATCAGCCGGATCCGCAGTCGGTATATGGAAAATCCAAATATGCCGGAGAAAATTATGTGAAAGAATTAAATCCCAGGCACCTGATCGTACGCAGTTCCTGGGTATACGGCGCGGCAAATGAAAGCGCAAAAGAAGATTATTTTTCTTATGTGATCCATCATGGAAAAGCAGGAATTCCGTTCGAGGCGCCGTTTGACCGGATCGGCAGTCCGACCAGCGCCGATGTTCTTGCAGGGTTTATCAGCTGTCTGTTGGATAAGACGGAGTACGGCATTTATCATGCGTCCTGCGAGGGGATGTGTTCGAGACATGAATTTGCCACGGCGATCCTGGCTCTTACCGGTTATCATACAGATCTGGCAAAAGGATATTTTTCAGTGGAAAACAGAGGGAAAATATCGATTCTTTTGGAAAATCTGATGATGAAAATGACAGAAATCTACACGATGCCGCAGTGGTTCGACGAGCTGAAAGCCTATATTGAAAAAAATAAAGTAGCAGAATAATCCGGAGGAAAACTATGCAGGAAGAAGGAAAGAAAAAAGAGAGCAGAAAAATGGGACTGACGACGAAGATTTTTATCGGTCTGATCGGCGGTCTGATTTTCGGTGTGATTTTAAATTTGTTTGTACCGCATTCATCATTTCGGGACGCGATTTTGGTGGATGGTATTTTCTATGTCGTGGGTAACGGTTTTATCCGTCTGATGAAAATGCTTGTCGTACCGCTTGTATTTTGTTCGCTTGTCTGCGGCAGCTCGGCGATTGGCGATACGAAATCGCTTGGAAAGGTAGGCGGCAAGACGATTGTGTTTTATCTGCTTACGACGGCGCTGGCGGTGTCGGTAGCAATCACGGTCGCCACAATCGTAAAGCCGGGCGTGGGACTCGATATGTCGTCGATTGAAACGGGTGAGACGACGGTTGCAGAAAATGTATCTGTTGCGGATACGATTTTAAATATTATTCCGGAAAATCCAATTGGCGCGCTGGCGGACGGTACGATGCTGCAGATTATTTTGTTTGCGCTGCTGATCGGCGTGCTGCTGGCTAAAATGGGAGAGCGCACCGAGCTGATTGCCAATCTGTTTAATCAGTGTAACGAGCTGATGATGGAAATGACCAATCTGGTTATGAGTCTGGCTCCTGTCGGCGTTTTTTGCATGATTGCCAAGACATTTGCCAATCTGGGATTTGACGCGTTTCTTCCTCTCTTAAAATATATGGGAAGCGTGCTGCTTGGTCTGCTGATTCAGTGTCTGGTCGTTTATATGATTCTGCTTGTGGTATTTACAAGGCTCAATCCGATAAAATTTATTCAAAAGTTTTTCCCGGTAATGGCTTTTGCGTTTTCCACGTCGACCTCCAATGCCACGATTCCGATGAATATCGATACGCTGGAGGAAAGAATCGGTGTGTCCAGAAAGATTTCGTCGTTTACGATTCCTTTGGGAGCGACGATCAATATGGACGGAACTTCCATTATGCAGGGTGTGGCAGTTGTATTTGCGGCACAGGCATATGGGATGCAGCTTGGGCCGAAAGGCTATCTGACGGTTATCGCAACGGCAACGCTTGCCTCGATCGGTACGGCAGGTATTCCGTCCGTGGGACTGGTAACGCTTTCCATGGTATTTACCGCGGTAGGACTTCCGGTAGAAGCCATTATGCTGATCATGGGTGTGGATCGTATCCTGGATATGATACGTACGGCGGTCAATATTACAGGCGACGCAGTCTGTACAACGATTGTCGCGCATCAAAACGGCGATCTGGACAAGGATGTATTTAACAGAATGGAGGAGAAGAATGCGTAAAAAGACGGCACGCATTTACAAGGCGTTACTTTGTATTCCGTTTTTATTATTACTGTCCGGTATATGCGGCTGTCTGGCCACTACAGAAAAAACGCCGCACAAACAGGAGGAAATTTTGCCGGACAGCGATACCGGCACAGGAGACGACAGCGATGCGGATGCTTTTATCGATGAGATCAAAGAACGCGGCTATCTGCTGGCAGGCTGTAAGACGGACGTGCCGGGATTAAGCTGTTATGAGGAACAAACAGATACCTGGTCCGGACTGGAGGTTGAGCTGGCGTATCAGACGGCCGCGAATCTGTTTCAGGTGAGCGTGGATGAGGCAAAAGAGCGGCAGCTTGTGCATTTTGTCGGCGTTACGGTAGCCGACCGTGAACAAAAGCTGGAACAAAAAGAAGCAGACTGTCTGTTTGCCACTTATACGATTACAAAGGAACGGCAGCAGAAGTTTGCGTTTTCCGACTGTTATTATACCGATTATATCGGTCTTATGGTAAAAACATCCGGTACAGATGCAAATTCTCTTGGAACAGGCGATATCCGTTCGATTGCAGATCTGGATGGAAAAAAGATCGGCGTGGCAAAAAACGCGACGACAAGGAAAGCCTTTTTGAACTATATGGATACGATGAATAATGTAAAAACGGCTCCGGTATTTTTTGAATATAAGAGCTATGAAGCGATATTTCAGGCGCTCAGGGAAGGAACGATCGACGTCATGGCCGTAGATGTCAGTATTTTAAACGGCTATGTGGATCGTTCCACCATAATACTGAACGACCGCTTCGGAGGGCAGCGTTACGGGGCAGCCGTACGCAGGGAAAATGCAAAACTGCTGGATTATGTAAACGAAGCGATTGCGCCGGATCAGACCTGACGCCGGCAGCGGTCAGGGTTCGTTTCTTTTAGGAGCGACGGTTCCATCCGCTGAAAACGTGACGTCATAAGACAGACCGGACAGATATTCGTAAAATTCCAGACAGGCTTCCAGTTCTGTGAGCAGAGACGTGCACGCGCCGGCAGCTTTCGCTGGCAACAGCTGCCAGGACGCCTGACGGTCTGCGGTGAACGTCAGCTTTGCAACGGCGGTCCGTTCGATGCTCTGGTAAAAAATAAAATTGCCGAGGCTGTAAAAAATTGGTTTTTCCTGATAGATTTCCACACCCTGCAGCACATGTGGATGCGCGCCGATGACGGCGTCTGCGCCGGCGTCGATGAGCGCATGGGCCATAGTAATCTGATATTGCTCGGGCGAGGTGTTTCGCTCGATGCCCCAGTGCACATAGACGCATAAAAAGTCGCATGTTTGGCGGGCGCTTTCTACCGCCGCAATAAGGAGCGACGGGTCGTAGGCAGACAGCACGCCCGGCTGTGCGTTTTCCACGTTCCAGGATACTTCCGGAAATACGCGGGATGCGGCCAGAAATCCAAACGTATGTCCGTTTGCTTTTTTGGTAATCAGCTTTGCCGCACGTTTGAGAGAATTGCCTGCGCCTGGATAACGGATGCCGGCCTCACGCAGCGTCTGAAACGTATCATTTAAAGCGTCCCTGCCGTAATCGAGTACATGATTGTTTGCCAGTGTCACAAGATCGACGCCGGATTCTTTTAGTATGGATACGTACGCGGGCGCGATGCGGAATGTAAACTGCTTATCCGGCGCGGGCGTTCCGCGGTCGCTGTATGGAAATTCGTTATTGACCATTGTAATATCCGCCTGTTTCATTTCTGCTAACAGATCGTTAGATAAAACTCCGGAAATACCGGACTGGTTATAGTTTGCAAGCACATAATCGCTAAAATACACGTCTCCGGCGAATAAAAGAGTCGTATCTGCAGCGGACGGTTGTTTTTGCTTCTTTTGCGCAGATGTGTCTGCCCTGGGTGTGTCCGCCCCGGAAATTTGCCCGGACTTTTCGGATTCGGTTTCCGGTGTTGGGGCAGTCTCTGCATCGCCTGTGCGGGCTGGCCGGGCGTGTGTGACACGGCCTGCGATCTGGTTTGCGTCGGGTGTCTGGTTTTCTGACCAGATCAGATAGAAGATGGATCCGGTCAGTACAAGCAGCAGCAGACAGGAAACGATCAGAGCGCTTTTTAATATGGCTCTTAGCAGTCTTTTGTTTTTTCGTGATTTTTTCAATGTTGTCAGTCTCTCTTTCGTTCATCGATCCTATATTAAATTTAAATGAAAAAAATGAAATAAAAAAATTACCTGTTTGCAGGAATCGCAGTATGGAACGTTTCCTGATGCAGGAACATGGCATCATTATACTATAGATCAGGCAGATTCGGCAAGCGAATCGTGTGACTGGCCGCAATTTCCGGACGCAGAGCCGATAGCACGCAGAAGTAAGAAATGCGGTTATCGGTTTTTTATTTCCAAACAGGGCATGTCGATCGTTAAAAATAGTTGTTGACAATTATGGAAACAGGGAGTATTATACATGTGACCAAAATAGTATTTTAAGTCATTGGCAGGAGAAAACGATATGGCAAGAAGTTTTACGGAACACGATAAGGAAAACATCAAAAGAAGTTTGCAGGAAGCCTGTAAGCAGAGCTGGACAAAGTATGGCTACAAGAAAACGAATGTCGATGATCTCTGCAGACAGGCAGGTATTTCAAAGGGCGCATTTTATCTTTTCTTTGAATCAAAAGAGGCTCTCTTTTGCGAAGTATTGTGTCAGGTGCAGGAACAAATTTATTCTGCCGCATCGGAAGTGATTGCAAAACACAAGGATAAGTATGGTGTCGCGGAAGCCCTGAAGCTCGTTTATCGGGAGTATGATAAAAATAATTTTTTGTATGATTCTTACAGTACAGATTTTGGCGTTTTGATGAACCGGTTATCAGAAGAACAGGCGGACAAAATCAAAGAGTCCGGTCGTCTGAGTCAGCAGCTTTTTTTCAGTCAGCCGTATTTGAAATTCAGGGTCGACGCGGATTTGGCGATCGCAGTGATCTACTCTTTAATTATGAATATCAAAAATAAAGATACGCTTCCATACAGTCATATGGAAACTTTTGATTTTATGATCGATCATTTGATCGAAAGTTTATACGAGTAGCGCCAGCGGAGCCAAAATGCAAAAGAAAAGAAGCAGACTATAAAATCTTGTGGATGCGGGCCTGGGGAAAGAATTATGATGAAAAAGGAGGAGGCAGACATGAAAACAGAAGTTATAAAGAAAAATAATACAGAAGTTGTAGTAGTGAGCAGCGAGGAGCTTTTGATTACAGATGCGCAGTCTGCACTGGATCTGGTTATGACAATAAAATATGAAACAGGCTGTACCAATATTGCGATCAACAAAGAGGCTGTCGCAGATGATTTCTTTGTTCTTAGCACCTGCCTGGCAGGAGAAATTTTGCAGAAATTTGTCAATTATGGCGTGAGATTTGCTATATACGGCGATTTTTCAAAATATACGAGTAAGCCGTTAAACGATTTTATGTATGAGAGCAATCAGGGGAAAGATATTTACTTTCAGCCAACGGTTTCTCTTGCAGTGGATAAGCTGTCGGAACAGGGCGGGAACAAAAACAGACGGTGATAACAGTTTAGAGGTTTCGTGCAGTGGGAATGATGTATCAGACACGCTCCGGGGCAGAATGAGCTTGTATCAGACAGCGGAAAGGAAGATGCATGTTTATTTTAAAAGGAAAATATA
>ERZ779632.641-NODE-641-length-18221-cov-6.148905_pt1 | contig 18221 bp, 12 predicted proteins | sample MGYA00514194_ERZ779632 | MGnify/ENA primary metagenome ERZ779632 (study PRJEB29562, sample SAMEA4376704) | mouse gut metagenome | isolation source: Cecum | study: EMG produced TPA metagenomics assembly of the A DSS colitis mouse model was used to assess the...
TAAAGCCCGACCCGTCCGGCAGTCAGCCGGACAGGGAACGGCAAAATTTTTTACATTTCTTTTACTTCTTTATCTCACATGAGCAAAGTCACAGGGCATGAAACAGCTTATGGCCGGTGGCGGGGTGGCCCTGATTGGCACACAGCTTATCCCGCTGCTTTCTGGGCTTTTCAGCTAAGGGAAAGGGGGACCGGCCTTGTTTGACAGCATTTTTGAGGCGATTGCCGAATGGGCGCGCGGGATCCTGGCAGAGATGGTGCGCTACAGCATGACGACCATGTATACGGACGTCAATGAGAAAACTGGGGAGATTGCCGCACAGGTCGGGCAGACGCCCCAGGGATGGAACACCAGCATTTTCAGCATGATAAGGAACCTCTCGGATACAGTCATTGTCCCGATCGCAGGCATGGTCATTACGTTTGTGCTCTGTTATGAGCTGATCTCCATGTTTACGGAACGGAATAATATGCATGAGGTTGATACATGGATGTTTTTCAAATACTTTTTTAAGATGTGGGCGGCGGTGTACCTTGTAAGCCACACATTTGACATTGCAATGGCGGTGTTTGACGTCGGGCAGCATATGGCCAGCGCTGCCGCCGGGGTGATCCATGCGGATACGTCCGTAAACATTGATGCGATGCTGGATGAAATGGATGCAGCAATGGAAGCCATGGGGATGGGCGAGCTGGCACTGCTTGCGGTGGAGGCGGCACTGGTCAGCCTGTGCATGAAAATCCTGTCCGTGCTGATAACTGTTATTTTATATGTGCGCATGGTGGAAATCTACCTGTACACGTCAATAGCGCCGGTTCCGTTTGCGACCATGGTAAACCGGGAATGGGGCCAGATTGGGAGCAATTACCTGCGCGGGCTGTTTGCGCTCGGTTTCCAGGGGTTTTTCATTATGGTCTGCGTCGGCATCTATGCGGCGCTTGTGTCCACAATCCAGATCTCGGACAACCTGCACTCTGCCCTGTTCGGGGTGGCTGCATATACTGTGATCCTGTTCACAAGCCTGAAAAAGACCGGGGGATTCTCACGCGCAGTATTCAGCGCGCATTAGGAAACCTGGACAGAAATTTTTAGAAAGGAAAAGCCGGAAATGGACAGGGCTTCTATTTTTCCGGCTATTATGACTATGGCTTATGTATCGGTGCCGAAAGATTTACAGAAAATTAAAAGCAAAGTGGTATTGAACCTTACGGCAAGGCAGGTTTTCTGCTTTGCCATTGCAGCCGTTACGGGGCTGCCTTTTTATTTCCTTACAAAAGATGTGGTCGGGACAGGGAATGCGGGCGCCGGGATGGTGCTGCTTATGCTCCCGGCATTCTTGTTTGCAATGTATGAAAAAGACGGCCTGCCTCTGGAGCGGGTGCTGTTAAATATGATAAACGTCAGGCTGCGCCGCCCCGCCGTCCGCAGGTATGAGGTCCATAACTTCTATGATATGCCGCGCGGCGGGACGGCTGCGGTACAGGGGAAAGGAGGAACAGTTGCAGGGAAAAAGAAAAAAGAATGAGCCCGCGGACAGAGGGGGAACGGCTGCGGGCATACGCAAAAAGCCGGGAGGCAGGATATTTGGGGCCGGCGGCAGAAAGCGTGAAAAGGCTGTGTCCGCACAGCAGTCCATCCCGTACCGGGAAATGGGTAGGGACGGGATCTGCCGTGTAAGGGATGGCTATTACTCCAAAACCATCCAGTTTTACGATATCAATTATCAGTTAGCGCAAAACGAGGATAAGAATGCCATTTTTGAGAACTGGTGCGACTTCCTGAATTATTTTGACAGCGCCGTGCATTTCCAGATTTCTTTCATCAACCGGCACAGCAGCATGAAGGAGTTTGAATCCGTCATACAGATTAAGCCGCAGGACGATGATTTTGACGATGTGCGCATGGAATACGCACAGATGCTGCGGGAGCAGCTTGCGAAAGGCAATAATGGGCTGGTGCGCACAAAATATATTACTTTTGGGATTGAAGCGGGCAGCATCCGGGAAGCGAAGCCGAAGCTGGAGCGCATAGAGGCGGATGTCCTCAATAACTTCAAAGTGCTCGGCGTCCCGGCTTTGCCATTAAACGGAGAGGAGCGGCTGCGTGTCTTATATGAGGTCTTTAACCAGGATGAAAAAACGCCGTTCCAGTTCACTTACGGCAGGGCACTGCAGTCCGGCCTGGGGACAAAGGACTTCATAGCGCCGACGAGCTTTGTGTTCCGGGATGGGAAGACATTCCGGATGGGCAGTTCTTACGGCGCGGCGTCCTACCTGCAGATACTGGCACCGGAACTGACGGACAAAATGCTGGCGGAGTTTCTGGATATGGACCAGAACCTGCTCGTGAATATGCATGTGCAGCCGCTCGACCAGTTAAAAGCCGTGAAGATGGTCAAGGGTAAAATGACAGACATAAACCGGATGAAAATCGAAGAACAGAAAAAGGCAGTGCGCTCCGGCTATGACATGGATATCATACCGTCTGATTTGAATACATACGGCGGGGAAGCGGAGCGGCTGCTGGAAGACCTGCAGTCCAGGAATGAACGGATGTTTCTTGTGACCGTCCTGTTTGTAAACCTTGCCGGTACGAAACAGGGGCTGGACAGCGCTGTGTTCCAGACATCAGGCATAGCACAGAAATACAACTGTTCTCTGCGCCGTCTGGACTATATGCAGGAGCAGGGGCTGATGAGCAGCCTCCCGATCGGGGAGAACACGGTTCCGGTGAAACGTGCGCTGACAACCACATCAACAGCTATTTTTGTGCCGTTCACGACGCAGGAGCTTTTTATGGCGGGGGAATCGCTGTATTACGGACTGAACGCGCTTTCCAGCAACATGATCATGGTAGACCGCAAAAAGCTGAAAAATCCGAACGGGCTGATTCTCGGAACGCCCGGTTCCGGGAAATCCTTTTCGGCAAAGCGCGAGATTGCAAATGTATTTTTTGCCACACAGGATGACATTATCATTGGAGATCCGGAGGGCGAATACTACCCGCTTGTGAACGCGCTCGGCGGCCAGGTGATCCACATTTCGCCGTCCAGCCATGATTATATCAACCCGATGGACATCAACCTGGATTATGCGGACGACGACAACCCGCTCGGCTTTAAAAGTGATTTTGTCCTTTCGCTCTGCGAGCTGGTCATGGGGGCGAGGAACGGCATCGAGGCGGGGGAAAAGTCAGTCATTGACCGCTGCCTGCCGGTCGTCTACCGGGAATATTTTGAACACCCGGTGCCGGAAAATATGCCGGTGCTCGGCGACCTGTACCGCTGCCTGCGGGAGCAGGGGGAGAAACAGGCACAGCGGATCGCGACTGCGCTTGAAATCTACGTGGACGGTTCACTGAATGTGTTTAACCACCGGACAAACGTGGAGCTGGATAACCGGATCGTTTGTTTTGACATCAAGGAGCTTGGGAAGCAGTTGAAAAAGCTGGGGATGCTCGTGGTCCAGGACCAGGTGTGGAACCGCGTGACTGTCAACCGTGCCGTGCATAAGTCCACCAGATACTATGTTGATGAATTCCACCTTTTACTGAAAGAGGAAGAAACAGCGGCCTATTCGGTGGAGATCTGGAAACGCTTCCGCAAGTGGGGCGGCATACCGACGGGAATTACGCAGAATATCAAGGACCTGCTTGCAAGCCGGGAGATCGAAAATATATTTGAAAACTCGGACTTTATCTATATGCTCAACCAGGCTGCGGGCGACAGGCAGATACTGGCGAAACAGCTTGGAATATCCCCGCACCAGCTATCCTATGTGACAAACAGCGGTGAAGGCGAGGGGCTGATCTTTTATGGGAATACAATCATCCCTTTTAAAGACAGGTTTGACCGGACGCTGCGCCTCTATTCGCTGATGACAACCAAACCGTCTGACAGCCCGGAAAACAAGGGCGGGGATGGGCGCCGACATGGCACGGATCCGTTGCAGCAGGTATAGCCGGGATAGTTTTACAACATATGACACAGGTATGACGCTTTGAATCTGCCGGGCAGATCCAGACGGCATTTTTATTAAGGTTATTATATAGCATTCAAACTGCGGGGACAAGACAAAAAGATACAAAATCAGATAAAAATAAATATGGCAGCAGAAAGGGAAACAGGAGGACGCTGTATGGGAAAAAACTAAATACCGGGATACTGAAATGCGACCGGACGGAAAAAGGGGATGAAGCGTATACGCCGTTTTACGCTGTGGAGCCCATACTGAAATATATTCCGCAGGAGTGGACGGTATGGTGCCCCTTTGATGAAAAATGGTCGGCATATGTGCGCCTGCTGCGGGAAAACGGGCGGCGTGTAGTGCGCAGCAGCCTTGCAGACGGTCAGGATTTCTTCTCTTATGAGCCAAAAGAATGGGATGTCATTGTTGGAAATCCGCCGTTCAGCAAAAAGGACCGGGTGCTGGAAAGGCTTTACAGCTTGGGGAAGCCATTTGCCGTGCTCCTGCCGCTGGCGGCGCTGCAGGGCAGGGGCAGGTACAGGCATTTGAAAAACGGGGTGGAGCTGCTGGCGTTTGACAGGCGGATCTCTTTTTACATGGGAAGAAAAAGCGCCAAGCCGGCATCCGGGTGTGCATTTGCAAGTGCCTATTTCTGCCGCGGTGTCCTTCCGGAAAAACTGATTTTGGAAGAAATCAGGAAGTATGACCGGACGCTGTGGGAATGGCAGGAAACTGTGGATTTTATGGAATGAAAGGAGGCGATTTTGCATATGGCAAATGCAGACGGAAAACATTCTGCGGCAGATGTGCCCGCACAGGTATATGATATGCTGGATGACAGCCGGTGCAGAGGACAGAAAGCCTTATGCAGTATGGCGGATGACCTGATCTTTTTTTCAGGGCTGATTGAGATGCTGCGCTGCATGGTGCGGCTGCTGCAGGCCGGGGCAAAGCTCCCGGAGGAAGCGGATGGCTGGATTTCGGATGAGGAAATCCGGGTGCTTGAAAAATGGGCGCTGTTCTTGGAACTTATGTGAGGGCGGCCATGCGTGGAAAAAAATATAAGGCAAAGGACAGGATTGTGCAGAAAGCCGGGCGCGGCGGGCTTATGGAAATAAACCTGCACAGCCATGAACAGACAGACATAAGCAGCCGGGAAAAGGAAAATGCTGCCTGTAAAGCGCCGGATTCCGTAAATTACCGGAAAATCTGCGGATGGGGCAGCAATGTGGGAGCTGAAAAGCGAAAGCGACGCAGGCGGGCGGCTGTGCCGGGAGATCAAAGCGGCGCGTGCAGCAATGCGGGGAGCGTCCGGCAGGAAATGTCTGGCGGAGGGCAGTTTTTTGAAGATTCTGGTATAGACAGTCCCCAGGGGTGCGTGCCGGAACCGTGCAGCCTACAGACAGAAACATTTCCGGATACGGATGAAAAGACGGTGCAGATTTATGGAATGGCGGATGCCTCCTGGGCCGGGCCCAAAATGACAGCCTGCTGTAAAACCTGCGGGTCCCTGGCAGATATGGCAGTACGGGATGCGGTAGGACAGCGGCATGGCGGCGCTGTCCAGCCCGGATTAAAATATGATGGCGCATACCATCCGTCTCCTGGCCAGTATGGAAATGCCGGTGGCATGGAAGCAGAAAAAGCTGCCCGTATCCGGGAGGATGACTGGGAAAGTGATATGGATGTCCAGGATGCACACGGGAGGCTTTCTGATGCAGGGGGCCGTTCCATACAGCTAAGCCGGGGTAGCAGCATACAGCGGGCATTCCTCCGGCCGGGGAGGGACAGCGGAAGAAAAACACCGTGGAAGAAAAAACAGCGGATTATTTTCAGCAGCAGGGAAAAGGAGGGTACGGAGCCGGTTGAAAATGGCGCTTTGAAAGATGAAGCGGGCAGGGAGGGATCCACAGCCGGGAATCTGGAAAATGCCGGTGCACGGAAACACGGGTGGCTGGAACAGGATGGAAATAAAAGAAAGCGAACTTGCCAGAGGAATGTCAGGTTAGATATTTTTTCAGTGAAAAGCTGTCCTGCTGTGCCAGACAGCGGAAGAAAAACACTATTGGAAAAAAAACAGCGGATTTATTTCAGCAGCGGGGAAAAGACAGGCACGGAGCCAGCCGGAAACAACGCTTTGAAAAATACCGCAGGCAGGAAAAATGGCCGGGCAGGAGCCGCAGCCGGGGATCAGAAAGGATCCGACAGCCGGAAAGGGACGGATGTAAATAAAGACAGCCAGCCGGGCAGCGCCGGTACCAGAAGCCCGGAACACCGGCGGACGGAAAGGGGCGGAAAGAAAAAAGGCGGGCGGCTTAATTTTGACGAGAAAGACAGCGGGATGGTGCGCGGGGCCGGGATGGGCATTGCAAAGCGGGCGGCCAGCCCTTTTCTCCATGCCGTGGATGAATCTGGGAGTATCTGTACAGATGAAGGGGATGAATCTGAAACGGTACAGAAAAGAATCCGCAAAAACCAGATGGCCGGGGCGGCAGCGTCCAGCCTGCGGCATACCGTGTGCGGCAGGAGTTCCAGAATGGCTGGGCACAGGCGGCGCATGGACGGGTACAGCCGCAGTCTGCAGAGGGAAAAGCCGGGGCCGGACAGCGGTGCGGGCACAGGGCGGGGCGATCATCCGGATATGGACAGCCCACAGGGGAAAAACAGCGGAAGCGCGGAGCAGGGAGCGAAGAAAACTGCCCGCCGTAAACAGCAGAAAAAACGGTATAAACGCATTTACCAGTCGCAAACGCGCACTGGCATATGGAAGGCAGGAAAGCAGGCGGCAGGGGTTTTACAGACAGGATTTGCGGAAAATGTACTGCAGGCGGTAACCCGGAAACGTCATGAATTTTTTGCATTTTTGGGAAAAAAGAAAAATATGCAGTGGCTTCCTGCTGCTGTATTTATTTTATTTCTTGCATATACTTCCATGTTTGCAGGCTGTTCCACACTGTTTCAGGGCACAGCAGGGATTGTGGGTACAACTTACCCAGGCAGCGATGAAGATATCCAAAATACGGAAGTCCGCTACCTGGAACTGGAAAACGCGCTGGACAGCCAGGTGAACGGCATGGAGGCTGCACATCCCGGCTATGATGAGTACCATTACCAGATTGATGAGATTTCCCATGATCCGTACCGGCTTGCTTCCTACCTTACCGTGGTGTACCCAGGCTATACATACGCCCAGGCGCAAAGTATGCTGCAGGACATACTGGAGCGCCAGTACCGCCTGACGGTGGAAGAACGGACGGAAATACGCATTGACCCGGATACCGGGGAAAGCGTGGAATGGCATATTTTATGCATATCGCTGGAAAACCGGGGCCTGGATGCCGTGGCACATGACTGTCTTACGGAGGATCAGGAAAAACTTTATCAGGCATATAACCTGACGCATGGAAACCGGAATGGCCTGTTTGGGGAAACAGTGGAAAGCGGCGGCCCGGATGCCGGAAGCCCGGATGCAGGCGTGCCGGCAGTTCCAGACGGCGCATTGTCGGACCAGAGGTTTGTGAATATGCTGCAGGAAGCGGAAAAATATATCGGCTATCCGTATGTGTGGGGCGGTTCCACCCCGCAGACAAGTTTTGACTGCTCCGGTTTTGTGAGCTGGGTAATTAACAACTGCGGGAACGGATGGAATGTCGGCAGGCAGACGGCGGAAGGGCTGCGCGGGTGCTGCACTTATGTACCGCCGCAGGACGCAAGGCCGGGCGACCTGATCTTTTTCCAGGGGACTTACAATACGCCTGGCGCAAGCCATGTGGGGATTTATGTCGGCAATAACCGTATGCTGCACTGCGGCAACCCAATCCAGTTTACAGATTTAGGCCAGTACTGGCAGCAGCATTTTCTCCAATATGGCAGGCTGCCTTAAAATGCATTTGTCAGGTGGCAATTTAAATTAAAAATGGACAGCCTGCTGCCGGACAGGCGAATATAACTGATAAAAACGGCATCCCGGATGTTTAATATTATTACGCTGTGGATACCGTTTGGAAAAGGAGGCCGCAGCATATATCTATGACAGGAAAAGAGGATGTTTTTCATAACAGGCTGTTCTGCATGGACTGCATGGAGCTTTTTCCTGCTGTCCCGGACGGCTGTGTTTCCATGATACTGACAGACCCGCCTTACGGTATCCGTTACCAGAACCATTTTACCAGCCGCCGGCATCCAAAGCTGGCTGGTGATGAAGGCATTGACTATGAAAGGTTTGCAGTGGAAAGCTACCGCATCCTGAAAGACAATGCCCATGCTTATTTTTTTACCCGTTTTGACTGCTACCCGCACCATTATGGATGCCTGGAGCGGGCGGGTTTTACAGTCAAGAACTGCCTTGTTGTGGAGAAAGGGACAGTCGGCGGGATCGGGGACTTGCAGGGGAGCTACGCCAGCAATGCGGAGTGGATCCTGTTCTGCCAGAAAGGACGTCGGGCATTCCAGCATACGGCGCTGATGGAGAACAGGAAAAAAGGGATTCGCCCGCAGGCCGGCAGGGAACGGACTGGTAAATATAAGACACGCTTTAATGCCTGCTGGTTTGGGGATGGGTATCCAAAGGCAACATACAATTCTGCCTGGCAGAAAAAGAACCGGATCTGCCACCCGACTGTTAAAAATGTGGAGTTTTTATCCTGGCTGATCCAGATTTCCAGCCTGCCGGGGGAGCTTGTTTTTGATGGGTTTATGGGGACAGGAAGCACCGCTGTTGCGGCTGTGGAAACGGGGAGGCGCTACCTGGGCACGGAAATCAGGAAGGAATATTTTGAAATTGCACAGAGGAGGATTGCCGGGACAAAACAAACGGAGGCAAAAGCCGCAGGCATTGAGCCTGTTTTGTGATTGTCCCGGCAGAAGGTGTGTGCAGTGGTTATGGTGAGGTAAAAAATATCCGGACATGGGACGGCAGGGCGCTGAACCGTGTGAAAACGCGGATGTTGCACTTTGCGTGGGACAGCCCGCGGGAGGACCTTGTACCTTATTTTAAGAGGTTCCTGGAAATGACCTCCGTAAAAAACTACCGGAAAAGGCGCGTCTATGTGCTGGTAAATTACGGGAGCACAATGGAACAGGATCTGCGCCGCATTTACACGCTGCGGGATATGGGCTATGACCCTTTTGTAATGGTGTATGAAAAGCCGTCCGCGCCGCCTGCCACGCGCAGACTTCAGCAGTGGGTGAACAACAAGCGTTTTTTCCGCACTGTGCCGGATTTTTATGATTTTGACCCGGCAGGGCGCGGGAAAACACATAGGGAAAGGAGCAGGGATGAACAGGAAACTTCTCAGGGTGCTTGACGAGATTGATAAAACAGAGGCTAAGATAGCAGAATGGCAGGGCCATCTTGCCAGACTCCATGAGCACAGGGTGCAGCTTGAGGAAAAAGAGATTGTCAGGGGGATGCGGTCCATGAACCTGACCAGCCGTGAGCTTGCGGCTGCAGTGGATGGCCTGTGCGCTGGGAAACTGACGCTGGCCGCTGTGCCGGAGACGGGCGCTGTGGGCATGGAAGACGGGACATCCGGGCAGGAAGATGACGGCATTGCAGGCGGCGTTTTCATGCCGGAAGTGTCTGGAACCGGCAGTGAAACAGCAGAAAATACATAATAATGCAGCATTGGAAGGAGGATTTGCAGCATGAAAGGAAATCTGAAAAGGATGTGCGCCGCTGTTGCGGCCGCCGTAGGGCTGACACTTGCATATACGGGGCCTGTGGCTGCTTACAGCGACGGTGCCGCGCAGCAGGAACAGGCGGTGGAAGCAGAAGAAGGACTGTGGCCTCTGGAAGAACAGGAGCCGGAGGAAACAGAATCCACGCCTTTTTCCATGCCCGGCAACGGGGAGCTTGTGGACGATGTGAAGGATGGAGGCACGTCAAAGCAGTTTCTGACCGTACAGACAAAAAACGGGAATACATTTTATATTGTCGTGGACAGATCCGGCAATACAGAAAATGTCTATATGCTTTCACTTGTGGATGAAAACGACCTGGCTGAGTTTATTGAAACAGCAGACAGCAGTGAGGATGCGGCTGTGCTGGAAATACCGGAGCCGGAACTGGATCTGGAAACTTCTGCGGAGGAGGAAGAAGCGGAGGACGGGCAGGAAGATGACGCGGATGATGGGAAGCCGGAGAAAGGCACAGGCAGATCCATCCTTCTCATCCTGATCCTGGGAGTATGCGCTGCCGGAATCTGTTACTGCCTGAAAACGGCCAGGGCGCGGAAAGAACCGGACAGTGCAGATGAGGAATCCCTGGAATTTTACAGTGATTATGAAGAAAGCCGGGGAGACAGTTCTGAAAATGAAGAATAGGGGGAATAAGAAAGCGGGGGATGCATGGCGCAGCCTCCGTTTTGATTAAAAATATGGACAGACAAATTCTTATTGTTACAGAAAAACCGAGCGCGGCAGAGAGCATAGCTGCTGCGCTCGGTATCAGCCAGAAAAAGAAAGGCTATTTTGAGGGTGGTGGATATATTGTGGCATGGTGCATCGGCCATCTGGTCGTGCCGGCACCGCCGGAGCGGTACGGGGAGCAGTGGAAAAAATGGAGCCGGGAGAGCCTGCCGCTTTTGCCGGGACACTGGAAATATGAGGTAAAAAAAGAAACAGAAGGGCAGTATAAAATTCTGGAGAAATTATTTTGCAGTGTGGATGAAATTGTAAACGCATGCGACGCGGGCCGCGAAGGTGAGCTTATTTTCCGGCTGGCCTATGAAATGGCCGGATGTACGAAGCCCGTCCGAAGGCTCTGGCTTTCCTCAATGGAGGAGAACGCCATCCGCAAGGGGCTTGCAGACACGGTGCCGTCTAGCCGGTATGACAGTCTTTATCAGTCCGCATTATGCAGGCAGCGGGCGGACTGGCTGGTCGGGATCAACGGCACGAGGCTGTTCACCACGCTCTACGGGGGCAGGATCTTAAAAGTGGGCAGGGTCCAGACGCCTGTGCTTGCCATGGTCGCAGGCCGTGAAAAGGAGATTGCGGGGTTTAAGCGTACACCATATTATACCGTCCATATTTTCTGCAGCGGTATGGATGCGGCGTCTGGGCGCATGGAAAAAGAGGATGCAGAGGCCCTTGCGGAAGCCTGCCGGGATAGGAGGGCCGCCGTAAATTCGCTGGAAAGCGGGGATAAGGCGCTTGCGCCGCCGAAACTTTATGACCTTACCTCTCTCCAGAGGGATGCGGACAGCATTTTCGGGTTTACGGCAAAGCAGACGCTGGAATGTCTGCAGCGCCTTTATGAGAAAAAGCTGGTAACTTACCCGCGGACGGATAGCCGGTATTTAACGGACGATATGGAACGGGCGGCAGGGCGGTCAGCGGAAACGGCAAAGCAGGCTTTTTCAGATATATTTGCGCAAACCGGCACGGATGCCGCCCTGGATATGTCCGCACTCCTTGACAGCCGGAAAGTTTCTGACCATCACGCGCTTATTCCAACGTGTGAGACCGGAAAGACTGATATCCAGGCACTGCCGGAAAACGAGGGGAAGATCCTGGCGCTTGTGTCGTGCAGGCTGTTATGCGCCGCTGGCGGGAAGCGCCTGTACCGCACATCCAGGGCGGAGTTATCCTGTGGCGGGCAGGCTTTTATGGTTTCCGGCAGGACGGTTGTGGAAAACGGCTGGAAAGATTATGAGGACGCGTTTCGGCAGTTTTATAAGATCCGGAATGAAAAAGATCCTGGCAGCATGGAAGAAAGCACACCATTGCCGCCGCTTGCAGAAGGGCAGGAGTTTGACGTTGTGCGGGTGGAAGTGAAAGAGCATTATACACAGCCGCCAAAAAGGTTTACTGACGGCTCGCTTCTGGCGGCAATGGAGCGCGCCGGTTCGAGCAGCATGGCGGACGGCGTGGAACGCAGGGGCCTGGGGACGCCCGCTACAAGGGCAGACGTGATCGAGAAGCTGGCAGCGGACGGGTTTATCAGGCGCGAGAAAAAGCAGCTTGTCCCGACAGAGGAAGGGATGCAGCTTGCAGGCATCCTCCCGGACACTGTGAAATCCCCGGAACTTACGGCAGAGTGGGAAAATTCGCTTGCGCTCGTAGCGGAGGGAAAAATGGATGCGGATGATTTTATGGGCGGCATCGAAGAAATGGTGTCCGGCCTTGTCCGCGGTTACGGGAATGCCGGCGTGGATGCTGCGGCAAAGGAGCTGTTTGCGGCAAAGCGCGCCGTCCTCGGCATCTGCCCGAAATGCGGCGGGCAGGTCGTAAAGGGTAAATACGGCGCATACTGTGCGGAGAAATGCGGGATGGGCATTGCAAAATATTATTCCACGCCGTTTACCGACAGCCAGGTGAAAAGCCTTCTGGACGGGAAAAAGATACTTATGAAAGGGCTGGAAGGCAGGGACGGGAAGCCGTATGACCTGTTTCTGGAGCCTGCCGGGATTGAAGGATATTCTTATGAAAAAGACGGGAAACAGTTCCATGGGTTCCGCTTTGCGTTTAAAAAATCCAGCTCGGCAAAAAAAGGGAAACCGGAATGAAAACCAGGCATGGAAAGACTGCGGAAAGGAAGAATTATGGGGAAAAGAAGCGGAATACAAAACCGGGCGGCGGCTGTTTTTCTTGCAGCCGCCTGTTTATGCGGCAGTTTCACGCAGCCGTGCAGCATTTATGCGCAGGAGAGTGCGGCAGCGGATGGCATTTTGGAATCTGATGCGGGCACAGGGCCGCAGGCCAGGACAGCGGATACGGTATCAGGCTCCGCTATCCGTAACGATGGTACGGAGCCGGAAACAGCGGTGGAAAGCGGAACCGGGACAGAAGATGGGGCAGAACCTGCAGGTGGGGAGTATACTGACAGCAGCGGGGTTATGTTCAGGTACCGCACAGACAGCGGGGAGGCGGATATTTACCAGATATCCGGCTGTACAGGGAAAGATGTAAGCATACCGGGCGAGATTGATGGTTTCCCGGTAAAACGTCTGACGGCAGAAATGGGGAACATTTCCGTCAGTTCACTTACGATACCGGAAACGGTTGTGTATGTGGCGGAAAACGCATTCCGTTCCGCGCAGATTGGAACGCTTTATTACAATGCGGCGGATGCAGCGGATATTGAGGGCACCGGCGCATCCGGGCCATTTGGATATGCGCAGATTGGGGACTTGCAGATGGGAATGGGCGTGAAAGCTATACCGGGGAAGATGTTTGCAGGCGCTGTTTTCCAGCGGGAAAGCATTCTGCTGGATGTGCATGAGATCCGGGATGCGGCATTTTACAGCGCGGAATTTAAGGAAGTTACGATTGGGGAAAATGTTGCGTCCATTTCAGGCGGAACGTTCCGGTATGCAAAGATGGAAAAACTGAATTACAATGCCGCCAGCGCACAGATGGATAAGACGGACGGCTATGTGCAGGCGGCGTTTTTCAACGCTGAAATCGGGGAGCTGGAGATCGGCGGGGGAGTGGAAAAGCTGCCTTACGGGTTTATGGCCGGTGCAAAGGTAACGCAGGATTTGCTAACAATACCGGACAGCGTGACTTCTATCGAAAGCTATGCTTTCTTTGCAGGCATGTCTCCGGGGGATATGTCATTCGGCACACTGACTATAGGGAAGAATGCGGAGCGGCTTGGGGATTATATTTTCGGCAACTGCAGAATTGGGCACTGTGTCATTAACTTGCTCAAAGCGCCTTCCAGCATGACATCCTATGTAGGCTCCCAGCCGGAATGCGGCAGCCTGGTGTCGCACAACCTTGGCACTTATTTTAATTATTTCAAAGCAAAAACAGACAAAGAAAACGTAACGGTGCTGTGTAAAGATTTTAAGACGGACAGATGGCCAGAATATTACAACGAGGAAAAAGGCTGTTTTGCACAGATGGTGGAGGTGTCCTGCACAGAATGCGGGCATACGGAACGCAGTTATGAATACAGCGACGCTTTTACGGTTGTGTTCACGGACCATGACGGGGCAGAGCTGTCCAGGCAGCACCTGCATCCGGGGGAGGATGCGGCTGCGCCGGAGGAGATGCCGGAACGGGAAGGCTGGAAATTTACCGGCTGGGATAAGGATTTTACAAATGTTTCTGAAAACCTGACAGTCACGGCGCAGTATGAAACCGTGCGCTACACGGTCACTTTCAAATGCGGGGATGAGACTGTCAGCATCCAGGAAATCCCGCATGGAGGGGCCGCCAAAGCTCCGGATGCGCCAAAGCTGGAAGGCCATAGATTTACAGGCTGGGATGCTGACTTTTCAAACATAACAGGGGATCTGACGGTCACAGCGCAGTATAAGGCGGAATCTTACACCGTCCTGTTTTTTGATGGGACAAAGGAGATCAGCAGGCAGTACGTGGAATATGGCTGCGCCGCCAAAGCGCCGGAAAACCCGTCGCGTCCGGATGAAGCATGGGGCAGATGGGTTTTTACCGGCTGGGATGGGGCTTACCAGAATGTGACAAAGGACGAAACCGTGTATGCATGTTTTGAAAAATCTTTGAACCAGTACAAGGTTATTTTTTATGACGCATACGGAAAAGCCATCAGCACACAGGCCGTGGAATACGGCGGGAAAGCCGAAGCGCCGGAAGCGCCGGAAAAAGCAGCGGATGCACAGTATGCTTATATTTTTAAAGGCTGGGATGCTTATACGGAAAACATTACGGCAGACACAGCTTTCCATCCGGTTTATGAAAGCAGGGACATTGGAGGATCCAGCGGCAGCGCTAAAACATATACGGTGACATTTATGGATGGGAACACTGTCATTGACATCCAGAAAGTGGAAGCCGGAAAGGATGCATCTGTTCCCAAAAATCCGTCGCGTCCGGGCGAAGCATGGGGGAAATGGATCTTCACCGGCTGGAAAGGACGCTATAAAAATGTGGCAGCGGACGAAACTGTGTATGCGTGTTTTGAAAAAAAGCTGAATGAATACAAAGCTGTTTTTTATGATGCATACGGAAACATTATAAGTATGCAGACAGTGGAGCACGGCGGGAAAGCGGAAACGCCAGAAGCGCCGGAAAAAGCGGCGGACGCACAGCACATCTATATTTTCAAAAAATGGGATGCTGATACGGAGAACATTACGGCGGATACCGCTTTCCATCCGGTTTATGAAAGCAGGGACAAAAACGGGTCCGGCAATGGCGGAAGCGGTTCTGACGGAAACGGCGGCTCCAATAACAATGATGGTTCCAACAGCAATAATGGCTCCAATGGCAGCGAAAACGCCAGGACATATACAGTGACATTTATGGATGGAGATACTGTTCTTGATGTCCAGAAAGTGGAAGCAGGAAAGGACGCATCCGCTCCAAAAAAACCATCCCGCCCGGATGAGGAATGGGGAAAATGGCGTTTTACCGGGTGGAAAGGCAATTATAAAAATGTCACAAAAGATGAAACTGTGTATGCATATTTTGAAAAAAAGCTGAACAAATATAAAGTTATTTTTTACGATGCGGCTGGAAATGCCGTCAGCACCCAGACAGTAAAATACGCAGGCAGTGCGAAAGTTCCGAAAGCGCCGGAAAAAGCGCCGGACGCAAAGCGTATATATATTTTCAAATGCTGGGACGCAAATACGGAAAACATTACGGCAGATACCAGCTTCCATCCGGTTTACAAAGCGAAAGCCCGCACTTATACGGTTACTTTTATGGACGGTAAAAAAACACTTGGCGTGCAGAACGTGAAATATGGATCTGCTGCAAAAGCCCCGAAGAAACCAGTGAAGAAAGCGGACGGGAAATATGTTTATAAGTTTGTGGGATGGGATGCGGATTTCGGCTTTATTACAAAGGACACCGTAATCCATGCACTGTTTGACGCAAAAGAAAACAGTAACGCTGATAAAACAGCGGATCAAAAGAAAGATACAGGCAAAGATACGGATAAAGGAAACAGTACAGATAAAAATAATGGCGGAGGCACGGATAAAAGGAATCATAAGGGTACAGGCAGCAGCAAAAATGCTGATAAAGATAATAATATACAGAAAAACAGAGGAAACAATGCTGGCGGAATAGCCGGCCCAGCCGTAAGAGGGACGGAAGGGGCAGCAAGGCCTGGAAACGGCAGAAAAACCGGCAGCGGCGGATACACTGCAGACAGCGGCAAAAAGACTGGCATTGGGACAGGGAAAGAAAATACCCGGACAGGAAATGGGAATCTGGAATCGGCAGGGAAAACTGAGCCGTCTGTCCAGAGGCCGGCAGCGGGCGAATCTGCACAAAAACAGGAACGGCAGGACGGCAGCAGGGCGACCGGCCATACGCAGGGCAAAGCGGCAGCGGGCAGCGGCAGGTCCGAAAAAGAAACAGCCAGTGATAATAAAATAGTACAGGAAAAAACAGAAGAAAAAATGGATGAGGACAGCAACAGTGGCGGAACGGCAGATGACACCGGCGGCAGCGTGAAAGGACAGCGGAATCCGGGTGGATCTGCCATCCTGCTGTTTCTCTTTGCAGGTGCTTTGTCCGCTGCGGCCTTTGCATGGCTTTACCTGCGGGCTTTTCGGAAGTACAGGGTCACAGGCATGGTCTGTAACGCAGACGGGAACCCTGTCAGCGGGGCGCATATCCTGCTTTCAGGTGAAAAGACACTGGAAACCTGCACGGACGGGCAGGGGAAATTCTGCTTTGACGGGATTGGAAAAGGCATCCGGCAGCTTGAGGTCTGGCTGGACGGGGACAGCGCGCAGCTTAGCATGGATATACGGGTTGGTGAGCAGGATGCAGGAAAAGCGTTCCGGATCCGCAGCTCGCACTGTGTCCATGTAGGCCATGCGCTGGAAAAGGATGGCTATGCAGTCAATGTGTCATTATAAAGATGCCATAGCCGTCATCGTGCGCTTTGATGCCATGCATGGCGGATATTATTTGTAATCTTACAAACAGCAGGGGCTGTCGCATTAAGAAAAACACAGAAGGATATAGCAGATATAAAAAATTATAACAGCTATATCTTGTATGTGTCCAACTTAGTGCGGCAGCCCCTTTTTATGCTTTCATTTGGAGGGATTTATGGCGGAAAAATATAATACAATACTCCAGCTTGCCGCAGAAGCAGAAAAGAAAGTCACAGGCAGTGCGGAGGAATGGCGCCGGTTTATGGATACGGCGGGACGCTTCTGCAAATACACGTTCCAGGACCAGCTCCTGATTTATGCGCAGAGGCCGGACGCAGTCGCCTGTGCGCCCATAACCGTATGGGATAAAATGGGGTGCTGGGTCAACCGCGGCGCAAAGGGCATCGCGCTGATCGATACGGCATCGCCGCACCAGAAGCTGAAATATGTTTTTGATATGGCAGACGTGACGCCGGAAAGGAAAAAGAACGGGCGTCTCCCGTACATCTGGAGTGTGAAGCCTGAGCATGAACAGGCTGTTATAGCCGAACTGGAAGCCGTTTATGGAAAAACAGACGCACAGTATCCTTTTGCAGACCGCGTCATGGAGCTTATGATGGAGGCGGCAAGGGGCATTTATGAAGAATCCGCGCGTAAAATCGCCCCGTATGTGAAAGGGAGCCGCCTGGAAGGGGAAGAATGGCGTCCTTTTTCCGTCAGGGTTTACGGGGCTATGGTGGAAAGCGCGTACTGCGAAGTAATGGGGGCTTGCGGCTATGATACCCAGCCTCAGAAGTATTCGTTCCATGATATCAAATATTTCAATACACATGGGACGCTGTGCATACTTGGAAACGAGATCAATGCCTTTGCGCGCCCTGTCATAGCCGAGATCGGGCGTGCAGTACGGGAATATGAAAAGCAGAGGGAAGAAACCAAAGCCGCACAGGAGAATATTGAGGAAAAAAATGTCGTTCAGGAGCAGAAAAGCCTTGCATCCGCACCTGAAACCGGATATAATGCTTTAAAGCGCGAAAGTACAGTCTATGGAAGTGAAAAAGAAAACATGGATAAGGAAAGGGGTGCTGTATATGGAACTGGCATACAGATGGGAAGGGGATTATCTGATCCCGGATCTCGAAATGGACGGACAGCCGGAAGGGGAGCTGAGGAAATTCGGCCTGCTGAGGAAAAAATTTCTGATGGAGAACAGGGAGGGAGAGTTTTCGATGCTCCTGCTGGCCAACGAATTGATGCCCCACCTGTTCGAGATACAGGAACAGGCAGAGGAGCGGATGGAGCGGATTGCAGCGCAGATGGCGTCGGGCATGGGAGTGGACGAAGCCCTCAAAGCGCGGGACCAGATGTTGTGGGTCAGAAAAATGAACAGCATCCGGCACTCGGCGGAGGAGACCGTGCTGGCGGA
>ERZ779632.642-NODE-642-length-18150-cov-9.013484_pt1 | contig 18150 bp, 22 predicted proteins | sample MGYA00514194_ERZ779632 | MGnify/ENA primary metagenome ERZ779632 (study PRJEB29562, sample SAMEA4376704) | mouse gut metagenome | isolation source: Cecum | study: EMG produced TPA metagenomics assembly of the A DSS colitis mouse model was used to assess the...
GGAGTTCCGCATCCGCCTGCACACCACACTTTTCCTGCGAACAACATCCGGACGCGCTTTAAACCATACTCCTTATAAAAAACAGTATAAGACGGCGGGTTTCAAAAAGTGTTCAGAAAAGTTTAAGAAAGTTTAAAGCCCATTCCCCACACGGTCTGGATGTAGGCGTCCGTCCCGCTTTTCTTCAGTTTGGATCGGATATTGCTGATATGTACGTTGATGGTCTTATCCTCCGCCAGATACTCCTCCCCCCAGGCGTATTCGTAGATCATTTGCTTGGTAAACACCCTCCTGGGATTGCGGATCAGCAACTCCATGATAAGAAATTCATGTCTGGTCAGTTCCACCAGTTCCCCGCAGGCAGTCATCTCCTGGGTGTCCGGAGTCAGCGTCCAGTCGCGGTATGTATATGTTTTTCCCATGGGAAGCCCTCCTCCTGGTTCAGCGGAGGCTTCCCTTTTGGGGGAAATATCTTTGTCCTGGGCGGAAGATGCTCCCTCTTGCGCTAAATCTCTGCCCGGCCCGGGGGCAGCTATCTCCTGCCCAGGGGCAATTCTCTCCTGCCCCCAAGCCCTTCTGCCCGGCCCGGGAGCAGCTATCTCCTGCCCCAAAGCGCCGCTGTCTGCTCCCCTGCTGCCCCGGCGCAGCTGCACCTGTATCCGCACCAGCAGTTCCTGCAGATCAAAAGGCTTGCAGAGATAATCCTCCGCCCCGGCGGACAGTACCTCCACCTTGCTATCCAGGCCGCTCTTGGCGGACAGCACGATCACCGGCGCTTTCTGTGAGAACAGAGTCACCAGTTCCTCCCCCGGAATGCCCGGCAGCATCAGGTCCAGGAGTACCAGGTCATATTGCTCCATGGAAAACAGCAGCTTTCCCTCGCTGCCGGAATACGCCTGGTCGCAGGCATAACCATGGCTCTCCAGATATTCTTTCAGCATCTGGTTGTTGGAGGCGTCATCCTCCACAATCAATATCTTCCCCATATCTATTTTCTCCCTATAAATATAATAATCGGGCCTTGTGTCCCGACTATTATATTGCCCTTTTGACTATATGGCAAGGTAATTTTCTGATTAATATTGTTTACTTCTTGGGGTAAAAGCGCCTTCTGGCGCAAAATCAACTCCCATTGAACGCCTCAAAGCGCTTTAAGGCGGCTTTTATCCCATTTTCCATCTTTTTGGTCACTTTCACGCCGGGTTCATACCATATGTGGGAAACATTCAACCAATCCTGGATTGCAGCACAATTTCCGGGTTCTTTCCGCACACGTCGATGGGATCGAACTGGATGCATCCCGCCTGACGGACAAAGTCAAGTATGCCGCTCTTTCCCGTGAATCTATAATCCCCCAGCAGCCCCTGCTTGTACAGTATAAACTTCCGGGCTTCTTTCTTGGTCAAATATAGTTCAGACATAACGCGCTCCTTAATTCCCGGCATGCAGAACATAATAATCAGAGTAAACCTTATGATCATCTCCGCCAATCAGTTTTTCCTCAGAAGCCGCAAAGCCCAGCTGCTCCGCCGCCGCTTTCCGCTGGTTGGCAAAAGGCGGGATCTTGGTGGCAGCCATCTGGCAGGCAAACAATTCAAATGCAGGCGGCACGATCAGGGACAGGATCTCCCCAATGCTCTCCCTGCGCTCGTAATCGCTCCGCAGATCCAGCCGCAGCAGGCCGCAATTGTTAAAATAATCTCTCGATTCGCTCTGAGAATCCTGCTCCTGGGCATTTCCCCCCCGGTTAAACAATTCAATTGTGCCTATGGCCTGCCCGGCATTCTTGTCTATAACCGCCCAGCGCACAAAACCTTTATCCTGATAGGCCCACAGCCAGAACCCAATGGCGCTCTGCATCCGCTCCAAGGTGGTGTAATGAAAGTCGTCCCCATTGCAGTTGTCGCTGTTAAAATAAGGCACGGCCTTTTCATCGGAATACACCAGCAGCAGATCCGGCGCGTCGGACGCTTCCACCAGCCTCAGCAGATAGTTTTCATTTTCGTAGATTGGACATTTTTCGTATGGACTTACCATGTTTATACCCTCCTGTTTTAAATTCAGCTAACACCCTCTCGGCGCCATTCCTTATTCCAAACACCGGCAGGGCAGCAGATGATTTTATAGTAAACGACATTGGAAATTTCGTTTACCATAGTTCCGCATCTTCCCAGGAAGATGCAGTTTTTATACTCCAGAGTATAGCATGTCATATACGACAGCTGAGTGTCATATTTTTTTGTATAAAGAAACTATTTTTTCGGCGCAGTCCAGCAGCCTCCGGCGAACCTCCTCCGGGGCCACCACCTCCACGTCATCCCCCAATGACAACAGCGTTCCTATCCAGAACTGCTCGTTATCCACCACCGTGGCCTTCATCAGGGCATCGCCGTCTGCGTATTCCCGGGTTATGGTTCCCTTCAGATATTCCCGGACCCGCGCTCTGGCGGCTCCCCTGCATCTTATGAGAATTTCGGTGTACTGGCGGGAATCTGTTTTGTGGGACTTGCGCAAAATGACATCGGCAGACTCATGTTCTTTTTCAAAGGACCTGTCCGTGATCATCAAATCGCTCATCCGCACAATCTTGTAGGTGCGGTAATCCTTTTTGACCCTGGAATAAGCCAGGAGATACCAGGCATACCACCTGTAAATGACAGCCACCGGCTCCACATTGTGGGTGCGGGTCTCTCCATCATTGTTTGTGTATGTAAATTCCACGGCATGCTTTTCCAGCACTGCCGTCTGCAGCCTCTGCAAAGTGACCTGATCTCCCTCCTGCAGAACTGAGAAATCCAGGATAATACCGTTGTCGCCGGGGGCTGACGCATGCGCAATCTTCTCCAATGTCTGCTTTGCCCCCTGGTCGCCAGTGGCCGACACCAGCCCCCGAAGCGCCGTCAGAATATGGGAATAATCGTCTGAGGTGGCAAAGTCCTTGTCCATGGTAAAGCGGTCCGAGATCTCATAGCCCCCCGCCGCGCCGTTTACCGCAATGACCGGTATCCCCGCCAGACACAAAGAGTCCATATCCCGCTGTATGGTCCGCAGTGAGACTTCAAAATGCCTGGCCAGTTCGCTGGCGGATGTCCTGCCGTGATTCAACAGGTATACTGTGATTGCGTAGAGACGTTCTGCTTTCATTTATCTGCACTTTCCCCTTTTCTCCGGCTCGGATACTGGCATCTAATGTAAAAAATTTCTCCATGACTTTAGTCATAGTTTCAATACCGCGACCACTTCTTCCCCATCCATCTCACCATTTTCAACAAAACCAAACTTACTGTAAAGAGATTGCGCGGTTTTATTTTCAGGTTCATAGGACAGCCAGCAGTAGTCCGCTTTCCCACAGGGATAGGTTCTGATATAATCCAGCGCCGCCTCCATGGCTTTTCGGCCCAGTCCCCGGCCTTGAAAGCGCTCGTCAATCATGAATCGCCAGATACAATAACTGTCATTGGCAATCTTGGGCTCCTCCGCTTCTCCTATGCTCCCAAATCCGAGCATCACGAAGCCAACCGGCGTCTGCTCCTCATACAGTCCAAAGGGAAGCGCCACATATCCTGAAGAAACCGTGGCATATGCCTCAATGATGCTGCAGTCATTGGGTGCCACAAAATTTGACTGATCGCCGCGCACCTTCAATTTGACGATATCCCAAACATTCTTTGTGTCTATCTTAACAAGTTTCAAACTTTTTCCTCCTTAATTGTCTATGCGAAATCTCATTTCAAATGCGGCTTTGCTCCTTTGGGGACAGCGCCTCTCCCATCCACAGCCCATTCCACAATCCTCTCCACGTCCCTGGGCGTAACAATCATCAGCGGCTCCTTAAAGGGGATGCCGTATACCTCCCTCTTTCCTGATGATTTATGTCCCTGGAAGCGCCTGCCCTTGCTGATCACCACAAAGCTGCCATCTCCCACCTTGTAGGACAGGATAACGCTTTTGTCCTCAGAGACAATATTCAAATATATCTTGTCGCAGTCGTCCCCGTCAGCTCCCACCCACCAAAAAAATTGTGTACCTTTATAGCGTAGTTTCCTGCGTCCTCTTCCAAATACTCCCATATATGCCTCTCAAAATATGTCCCAGCCTATCTGGCCATGTTCTGGCAGATTTCACTTTATAATATTTTGTATCCTATATCACCTATTAATTTAAAGGTTAATTTTATTACTCGTTATTTTTGCGGCTCTGTCTTACATAGACGACCATAAAAAGAAATAGCATCCTCTAACCGACCAAAGTTTAGGATGCTATTCTTATAGCTTATTCTCCACTGAGGGCAATCGGAACTTCCATTCTGATCACTTCTAAGTAGAGTATACACTAGAGCCGCCTGATTTTCAAGCGGCTCTTTTACTTTTCCGCTGGCTGTTAAGCAGCACGATGATGAGTGCCTACTCAGCCTTATCTTCCTTCTTATCCTCCAGCTTCTTCAGCGCCCTGGCAGCAAACTCCTTGCCCCCGATACCAAAGGCAATGGCAAATGCCACGGCAATAGCGGCGACGATCAGATGGAACGCGTCATTCACTATGGAAGCAGCAATACCCAGTTCACTCAGAATCATGAAGATGCCCGCAATAATGATAGCGGCTTTAACCACTACAGCGTATGTTCCCATGCCGTTCTTACGCATCGCTTTCTCAACCATAGAACTGACGATCAGAGTAGCTGCCAGAAGCAAAACTGCAGCCAGCACTCTGGGCATGTAAGCGATAATTGACGCGCCGACCTCCGTCAGCACATCCAGCTTCAACACGTTCAGCCCCTCTACCACAAAGAAAATCACTACCACAGCGTACACTGTGCCGCCGGTCACCTTGGACAGCACAAACTTCTGACCCTTTTCATCCAGCAGTCCCTGCAGCTTGGCATCCAGTCCGGCAGAAGCGATCAATTTGGTCACAATCTGGCCCACCAGTTTGCCGATCATGCAGCCGATTACGATGATAACCAGACCGATCACAATGTTCGGTATAAAACTGATCACACTGTTTAACATGTTGACAGCGGGCACGGAAATTACCGTGATGTTCAGCACATTCAACGCCATAACCACAGTGGGGATCAGGATCAGCACATACACGATGTAGGCCAGGGTATTGGACAGCTTGTCCGCATTCTTTACCTCGATGCCTGCCTTCTCCTGCAGCTTGTCGATATTCAACTTGTCAAATACAGGTATAAGCAGCTGGCGGATCAGCTTCGCGATCAGGTTGCCCACCAGCAATACGATGGCTGCGGCCACCAGATTAGGCACATACCCCCATATGGTGTTCAGAATGTTGGTAATAGGGCCCATCATGCTGCCCAGGTCCAGCAGGGAGAAGATCCCCGGCACGAACAGCAGAAACACAAGCAGATATACCAGCTTGCCAATAAATTCCCTGCCGCTGCCGGGCTTGTCCCCTGTGTCAATCTTGCCCAGGGTATCCTTTAACTTAGTCTTGTCGATCACCTTCAGCACCAGCGACTTCACAATGGCCGCCACCACAAAGGCAATCACAAGAACTAATGCCGCGGCAACGATAGAACCCCCTCCGCCTAAAATACCATTAATCCAATTTGCTAGTCCGTTCATTTATTACTCTCCTTTGATGTTTTTTTAGAATCATTTTGATTCTATGTATATTATATTATAGCATACCTGGTCAAAAAAGAAAACCCATTTATTGGAAAAACATGGTAAATCCGCGCTTTAGCGCCTTCTAATTGCGCAGGATGTTAAAGGCAGTTGCCAAGTTCTCGGCATTGTCCCACAAATACCCCTTCCATATTCTTATTTTCTTCTGTTATTTTCCGCTTCCATTTGCTATAATAAAAATCAGGATGCAACTTCATTTCGGGAGGAAATTGATATGAACGAAAATCTACAGCAAGCATGTGATAAATACATGGATTACATCTTGGAACAGCTTAACGCCCTGCTGTCCATCCACAGTCCCACCGGCTACACCAGGCAGGTGGGGGAATATCTGATGGAGGAATATACCCGTCTGGGATATGCCCCCAAACGCACCAGAAAGGGCGGAGTTATGGTGGATTTGGGTGGCAGCGGCAACGCGGTAATGGTGATGGCCCATGTGGACACACTGGGGGCCATGGTGGCGGAGGTCAAGGACAATGGCCGCCTGCGCCTGACACCCCTGGGAGGGCTCAACGCCAACAATGTAGAGACGGAAAACTGCGTTGTCCGCACCCTGGACGGTCGCTGCTATGAGGGTACCATCCAGCTGATGGACGCCTCCCTCCACGTCAATGACAAATACCAGGAGACTGACCGCAGCTTTGACACCATCGAACTTCTGCTGGATGAACCGGTCTGTTCCAAAGAGAATGTGCTGGCTTTGGGGATTACCAACGGAAGTTATGTGTGCTTAAGTCCCCGGACCCGAATCACCGATTCAGGCTATATCAAGAGCCGTTTTTTGGACGATAAGCTCAGTACCGCTATTCTGCTGGGCTATGCCCGCTGCGTGAAGGAGGAACAGATCCCGCTGCCCCGGAAGGTCTACCAGCATATCACTGTGTTTGAGGAGGTGGGCCATGGCGCCTGCGGCTCCGTTCCGGAAGATGTGGAAGAAGTGCTGTCCGTGGACATGGGCTGTGTGGGCAGCGGACTGGAATGCACCGAACGTCAGGTATCCATCTGCGCCAAGGACAGCCACGGCCCCTACCACTATGAGGTACTACAGGCGCTGGTACAGGCCGCAAAAGACAATGACATCGACTTTGCCACGGATGTTTATCCCCATTACGGTTCCGACGCGGATGCCGCCCTGGACGCCGGCGCGGATGCCCGTCACGGGCTCATCGGACCAGGGGTCTATGCCTCCCACGGCTACGAACGCTCCCACAAAGACGGCGTGGGCAATACCTTTGCGCTGTTAAAAGCCTACCTGGGTTAAATCCCGGGCAGGCTTTCCTGTTATCCTATAAGTTTCCTATCCCTTCTGAAAATGCTCCTCCAGCCATCTCGCCACCCCGTCGCTGTCATTGCTGCCAATCACAGCCGTGGCTCTGTTTTTCAGGCCGGCCACCGCATTCTCCACCGCATAGGCTTCGTCCGCTATTTCAAACATGTCCCTATCGTTTTCCCCATCTCCAAATACCACCAGCCGGTCACAGCCCAGCAGATTTTTCAGCTGCGTTATGGCGTGGGCTTTGGACGCTTCCGGCGGCATGATCTCCAGCCACTGCTTTTTGGTATATATTTCTGTCTGAAATACACAGTGATACTTTTCTCTGTATTTTTCATATAGGGGTTTCAGCTTTTCTCTCTCATCTATACATGTCAGATAGAATATTTCCCCCTGGAGCAGACCGTCCTCATCCGCCACAGGATGCGTTCGTCTGTCCCCCGCTCTGCTTTCTAAAAACGCATCCATGCCCGATGTGCATCGGGCGGGTATATAGGAAAATTTCTCCTCTCCATCCAGAAACGCGTAGACAATGGGATATACATCGTTTGCGAACAGATCCGTCAAAACTTCCCCTATCTCCCCGCCGAAAAAATTCTTGCGCATAGGGGAACCGTCTCCGCCGTCCACCAGGGCGGCGCCGTTGTAGACCACCAGCGGAATGTCCGTCCGCAGCCCTGCCGTGACTTTGCAGGCCGTCAGGTAGGATCTGGCGGTGGCATAGGAGAACAACATGCCCTTTTCTATGAGCCCATTGATGGTTCGATTGGTGTACTCTGAAATTTTGGCATTGCTTTGCAGCAGGGTTCCGTCCAGGTCGGATACGTATAGAGTTTTCATTGGGGGCACAATCTCCTCTGGGATAATTCTATGTATTCTTTCGAATTGTCGATTCCGATATATCTGCGATTCAGTCTTTTGGCGGCCACCCCGGTAGTGGAACTTCCGCAGAACGGATCCATCACCAGGTCGCCCTCCCGGGTGGAGGCCAGGATTATTCGTTCCAGTAAATACACTGGCTTTTGGGTTGGATGTTTTCCCTCTGTTTTTTCACTGGGCTTTGTCAACGGACCTGTCCACACATCCTTCATCTGCTTACCGCCATTTTCGGCCCTCATGGCCTCATAGTTGAAAAAATGCTTTGCATTCTTATCCGCCTTTTTCGCCCACAGCACAGTCTCCGTACTGTGGGTAAAACATCTGCAGGCAAGATTGGGGGGCGGATTGGTTTTCTGCCAGGTAATGTTATTTATGATTTTGAAGCCCTCCTGCTCCAGCGCCATTCCAATGCTGTAAATATTGTGGAGCGTACCGCTTATCCAGATACTTCCATTGGGCTTGAGGGCCGCCCTGCACAGCTTAATCCATCGCCGATTAAAAGCATGCTTTTCCTGAAGCGTATCGGCCTTATCCCACTCTCCCTTATTGACCGACACCATCTTCCCCGCCTGACAGGTAATCCCGTCATTGCTTAAGAAGTAAGGCGGATCCGCAAATATCATATCCACGGATTCTTTCTTAATCTTCTTCAAAGCCTCAAATGTGTCTGACAGCACAAGCATTTCCTTTTCCGTTTCATATGCAGGCTCAATTGTTTTAGGAAACAGCTTCTCCATCCCCGCGTCACACCTCGTAATTTGTTATGATGACTTCCTTTCCAACTCTCTTGGAAGCGTCGCTGTTAATGCTTCGTTTCACATCCACCGCTTCAATCTTAAACCCTTCGTAAAGTTCATGGACCAACGGCACATTGTGGTTGCTAAGCATCACCTTTGCGCCCAATGCGTCCAATCGCTTATAGAGCTTGGACAGCCTCACATGATCCTCATAGGAAAAACCGTCTTTTGTGTAATCGGTGAAGTTGGCGGTTGCGCTCACCGGAATATAGGGGGAGTCAAAATATACAAAATCTCCCTCTTTTACCGGTTCGCAAACTTCCTCAAAGTCCTGGCAAAGAATCTGAACCTTTTTATTTTCCAGATAGTAACCAATACTCATAAGGTTTGCTTCGTCAATCGACTTCCCTGTTTGCTTGTTGTTGTAAGGAACATTGAAAAGCCCTTTGTTGTTCACCCGGTAAAGTCCGTTAAAGCAATGCTTGTTTATCCATATCATCAATCCGGCGCATTCCGCGTCCAACTCATGGGCTTCGATCTTTTTATTATATCTCTCCCTGATTTTCAGATAGTAATCCTTATCGCACACTGCTTCGTCCAACGCATTGACAGCCCGGATCACCGCTCTTGGATCTGCCTTTAACTGCACAAACGCATTGATTAACTGTTCATTCACATCGCCGATTACCGCGGATTCAGGACGCTCGTTCAAGAGCAGGGCCCCGCCTCCGATAAAGGGCTCGTAATATGTCCCGCAGCTGTTTGGAACTCTGTCATGCAATTTTTCGATCAGCTGTTTCTTCCCACCAGCCCATTTTACAAATGGCCCCATTTTCTTAAATGCCATCTTACAATTCATCCTCTCCGTATGATTTTGCCAAAGTATAACCTTTTTTTCAGAAATCTATACCCAAAAAATCCAAGGGGATGACATTAAAAAATAATGGCATCCCATCTGCTCTATGTATTCAAGTGTACTGCAAAATAATTAAAATCCTCTCTCCTGACATAATGCGGCGATTTCTCTCCAGCCCATTTTTTTCATAAATACAACCGCGTCATCCACATCTCTTTGGGCATATAGTATCTCATAAGCGGCAAGGCGCTTGATTTTTCTTCCCAGTCTTGTGTAGGGGTAATTTTCCTCAGCTGTCATAGCCATGTAGAATGTGGTAAACAGTTTATCAACAAACAATGCGTCGGTGCCATATCCAGCGGCTATTCGCGTGATGGCTTCCAAAACCGCCGCGTCAATGTCTTTTTTGGTGACATCATAAATAGTCACAAAATCGCGGTACACCCTATCCGTGCCATATTTATCCGCCAATGCCTTGAATTCACTAAAATAGTCTCTATCAAGAGGCGGTTTCCGTACTCCGACCGGATTGGTCATATATACACACCAATTATCAATTTTTCCCCTGTCATATTCCAAAAAGGATCCGTCTGCAAATTCTTTTACTCTTCTTCCCATTAGCTGCCTCCTTTTACGAAGAATATTTTTCATTTGGAAAGTCTTGTGTTGTAATGCTTGTTACACTAATCTTGTTGGTATTTTTGATATGGTATATAATATCATATTTACCTTGATATGTACATTATTTTTAACTCTGTTTGCTTCCCCGTTTACCTTTTTTGTTCCTCAATGTCACCAGCGATAATCAATTTATTTCTTTAATTTCCACCACGCACTCAACGTGGCTCGATTGCTTCATCTTGATGTCGAGTGTGTAGTCAGATTCGCGGTCGTTCGCGGAAATTTATCAAAGCGTGTTTTTGCCTTAAAACACACCGATTTTTACTCTTTTCGGTTCTCGGAAACAGGTCAAATACCTTGCTCCTACCTATAATATGCAAACCCACAGATTTGCCGACCGCTTCAAGACCTCGCTCTGACGGAACAAGTCTGAAATCCCATCGCCTCAACTCTCCTGATGATGGAATCGATACTTACCTTTCCCGTGTCCGGACACAGACTCAATGATTCTATGCTCTGCCATTTCCTTTAACAGGTCAGAGGCTCTGGATGATTTAATATCAATCACCTTCATCACATCAGCCCGTCCAAAGACCGTCTGACCCGGAAATGCTTCACGAAGTTTCAAAATGTGACTTGCTGTTTTCGGCTGAAACGATTTTTCAATGTCCGGTTTTAACGCTTCAATGTCCGGTTTTGCCATATCAATGTCCGGTTTTCCTGTTTCTTTGAATGTTCCACTAATATGCAATGTCCGGTTATGAAGAGGATTGTTCTCATTCAAGAGGAGATTGCGGAGGAACAGTTCAAGGAACTCTGTTGTTTCGTGAACGCCATTTTTCAGATCGTTATAATTTGCCCTGACGAGTGAATTCCGAAAATACCATGCGTTCTCAGCAAAAGTATCATTTGTCACGTCAAAGCCCAGCGTGCGCAAATATTTGATGAAGAACACCGCTGTCGTTCTTGTGTTACCCTCGCCAAACACATGGGTCTGCCATAGTCTGGATACGAATACGGCAAGATGGTGGAAGATTTCATCCATCGTAAGATTCTTGTAGGAAAACTTCTTCTCCTCCGAGAAATCATAGTCAAGCGTCGCACGTAGCTCCGTGGCGCTGCCGTAAAGCACGGTCGCTCCGTCGAGCACCCATTCCTTCTTCGTGATATTGTAATCCCGGATGCGTCCGGCATGGGAATAGATGCCGGTGAACAACTTCCTATGGATGGAGATATATTCGTTTGGCGTGAAGCTAAAGGCACACTCGGAAAGAAGCGCGGCCATCCGTGCGGAGACCTTATCGGCCTCCTCTGTCCGGTCTGACGCATCACGGGTAGGATTTTCCTCGTAGTAGGTCTGCAAAAGTGCATTTGCCTCTTCAAAGGAAATCTCGCCCTCGATATTCCGGACGGCAGTATGCACCAGATATTCTGATGTCTTCAGCCCGTCAACTGCCTGCAGACCAATAGCCGTATGCCATGCATAGCCTTTATCCCGCTTTGCGGGCTCGGTTTCTTTGATATATTCCTTAAATGGATCTTTGTTCACTCCATATCACCTCGCTGCTCTCTTGTATCCTTGCAAGAAGTCCACCGCCTTCTGCAGATATAAGTTATAATCCTTCTAAGACGAATTTAATCTTCTGCTTGTTTATTATATGACTGCTCGATCAATTCCATAACATCGTCAATCTCTGACGTATGTTCAAAGAACACCTCAACATCGCCATTGCCCCATCTGCCAAGACCAGTGATGTCCTTGCACAGCCCCTTTGGATCGTGAATCTCCGAAAACTTCATATTCAAAGAAATACGAAGGCGCTGTTTCTGAACTACTATATCAACGAAATTGGTATCCAGCTTGTAGGCGATATACAGCTTAAGCACGTTCTTTTATGTGCTGTTCATTCCATTCTGTCAGCTTTACCAAATAGGCATTAAGGCGCAGAGCGCTTTCTTTGAATCCACCTTCCATATCCATTTTTACCATAAATGGATTATCACTCATTTCCGAGTTATAAGCTGTTAGTGTCAGGTTCCCTATTGTGTGCAGGTAGGTTTTCTGAACCTCTTTCCAATTTGCGCCAAGCATAGTCTTCCACTCGTCACGTGGATTGCTTTTCTGTGGCATAATGTGTTCAATCGTATAATTCTCGATAATGATTGGAGCTTTGTTCCCGAAGTTTTCAAGGCGGCTGAGAATGAAGTTTCTGGAGCGCATATTGTAAATGTCACGGGACACAAATGCCTTCTCGAATTTCTCATCATCCGGGAACTCTTTATAGTCATCGCGTAACACAAAGAAGACCTTAATAGAATTCATATAATCATCGGCCTTGATTTCATTACGTAGCGTCACAAAAGTCTTATTAAGCGAATTCGTTGGAATGTCGCAGATGCTTCTACGAAATACATAGCTGATGCACATCTTGATAATCTCGATAAGATCATCTTCCGTGATAACGCCCCGGTTCATGACGCCCTGAATTATTTCACTGAATTTCTCGGACTTAACTACATTCGTGCGTCTGTATATCTGCACCTGCTCCGCTATTAGCTTTTTCAGAAGCTCAACAGCAAGATTCTTCTCCTTCATCTTTGAGATTTCTTCAAGGAATTTAGGATCGAACAAGGAGAATTCCTCTTTAACATCAGAGAACAAATTGATAACACCATCGCTCTTGATGCTGGATTTCAGAGGTTCATTGATGCGAGCGTTCATTTCCGGCAAAGATATCTTCTTACCCTCGCCCTGATTCATTAAGCGCATAACAAGCACGCGGACAGATTCAAAGAATGCCGCCTCGACTCGTAAGTCTCGCTCTATTAGTGATGAGCAGAGAGACAAAGCCTGACGCAACAACAGTGCCTCTTTGATAAAGTCTTCGCGTTCTCTTTCCTTGTCAGTACCTACAATGAAGTTAACCGCGCCGGTGATAGCCTTTGAGCGTTCAAGATCGGTGCCGTTCGTAAACTTGGAATAGTCATATCCATGGAATAGATCTCGACAAATGGAAAGCTTCTCAAGGAGCTTCGGATAAACCACTTTAGCAATATCGGTATCACCATAGTTCTTTTTATCACGAGCTGTATAGTCTTTCATGGCCTGCTTTAATGCTGACGCGATGCCAACATAGTCAACGATCAAGCCGCCTTCTTTATCCTGAAAGACACGATTGACGCGGGCAATGGCTTGCATGAGGTTATATCCCTGCATCGGCTTATAGACATACATCGTCGCAAGAGAAGGTACGTCAAATCCGGTCAGCCACATATCAACGACTATGGCGATCTTCATTTCGCTATTATTGTCTTTGAATTCCTTGGCGAGCTCATCCCTGCGGTGCTTATTTCCAATAACAGCACACCACTCCTCTGGATCTTTATTGCTCTCGGTCATTACGACCTTAACCTTTTCTTTCCAGCTTGGGCGCAGTTCATGAAAACGGTTATAAATCTTCATAGCGATTGCACGAGAATACGCGACTTCCATTGCTTTTCCTGTCAGAAGATCAGCTCGATAATTTTCATAGTGGTCAAGAATATCATTGACCAGTGAATCTATCGTAGCGTCATTTCCAAGGACAGCCTCCATCTGACCGAGCTCTTTCTTGCTCTTTTCAACCTCTTCAGGATCAGCATTATTTGCCATAATGTCATATTCCTGATCGATCAGGTGAAGTGTTGCCTCATCAAACTTCAGCTTAATAACACGGCTTTCATAATAAACCGGTCTCGTAGCACCGTCCTCTACGGCTTGCGTCATGTCATAAATATCAATATAGTCACCAAAAACCTCACGGGTATTTCTAATCCTTTGCAGCAATAGGTGTTCCGGTAAAACCAATAATTACTACGATAGTTGGGCTATCCAGCGCTTCCTGCAGTAGGTGTGCATAAAAGACCATAGACAGAGATTTTCCACTGCCCTGTGTATGCCAGAATACGCCACCTTTACCATCAGTTACTGTCGCGTTCTTTGTAGATTCGATAGCCTTTCGGACTGCAAAATACTGGTGATAGCCAGCCAGAATCTTAAACTTCTTCAATCCCTCATTGGAGAAGCGGATGAAGTTTTTGATTATATCCGGCAGGCGCTCTTTTTCAAACATTCCCTCAAAGAATGTATCAAACTGAGTGGATCTATGTCAATACTTCAGACCAAAAAAGTCGAAAGGTTATGCTGCTTTTTTAAGTTCCTCATCCTCCTCGCATAGATTTAGCCGCTTTGTCAAAGGCGGCTATGTAACTGTACCAGAGGACGCAGAACGCAAAAAAGCCGCTTACTCTTAAAATCCATAAGAATAAGCGGCTTCATAAAGATGTGCCTTAGACATATTCAATTTTTACTCTCTTGACGGGGCATTGGCTGCCTTGAAGATAAGCTCGTCAACGCAGTCCCCGTATCTGCCTTGCCGTATGAGCTGATTTTTCAGCTCCACAAGGCTATGTAATAAAATGCTTTTTTCTTGGCTATCCACATATATGTGAGTTTTCTTTTCTCTCATACGGCTCACCGTCCTTTCTTGGGTCTATTATAATCAAAGGCGGCTTGATATTCAAAGCTACAAATGAGCGAAAAAATAAGCGTACCACTTTTCAAAATGATACGCCCACTTTTTCAGATTACACCAAAATATTTCAGAGCAGCTTTGATAGCTTCGACTTTCTCCGCTGTTGGATGTTTCCTCGGCTGTTTCAATTCCTCTACCGCATTAGGGGCATCATACATAGGCAAACCTAAATCTCTCTTTACCTCTGCGATATATGCGGTATGTACCTTGAAACCATATTCCGCTTTCAAGGGATGTTTTCCGTGCGCTTCCCGGTCCTCGTTGATCTCCTCTCTCAGCAGTTCTTCAAAAAACAGGGCTTCTTCCCGTGCGATGCGTTTCTGCATCTTCTTATTGTTTGCCCGGGCTTTTACATGAGTGGCATCCACGAAGACCTCACCGGGGTCTATCAGTTTAAATTTGTAACACTCCTGCAGGATATGGGAAAAGATCTGTTCAAAGAGATCTGTATCCTTAAATCTGCGGGTATAGTTTTTTCCGAAGGTGGAGAAGTGGGGAACCTTATCCGTCATCTCCAGACCCAGAAACCAGCGGTATGCTACATTTACCTCGAATTCCTTCACCGTCTGGCGCATGCTTTTTATTCCGTACAGATACTGGATAAAGGGGATCTTTATCAGCATCACAGGGTCCATGCTCGGGCGTCCGTTATCGGGACTGTATTTATCCTCCACCAACCCATAAATGAAGTTAATCCCAAGAACTCCCCCAGACTTTGTCTACAGTCTGCACAAATCAGCTTACAATTGTAAGCTGATTTGTTTAAATGTATTACACAAGCACAGACTCTTTTCCAGCAATAATTGCTTTCACTTCTTCTACATCCTTATCGGTTGCAGCTGCTATCTGTTCTGCCGTGAAACCATTATTGTGCATACTTATAATAATTCTTGCTTCACCAATTGCAATGCCCTTTTCTTCAATTCCCTGACTCAAGTTACACATAACGCTCACATCCTTTCTCAAGTTCTCCTCAATAGGAATATCATACTCATTTCCGATTATATTTAGCTTCTCATCTATTGTAAGTTCCTGCGATAACAATGCTCCCAACAGACGGTGCAGTTCATACATCTCATTATGTCCCGGCAGCTCCTTTGCCAATCCTATCATGACAATATTAAGCAAATCCAGCTTGCCTTTCCACTCATAAGAACCAATTACATTCTCTTTTGTAAGATGAACATGGCTCATGCTGTTTTCTTCCATATTCATGCATACCCAAATTGAATACACACGTTTGATGTCATCATAACTGGAATTTTCAAAGTCACGCTCTTTCTGTGAAGAAATCAACCGACTCACATAAAAGATTGCCCGATTTAAAATTTGGTATCCTGACGGTTCGTCTTTTTGTGCCTCCACATTAATAATAATCTGCGACAGACCATCTTTCATGCGCACATAAAAAACAATGTCAAATCTTATCCCACAGCAGAATAGCAGGCCGCTTATATTAAGTTCCTTGATGGCAGCAATAAAACTTATGTTAAGTTCATGATTGGGGTTTTCTTTTGCTCCATTATGTTGTATCATAAGATTAGGCACTCTCCTTCGGTGTGATTTGGATTTTGGCTAATCTTATTATACCAAAGATCAGTGCCTTTTTGTTGTCAATGTACCATTTTCATGGTTAAATTTTACAGTATTTATAAGGATTTCCATCGGAAATCCTTATGGGAAGTTTGAGTTAAAAACAAGAACAAAGGAAATGCCGTCTTTCCCTGACTCGATATCCTCCATCATGCGGTTAAATTCTATCCGCCCCTCAATGGACTTTCCAGATTTTCCTGCATCCTCATATGTACCGACAATTTCATAATCATTATAGTCGGCATACGCTTTCATTCTGGCTTTCTGCGCATCCAAGGAGTAACCGTCTGTCTGCATGGCTGTAGATACTCTTGTATATGTGTAAACCTTTATTTTCTCGCTGTGCATATCATCTCTCCATTTGTGCAACGCCCGTTGCACTTTTACATTTTGATAACCATATTCTTTTCGTAATCTGTAAATTCTCATTCTTTATCTGACTTTTTACCCAATATTTTTATTGAGTTTAAATAGTCTTGTTCCACATCACTTAAAGTACGCTCTTTATATTTCTTATATTCCCCAGTTGCTTTTTCCACCGCCTGCTTATGCGTCACACTCCCGTTTCCTGACAATAACTGTTCGCCGCTCATTGTTAAAATCCGGTCTAAGTGCTTCGCCCAATCTTTCATGGTCATAGCCTGTTCCCGCTCCGCCTGACGTTCTGCAAAATCCAAATATCCCGACACAAGCTGCCCCATTGCACGAAGTTCTTTTTCATTCAGATAGTTTTTGGCAATGACAACTTCTCGCAAAGTCGGCTGATTTCCTGCAAATGTGGTAAGCCCCATAAATTCCTTTTCCGCATCCGCTCTTGTATAAATAACTTCCGCCGCCGTCTGCCCATGAATGGCATAATGAATTTTGTTCTGAACCTTCTGAAAAAACTGAATGGATATTTCCGCTTTTGGATCATAGTCAATGCTTGTGGCATAAATTTCCAAAATCTGTCTGTAAAATACCTTTTCAGATGCACGAATGTCTCTGATCCGTTCAAGCAGTTCCTTAAAATATCCACCGCCGCCTAAGTTTTTCAGACGTTCATCATCCAGTGCAAAACCTTTACGCATATACTCTTTCAAGATTCCGGTTGCCCATATTCTGAACTGTGTGCCGCGTTTTGATTTCACACGGTAGCCGACAGAAATGATTACATCGAGATTATAATAACAAATGCTGCGTTCTACCTGCCTGTTTCCTTCATTTTGAACTGTTGCAAAATATGCAACAGTTGCTTCCTGCACAAGTTCTTCTTCTGAATAAATATTTTTAATATGCCTTGAAATTGTTGATTTATCTCTCTGAAATAGTTCTGCCATTTGGTCAATAGACAGCCACACAGTATCCCCATCAAAAGTTGTTTCAATCTTAGACAAACCATCCTCTGTTGTATAGATTATAATATTTGATTTTCCCATTTCATCTCTGTAATCCATAGTCACCTCATCTCCTTGTACTTTCACTCAAATATAAGCAAGTATGTTTTTCCAAATTTGGTTTGGACACACTTATCATGTTTATTATACATTATACACTTGCTATTAGCAAGAAACATCTTGCCAGTCTTTTGTTGCCTTATTTTTTTCTTCCACATGATTATCTACTGTTATATCAGGTGAATTTTCTATATCCAAATCTGACGCATATTTTTCAATCAAATTTGCAAGCATATCTGCCAATCCGCTCCATTCATCAGTCATAAATATCCCTCCCATATGAACGCAAAAAAAGACAACTATAAACTGTTACGTTCATAACTGCCCTTACGCTGTTTTCATTCTAAAAATTACAAATTTCCCGTCAATTTTTCCTTTACTTTAATCCATAAACCTACATACAAGTGACAGGTCATTACGCTGCCCACATCGGAATCACACCGTCATTATATGACTGAATTTAAATCAAAAATGGCTCTTCAAGGGTGATGGTGGGTAAAAAATACCCACAACCCCAGTGTTTATGC
>ERZ779632.644-NODE-644-length-18104-cov-14.778104_pt1 | contig 18104 bp, 18 predicted proteins | sample MGYA00514194_ERZ779632 | MGnify/ENA primary metagenome ERZ779632 (study PRJEB29562, sample SAMEA4376704) | mouse gut metagenome | isolation source: Cecum | study: EMG produced TPA metagenomics assembly of the A DSS colitis mouse model was used to assess the...
TGGTGCTTTCTCGTTTCTTCGTTGTTTAATTTACAAGGTACAAGCCCGTTCGCTTGCATCGGGCGGAGCTTCATTATACATCAAGCTCTTTCGTTTGTCAAGCCCCTTTTTTCATCCTCCGCAAATTTCTTCGCCTCAGACCCGGAGCCTTCCTCCAAACGCCCGCTCTCGCGAACTTTTATAGATTACCACACTCTCGAGGGTTTGTCAAGAGTTAATTTCGATTTCTCAAAACTTTTTCTCAACTCCGCCCCATTTCAAGGCGTTTCTCACAGGTGCCCGCTTATATTAGCAAATTCCCCCGCGCTTGTCAATACCTTTTTTCTCTTTTCTTCGACTTTTTTATTCCGCCGCTTCCCCCTTGCGAAACCGCCCCTCCTGTGTTACCCTAATCCTACATTATATATAAGGAAGGAACCCCGCCATGCTGCAAGTGAACAACCTCATCCTCCCCGTCGGCGGGGACGAGGCCCTTCTCCGCCAGACCGCCGCCAAGGCCCTCCGGGTCCCCCAAAACCAGCTCCAGTCCCTCACCCTCCACCGCCAGTCCATCGACGCCCGGAAGAAAACCGACGTCCGCCTGGTCTGCGCCGTCCGCGTCACCCTAAAGGACGAAGCCGCCGTCCTCCGCCGCGCCCCCAAGGGGGTGGCAGAGGTGGCCGACGCCCCCTACGTCCTCCCCCCCGTCCGCCGCGCCTCCTCCACCCGCCCCGTGGTGGTGGGCATGGGCCCGGCGGGCCTGTTCGCCGCCCTCACCCTGGCCCGGGCGGGCCTGCGCCCCATCGTCCTGGAGCGGGGCCGGGACGTGGACGCCCGCACCCGGGACGTGGAGCACTTCTGGCAGACCGCCCAGCTCTCCCCCGCCTCCAACGTCCAGTTCGGCGAGGGCGGCGCGGGCACGTTCTCCGACGGCAAGCTCACCACCGGGGTGAACGACCCCCGCGTCTCCCACGTCTTTGACGTGTTCGTCTCCCACGGCGCGCCCGCCGACATCAAATACTCTCACAAGCCCCACATCGGCACCGACGTGCTGCGGGACGTGGTGAAATCCATCCGGGGCGAGCTGCTCAGCCTGGGGGCGGACGTCCGCTTCGGCCACCAGCTCACCAGGCTGACCCGGATGGACGGCCGCCTCTCCGCCCTCACCGTCCAAACGGAGAGCGGCCCCTGCCCCCTCCCCTGCGACGCCCTGATCCTGGCCCCCGGCCACTCCGCCCGGGACACCTTCCAAATGCTGTACCAGCTGGGCCTGCCCATGGAGCGCAAGCCCTTCGCCATCGGCGTGCGCATTGAGCACAGCCAGGAGGCGGTGAGCCGCGCCCAGTTCGGCCCCTTCTGGGACAAGCTCCCCGCCGCCGACTACAAGCTGGCCTGCCACTTGCCGTCAGGCCGCTCGGCCTTCACCTTCTGCGTCTGCCCCGGCGGGCAGGTGGTGGCCGCCGCCAGCAATTACGGCCAGGTGGTCACCAACGGCATGAGCCTCCGGGCCCGGGACGGGGCCAACATCAACGGCGGCTTCCTTGTCGGCGTAAACCCGGACGACTTCGGCGGGGACGATCCCCTGGCCGGGGTGCGCTTCCAGGAAAAGTGGGAGCGCGCCGCTTTCACCGCCGGAGGCGGGGACTTCCGCGCTCCCGCCCAGCTTGTCGGGGACTTCCTGTCAGACCGCCCCTCCATCGGCCCCCGCACCGTCCTGCCCACCTACCGCCCCGGCGTCGCCTGGACCACCCTGAAGGGCACCCTCCCGGATTTTGTACTGGATACCTTAAAAGAGGCCCTCCCCATCTTTGACCGCAAGCTCCACGGCTTCGCCCACCCGGACGGGGTGCTCACCGGGGTGGAGACCCGCTCCTCCTCCCCGGTGCGCATACTCCGGGACGAAACCTTCCAATCCCCCGCCCTCCCCGGCCTGTACCCCTGCGGCGAGGGTGCGGGCTACGCCGGGGGCATCACCTCCGCCGCCGTGGACGGCATCAAGGCGGCGGAAGCCCTCCTCCAGGGCTGACGCCCCCCAAGAAAGGAGTACGCCATCATGCGCATCGAACACATCGCCCTGTACGTCAAGGATCTGGAGGCCGCCCGCCATTTCTTCCAGCACTACCTGGGCGCGGCCTCCAACCAGCTCTACCACAACCCCCGCACCGGGTTCCGCTCCTACTTCCTGTCCTTCGACGGCGGCGCGCGGCTGGAGCTGATGAACAAACCGGACGCGGAGGAGCAGTCCCCCTCCCTCACCCGCCTGGGCTACATCCACCTGGCCTTCAGCCTGGGCGGAGCCGAACAGGTGGACCGGCTCACCGCCCGCCTCAAGGCCGACGGCTACGAGGTGGTCAGCGGCCCCCGCACCACAGGCGACGGCTATTACGAGAGCTGTATCGTCGCCATCGAGGGCAATCAGATCGAATTAACCGTCTGAATTTTCTCCGCGGCCTGTAGTCGTGCTCCGCCTGTTCGCGACGCGCCCTAAGCTCTCCGACTCCGCAAAATCACCTGCGCCATCTTCGATGGCTCCGGTCATTTCGCTCCGCTCCGACCTTAGTTCGCTGCTCACGACGGCTCCGCAACCTGCAATCGTGCTCCGCCTGTTCGCGACGCGCCCTAAGAGCTCCAATTTCGCAAAATAGCCTTGGTTTGCCGCTCAAAGCGGCTCCGCAACCGGGAATTTACACCCCGCAACCCAAACGCAACAGCAAATTGGTGGCCCTCCCCGCCATTTTTTCCTATACTGGCGGCATTCCAAACAAGGAGGTCATCTATATGACATTCGGTGAAAACCTGCAATTCCTCCGCAAACGCGCCAGCATGACGCAGGAGGAGCTGGCGGAAAAAATGGAAGTCTCCCGCCAGTCGGTGAGCAAGTGGGAGTCCAACGCCGCCTACCCGGAAATGGACGCCATCCTCCGCCTGTGCGGCCTGTTCCGCTGCGACCTGGACACCCTGCTCCGGGGCGACGTGTCCCGCCGCTTTGGAGAGGACGCCTCCCTCTGGGACCGGCATATGAACAGCTTCGCCGCCGCCATGGCGGCAGGGGTAGCCCTGATCCTGCTGGGCGTCACCCTCCTGCTGCTGGTGGGCGAGTTTTTCGCCCTTGAAATGTGGGCAGGGGTGGTCTTTTTCCTGTTCCTCACCGTGGCGGTCACCGTCTTTATCCTCTCCGGCATGGGCCACGACACCTTCCTCCGCCAGCACCCCGGCATCGGCCCCTGCTACACCAAGGAGGAGGCGGACCGCTTTGAGCGGCGTTTCCCCGCCCTCATCGCCATCCCCATCGCCCTGCTCCTGCTGGGGCTCACCGCCATCATCCCCCTGGATACGTATGCCGATCTCCGCCTTGGCCTGGGCCTGAGCCTGGATCAGTGGGACGCCCTGTGCGGCACCCTGTTCCTGCTATGCGTCACCATCACCGCCACCGTCCTCACCTGGGCGGGCCTCCAGTACGCCAAATACGGCTTCCCGGAGGAAAAAATGACCCCCGCCCAGCGGCGGATCAGCCGGATCTGGGGCGTGGGCATGGTAGCCGCCACCGCCCTCTATGTGGGCCTGGGCTACGGCCTGGACCTGTGGAAGCAGGCCGCCCCCATCGTCTACACCGTAGCCGCCCTGCTGTGCGTGGCCGCCACCATCCTGGTGCGCAAGGACGACGAATAACCCCGCAAAAAATCCCGCCTCCGAAAGCCGGAGGCGGGATTGTTCCGTCTGTTTACTTGGTGCCGAAAATGCGGTCCCCCGCGTCGCCCAGGCCGGGCACGATGTAGCTGTTCTCGTTCAGCCCCTCGTCCACCGCGCCGCAGTAGATCTCCACGTCCGGGTGCTTGGAGGTGACCACCTCAATGCCCTTGGGGGCGGCCACCAGCACCATCAGCTTGATGTTCTTGCAGCCGTAGCCCTTCATGATGGAGATGGCGGCGTCCGCGCTGCCTCCGGTGGCCAGCATGGGATCTACGATGAGCACGTCCCGCTCGGCTACGTCCCGGGGCATCTTGCAGAAATACTGCACCGGCTCCATGGTCTCCTCGTTGCGGTACATTCCCAGGTGGCCCACACGGGCGGCGGGCACCATCCGCAGCACACCCTCCACCAGTCCCAGCCCGGCCCGGAGAATGGGCACCACGGCGAACTTCTTGCCCGCCAGGATGGGGGCCTCCATCTTGCAGATGGGGGTCTCAATCTCCCGGGTGGTGAGGGGCAGGTCCCGGGTGGCCTCGTAGGTAAGCAGCATACCGATCTCGGAGACGATCTCCCGGAAGTCCTTGGTGGAGGTGTCCTTGTCCCGCAGGATGGTCAGCTTGTGGGCGACAAGGGGATGGTTGACCACGTGTACTTTTTCGTTCATGTCGGCAGCTCCTTTGTTATCCAAATATTCCCGCAAACCGGGTGCGCGTTCTGAGTCATTATAACACAGAGCCGCCCCCTTGCCAAGAGACTGCCGCATATTTTTCGATTTTTTCCGCCGGGGCCTCACCTTTTCCGCCGCCGGATCTCCGCCGCCACCCCCACCGCGGCGACGGCGGCGGAGATCACCAGCATGATCTGGAAGATCAGCGAATTCACCCAGGACAGGTCCCCGGCGGCCCGCCGGGCCAGCATATCGGCCACGGAGAAATAGTCCAGGAACCGTGGCCCGCCCGTGTCCTCCAGCAGGAGATCGCACAGCCCGTTAAACACCGGGGTGGCGAAGCTGACCAGCAGGGCCACGGCCCCGGCCTTCCCCCAGGGCCCCGTGGGCAGCCAGTACACCGCCGCGAACCCGGCCCAAAAAAAGCCGCACCCCGCCAACGCCAGCGGGAAGGCCACCGGCACCAGCCAGTCCCCTCCGGCAAAGGCCCAGATCACCGCCAGCAGGCCGAACACCCACACCGTCAGCACCGCCGCGCACAGCGGCAGGACGTGCCTCCCGTAAAACCGCCACACCGCCCACCAGCCCCAGGGCAGGGCCAGGGATGCCGCCGTGATGGCCAGCCCCCCGATGATCCACCAGCCCCCGGCGTACCACCAGCAGGCCAGCAGCAGAAGGAACAGGCACCCCGTAGCCGCCCCCAGGCAGACCGTCAGCCGGCTGCGCCCCACCAGGGCGGGCAGGTTGGTGAAGCAGAAGGCCAGGCCGCACCCCGTCAGCACGATCCAGAACCAGTCCAGGGCGTGGAACACCGCCAGGTCGCAGATGAAGCACACCACAACGGCGATGGCGTAGCTCACGGCAAAAAACCGCCGCGTGTTCCGCATCACCCCCCGCCACACCGCCGCCTGCCTCGCCTGGACATGGGCCTGGTCATCGTCGCAGGCGGTGAAGAACTCATGCTCCGTGATCCCCAACGCCCCGCAGATGGGCACCACCATGGATACGTCCGGGTAGGACAGCCCCCGCTCCCACTTGCTGACGGCGGACTCGGTGACGAACAGCCGCCCCGCCAGCTCCCCCTGGGTCAGCCCCGCCTCCTGCCGCTTCCGGCGTATGTACTCGCCGAAGGACTTCTTGTTGTCATGTTCGTCCATGGGCTCTCGCTCCTTTTTTTGGATATGCCCCCACCCTACCCCGCCAACCGGAAAAAGTCAAGGCTTTTGCCCGAAATTCCCACTCGACCGTCAGGAAAGTCCCCTGTTTCCAAGGGTTTGCGGGCCATTACAAATACTGCGGCCACCGTTCTCCGACGTTGGCCGCAGTTTATTTTTTCTCAAATTCTTCCTTCGCCTGAGCTCACGCAACCCAACCAACCGCTCCCCCCTCAGCGGTTTGTCTCCGGTCTGTCCGTCCGCTCCAGGAGGTAGTCCACACTAACATCATAAAAGTCCGCCAGTGCGCACAGCACTTCCGGCGGGATCAGATGCTGTCCGTTTTCATAATACGAGTACGACCTTTGTGTGATGTTAATGACCGCACCCACCGCCGTCTGTGTCAGGTCGTGATCCTCTCTCAGGTCACGGATGCGCCTGTACTTTTTCATGCTTATCACCCAACGCAGTATACGTTAGATTAAATTGTTCTATTGACATCCAGAATATTTTAGTCTAAAATCCACACAGAGGGATGACCGCGATGAACGAATACAAAGAAATGTACCCGATACTTTTCCGCGCCACCGAGCGGGCGATCAACACTCTGATCTCCGCCCAGCGCGAGTGCGAGGAGCTGTATCTTTCCATACCTGAGCCTGATTTGAAAGTCCTTCCCATGCCGCCAGCACAGGAAAATATCCCAGATAGATCCTAAACGCAAAGGGCGTCCGGCAAATGCCGGACGCCCCAAATCACCGCATTTCGCCCATCTTCACTTGAGCTTCGACAGGAACTCGCTGATCCTGCCCACGGCGGCCTCTTTGCCGATCACATGAATGATCCCGTGGAGGTCCGGCGTATTGGTGGTCCCGGTCAGCGCGTAGCGGATGAAGGAGGACAGGTCGGCAATGGACCCGTTATAGTCCTCCGGGTGCTTCTTATAGGCCCCCATCTTCACGCAGTAGTTGTGCCGGGCCGCCACCTCCTTCACCTTGGCGAACCACACATCGGAGCCGTCCTCATAGTCGAAGCCCTCCAGATAGTCCGTCAGAATCGCCGGGATCCGCTCCTTATGGGGCAGGAAGGCCTGGGGCACCGCCCCGGCGTCCACCGTAAAGCCGGGGTCGTAGAGATAGGGATACAGCTCCATCAGATCGGACCACTTGGCCACGTCCAGCCGCCGCTCATGCCACACCGCGATGGACCGGCGGAAGGTATCCCCGCTGCTCCGGATAAAGCGGTTCAGCTTGGCGTCGTACCTCCCGGCCCAGGCGGACACGGCGTCAAAGATCTGCTCCTCCGACATATGGCCCACCCGTTTTTTCGCCACGTTGTTCAGCTTGTCAAAGTCGAACAAGGCCCCCGCCGCCCCGGTCTTGGACAGGTCCAGCCGGAAGTCGTAGATGGACACGTCCATATGCTCCTCCCGCCACGGCTCATAGTCCGCGCTCCCGATGGTCAGCAGGTAGTCCAGCACGGCGGCGACGGGATACCCCGCCTCATCATAGTAGCCCACCCGCGCCTCCGGGTCCTTCCGCTTGCTCAGCTTGCGGCGGGAGACGCCCCCGCCGTCCTCCTTGGCCTCGTTCTTCATGATGGGGCTCAGGTGGGTGTAACGGGGCACGGGGAAGCCCAGCAGCTCAAACATCTCCACGTGGAGGGGGATGGAGGCGATCCACTCGTCCGCGCGGATCACGTCGGTGGTGCCCATCAGGTGGTCGTCCACCACATGGGCGAAGTGGTAGGTGGGCAGGCCGTCCCCCTTGATAATGACGGCGTCCAGGATATTCTCCTGCATGGACAGATCCCCCCGGATCATGTCGTGGTAGACCCGGCTCACCCCCAGCTTCCCGCCGCTGCGCATCCGGACGATCCAGCGGTCGCCGTTGGCGATGCGCTTCAGCACCGTCTCCTCGTCCAGGTCCCGGCAGGGGGCCCACTGGCCGTAATAGCCCTTTTGGGGGGCGTCGGCCTCCTCCTGCCGCTGCCGGACGGCCTCCAGCTCCCCGGCGGTGCAGAAGCAGGGGTAGGCCCGGCCGGTCTCCACCAGATACTTGGCGAAGGCCTGGTAAAGCTCCCGGCGGCGGGACTGGCGGTAGGGGCCGTACCGCCCGCTGTCCTCCGTCTCCCCCACCGCGCCCTCGTCAAAGCGGATCTGGAACTCGTCCAGCGCGCTGATGATCTCGGTCACGCCGTTTTCAATCTGCCGCTTCTGGTCGGTGTCCTCAATGCGGAGGAAAAACACCCCGCCCCGGCTCCTGGTAAAGCTGCTGTTCAGCAGGGCGGTATACAGCCCGCCGATGTGCATGAAGCCCGTGGGGCTGGGGGCGAAGCGGGTGCACACCGCCCCCTCCGGCAGATTTCTGGGCGGGTACAGGGCCTCCGCCTCCTGGTACGTCATTCTGATATCGGGGAAAAGCGCGTCGGCAACACGTTTGCTCATGTAAAAGCCAGCTCCTTCTCGTAGATTCGCCGTTTGAACCACATATTCGCGGGTATTATACTATACTTCCCGGATCGATGTCAATGCTCACCCTCCCCTCCCCGCCGAAATACAAACGCCCCGCGGATAACCCGCGGGGCGATGAAAACGGAGCCGGTAAAGGCTTCGGAGCGTTTTGTCCGGGGGGCTCCGGCGGCGGGCCGGAGCAGCCCCGGTTAAAATGAGTGCAGGGAAGGGTTTGGATCGTCAGGCGTGCTTTTCCTGACAAACACAGTGTACCACAGACCCCCAGAAAAAACCATGGATTTTTTGCGAAAAAATTGTTAATATTTTATGACAGGCCCCCGCCCCGATTCCGGCGTGTATGTGCATAACACCTAAGAACCTGCATTCACAACCTCAAACGCCGTCTGGACGGGTCTTTTTTCGCCATACTGCGTTGCGTTTTCTTGAAATACACAAAGTATTCCCGCGAAAACGCGCCTTGTCTGGCGGAAAAATCCCTCGCCCAGCCGGCATCCTCGGCTGTGAATACAGGTTCTAAGCTCAACGGATCGTATACGGCCCCCGGGCCAGCACCTTTACCGTCCCCGACGTGGCGGTCACCGACCGGGTGCTGATGGTCACCATATACAGGTGGTTGGTGGCCAGCCCGCCGCCACTGGGCAGGTTGGCCCCGGTGGTGGTGTCGATGAGCCCCACGCTGTCGGTGGAGCCGCACACCGCCGAGCCGATGCGCAGCATCACCTCGCACCCCACATCCCCCACCAGGGTCTGCCCCTGGCTCAGGGTGACTACGGAGAACACGTTCCCCCCTGCCGTCCCGGTTCCGCCCTGCTCCAGCACCTTGGCCAGGGCGTCCTCCATCTCCGCCCTGCGCTGGTCCACCGTCTGGTCCACCATCCCCTGCACCTGTTTGGAGAAGGTGGTGTTCAGGTAGCTCAGCGTCACCAGCGGGTCGTTCGCGCCCCCGGCGTTGGCGGCGTAGGCCACGGTAAACAGGAAGCAGACGCAGGCCGCGGCCGCGGCGATTTTCCATTTTTTCATATGTATTCCCTCCAAGGCTTGTCTGTCGTCGGGGCAAACTGCGCTACCTCCGCTTCCGGCTTTGCCGAAAGCTCCATCCGCTCCGTTGCCCCTCCTCTCCCCACAAAAGCTGAAAACCGCTTTTGCGGAGGCCCCATTTATGGGCAAACTGCGCTACCTCCGCTTCCGGCTTTGCCGAAAGCTCCGTCCGCTCCGCTGCCCCTCCTCTCCCCTCAAAAGCTGAAACCGCTTTTGCGGGGGCCCCATTTATGGGCAAACTGCGCTCCTTCCGCTTCCGGCTTCGCCGAAAGCTCCGTCCGCTCCGTTGCCCCTCCTCTCCCCTCAAAAGCTGAAAACCGCTTTTGCGGGGACCCCATTGGGGCGGCTTGGCCCTGTTCCATCCTGGGAACCAGGACGGAACAGGGCTTTTTCTGAATTTCAAACCAGACGTTCCGGGCTCAGCCCAAAACTGACCGCGATCGCGTTATCCACCCGCCGCATCACCTGATCGTCCACCTTCCCCATATGTTCCCGGAGCCGCTTCTTGTCCAGCGTCCGGATCTGCTCCAGCAGGACCACCGAGTCCTTGGGCAGGCCGCAGCTGTGGGAGGCCAGGGTGATGTGGGTGGGCAGGCGGGCCTTGCCCGTCTGGGAGGTAATCGCCGCGGCGATCACCGTGGGGCTGTGCTTGTTGCCGGTGTCGTTCTGGACGATGAGCACCGGGCGGACGCCGCCCTGCTCGCTGCCCACCACCGGGCTTAGGTCCGCGTAAAAAATGTCGCCGCGTTTGACGCTGTTGTCCACAGGATCTCACACTCCGCCGGATATAGTGCCCGGCTACAGCTATGTAGACCGGGTACTATCATTCTCCCACGGGGCGGCGGCTTTTATACCGGCCTGGCCGGGAAAAACCGCCGCGGCTCGCCGCCGTCTGTCCGGCGGGCTCCCTGACTATCCTATGCGTCCTTGTAGATCCTTGGCACACGGGGGGCCACGGCGGTCAGCAGCTCATAGGAGATGGTGCCCGCCAGCTCCGCCTGCCCCTCCACCGGCAGGCGTTCCCCGAAGATCTCCGCCACGTCGCCGGGGCGGACCTCCGCCTCCCCGTCCAGCCCAATCATGCACAGATCCATGCACACCCGGCCCATGATGGGGCGGGGCTGTCCGTCCAGCCACACGCTGCCCTGGTTGGACAGCGTCCGGTGCAGCCCGTCGGCGTACCCGATGGGCAGTACCGCCGTCCGCCCGCCCGCCCCGCCGAAGGAGGCGGTGCAGCCGTAGCCCACCGGGGTGCCCGCCGGGAAATCCCGCACCGCCGCCACCCGGCTGAACAGCGACATGACGGGCTTCAGCCCCGGCCCGTCCAGCCCCTCGCAGCCGGGGTCCGGATAGTGGCCGTACAGGGCAATGCCGGGCCGCACCATGTCCATATGGGTACAGGGATAGTGTAACACAGCCGCGCTGGCGGCGCAATGGCGGATTTCAAAGGCGCGGCCATATTTTTCTTCCAATTCCTTCAGCACGTCCAGGAACCGGGTGAACTGGAGCATGGTGTACTCCTCGTCCCCGTCGGCGTTGGCGAAGTGGGTGAAGATCCCCTCCGGCTCCAGGTGGGGCAGGGCGCACAGGGCGGCGATGTCCGCCGCCGCCCGCTGGGGGTCGTGATCCAGCACCCCTAAACGGCTCATGCCCGTGTCCGCCTTCAGGTGGATCTTCGCCCGCTTCCCGGCGGCCCCCGCCGCCTCGGACAGGGCCTGGGCCAGCTCCGGCGTAAACACCGTCTGGGTCACGTCCAACGCCACCACCTCGCCCGCCAGCTCCGGCTGGGTATAGCCCAAAACCAGGATGGGCGCGGCAATCCCGGCCCTTCTCAGCTCCGCCGCCTCGTCCAGGCAGGCCACCGCCAGATAGTCCGCCCCCAGCTCCACCAGCCGCTTTGCCACCGGGACCGACCCGTGCCCGTACCCGTTGGCCTTCACCGTGGCCAGAAATTTGCTGTCCGGGGCGCATGAGCGCAACGCCCGGTAATTGTGCTCCAGATTGCCTAAGCTGATCTCAGCCCAGGTTCTCGCCGTCTCCCGTGTCATCCTGTTTCATCTCCATTGTAAAATTCCGGAATGCGGCGGTCAGCACCCCCGTCCCGTCCACGCTCACCTCCGCCGACAGCAGGGCGCGGCTCTCCCGGTCAAAGACCAGCAGGTATTCCGTCCCCGTCCCCGGCTTTCCCTCCGGGTCCCGGAAGGTGACGGCCAGCTGTCCGTCCCCCTCCCCGGCCCAGGCGCATTTCGCCATGTAGCCCTTGTCGATCTGCTCCATCAGCCAGGGGACGGCGGACACGGCGGTAAGCCCCTGACCGTCCAGCAGACCCAGGGACAGCCCCGCCCCGTCGTACTCCAGCACCGTCTCCCCCTTGGCCAACCGGGCGGTGATGCCCGCCAGCAGCTCCGGGGCGGTGATGGACAGCACCGTCTCCCCCTCCCGCCGCCACTGGACGGCAAGGGTAAAGTCAAATACCTTGTTCCCCACCGACGCGGTGATGTCCGCGTCGGCGTTCCAGCCCGCCCCGTCCAGGTAGGCGTCCCGGACCGCCAAAGCCGCCTCCTCGGGGGTCTCCCCGCCCGCCGCCTTGCAGGAGCAAAGCAGCAGGGTCATCATCAGTACACAAGCCGTCAACCTGCGCACGATTCAGATTCCTCCTCGTTATTTACCAGCTCTTTGATTGCGTATGGTATCTGCTCGATCAGGTCGGAGGGGGTCATGCCGTACTCCCCCTTGTCCGCCGCCGCCAGATCCCCGGCCCTGCCGTGGAGCCACACCGCCCCCCAGGGCGGCAGGCCGTACCGCCCCTGGGCCGTCAGCCCGCCCAGCAGCCCCGCCAGGGCGTCCCCGCTGCCCCCCTTGGCCATGCCCGGATTCCCCGTGGTGTTCACCGCGCAGAACCCGCTGGGCAGGGCGGTGACGGTGCGCCACCCCTTCAGCACCAGGGTGCAGCGGCGGGCCCGGGCGAAGTCCCGCGCCGCCCCCAGCCGGTCCCGGATGGGCAGCTCACAGCCGGACAGCCGGGCGAACTCCCCGTCGTGGGGGGTGAGGATGGTCTCCCCCGCCCGCTCGTCCAACACATCTATATGCCTGGAAACGATATTTAGACCGTCCGCGTCCAGGATCACCGGGCAGTCCAGCTCCCGCAGCAGCCGGAGCACCAGCCGCTCCGCCCGCTCCCCCTGCCCCAGTCCGGGGCCGATGACAGCCGCGCCGCAGCCCCCGGCTTTGTCCACCACGGACCCGTCGTCCTCCGGGAGGGGCCACACCATCACCTCGTCGCAGCATTTCGCCGCCACAATGGGGTACACGTCCTCCGGCACCGCCAGCGTCACCAGCCCCGCGCCGCCCCGCACCGCCGCCCGGGCCGCCAGACAGGGTGCCCCGGTGTAGCCCCGGCTTCCCGCCAGGAGAAACAGCCTGCCGTAGTCCCCCTTGTGGCTGTCCCGGGGACGGCGGGGAAGACGGAGCATCCCCCGGTCAACCTCCACAGCCGGACACTCCAGCGGCCCGTCCATAGGCTCCCCCTCCTCCCGTTTTCTGATATTATACGGTTTTCCCCCGCACATTTCAACCTTTATCCTATTGGGATAGAGAAACTCCCCGCCCCCGGGCGGGGCGTTTCCGGCAAATCAGCGTTTTCCCCCTTGCATTTCAACCTTTATTATGCTGGAGCAGAGAATCTCCCCGCCCCAGGCGGGGAGATTCCGGCAAATCAGCGTTTTCCCCTGCATTTCAACCTTCATCATGCTGGGACAGAGAATCTCCCCGCCCCGGGCGGGGAGATTCCGGCAAATCAGCATTTACCCCCTTGCATTTCAACCTTCAATATGATATAAAAGAAAAAGCGAAATGCGAGGAACGGGAAAATAGCGGGCTTGCGCAGTCCAAGAGAGGGGCGGTCACCGGCTGAGAGCCGCCCCGGTGCGTGCCGCTTGTTCGCCCGGGAGCGGCCCCTGAGAGGGGGACGGTGTGCCCGCCGTTACGGGGCGTTGAGTGCGCGTCATGTCAGCTTCAGGCGCGAATGCGGGTGGTACCGCGGAAGGGTTTGCCTTTCGTCCCAGCTTTGGGGGCGGAGGGCTTTTTTCGTCCCCGGAGGAGGCGGCGCGGTGACGCTGGAAATCGAGTCCCACTTTGGCGACTGCCTGCTGTCCGGCCCGGAGCTTTCCCGGGAGGTGCTGGAAGCTCGGCTCGCCCGGGCCCTCCGGGAGAGCGGCGGGAACCGGAACAGCTTTATCGCCGCGCTGGAGTGCTCCGGCTGGCGGGCAGCGGAGTCCGGCCTGCGGCCGCAGTACCGCTATGACCTGGATATTGAAAAACTTTTTGAAGTGGACTATTGAGGAAAAGGAGTCTATGCACATGAAAGAACAATTAGCAAAAATCCGCGCCGAGGCCCTTGCCGCCTTCGACGGCGTGAAGGACGCCGCCGCCCTGGACGAGCTGCGGGTGAAATACCTGGGCAAGAAGGGCGAGCTGACGGCGGTGCTCAAGCAGATGGGCAAGCTCACCGCCGAGGAGCGGCCCGCCATGGGCGCGCTGGCCAACGAGGTGCGCGCCGCCGTGGAGTCCGCCCTGGACGCCGCCGCCGGAAAGCTGGAGGCCGCCGCCCTGTCCGCCAAGCTGAAGGCGGAGCGGGTGGACGTGACCATCCCCGGCAAGCCGGTGCGCCAGGGCCGCCGCCACCCCATGAACACCGCCCTGGAGGCGATGAAGGAGATCTTCATCGGCATGGGCTTCACCGTGCTGGACGGCCCGGAGATCGAGCTGGCTGAGCTGAACTTCGACCGCCTCAACGCCGGGGAGGGCCACCCCAGCCGGGACTGGTCGGACACCTTCTACTTTGACACGGACGAGCGGGTGATGCTCCGCTCCCAGACCAGCCCCATGCAGGTCCGGGCCATGGACACCATGCCCCTGCCCATCCGCATCATCGCCCCCGGCCGGGTGTACCGCAAGGACGAGGTGGACGCCACCCACTCCCCCATGTTCCACCAGGTGGAGGGCATGGTCATCGACAAGGGCGTTACCATGGCGGATCTGAAGGGCACCCTGGCCACCGTGGCCCAGCGGCTGTACGGCCCGGACACCAAGACCCGTTTCCGCCCCCACCACTTCCCCTTCACCGAGCCCTCCTGCGAAATGGACGTGCAGTGCCACAAGTGCGGCGGCAAGGGCTGCCCCACCTGCAAGGGGGAGGGCTGGATTGAGCTTCTGGGCGCGGGGATGATCCACCCCCGTGTGCTGGAGATGGCGGGCATCGACCCGGAGGAGTGGTCGGGCTGGGCCTTCGGCTTCGGCCTGGACCGGCTGGCCATGCTGCGTTACAAGATTGATGACGTGCGGCTGATCTTCGAGAACGACATTCGTTTCCTGGAGCAGTTTTAAGGGCGTCCTCGCCGGACGGGCGTTCTTTTTCTTGAAAGAAAAAGAACCAAAAAGAACTTTGACCGCGAAACTGCGTTTCGCTCCTACTATTTTATTTTAAGAGGGGTTTTATATATGAATTTATCCCGAAAGTGGCTGAATGAGTTTGTAAAAATTGATGTCCCCGACCGTGAGTTCGCCGAGGCCATGACCCTGTCCGGCTCCAAGGTGGAGGGCGTCACCGACCTGGGGGCAGAGATTTCCAATGTGGTGGTGGGCCGCGTCCAGTCCATGGAGCGCCATCCCGATTCCGACCATATGTGGGTTTGCCAGCTGGACGTGGGGAAGGACGAGCCGGTGCAGATTGTCACCGGGGCCTGGAACATCCATGTGGGCGATCTGGTGCCCGTGGCCCTGCACAATTCCACCCTCCCCGGCGGGAAGAAGATCACCAAGGGCAAGCTGAGGGGTGTGATGTCCAACGGGATGCTGTGCTCCCTGTCCGAGCTGGGCCTGGACGAGCGGGACTTCCCCTACGCCGTCATCACCGCCGCCGCGCTTTTGAATGACTACAAGCCCATCGACCCGGAAAAGCCCTCCATCCCCGCCGATATCCAGCCTGGACACAAGATTTTCGGCCCGGTGGTGTGCGCCGGCGTTGGCGCTGTCACCCCCGCCGGGGAGGGCCGCTGGGCCTGCGGACTGATGTGGACGGAAGGCGGAGAGCCCGTTGGCACTACGGTGGAGACAGACTGCCAGAACATCCACTCTATGGATCTGGTGGCCTTCAACACCAAAACCCGGTCCATCTGCACCCTGGCCGACCTCGACGCCGAGCAGAAGGAGTTCCCCCACTGCATCCCCGACGGCATTTTCGTCCTCCAGGAGGACTGCAAGCCCGGGGACGACATCAAACCGGTGACCGGGCTGGACGACCACGTGGTGGAGTTCGAGATCACCCCCAACCGCCCGGACTGCCTGTCCGTCATCGGCCTGGCCCGGGAGGTGTCCGCCACCTTCAACAAGCCCTGCTATTTCCACCAGCCGGAGGTGAAGGGCGGCGGGTCCGGTGTGCTCACCGACCTGCTGGACGTGGAGACCCCCGCCGCGGATCTGGTACCCCGGTACACCGCCCGGATGGTGCGCAATGTGAAAATCGCCCCCTCCCCCAAGTGGATGCGGGAGCGGCTCCGCGCCATGGGAGTGCGGCCCATCAACAACATCGTGGACATCACCAACTACGTCATGCTGGAGTACGGCCAGCCCATGCACGCCTTCGACTACCGCTACGTCAACGGCGGGAAGATCATCGTCCGCCGTGCCGCTGAGGGCGAAAAGCTCACCACCCTGGACGGCAGGGAGCACACGCTGAACGCCAACCATCTGGTCATTGCCGACGAGGGCAGGGCGGTAGGTCTGGCGGGCATCATGGGCGGGCTGAACTCCGAGATCGTGGACGACACCAACCACGTGGTGTTCGAGTCCGCCTGCTTCGACGGCACCTGCATCCGCCGGGGCGCGCTGGCCCTGGGTATGCGCACCGAGGCGTCCGCCAAGTTCGAGAAGGGCCTGGATCCCATGAACACCCTGCCCGCCGTCAACCGGGCCTGCGAGCTGGTGGAGCTGCTGGGAGCCGGTGAAGTGGTGGACGGCGTCATCGACCTGCTGAACTACGTGCCCCAGCCCACCGTCCTCACCCTGGAGCCGGACAAGATCAACGCCCTGCTGGGCACCGGCATCCCGGAGGACGAGATGGTCCGCATCCTCCAGCGGCTGGGCTTCGGCGTGGAGGGCCGTCAGGTCACCGTCCCCTCCTGGCGGGGCGATGTACAGCGCATGGCCGACCTGGCCGAGGAGGTGGCCCGGTTCTACGGCTACAACAACATCCCCACCACCCTCATGCGGGGGCAGACCACCCAGGGCGGCTGGTCCCGGCCGCAGAAGGTGGAGAACAGTCTGGGCGAGACCTGCCGCGCCTGCGGGTACAGCGAGATCATCACCTACTCCTTCATCTCCCCCTCCGCCTATGACAAAATCCTGTGGAGGGCCGACGACCCCCACCGCAAATCCTTCAAGATTCTGAACCCCCTGGGGGAGGACACCTCCATCATGCGCACCACCACCCTGCCCTCCATGCTGGAGGTGCTGGGCCGGAACTGGAACAACCGGAACAAGTCCGCGTGGCTGTACGAGCTGGGCCGGATCTACCTGCCCAAGCCCCCCGTTGAGGCCATGGACGCCAACGACCCCGCCCTGGCCGGCTCCAAGGCCAGGCTGGAGGGCATGGGGCTGTCCGGCCTCACCGAGGCGGTGGTGGACGCGGTGAACGGCCTGGGGCGGGACGACGGGCTGGCTCTGGAGGCCCAGGTGCTCACCCTGGGGGCCTACGGGGACGGCATGGACTTCTTCACCCTCAAGGGCACGGTGGAAGCCGTTTTGAAGTCCCTCCGGGCGAAGGACGTCCGCTTTGAGCCCTGCGCCGAGGACCCCTCCTACCACCCCGGACGCTGCGCCTACGTCTACAGCGGCGGCGACATTGTGGGCGTGTTCGGGCAGATCCACCCCCAGGCCGCCCAGGGCTTCGGCGTGGACGGGGAGCTGTACTGCGCGGAGCTGGCCTTCGACGAGCTGCTGCTGGCCTGCGGGCCCGACCCGGAGTACGCCCCCCTGCCCAGGTTCCCCGCCGTCACCCGGGACATCGCCGTGGTGTGCGCCGAGGAGGTGCCCGTGGGCGCGCTGGAGGCCGCCATCCGCAAGGGGGCCAAGGGCCTGCTGAAGGACGCGGCCCTGTTCGACATCTACCGGGGCAAGAACCTGGGCGAGGGCAAGAAGTCGGTGGCCTTCAGCCTGGTGCTCCGGGCGGACGACCGCTCCCTCACCGGCGAGGAGGCGGACGCGGACGTGAAATCCATCCTGGAGACGCTGGAAAAGGACTGCGGCGCGGTGCTGCGCTGACGTGATTCCGCCTCCTCGCCCCCGCGGAGCGGGGATCGGCACACTGCCGCAAATTCGGAGCGGAGCGGAGAATTTCCGCAGGGCGGATTCACTCCGCCCGAGGATGCTCAAATGCCCCTGGGAGCCCGGCGAACGCCCGCGTTCGCCGGGAGCGGCGGACGCGGATGTGAAGTCCATCCTGGAGACGCTGGAAAAGGACTGCGGCGCGGTGCTGCGCTGAGCCGCAAAAGACGCGAAAACCCCGGACGGAGCGGCCGCTCCGTCCGGGGTTGTTTTGTTCGCCTCAGCCCAGCCTGCGGCGCATCTGCTCGGGATTGTCCGAGAAGGCCATGGCCGTCTCCCGGCCGATCCGGCGGTCCCGGTACAGGTTCAGCAGGGACTGGTCCATGGTCGCCATGCCCTCCACGCCTCCGGCGGCGATGGCGTTGTCGATCTGGTGGGTCTTGCTGTCCCGGATCAGGCTGCGGATGGCGTTGTTCACGTGCATGATCTCAAAGGCGGGCACCAGATCCCCCGCCACCCCCGGCACCAGCTGCTGGGAGATCACGGTGTGCAGCACCATGCTCAGCTGCACCCGCACCTGGTCCTGCTGTCCGCTGGGGAAGGTGTCCACAATGCGGTCGATGGTGTTCACCGCCCCCTTGGTGTGGAGGGTGGCGATGAGCAGGTGGCCCGTCTCCGCCGCGGTCATGGCGGTGTGGATGGTCTCCTGGTCCCGCATCTCCCCCAGCAGGATCACGTCCGGGGCCTGACGCAGGCAGGCCCGCAGGGCGGAGGGGTAGTC
>ERZ779632.646-NODE-646-length-18082-cov-5.371332_pt1 | contig 18082 bp, 11 predicted proteins | sample MGYA00514194_ERZ779632 | MGnify/ENA primary metagenome ERZ779632 (study PRJEB29562, sample SAMEA4376704) | mouse gut metagenome | isolation source: Cecum | study: EMG produced TPA metagenomics assembly of the A DSS colitis mouse model was used to assess the...
AGGCATTCGTATTCTTGGGCGCTAGCGCTTTTATGACGTCCTCGTCCTTGTCTACAATCATAACGTCGTCGCCCATTTTCATAAGCCTTTCGCCGAGAATAGTGCCGAAGCGACCCATTCCTATCAATAAAACAGATTTCATTTTTACCTCTTTAACCTATAAGCAGGTTGTCTATGGGGCGGCGGATTTCCGCCGTAGCCCTCGTTTGTCCGAGCGCGAGCGCAAGTGTGAGAATGCCCACTCGTCCCGCGTACATAAGAAAGATTATAATCACACTTGAAGCGGCGTTCAGATGTACCGTGGTTTCAAGCGTAAGACCCGTATTGCTGACCGCCGAGACGCACTCGAACAGTACGGCCTTAAAAGGCAGCGCGGGTTGAATGGTGCATATAGCAAGTATAGCCAAAATAAGAATTGCGAGACACGCCGCGAGAATAGCAAGCGCTTCCGAAAGGGAGGAGTAGGCAATTCTTTTTTTGCCGATATTTATATCGCGCTTGCCGCGGAATGCCGCAAGCATACCCATAATAATTACGGTAAACGTGCCTATCTTTATGCCGCCCGCGGTCGAGCCCGAGCCGCCGCCTATAAACATAAGCACTACGGTAAGAAGGTATCCGCTGTTGGAAAGGGACGTGCTTTCGGTTGTTGCGAAGCCTGCTGTGCGCGGCGTTACTGCGTTGAAGAACGAAGCGAGCAGCTTTTCGCCGAAGTTTAAGCCCGAATAAGTCGGGTTGTTGCGCTCGAAAAGCAAAAACAGCGCGGTGCCTGTCAGAATAAGAACTAAGTTGACGACGAGCACGACCTTGGTATTCATTTGAAACTTTTTGAAATTGAGCTTGCAGTCGATAATGTCGCCCCAGACGCAGAAGCCCAGTCCGCCTAAAATTATAAGCGCGGAAATTGTCAGCGTGACGAGGGGGTCGCCGACGTATGTGGTAAGCGAGACGAACAGACCCGTTTCGGTACTGCCCATAAGGTCGAAGCCTGCGTTGCAGAACGCAGATATGGAATGCCATATCGAAAAATAAATTCCGTTGCCCGCCCCGAAGTCGGGGATAAAGCGTATCATAAGCAGCAACGCCCCGACGGTTTCGCATATAGCGGTTCCCGCTAAAATTCTCAAAAGCAGTATTTTCAGTCCCGAGCGCGTTCCGCGCGAGTCGAGCATCAGCGCGTTGCGGTTGCTCATGCTCATAGAGCGACCGAAGATAATGAACGCCGCGGAAACGAGCGTCATAAAGCCCAGCCCGCTCATCTGTATGAGCGTCAATATTACGAGCTGCCCGAATATAGTCCAGTGTACCGCGACGTCGTATGGGGTGAGTCCCGTAATACAGACGGCGGACGCGGCGGTGAACAGCGCGTTTAAATATGTTGTTTCCTGTCCGTCCTTCGTGGCAAAGGGAAGTATCAGAAGTATGCTTCCGAGCAGGGTGCCGCCGAGATACAGCAGCGCCAGCAGTTGCCAGACGGAAAGTTTACGCCTTTTTGTTTTCATAATTTTTAAATGTGCGCCCGTAAATATGTTTGCGGGCTGATATTATCTTTGATAGATTTGTGCGGGCACGCATAGGCGCACTCTTACAACAATTATAAGTATTAGCAATAAAAAAGTCAACCATAAACGGTATTCACTTAAAGCGCTTTTATTGCATATCCTGTAAAGTAAGCGAGGTGAATTATATGTGCGGTATCGTTGGTGTTACGGGCGCCGTCGGCGCGGCGGGCGTCGTTTATAAGCGGCTTAAGCTTTTGGAATACAGGGGCTACGATTCCGCGGGCATAGCCTCTATGCTAGACGGGCGGTTTTATATATGTAAGCGCCGAGGCCGCGTGTATTCGATTGGCGGGGATATTAAGCGTCTGCACGGCGATACGGCTATCGGGCATACGCGTTGGGCGACGCACGGCGCGCCCTCTGACGCCAACGCCCACCCGCATATCGCGGGCAGGTTCGCGCTGGTGCATAACGGCATTATCGAAAATTACGCCGCGCTTAAAGAAAAATATTTTTCGGGCGTCGAGTTTGCCTCGCAAACGGACAGCGAGGTCGTAGTCCGGCTTTTGGACCTCTTTTATGAGGGCGACGCGCTTGCGGCGGTCGCAAAGACCGTAAGCCTTCTCGTCGGGTCGTATGCGCTTGTTATCATGTGCGCAGACTTCGACGGACTTATCGTCACCAAAAAAGCAAACCCCGCCATTATAGGCTACGGCGACGGCGCAAGCTACTGCGCCTCCGACGCGCCCGCGCTTGCGGGATTGTGCAGTGAAATAACCGTACTCGGCGACGGCGATATAGCGGCGCTGACTGCGGGCAGGGTCGAGTTTTACGACGGTAATTTGCACGTAATCTGCCGCGAAAAAATAGCAAACCCTGCGGTGAGTACCGAGCTGGATTTGCACGGCTGCCCCCACTATATGTTAAAGGAAATACGCGAGGTGCCCTCCTCGATAATCAGAACGTGTGACGCGTACACTTGTGCAAGCGACGGATTGAGCGATTATCTCAACGGAGTCGAACGCATTATTATAGTCGGCTGCGGAACGGCATACAACAGCGGTCTTGTCGGCAAACGCTATTTCGAAGCCTTTGCAGGTATTCCGACCGAGGTCGAGACCGCGGGCGAGTTCAGATACAAACAACCGATTATAAACGGGCGAACTGCGGTAATCGCAATAAGTCAGAGCGGCGAGACCGCGGACACCGTCGAGGCGGCTAAGCTTGTAAAGGGGCTTGGAGGAAAGGTAATCGCGGTTACCAATTCCCCTTATTCCGAGCTGACGCGGATTGCGGACGCGGTGGTTCCCGTCGAGGCGGGTCAGGAAATCTGCGTTGCCGCGACGAAGAGCTACACGGGGCAGATTACCGCGCTTTATATGCTTTCGCTTACCCTTGCGGGCATGGATACGCAAACGGGCGCGAAAAAGCTGTACGAGACTGCCGAGCTCGCTAAGGGAATAATAGAACGCACGGACATAGGCGCATTTGCCGATACGTGCGCGCGTTCGGACGGGGTGTATTTCCTCGGAAGGGATTTGGACTACGCCGTCGCCACCGAGGGCAGCTTAAAGCTTAAAGAAATTTCTTACGTGCCAAGCGAGGGCTATCCCGCGGGCGAGCTTAAACACGGCACGCTTGCGCTTATAGATATAAGGACGGCGTCGGTAGTTATAATCACCGACCCCGCTCTCGCGCCGAAAAGCGAAAACGCCGTCGAGCAGATTTTGTCCCGCCGCGGCAAGGTTCTTGTTGTTACCAACGTAAAGGATACGTTGCAAAGGACAGAGGGGAAGGCGGACGTTCTGGAAATTCCCGTTTGCGACAAATATCTTTCGCCGTTGCTGTCGGCTGTGGTCGTGCAGCTTTTGGCGTACAAAACGGCGCTGCTTTTGGGCCGCGACCCCGATAAACCCCGCAACCTCGCAAAGAGCGTTACGGTAGAATAAATAAACGCCCCGCAACGCGGGGCGTTTGCTATTTGCGCTTGATTATGCTGCGGTAAACCGCTTCCAGCTTTTCCATATCCATAGGCTTGGCTATATGCGCATCCATTCCTGCGTTCATGGAATTGTTTATATCCTCCGAGAACGCGTTTGCAGTCATAGCTATAATGGGTATTTTCTCGGCGTCGGGGTGCGAGCTGTTGCGTATCGCACGCGCCGCCTCGTAGCCGTTCATAACCGGCATTTGTATATCCATTAAAATTCCGTCGTAGTAACCGGCGGGCGATTGCTCGAACGTGTCCAGCGCGATTTTTCCGTTTTCGGCTACGTCGCATGTGCTGTCGTACATATCCAGAAGCTCGACGAGAATTTCAGAGTTGAGCGCGTTGTCCTCCGCCGCGAGGAAGCGCTTGCCTTCGAGCGCTTTTTTGGGCGCGCCGGCGTCCGCATCCTCTTTAGTCTTGTGCAGCGAGCGTACGTTCAGCTTTAAGTTCGATACGAAGAAGGGCTTTGGCAAGAATGCGTCTATTCCCGCGCTGCGGGCGTTGTCCTCGAACTCGTTCCAGTCGTACGCGGTGAGCATTACGATTGATACGTCGTTCGAAACCAAGGCGCGTATCTTTTCCGCAGTCTCTATGCCGTCGATGCCGGGCATTTTCAAATCGATTAGTATAAGGTCGAAATCTTCGTTTTGCGCGTGCTTCTTTTCGACTAACTCTATGGCGTCCTCGCCGCTTAAAACGTAGCTTGCGTCCATACCCGCGTCCGCGAGCGCGGCGGTTACGTTTTTGCAGATATCCTCGTCGTCGTCGACTACGAGCGTGCGGGAAATTCCTACGTCCTTCCAGAACTCGTTATTGACTTCCTCGTTCTCTATTCTCAGCTCTAACTCGACGGTAAATTCGCTGCCCTCGCCCTGTTTGCTCTTTACCGAAATGGTGCCGCTCATAAGGTCGACGAGGTTTTTCGTAATCGCCATTCCCAGTCCCGTACCCTGTATAGAGTTGACGGTGCTGCTTATCTCGCGCGAGAAGGGATTGAAGAGGTGTTCGAGGTAGTCGTCCGAAATGCCTATGCCGTTGTCGGTTACGGTAAAGCGGAGGCGGGCGAAGTTGTCGTTTATCTTCGGCAGCTCGCTTATATCCATTCTTATCGCGCCGTTTTCGGGCGTGTATTTAATAGCGTTGGACAGTATGTTAATGAGTATCTGGTTTATTCTGACCTTATCGCCCAAAAGGTTTTCTTCCTTTAAGTCGTGAACGCAGATGTCGAAGGTCTGGTTTTTCTTGTTCGCCTGCGGGCGCATCATATTTCCCAGCTCGTCCACGAATTCGGCAAGGTTGAATTTCTGCACGTTGAGCACGAATTTTCCGTTTTCTATTTTGCTCATATCCAGCACGTCGTTTATAAGCCCGAGAAGGTGCTGCCCCGACGCATAGATTTTGTTGGTGTATTCCATTACCTTTGCGGGACTGCGTGAGTCGCGCTTGATAAGCTCGGTAAACCCGAGAATTGCGTTCATGGGCGTGCGTATGTCGTGAGACATATTCGACAGGAAAACGCTTTTCGAGCGGTTCGCCGCCTTTGCGCTTTCCATTGCGTTTTTAAGCGCGGTTTCCGACTGTATTTCGGACGTTCTGTCGGAAAGCAGAATTATGAATTTATCCACGCTGTCGATAGTCGTTCTGTACACCGTTTCGATAAAGTGCTTTATTTCGCCCGTGGAGCGGTGGATACGGTTGCGCTTGTTGGTTTCCGAGCCGCCCTCGGGCAGCATGGTAAGCCGTTTCAGACTCTTGGAAAGCTCGTCCTCGTATTCCTGCTCGGCAATGGCGCTTATACTGCGCTGTATGTCTTCCTTGCCTATGCCCAGCACGCGTTGCGCGTTGGGACTGACGTATTCGAGGGAATAGTCTTTAAGCGACATAAGCATATACACGTCGTCGGTGGTGTTGGCAAGCAGCCCGAAAAGCTGCTCGCGGTACTTGACCTCGGTTTCGCCCGCTATAATGCGCTTGCGGTAGATGTAGGTTACGAGCGTGAATACTATAAAGATTATGAATATCAGAAGCACTATTACGGTCAGCGTCTGCGAGGTCTGCAAAACGTCGTCTACGTGGCTTATTATCGAGGAATTCGGCACCAGCGAAACGAGGTAACAGCCGACCTCTTTTAAAGGCACGAACGCGAGTATGCGCCCGTCGCCGTCAGAGGTGAGCCTGAGCGCGCCTCGGTTACCCTCGTGCATGAGCGCGAAAAGGTTGTTTATTTCCGCTTCGGTGCTGCCGCTCTGTTCCAAAAGGTCGGTAAGCGTCGCGGCGGTGCGGTTGCTGTTGCGGTGCGTGGGGCGCACGATTATGTCGCCGTCGCCGTCCACTATATAGGAAAAGCCCGTGTCGTGGTAGAAGGATAGGGAGAACTCGTCGGTCAGGTAGTCCATAAGTCTGCCCTTGCGGATAATCGCGTTTTTGCCGTCGGCAAATTCGAAGCTGACGTAGTAGCCGAGCGTCAGCTGACCCGTATAGAAGTTGAGGTAGGGCTTTGCAATTCCCGCCTCACCGTAATTTTTAAGGAAGTTTTTGATTTCCGGCGCGGTCAGCGTAATGGGCTGCTGTCCCGAAATATAGACCGTGCCGCCGTCGTCGCCGTAGGTTATAAGCGAATGAAGCCCGTCGCCGAGCGCGTAGGTGTCAAGCACTTCCAGCACCTCGGGGTCGTCGGAATCGAGCCGCTTCATGCCGTCGGCGATTTTTTCCACGATGCCGCGTTCCTGCACGGCGTAGGTTTCGAACGCGTGTCCGCCCTGATAGGTTACCTCGGTCAAATCCAGCACGAGCTGGTTCCAGAGCGCCTTTTCCATACGCGTAAGATAGAAGTATCCGAGCAGCGACGCCCCCGCGCAGATAATTACCGCCAGCACCGAGAAAATTATCATTTGGTATCTTTTCAAAACTGAAATAAATTTCTTCATACGGCGACTCCTTTCAACAGCTCGAGCAGCCTTGCCTTTACCGCGTCCGCGCTGCTTCCGCCGAGAATAAGCGTTCCGCACTCGCCGAGCATCGAGTCGAGGGGTACGGCTAAGTTGCGGTCGGACCCTACGACGTATTTGCCCTTGACGAGATAGCTCGCCGAGGGGATTATGGCAGAGTCGGAATCTATCTGGGTGTGTCCGCCAAGCGCGGTAAATCTGCTTTGATTTTCGCTCAGTCCGAGCAGCACCGCGGGGCTTGTCAATGCCGAAACGAGCTGCTTTGCCGCGCGCTCGTTTTCGCCCTTTTTGACGCTGATAAGCGAGTCCGCCTGCGCGACGAGCACGCTCGACGATTCGAGCACGGGATAGGCGTGTATGCCGTAGCTCAGGCTTTTACCCTCGCGCTTTAAAATGCGCCTGAGCGTTGCGGAAGCCCATCCGCCCGTAATCATAAACGGACGGTCGCCGCGGGCAAACAGAGAGAGGTCGTCGCAGAGGCTTTGGGTACCCGCCGCTTCGGTAAGGTCAATCCAGTTGCTTTCAATCATTGAGTACACGAGGTCGACTCCGTCGCTAAGCGGCGCGGCAAGGGCCGAGGGATTTGCGTTGAATTTTTCTATCTCGTCGGCGGTGTCCGACCGCGCGTACGTTTCGTGCAGCCCGCGCGCGAGAATGAGAGAGCTGAGCGAGGAATAGTTGTTGCACACGAGCGGGGCGACGCCGTTTTTCACGAAGTAGTCGCAAACCGCCGTAAACTCTGACAGGTTGCGCGGCACGGACTGTCCGTGCTTTTGCAGCAGGTCGTAATTGACGTACAGTCCGTACGTCGAAATGCCCGTCGGCGCGGCGTAAATTTTGCCGTCCGCGCTGTAAAGCTGGCTGCGCGTAAATTCGTTGTAGGCGTCCGCGTTGACCGCGTCCGTAAGGTCGGCAAGCGAGTCCTGCATGGTAAGCAGTCTGTCGCGGTCGGTCATAAACACGTCGTTAAGGTTGTCCGTTTTATAGCGCGTATCGAGCGCGTTCCAGTAATACGCGTCCGCGGCGCCCTCGTAGGAAACGTCCGCGGAATACGCCGACATATAGCCCTGCAAAGCGCCTTCTATAACGGAAAGACTGTAACGGTCGGTTCTGTGCCCGTATACCGTAAGCGCGGTTTTTTTCGTCTGCTCGTTCTTGCCGTCGAGTATTATTATCGACCCGCTTTCTCCGCTGCCGCAGCCGCCGGCAAGGCAGGCTGCCGCAAAAGCGGCGAGAAGCAGGGGTATGGCTCTCTTCTTCATAATGAACCCCGAAATATAATATAAAGTAATTTTATCATATCCGCTGACAAATTTCAATAAATTTTTTAAGGTTAATTGCGCGTACGGACGGCTTTTCACATATAATCCGTTGACCTTTTCGCCAAAGCGGGATATAATACCACTATGAACTTTAAAAAATTTCTCGGTGATTTCTCGGACTGGTTAAAGTATATATGCTTTAACTTTTTCCATAACGGTTACGCGCGCAGCGGCGCAAAGCGCAGCTTGCTGAACGTGGTTTTCGGCGTGGCGGTCGGCGTGGTGCTTATCTGCGGCGGTTTGACGGTAGGCTATAACGCCTCGTTCGGTACGCATTACGAAAACGCGGACAAGTTCAGGCAGTTTGCCTATTCCGCGCTCGGCGGCGAGCAGCTTTCGTTCGAGGACGGCAAGCTCTGCTACGACGGCGACAGGATAGAGACGCTATCCGACAAGGACAGCCCTTACCGTATAAACGGGTACGAGCTGGTCGTCGACACCCGCCCCGCAGCGGAAACCTTCGACGACTTTACCATAATTTGCGCCGACGGCGACGGCAAGGAAATTACGTACGATGAGTACGCGGCGCTTCCCGCAAAGGACAGGGCGGGCTATAAGCTCAGCCTGAGGTACAGCGGGGTCACTCTCGATACCTCGGCTAAGCAGGACGTATACCGCGCCCACCTCGACAAGGCCTCCGACAGGGACGGCGGCGAATACAAGAGCGGCATTGCCGAGGAATATAACTTTTTAAAAGAAAAAGAGGCAAGCGGCGAGCTTTCGGGAAAAAAGCTTCACGACGCCGTTTACAAGCTGTACGCAAAATCATACTATCCCTCGTTCGATAAGGTGGAATCGTATGCAAGCGTGCCTACGGTGCGCTCGTATTATATAAGTAAGCTGTCCGAAAACAAGTACGGCAAATACCTCGTTCTGTTCGACGAGTACTGCCTTTTCTCGTTCTATACCGAAAATGGTATAGCGGTAAGCTTTTCGGGCGGATACGCGGCGGCGGAAGGCGCGGTCGCAGGCGAGCAAGGGATTGACGGAATTATTCTCGGCGCGTTCGATTCGAACGCTTCGGCTAATTTCCTCGTCTTTGCTTCGGATATGGTTTTTTCGGTGCTCGTTTTCGTGCTTATTGCGCTGGTTGCGTCGGTCGCGTTTGCGGGACTGAGCAAAAAGCAGGGGCTGGAATATACTACCTCGACGGGGATATTCATCCTGATGGGAGGGTTCCTGCCCGTAAGCGGCATAGTCGCGTTCGTATTCGGCGCGTGGCTGCCGTTCTCTCTTTCGGTGAGGGCTGCGTATCTTACGGTAAGACTGATATTCCTCGCGGTCGTGTTCGCCCGTTTCGGCGTGCTGCTCGTAATGGATATAATAAATAAAAAGAAAGAAAAAAGGGCCGTTCCCGCGGCTGCTGCGGAAGCAGTTGCAGACCCCTTTGCGGAGGAAATCGATGAAAAATAAAAGAATTTTAACCATGCAGGATTTATCCTGCGTCGGACAGTGCTCGCTTACGGTAGCGTTGCCCATACTTTCGGCGTACGGCGTGGAAACGTGCGTACTGCCCACCGCCGTGCTGTCTAACCATACGATGTTCAAGGGGTGGAGCTATCTCGACCTTACGCCCGAAATTCCCGCTATCTTCGAAAACTGGAAAAACAACGGCGTTAAGTTCGACGCGTTTTTGCTCGGCTATCTCGGCAAGGCGGAGCTTATGGACGTTGCTGAGCGCTGCTTCGACGAGTTTTCGGAGGCGGGCGCGCCGATAATTATCGACCCCGTTTTCGCCGATAACGGCAAGCTGTACACGGGCTTCGATATCAACTACGTTGCCGCCATGCGCAAGCTTATAAGGCGCGCGGATATAATTCTGCCCAACGTGACGGAGGCGTGCTTTTTAACGGGTACCGATTACGTTGCCGACTACGGCGAGGAATTCGTACGCGGGCTTGCGGAAAAGCTGAGCGCGCTTACCGACGGCAAGGTGATTATAACTGGCGCGGAGTACGGCGGGGCGATAGGCGAGTACGTGAACGGCAAAATGCTTCGGCACGAGCTTTTGCCCGTCAAAAAGCACGGCACGGGCGATATATTCGCGTCGGTGTTTACGGCAAGCTACCTCGGCGGGGCTTCGCCCGAGGACAGCTGCAACGCCGCGGCGCAGTTCGTGCGCGACAGCATTAAGGCGACGGACGGGGAACACTTCTACGGCGTGTATTTCGAAAAGGTTCTGAAAAACAGATAATAAAAAAGGCGTTCAAAAGAACGCCTTTTTTTATTTGAGCCTGAACGTGATTTTTACGGGGTTGTGGTCGCTGTACGCGTATTCGGTGTCGACTACGGTCTCGGAAACTATTTCCACGTTGTCCGAATAGAGGAAGCCGTCTATTACGGTGCTGTAATTGACTCCCTTTTCGTAGGGGATATCCGCTCCGCGGCAGGTTGCCGCGTTCTTGGGCGCGGCTATCTTGAACCCCGCGGCTATTTCGTTTTCGTGCAGTATGGAATTTTTCACCCAGTCGGGAACCTTTTGCCCGCTCGGGAAATAGCTTAACGCTTCCTCGTCGGAGGCAAAGTTGTCCGCTATAAGGCAGTGGTTGAAGTCGCCGCCCGCGACGACGTAGTTGCCTTTGGTGTATTCGAGCGACAGCACGGTGTTAAGCATTTCCAGCTGCTTCGCCCTGATTTTGCCGCCCTCGTCATAAGCCGACATGTGCAAATTTATAAGCGTAAGGTAGCGGCCGCCCTCTACGGGAACGTAGTTTACCGAAAAGCAACGGTCAAGGTCGAAAAACTTGTCGGGGAAAGCGGTCGTTATCGGGAACGCGCGGCGCACCGAGCTATCTATTTTGAAACGCGACGCGGTGAGTATCCCGCTTTCGGATTTTCCTATCGGGTCGGAAAAGGGGTAGAACAGGTTTGCGGTGTGAAAATTTTTCGCGTACGTCGTCGATAAGAGGGGCAGCGCGCTGCGCATGGCGTCCTTCATATTTACGCCGTAGCTTCTGTCCGCCTTTTCGTCGACCTCCTGAAAGAAATAGAAGTCGCACCCGCTTGCGGCGGCAAGCGCGGTCTGACCGTCCACGTTTTTGCGCACGTCGGACTCGCTCATTCCCTTGGCGTATTTGCCCGCGACGGCGGTGCCGTCGTTCATTACGCCCGTATCCATAAAGAAGGAATATTCGGGGGAGTACGCGCCGAAGCCTAAGTTATAGGTCATAACGGTGTATTCGCCGCCGACGCTTACCGCGCCGCTTGCGCTTCCGTCCACGCTAAGCTTCACGCCGTCGTCTATTCTGTAATACTGAGCCGCAACGTAGATAACGTAGCCGACTACGGTAAGTATCGCAAGTCCGATAACCGAGGCAAGAGTTATTGCCGTAATTTTTATAATTTTTTTCATATAACGTATTATATAATAAATTTTTTCGGTCGTCAACGGTAAGCGCCCCGAAAAAACTTTTCGGGGCGCGTTTTATACTGATAGCCGTTTTTTTATTGCGGATATGAATTCGTCGGTGTAAACGGCGGTGGCGGGTATCGACGTAAGCGGAAGTAAATCTTTGGTGACGACGCCGTCGTTTACGGTGTCGAGGGTGGCTTTTTCAAGCGCGTCGGCAAACGCCGAAAGCTGGGCTATGCCGTCCAACTCGCCGCGCTTGCGCAGCGCGCCGCTCCAGGCGAATATCGTTGCGACGGGGTTGGTAGAAGTTCTTTCGCCCTTCATATATCTGTAATAGTGGCGGGTGACAGTACCGTGCGCCGCCTCGTACTCGTATTTGCCGTCGGGCGAGACGAGCACGCTGGTCATCATTGCAAGCGAGCCGAACGCAGTGGAAACCATGTCGCTCATAACGTCGCCGTCGTAATTTTTCAGCGCCCAGATAAATCCGCCGTTAGAGCGTATTACGCGCGCTACCGCGTCGTCAATCAGCGTGTAAAAGTAGGATATTCCCGCTTTTTCAAACGCGCTTTTAAATTCCTTTTCGTAAATGCTTTCAAACGTGAGCTTGAACGTCTGGTCGTAAATTTTGGATATTGTGTCCTTGGTTGAAAACCAAAGGTCCTGTTTGGTGGTAAGCGCGTAATTAAAGCACGAGCGCGCGAACGAGCTTATCGAAGACAGCTTGTTGTGCTGCCCTTGCAGCACGCCTTCGCCATCGAAGTCGTAGACGGTTTCGCGCGTGACGTTGCCGTCGGCGTCGGTGAACGTCAGCTCTGCCCTGCCCGCTTTCTTTACGGGTATTTCCGTTGCCCTGTAAACGTCGCCGTAGGCGTGACGCGCAATGGTAATGGGGCTCGTCCAGCCGTTTACGGCGGGCTTGATGCAGGGTACCGTTATCGGCGCGCGGAATACCGTTCCGTCAAGCTCGGCGCGGATTGTGCCGTTGGGGCTTTTCCACATACGCTTTAACCCGTATTCCTCAACGCGTTGAAGGTTGGGCGTTATCGTGGCGCATTTTACGGCCACGCCCAGTCTTTTGGTTGCAAGCGCCGCCTGATGCGTGACGCCGTCGTCGGTCGCGTCGCGGTTTTTAAGACCCAAATCGTAATACTCCGTTTTGAGGTCTACGAACGGAAGTATCAGCTCGTCCTTAATCATTTTCCAGATAACTCTCGTCATTTCGTCCCCGTCCATTTCGACGAGGGGCGTCGTCATTGCTATTTTTTGCATAATTGCCTCGTATAGTTAAGTAGTCCGCCCGCCGCCAAAATGCTTTGCTGGCGTTCGGTAAAGCTGCATTTTACGGCAAACGACGTGCCCGCCGTTTTGTTTATAAGCGTTACTTCGCCGCTATTCAAAGCGTGCAGACCGCGTATTTCCAATTCGTCGCTCTGCGATATTTCTCCGTCGAAGGTAAGCGGAAGTATGCCCGCGTTAATCAAGTTCGCCGCGTGTATGCGCGCGAAGCTTTTTGCGATTACCGCCCTTACGCCGAGGTAAAGGGGAACGAGTGCGGCATGCTCGCGCGAGGAGCCCTGTCCGTAGTTGATTCCGCCGACTATCACGCTGCTGCCGAGAGTTTTTGCGCGTTCGGCGAAGCCTTCGTCAACCGCTGAAAAACAGAATTTTGAAAGATAGGGGATATTCGAGCGGTAGGGAAGAATTTTCGCGCCCGCTGGCATTATGTGGTCTGTCGTGATATTGTCGCCTACTTTCAGCGCGACAGTGGCGCACAGAACGTCGGGCAGAGGTTTGCCGCTTGGTACGGGCTTTACGTTGGGTCCGCGCAATATTTGGCTTTTGCCGGTCGGCATGATTATCGCGCTGTCGTCTATCGAAAACGCTTCGGGCAGAGGCATGGGCTTAACGGCGCCGAGCGCGCGGGGGTCGCAGATACAGCCCGCAACCGCGCTTGCCGCCGCCGTTTCTGGCGAAACGAGATAAACCTGCGCGTCCGCGGTTCCGCTTCTGCCGTAAAAGTTTCTGTTAAAGGTGCGTAAGGATACGCCGCCGCTGGGCGGGGAAAAGCCCATTCCTATGCAGGGGCCGCACGCACATTCGAGCAGCCGCGCCCCCGACTGTAAAATATCGTTCAGCGCGCCGCAGCGCGAAAGCTCGGCAAGCACCTGCTTAGACCCAGCCGAAACCGAAAGGCTGACGGAGGGGGATATTTTTTTGCCCTTTAAAATCGCCGCGACCTTCAAAAGGTCTGCAAGCGACGAATTCGTGCATGAGCCTATGCACACTTGTTCAACCGGCGTTCCCGAAACAGAAGCAACCTCGGTTACGTTGTCTGGGCTGTGCGGGCACGCGATAAGCGGCGTTATTTTCGAAAGGTCAATATTTATTATTCTGTCGTATACCGCGTCGGCGTCGCTTTCGAGGGGAACGAAGTCGTCCTCGCGTCCCTGCATTTTAAGAAACCCTCGCGTAATTTCGTCGGAGGGGAATATAGACGTGGTTGCGCCGAGCTCGGTGCCCATATTGGTAATGGTGGCGCGTTCGGGCACGGAAAGCGTTTTTATGCCGTCGCCGCCCCATTCTATAACGGCGCCTACGCCGCCCTTGACGGAAAGTATGCGCAGAATTTCCAGCGAAACGTCCTTTGCGGATACGTTTTCGCCCAGTCTGCCCGAAAGGTTGACCTTATACATTTTCGGCATGGTTATGCAGTATGCGCCGCCGCCCATTGCAACCGCTACGTCCAGCCCGCCCGCGCCGAAAGCAAGCATGCCCAAACCGCCGCCCGTGGGGGTGTGACTGTCGGAGCCTATTAGTGTTTTGCCGGGTTTTCCGAAGCGTTCGAGGTGGACCTGATGGCAAATTCCGTTGCCCGCCCGCGAAAACCGCAGACCGTACCTGTCGGCAACGGACTGTATGTACCTGTGGTCGTCTGCGTTTTCGAAGCCGCATTGCAGAGTGTTGTGGTCAATATACGCCACGGAAAGCTCGGTTTTGACGCGCTCGACGCCCATTGCCTCGAATTCGAGGTACGCCATAGTGCCCGTCGCGTCCTGCGTGAGAGTCTGGTCTATTGACAAGCCTATTTCGCTGCCGGCGGTCATTTCGCCGCTGACAAGGTGGCTTTTGATTATCTTTTGCGCTAAGGTAAGTCCCATATCAGTCCTCTTTGAGTTGCGAATATTTTTGGGCGAGCTCGCCGTCGGAAATGGCGGTCTGGCGACCGTTTTCGTACTGTTCGTCAACCCATTTTTTTATTTTTGCCACTATATCGCTGTGCTTGCTTATCTCGCCGTCGGTGCCAAGAAGTCCGCAGTGCGAATTAATCCAGTAGGCTATTCCCGCAAGTCCCGAGGTTTTGGAAACGGTCACGTCGACCTTGCGGTTCAATATCTTTTCGGTGTCGAAAATATTGTAAATTTCCTCGTCCTTCATAAGCCCGTCGGCGTGAATGCCCGCGCGGGTTTTATTGAAGTTAGCCCCTACGAAGGGCGTCATGGGCGGCACGTCGTAGCCGATTTCCTTACGGAAATAGTCGTAAATTTCCGTAATGGCGGAGGGGTCCATTCCGTCGAGCGTGCCTTTAAGCGAGGCGTACTCGATTACCATTGCTTCGAGCGGAATATTGCCGGTGCGCTCGCCTATGCCGAGAAGAGAGCAGTTGACCGCGCACGCGCCGTACAGCCACGCCGCCGTCGCGTTGGTAACCGCCTTGTAAAAGTCGTTATGACCGTGCCATTCGAGGTTTTCGCTTTCCACGTCGGCGTATTCCTGTATGCCGTAAATTATACCGGGGACGCTGCGCGGTAGCGCAACCTCGGAATAGGGCACGCCGTAGCCCATAGTGTCGCAGGCGCGTATTTTAACGGGGATTTTGTATTCCTCGGAAAGCTTGTGCAGCTCGTTTATAAACGGCACCACGAAGCCGTAGAAATCGGCGCGGGTGATGTCCTCGAAGTGGCAGCGGGGAATAATTCCGTTATCGAAAGCCGCCTTGACTATTGCAAGATAATCCTGCATGACCTTGCCGCGCGTAGAGTGCAGCTTTTTGAAAATGTGGTAGTCGGAGCAGCTTACGAGTATGCCCGTTTCCCTGATTTTCATTTCCTTAACCAGCGCGAAATCCTCTTTCGTAGCCCTAATCCACGCGGTTATTTCGGGGAATTTCAAGCCCAGCTCGCGGCACTTGTCAAGGGCCTCTCTGTCCTTTTTTCCGTAGATAAAAAACTCGGTCTGGCGGATAATTCCCTTGGGTCCGCCCAGCCTTGAAATAAGCTTGTAAAGGTCTACAATCTGCTTGACGGTGTACGGCTCGACGGACTGCTGACCGTCGCGCATGGTGGTGTCCGTTATCCAGATTTCCTTGGGCATGTTCATAGGCGAACGCCTGTGATTGAAGGGAATTTTGGGTATTTCGCTGTAATTGTAAATGTCCCTGTAAAGGTTGGGTTCGGCAACGTCCTGCAAGGAAAATTTGTAAGATTTCTGCTCTAAAAGGTTGCTTTTATCGGATATTTCTATCATTTTTTTTCACCGTAAAATTTGTTAAATTACAGGTAAATTATATCATAAAAATTGCGTTTTATCAATAAAAAAACGACGCATTTGCGACGTAATTTTTTGCATAAATGTATAAAAAATTTATATAATTTTGAGGTAAAAATTGCCTTTTTTCTCGAAAAAATGCAAAAAAACGGCAGTTTTTGTGAGGTTATAACAAGTATGAAAACCGTTAAAGTAATTTTTATGTATTTTTATACGAAATTTATAAAAATGCGCGCAAATCGTTTACAAGAAACGGATTGCAATGCTATAATGTATGATAACTATTATTATAATGTGGTGTATGAATGTTTAAAAAACTTGCAATCGGCACGGCGTGCATATTAACGGTTTCGGCAGCGGCGGCGCTTTCCGCCTGCGGCGATGAAATCGATTACGACGACAAGTACGCCGACAGGGTGAAGGTGGTTTACGAGTTAGAGGGCGGCAAATACCTCAACAGCACTACCAGCGTAAGTCACTATTACGAGTTTAAAGGCGGCGCGCCGAGACGGATACTTCCGCTCGAGGACAAGAGCTTTTCAGAGGGCGGCGTAACGCGCGACGGGGGCTTCGTCTTAGACGGCTGGTACAGAACGAAAACGGTCGAGGGCGAAGCGGTGGAATATTCCGACAGATGGAATTTCGAAACCGACGTCGTGACGGACGACGGGGTGACGCTGTACGCGAAGTGGAATTCCCCGATAGTTTACAGCTTCGATTTCGTCTATACGGATGCAAACGGGGTCGAGCGGGTGGCGAACAGCTACAAGGTCAACGCGGGCAACACGTTCGGCGACGTATGGCAGAACGACGTGCTGACCTACGCGAACGGATACGAGGGGCACACCGCGATAGCGGTCTATTACGACCCCGAGCATAAAATTCCGTTCGACGACAGCGTGAGACACCCCGGCGGCGAAGAGAGTACGGCGGTTAAGCTTTACGTCGAGTATATCGAGGGCTCGTATACGATAGTCAGAACGGCGGCGCAGCTTAAAGCGGCGCGTTCGAGAAATATCTATTTGCTTGCCGATATCGATATGGAGGGCAAACCGCTAAGCTTTACCAACTTCAACGGCAAGACGTTTATCGGCAACGGACATACCGTTTCCAACTTCACCTTAGAGTACGGCAATTCGAGATACGACCTCGTACCCGATTTCGAGGACGAGAAGAAGAAGGCGCTTTGCGTGGCGCTATTCGGAAACGCCGAGAACGTGACGGTAAAGGACGTTTCGTTCGAGAATATGACGGTGACGGTGGATACCTTCCTTTCCGACATAGATAAAATTTACGTTGCGCCGCTTGCGGTCAGCGCGAAGAACAGCACGTTTGAAAACGTGAGCGTTGCGGGGACGTTCGGGGCAACGGACAGAACCACCGCTCAGATAATCTACGTTACCGACAGAGGAACTTTCGTCAGCGAGGGCACGAGCGAGACGGGGTGCGACTTCGGCAAAGTAACTGTAAAAAAATAAAAAAATTCCTTTTGCTATACCAAAAGGGGCGTACAGCCGCTACACGGCTGTACGAACAAACATTAACAAGCATAGAAAAACATTTTAAGGAGCATCAAGCTATGAATAAGAAATTTGTTAAAAAGGCGTTGACGCTGTCGGTTACCGCGGTTGCGGCAACGGCGACCGCGTTCGGCGCGGCGGGCTGCGGCGCCGATAAACGCAAGGCGTACGACAACGACAAGGACGTTCTCGTATTTTCCTCGCAGGAATTCGACAAGGTTTTCAATCCTTTCTATTCGACTTCGGCAATGGACGCCAACGCGGTAGGTATGACGCAGATAGGCATGATAGGCAACGACAAGGACGGACAGCCCGTCTGGGGCGACGACGAGGCGGTTATCGCAAAGGATTTCGAAACAAAGACCATCGGCATTGCTGAGGTGGACCAGAAGACGGAATACTATTTCGTGCTTAAAAACAACGTGCGCTTCTCCGACGGAAGCTATCTTACCATTAAGGACGTTCTTTTCAATATGTACGTTTACCTCGACCCCGCGTACACCGGTTCGAGCACGATGTACTCTACCGACATCGTCGGCTTGAAGGAATACAGAACGCAGGCTGAAACCGAAAAAGAACAGGACGCGTTCGAGCAGCAGTTCACCGACGAGGCGGGCAACCGCATAGACGTGCTTACCGAAGCGCTTCAGAACATCAAAAAGGAACACAAAGACGAAGCTACCATGACTTCGGAAAAAATGAGGGGCTATCTCGACGAGTACAAGTCCACGGGCGACGCCTATAAAAATATAGTCGCCGACTACGACAGGGCGGTAAGGCTTTTCGGCGAAGAGCTTGAATCGGACTACAATAACGCGAAGGATACCTACAAGGACGTTATGTTCACCAACGACAAGGGTCAGGTTGTAAAAGATTTGTTTACCACCGACGTAGAGGTGT
>ERZ779632.649-NODE-649-length-18074-cov-4.569399_pt1 | contig 18074 bp, 18 predicted proteins | sample MGYA00514194_ERZ779632 | MGnify/ENA primary metagenome ERZ779632 (study PRJEB29562, sample SAMEA4376704) | mouse gut metagenome | isolation source: Cecum | study: EMG produced TPA metagenomics assembly of the A DSS colitis mouse model was used to assess the...
ACCCTCAACGATGTCATCAGCAGCATCAATCTGGGAAGAACCGGCATGGCCTATATGGTCAACCGCCAGGGCGTTGTCACCAGCCATCCGGATCAGTCTCTGGTCCTCGACGGCAGCTCGCTGGTTCAGCTCAGCGGCGGAGACGGGGAGGCGGCGGAGCGTGTAACCACCGGTGAGACCGGAGCCACAGAGTTTTCCATCGACGGGGAGAAGATGCTGGTGGCGTTTTCGCCCATTCGGGGAACCCAGTGGTCCCTGGTCATCCAGATTCCCAAGGCGGACTATAACCACTTCATCAATGGAGCCATGCTGGTATCCATTCTGGCAACCCTGGTGGTTCTGGCTGTCTCCATGCTGCTGGTTCTGCGCCTTGCCCACTCCATCTCCCGCCCGGTGAAGCGTGTGACGGACCGGATGGTCGCGCTCTCCAACGGCGACCTGCACACCGAGGTGCTGGCCCTGGATACCGGCGACGAGCTGGAGGTTATGACAAAGACGCTGGACGCCACGCTGGAGAGCGTGAACCGGTACATATCCGACATTCAGCAGGTGCTGACCCGTGTGGCGGACGGCGATCTGCGCACCGAGCCACAGGTGGACTATATGGGCGACTTCGCGCTGATTCGCGGCAGCCTGTACACGATCACCCAGTCCATGAACGAAACTCTCCTCGGGTTCCGCGCCGCTGCGGACCGGCTGACAGCGATGGCGGAACAGCTCAGCGGGCAGTCTGTGCGGCTCCATCAGGCGTCCCTGGATCAGAACCAGTCGACTGAGGAACTGGTCCACGAGGTGGCCCATGTGAAGGAGCGGCTGACGGACGTTACACAGAGCAGCGGCCGGACCCGTTCCCAAACAGGGGAGATCATCCGGCGTATCCAGAGCGCCAACGAGCAGATGGCCGCCTTGTCCTCCGCCATGGACGATATCAGCGCCAATGCGCAGCAGATTACGAAGATCGCGAAGGACATCGAGGACATTGCGTTCCAGACCAACATCCTGTCTCTCAACGCATCCGTGGAGGCGGCCCGGGCCGGAGCCGCCGGAAAGGGCTTTGCGGTTGTGGCCAACGAGGTGAAGCGGTTGGCCACAAAGAGCGCCGAGGCGGCGCAGAGCGCCACAGAGATGGTCAATAACACCAAGGCGATCATTCAGACCGGCGTGGAGCTTACCGCGGACACCGCCGGTTCCCTCCGGGCAATTTTCGATGTCTCTGCCCAGATCAGCACCATTTCGGATCAGCTGGCAGCGGCGGTACAGGGCCAGGAGGCAGCTTTGAGCGTGATGGAGGAACGGATTGCCGTCATCTCCGACATTGCGGACCGCAATCTGCAAAACGCCGGGGAGACGGAGCAGTCCAGCGGCTCTCTGGCGAGAGAGGCGGAGGCCCTCCAGATCCAGGTGCGAAAATTTGTTTTGAAGGAGAGCGGAGACAGATGAGACGGATTTTTGCCATACTTTTAAGTGTACTGCTGGTGGCACCGGTGCTGACGGCCTGTGGGGATCAGGGCGGGTTCCAGGACGGATATTATACCGCGCAGATGTCTGAGTTCAGCCATGGCTGGAAGGAATATATCACTATTCTGGTAAAGGGCGGAAACATCATCTCCGTAGAGTACAACGCGGAGAACGCCAGCGGCTTCATCAAGAGCTGGGACAACACATACATGCAAACCATGCTCCATACCAACGGTACCTACCCCAACGAATACACCCGCTATTACGCCGGACAGCTTCTGGAGGGGCAGGGCCAGGGCGGGATCGACGCGATTACCGGGGCGACCTCTTCTCACGGAACATTTCAGCAGCTGGCCCAGGCCGTCCTGGAGCAGGCCCGGAAAGGAGACTCCAGCATTGTGATCGTGGAGACCGCTCACTGAGCTGCAAAGAACGGTTCTCAAAAGAGAACGGACCAAAAGGGAGAGACAGGCAATGCCTGTCTCTCTTTTTTTGCCGGGCTCAAGCGGCGTGGATACCGGCAAGGAACCGTCAGCGTGGAGAATGCGTCCTTTGACTTTGAGACGGCGCTGCTGTCTACGAACACGCCCAATCTGCCGGTCTCCGCCATTGCGGAGCGGGTCCGTCTGCCGGAGCGCTTTATGGGGCAGCACTGGCTGAATCCGCCCCATTTACTGCCGCTGTGCGAGATCGTTGCCGGCGAGAAGACGTCAGAGAGGAATGTCCGGCAAATGCGGGAGTGGGTCGCGGCGCTGAGGAAATGCCCCGTGATGGTGAAGGATATTCCCGGCTTTCTTATCAACTGTATCCAGGGAGAACCATGGAGTGGCTCTGCGAGGGAAACACCGGCATCGCCTCCGGTTTTTCCGGATGAACAGCAAAAAGGGCCCCGCCGCAAACTTGCAGCGGGGCGCCGCTTTTTCAAGGGCTTCCGCCTCTGCCCTTTCCCTGGCTCCCATCCATGACCGAAAGCTTTTCCACCCGCCGCCGGAATTCCGGAGAGGAGGAAAATTCCGCTTTCAAGAACAGGTCGATCAGTTCCTCCGCTACCGTAGCGCCCACAATCTGAGCTCCCAGCGCGATGATCCGCACGTCGTCATGCTCCACACATTGGTGAGCCGTATAGATGTCGTGGCAAACCGACGCGCGGATTCCCGGCACCTTGTTGCAGGCGATGCTCGCGCCGACGCCCGTTCCGCAGAACATGATTCCCCGCTGCGCCTCTCCGTTCAAAATGGAGCCGCAGACCAGCCGGGCAATATCCGGAAAATCCACCGGCTTCTCGTCATAGCTGCCGTGGTCGATAACAACATGCCCCTTCTCCCGCAGCTTCTCCAGCAGGGCCGCCTTCAAGCTGTAACCGGCATGATCGCTGCCAACCGCAAGTATCATCGTGACTCTTCCTTTCTTTCCTGTCGATTCAATACCGCAGAACCAAAAGCAGTGCCGGCAGCAGGACCAAGGAGCCCAGCGTGCTGCTCAGCACCGCGCTGGCCGCCAGCTTTCCGTCCAGCTGCCAGTCGTGGGAAAACGCTACAACATTGACCGCCGTCGGCATGAACATCAATACCAAAGCGACGCTCACTTCCGGAATCCCGCCAAACATCAGACGCAGCGCCGCCAGCAGGCCCAGCGGCAGCAGCAGCTGCTTGACCAGCAAAAAGCGTCCCAGCGCCGGAACAAGCAGGCCCTTCAGCCCCTGGCCCGCCAACTCGCAGCCCACAATCAGCATCGCCAGCGGTCCGGTCATGTTTCCCAATTTGCCCATGGTATGCGCCGCCACCGCCGGCAGGCGCACGCGGAACAGAAACAAAACCAGCCCCAAAACAACCCCCAGCATGATCGGAGAACAAAATTGCCGAAGCCCCGGCTTCTGCCGGGAGCCGGTCATCAGCCAAGCGCCCGCCGCCCATAGCACCGCCATGCTGATCAGAGAAAAGAACGCCGAGTAAACCGCGCCAAGCTCCCCGAACAGCATCCGGGCTATTGGATTTCCGATGTTTCCCGTGTTGCACACCGTCATCAAAATCGCGAAGAAGCGGCGCTCCATCCGATCCCCGGAAATCAGCCGCGCCCCCAGAAGGCCCAGCGGCAGCGTCAAGGCGAAGCTGGCCAAAGTGACCGCCAGCAGCCGCAGCAGAAAATCCCGCTCCGGGGGCAGGCTCGACTCCGTCATGGAATGGACCATCAGGCAGGGTACGCAGAGGTTCACCATCAGGCGGTTCATGCTGTCCACCATCCCGCCGGTAAAAAAGCCTTGCTTCCTCCCCACGGCGCCCGCAGACAAAAGCAGCAGGAAGCTTCCAATTTCCGTCAAAATCGCCGAATCCATGGCTCCCCCATAGAGTATATCATTTCCGAATTTAAAATTCGGCAATCATACAATTGGATTTCAGCCGTTTTGCCCGCCGCCTTAAACGGCGGCAGCCGCGAAACATGGCACATATTACTTCCGGCCTTTCCGTTCAGAAGTAATATACCCGGTTTCCCCCCGGCGCCTGCTTTACAGCTCATCAATGTAATCAATGTTAAACGCGTCTTTGCGCCGGGTCAAATTCATATCCTTGATCTCCAGCAGGGCGATCTCCATGAGATACTGCACCTCGCAGCCCTCTTCCACATGGCCGCAGAAGCTCTCATTTCCCGGGGCCGAGCAAACCATGTGGAAATGCGGGACACCGTTGAGCACCAGCCCCTGCATGGCGCACAGCTCAAAGGGCTTTTCCACCACCAGAAAATGGTTGGTGGCGTTGTCTTCCGTGTCCATGATGATATGCATGCTCAATTTGCGCAGGGAGCCAATCGCGGACAGCAGCACCGCGTTTTTAATATTCTTCTCCTCCAGCGCCTTCTGAACGCTCTCCAAAAGCAGCTCGCCTTTTCCCAGATGAATGACAAGGGTCCGGCCATACTCTTTCGCAATAAATTCTCTCATAGCTTCTCCAATCTGTAAATTTTCCCAGGTTTCCTCACCCCGAAACGCCCCGCGGCTGAGGCGCGGGGCAAAGGGCACACGAAAAATGAAAACGTTTTCTTTTTTAGCATAAATGGTGCCTGCCCAAAAAGCAAGAAAAAACTTCACCGTTTATAGAAAATCAACAAAATGACAAAACAAAGGCTGGCTTCTTATGCACTTTCACTAAGTTTATGTTCGCCCTCACCCCCGAGGAATCCCAAGGGAGTTGCCCGGCGTAATCGTGGGGTCGAAGATGTACTCTCGATTCGGCGTTTCGGGATGCTTGATCCGGCTGAGGATGGACTCTCCCACCTGTTCGCCGATGGCCGTCATGTCGAAACTGGCAGAGGTGGGCCGGGTCATCATCAGATCCATATTGCTGATGCCGTCGTAAGACACCAGGGATACGTCTTCCGGAACGCGGATCATGCTGCGGCGCAGCTCCTTGAGAATGCCGATGGTCATCATATTGTTCTGAGAGAGGATCGCCGTGGGCATGTGCTCCATCTGCCGCATGTGCCGAATCGCCTCCTCACCGCTTTGCAGCGTAAATTCGCCGGTATAGATATAGGGATAATCTCCGTTTACGGCAATCCCCACCTCCCCCATGGCGTCTGCGAACCCCTGAAAACGCTCAAAGCTGTTGCTCAAATGCGCCGGGCCGCGCACTACATAGATGTCACGGTGCCCCATGGCCAGCAGCTGCTTTGTCAGCTTATAGCATCCCAGATAGCTGTTGGTATCGACCAGGTCCCCTCGAAACCCCACATTCATAATGCGGCGGTTCAAAAGGACAATGGGCGTCTTTTTGCTCATTTCCAGAATAAAATCATTGTTTAAGCCGGTGGTATTCAAAATCAGCCCGTCGATATTTTTGCTCATCAGCATCTGCAGGTAGTCCAGTTCCCTGTCCTTGCGGTTTCCGGTGCTGCACAGCATCAAATTGTAATTCTGACAGCTAACCATATCCTCCACCGTTCTTGCAATGGAGATATAGTAGTTATTGGAAATGTCGGATACCAAGAAGCCAATCGTGTATGTGCTGTTGGTCTTCAGGCTCTTGGCAATGGAATTCGGCACATAGCCCAGCCGTTTCGCGGTCTCCAGCACCCGCGCCTGCATAGCGTCCGTCACACAGGGATCGTGGTTCAGCGCCCGCGATACCGTGGCAAGCGAGACATTTGCCTCCCGCGCTATATCCTTAATCGTAGCCCGCTTCATAACATTACCTCTTCTAGTTTTAAATCTGCCTGCAAAGGACTGTATCGACAAAACAACTAAATTTCAGACTAAAAATTTGGTGTCTTTTTAGGATTGCCCAAGTACCGGAAGCGTGATATGATAACGTTTACACGAGGGTCTTATATTTATGTTCGCTCCATCATGTCCCTTATTATACCGTCCTTGTACGGCTTTTGGCAAGGTAAATTTTTTGCCTTAAAATGTAAACGTATTCATTTGTGAAAGTGAGGCGCGTCCATGAAAGTCGGCTGCACCGCGCATATCCCGGAAATTCCCTCCATACATGCCATGGGATTTGATTTTGTCGAGCTGCGGGGGCGGGAGGTTTCCGCGCTCTCCGGCCCGGAGATGGACGCGCTGGAGCGGCAGATAGATCAGCTTTCCCTGCCCTGCCTGTCTTTAAACGCCTACTGTCCTCCCGGCATTGTGATCGCCGGCCCCGGTTTTGACCTCAGACGCGGGCGCGATTACGCCGAAGCCCTGGCGCGGCGGGCCGCGCGATTGGGTGTCGCGGTCATCGGCATCGGTTCTCCCTCCTCCCGCCGTTTGCCCAAGGGGTTCGACCGCCGCCTGGCCTGGGAGCAGGCCCGCGCCTTCACCTCGGAAACCGCGGAGGCTTTTGCGAAATACGGCATCAAAACAGGCTTTGAGGCTTTGGGGTTTTGCTTCTGCAACTTTATCAACCATGTGGAGGAGGCCCTCAAGCTCTCCGAAAGCCTGGACCACGCTCACGCGGGCCTGACCCTGGACTTTTACAATATGGAGCGCGCCCAGGAAGACGGCATGGCGCTTGACCGGTGCGCCCCCCATATTCTCCATGTGCACATCTCGGATGACCTCAATGGAGACCACGAAAAACGGGCCTTTCTCCGGGCGGATAGGTTCGCGGTTCACCGGGAGCGCCTCCGCCGTTTGGTGGCCGTCCATTACGACGGCACACTGAGCCTGGAGGTGGACATCCCCTCCGGCCCGGCCGCCGCGGAAAGCCTGGCTTTTCTCCGCGGGACTATCGCAGAGTTCCACGCTTGACGGCATGGGAAGCAAGACCGCTTCCCGTCCTCCTTCCGCAAAAGCCGCCGCGGATTATGCAGACCTGGTCAAGCACAAAAAAGCTGACATTTTTGTCAGAAAGGATTGGTTTTATGGCAAAGCGAACGAAGGTTATTATCTCTGCCGCCATCACTGGCGCAATCCACACGCCCACAATGTCCCCCTATTTTCCGGCGTCTCCCGAGCAGATATCCCGGCAGGCGGTGGACGCCGCCAAGGCGGGCGCGGCCGTGGTGCATATCCACGCCCGCAGGGATGACGGGATGCCGGTGGGAGATTTCGCCACCTTCCGCAGGATTCTCTCCGCAATCCGGCGGGAAACCGATGCCGTCATCGGCATCACCACCGGCGGCGCCAATGGCATGTCCACAGAGGAGCGTTTTTCCGTCATCGAGGAGTTTCAGCCGGAAATGGCCTCCGCCAACGGCGGCTCCATGAATTTCTGTTACCACAAGCTGGCGGCCCAGCTCCAGAATCCCCTGCATGAATGGGAAGTTCCCTATGTAACCCGCACTTATGACAACGTATTCAAGAATACGTTCCAGGATATGGAGTATTGTATTCGGACCATGAACAAATACGGCACGCTGCCCGAGTATGAGGTGTTCGATTACGGCCAGCTGAGCAATCTGGCATTTTTCAAAAAAGAGGGCGTCATCACACAGCCGATTTACATCCAGTTTGTCCCCGGCGTCATGGGCGGGTTCCCGATGTCCAATGAAGGCATGCTGTTCATGATCGACCAAGCCAAGAAGCTGCTTGGCAGCGATATTCAATACAGCACGGTAGCAGGCGGACGCCGGATGTTCCGCTATGCCACCATGATGGCCCTGCAGGGAGGCAACGTCCGCGTGGGCATGGAGGACGGACTGTATATCACGCCCTCCGGCGAGCTGGCCGTCAGCAACGCGGCGCAGGTGGCTAAAATCAAGGGGATTCTGGAAGCTTTGGACTATGAGATCGCAAGCCCCGGCGAGGCCAGGGAGCTGCTGCATCTCAAGGGCGGGGATAAGGTGAATTTCTAATGAAACTGGATCACGCGCAGATTATGGAGATCATCCCTCACCGGGACCCTATGCTGCTGGTAGACACGGTGGAAAAAATGGAGCCCGGCGTAGAAATTACAGCCTCCTTTCATGTCAGCCCGGACCGGGAGATATTCAAAGGCCATTTCCCTTCCAAGCCTGTTCTCCCCGGCGTTTACTCTGTGGAGTGCATGGCTCAGACCGCGGACATCCTGCTGTTGTCCTGCCCGCGTTACAGCGGAAAAATCCCTCTTTTCCTTGGCATCAACAATGTCCGCTTCCTGAAAAAAATTGCTCCGGGGGACACCATTGAAATCCGTGCGAGGCTGGTTTCCGAACGCTTGGAAAAAGCCATCGCCACCTGCTCCGCAGAAATTTACAATCGAAGCGAACTGGCCGCCTCCGGCGACGTTACGCTGGCGATGCGCTGACGGGGTAATGTCCATATGCGTGTATTGATGATTGACGCGGGTCCCGTTCCAGGCTCTTCCACCTCCGTCGCCCTGGACGAGATTCGCCGCCAGCTCCAACGGGAGGATGTCGAGTGCGATCTCGTTTATACCGGCGGCCAGCAGATACAAAGCTGCCTGTTTTGCGGCCGCTGTAAAGATTTGGGGCGCTGTGTCCTGGACGACTGCCTGAATCCCATCTTAGAGCGGGCCGCCAGGGCGGACGGCTATATCTTCGCGAGCCAAAGCCATTACGGCGTGGCTTCCGGGAGCCTGGCCTCCCTGATTCACCGTTTCGTCACCGCAGACCGCACCTGCGTGGGAAAACCCGCAGCTGCCGTCGTCACCTGCCGGCGCAGCGGCGCCACTTCGGCCTTATCCGAGCTGAACTCCTTCTTCGCCATGAAGTCTATGCCCATCGTCACCTCCTCTTATTGGAACCTTCTGGTGGGCAGCACGCCTGAATTGGCCCGTCAGGACCTGGAGGGCCTTCGCACCATGCGGAATCTGGCCCGCAATATGGCCTGGCTCCTGAAGAGTCTCGACGCGGGACGGCAGCAAGGGATTTCCGCTCCTGCTCTGGAATAATCAAACGCTTTTATAAGGAGGACGCAGCACGTGAATCCAAACAAAGTCGTCGTGGCGGGAGCCGGGGTGATGGGCGCTTCTCTGGCGCAGGTATACGCCATCGCGGGCTACAATACCGTCGTATACAACCGCGGGGAGGAAGGGCTCCAGAGGGGCAGGCGCCTGATCGGCATCAACCAGGATACGATGGTGAAAGAGGGCCTGCTTACCCGGGAGGACTCCGAATCCGCTCTGTCGCTCCTGTCATTTACCACAAATAAATCCTGCTTTCAGGACTGTGCCCTGGTAGTGGAAAACATTGTTGAGCGCATGGAAGCCAAACAGGCTTTTTTCGCCGAAATATCGGAAATTGTTTTGCCGGAAGCCCTGCTGGCCACCAACACCTCCGGCCTCCATATCACAGAAATCGCCACGGCCTGCAAGCGCCCCGAGCGCTTTATGGGCCAGCACTGGCTGAACCCGCCCCACCTGCTGCCCCTGTGCGAGATCATCGCCGGGGAGAAAACCAGCCGGGAGAACCTCCAGAGGATGCGCACGCTGGTGGAGGGCCTGGGCAAGCAGCCGGTCATCGTCAAGGACATCAACGGCTTTATCATCAACCGCATCCAGTTCGCCGTCCTGCGGGAGGCCCTGCACATCGTGGACATGGGCGCGGCTACCATCGAGGACGTGGACACCGTGCTGAAAGCCGGCATGGGCCTGCGTTATGCCGCCCTGGGCCCCTTCGGCGTGGCGGACTTCGGCGGCCTGGATACCTTCGACCATATCAACCGCTACCTGAACGCGGAGCTCTGCGACTCCAAGACCGGAAACGAGCGGCTGCGCAAGCTGGTGGAGGAGGGCAGGCTGGGCCTGAAAACCGGCGCCGGCTTCTACGACTACTCCGGCGGCAGGGCCGGCGAGGCCATCCGGGAGCGGGACCGCATGTACATTGAATTGGCCAAGGTTCTGTATTTCAAGGATAAGAAGCGAGGGGAAGAGCATGCGCAGTGATTTGATGAAAAACGGCGTGGACCGCATCCCCCACCGGGCTCTCTTCCGGGCCCTGGGCCTGACGGACGAGGAGCTGTCCCGGCCCATCATCGGCGTGGTTTCCGCCAAGAATGAGATTATCCCCGGCCATATGCACCTGGACAAAATCGCCGAGGCGGTGAAGGCGGGCATCCGCATGGCGGGGGGAACTCCCATCGAGTTCCCGGCCATCGGGGTCTGCGACGGTATCGCCATGAACCACGAGGGCATGTTCTTCTCCCTGCCCAGCCGGGAGCATATCGCCGATTCCGTGGAGATCATGGCCAACGCCCATCCCTTTGACGGCCTGGTATTTATTCCCAACTGCGACAAGATCGTACCTGGCATGATCATGGCGGCCCTGCGGGTGAATATCCCCTCCATCTTCTGCTCCGGCGGGCCTATGCTGCCCGGCCGGGCCAACGGGAAAAAGGCGGCCCTGACCGATGCCTTCGAGGCTCCTGGAGCCCTCCGCGCCGGCAAGCTGACGGAGGCGGAGGCCCGGGACATCGAGGAGCACTCCTGCCCCGGCTGCGGGTCCTGCGCGGGTATGTTCACCGCCAATTCCATGAACTGCATGACGGAAATCCTGGGTCTTGGCCTCCCCGGCAACGGCACCATCCCCGCCGTGGAAAGCCAGCGGATCCTGCTGGCAAAGCATGCGGGCATGAAGATTCTGGAGCTGGTCAAAGAGGACGTCTGTCCCCGTGACATTGTGACGGACAAGGCCATCCAAAACGGCCTGGCTGCCGACATGGCACTGGGCTGCTCCACCAACACCATGCTGCATCTGCCCGCCATCTGCCGCGAGGCGGGTCTGGCCTTCGACCTGAAGGGAGTCAACGCCGTCAGCGGCGCGGTGCCCCATCTGGTGAAGCTAAACCCGGCGGGTGTCCACTGTCTGGTGGACCTGAACAACGCCGGGGGCTTAAGCGCCGTGATGAAGCGGCTGGACAGCCTGGGCCTTATCGACCCCACCGCCCGCACCGTGGATGGAACCTGGGCGGACCGCATCGCCCAGACGGAGATCACAGACGAGGAAGTCATCCGCACAAAGGAGAACGCCTATTCCCAGACCGGCGGACTTGCCGTTCTGTACGGCAATCTGGCTCCCGACGGCGCGGTGGTGAAAAAAGGCGCGGTGCTGCCGGAGATGCTGGTCCACACCGGCCCCGCCAAGTGCTTCGACAGCGAGGAGGCCTGCTGCGAGGGCCTGTACGCCGGGAAGGTCCAAGCGGGCGACGTGGTGGTAATCCGCTACGAGGGCCCCAAGGGCGGCCCCGGCATGCGGGAGATGCTGTCCCCCACCGCCGCCCTGGCGGGCATGGGGCTGGACTCCACCTGCGCCCTGGTGACGGACGGGCGGTTCTCCGGGGTAAGCCGCGGGGCCTCCATCGGGCACGTCTCCCCCGAGGCGGCGGCGGGCGGCCTGATGGCCTACATCCAGGACGGCGACCGGATCGCCATTGACATCCCCAACCACTCCATCCAGCTGCTGGTTTCTGCGGACGAGATCGAGGCCCGGAAGGCCAGGACCAAACCCCGGCCGCCCCGGCAGGTCTCCGGCTATCTCAAGCGCTATCGGGCTATCGTCACTTCCGCCAGTCAGGGCGCGATTCTGGACGGCGGTGATCTCTGAGTTCCATTCGATTTTGAATCTTCCCGGCTGCCTCGCGGTCTGCCCTTCTGCGGGCCTTCTCCAAAGCCGCCCGCTTCTCTCCGGCTCCAGAGGGGAAATGAAATAAAAGAATTGACAACAGAAAACCTGTATGGTAATATAAGATTGGTAGATTGTAAACGTTTTCTTTTGTCTGCTGCCCCACAGGCTCCAGCCAGATGGAAGATCCCGGCTTTCTCTCATTTGATTCGCCAGGACCGGTTAACAAATCTGTCCTGTTGAATTGGAAGAGAGGTTTTTCCGAAAATGTAAACGTTTCCTTCTCGGATTAACCGGCACTCTTCTCTTCCAACATTCCATTAGGCCACACAAACGATTAGGAGGAAAAACATGAAAAAGGTACTGTCTCTGATCCTGGCCGCACTGATGGCGCTGTCTTTGGCTGCCTGCGGCGCCAAAGAGCCTTCCGGCGGCACTTCCAGCGGCACTTCCGGCGGAACCTCTTCCACCAATCCCCCTGCGACCGCTCCTGCCGATTCTTCCGATTATCCCAGCAAAACGATTGAAATTGCCGTTCCTTACGCTGCCGGCGGTGGTCAGGACGTATGGGCCCGCATCACGGCCAACTATATGATGAAGTACATGGGTGAAGGCGCCAATATCATTGTCAACAATGTAACTGGCGGAGGCGGCGTCACAGGCGCCACATACATGGCCACTTCTGAAAACAGCGGTTACTATCTGGGTTCCATCGTGCCCTGGCAGCTGACCGATCAGTTTGTCCAGCACGATATCCCCTATGATGAAACCAGCTTTGAGCCTGTCGGTGTCGGTTCCTTCGACTGCAATTTCATCATTGTCTCCCCCAAGCTGGGCGTCGGCACCTGGCAGGAATTCGCCGATTTGGTAAAAGCCAACGACGGCGAGATCACCATGGCTATGGGCGGCAACTGGAATGTGCACGATTTCCTGCGTCTGAAGGTGGAGGACTATCTGGGAGCCTCCTTTGCCCGCATGTCCTATGACGGCGGCGCCAGCGCCCTGGCCGCCGTTATGAGCGGCGACGCCGACTGCGCGTCCGTGTCTATCTCCGAGGCTCTGTCCGCCATGGAGAGCGGCGATGTGATCGCCATCTGCGTCACCAGCGAGGAACGCACGGAGACCGCTCCCGACGTCCCCTCTCTGGCGGAGATGGGCGTGGATATCGTCCACGGCCAGTGGCGCGCCCTGACGGTTCCCTCCGGCACCTCCGATGATGTCAAGACTTATCTCTCCGATATTTTGGCCCAGGTCTTTGCCGATCCCGGCTATATCTCCGAGTGCAAAGCCGCCGGTCTGGACCCTGTCGACTACAGCGGTTCCGGCGCGGAAGAGTATGTTGCAAATGATTTCGTCTCCTTGAAAGCTCTGGTTGATTCCTTCGGAATCACGCCTGATTACGAGCTGTAACGCTCTCTCCAATCACAACTCCTTGGGCCGCTGCGCGTCTGCGCAGCGGCTCAACGAGAAGCGGAGCCTTCCATATCTTTTGAAACAGCGGACTGCACGATCTTTCAATACAATGCTGGCCGGTCATTCTTTTGCCGATTTGGCAAACCCTATGTGGAAAGACCAGAATTGAGGTGTCTAACGTGGCAAACTGGAAAAGCGACTCCATTGTCTGTGTCCTGCTTCTTTGCTTTTACGCAGTAATGTTCCATGAGAGTATTGGATTGAAGAAGGCTGCACAAGCCTATCCTCAGGTCCTTATTATAATCTGCACCATCTTGACAGTGGCCCTGCTGGCAAAGTCCCTCCTCGCCCGGCGCAGGGAGGAAGCCGGCGCGCAAAGCGCGGAGAATGCGCGTCTCAGTCTTATGGTCATCCGCGACATTGCGGTGATCTGCGCTGCCATGATCGCGTATACGGCCCTGATTCGCGTCTTGGGATACGTCACAAGCTCGGTCCTGTTTATAACCGGCGTTTTGCTTTTTCTGCGAATCAGAAAATGGCATGTGGTTGCCGCCGTCAGCTTCGGCACCACATTGTTCCTATGGTATATGTTCAACAATCTGCTCGGCATCCTGCTCCCTGCGGGCGTACTGATTTGAGCATCCCGATATGTATGAGGTAGCGTTATGGAATTTGAACTGATTCTATCCGGCTTCTCGGCCACCCTGCAGCCGCAGAACCTGCTGTTTATTATGATAGGCCTGCTCTTCGGCGTTTTTATCGGCTCTCTGCCCGGCATGACCGCCACCATGGGCGTGGCCGTCATGGTGCCGTTTTCCTATTACCTGCCCCCCGATACCGCTATGCTGCTGATGAGCGGCGTGTTCTGCGGCGCTATTTTCGGAGGCTCTATTTCTGCCGTCCTGCTGGGCATTCCCGGCACGCCCGCCTCCGTCCCCACCGCGTGGGAGGGATTTCCCCTGGCAAAGCGGGGCGAGGCAGGCCGCGCCCTTCACTACTGTACCGCCGGTTCCGTGTTCGGAGGCGTCGTCAGCTCCGTGGCGCTGCTGCTGTTTGCGCCCATTCTAGCGGAATTTGCCCTGAAATTCGGCGCTCCCGAAACGATGATGCTGGCTATCTTTGGCATGACCGTCGTCTCCTCCCTCACGGCCGGCAATATGCTCAAGGGCGGCATCATCGCCTTTTTGAGCCTCCTGCTGGCCTGCATCGGACAGGACCCCATCAATGGTTATTCCCGCTTCACCTTTGGCAACCCCCAGCTGATTGGGGGGCTGTCCCTTGTTCCCGTGCTGATCGGCGTCTTTTCCCTGCCCGAAGTCTTCAACCTGGTAGAGGAAATTGTCCGCACGCGGGACCAGGCCCATGAGACCAGGCGCATAAAAGTGGGTTCCATGAAAATCTCTTTCAAGGAGATGCTGAGCCACGCCGTCACGATGGTCAAATCCGCCGTCATCGGCGTTGTCATCGGCATTATTCCCGCCGCCTCCGCCGACGTGGCCGCTTTCCTGGCGTATAACGAGTCCAAACGCGCCTCAAAGCACCCCGAGACCTTTATGAACGGCGAGGCCGACGGCCTGTTGGCTTCCGAAACCGCCAATAACGCGGTAACGGGCGCGTCCCTGATTCCGCTGCTGACGCTGAGCATCCCCGGCAGCGCCCCCGCCGCGCTTTATCTCGGCGTGCTGTATGTCAACGGCCTGCGCCCCGGCACCACGCTGTTTGAAAAGAACGCCGCCACCGTATACACCCTGATGGCCGGATTTCTGGTGGTCAATATCCTCATGTATCTTGTGGGCCTGGCGTACTGTAAAATTGCCGGAAACGTTGTGCGCGTGCCCAGAGAGATTTTGGTCCCCATCATTCTGGTGCTGTGCGTCGTCGGTTCCTTTGCCTGTAATCACAACTGGTTTGACGTCTGGGTCATGTTTTTGATCGGCGCCGTCAGCTATTTTCTCTCCAAACGGGGTTTCCCCCTGTCTCCCATCGCATTAGGCCTGATCCTCGGCCCCATTTTCGAACCCAGGCTGGCACAGACGCGCACCATGTTCAAGGGTAATTTCCTGCTTCTGTTTACCCGCCCCATCTGTGTAGTATTTATGGTTCTCATCGTCGTCTCCTTAACGTGGCCGTTTATTCGCGCCGGACTTAAAAAGCTGAAGAAATCGCCGGATTAAACGAACCGCAAAGCCCTATGCAAACGAACCATATCTGAAAATCGATCTTAACCGCTTATAGCGCAAAAGTCCTGAAATTGCAAAATTTCAGGACTTTTTATTCATTTCCGCAGCCGAATTATCCGGCGTAAGATTTGGGCCGGCGCTTTGGCCCAAGCCCTCCGCTTTTCCCTTCCGGAATATTTGCGGGCGGACTGCCGTCCGGCAAGAAAATTTAACGCAGAGGGCCATAAAAAATCCGTCGTTTAGGCGTTTTTTCATTTTTCCGACAGGGTCCTTATTTATCCCGCTTCCGAGGGCCCTTCTCCCCGGTCCGCAAACCGCACGGTGAAGCGGGTCTCTCCCCCTCCGCTCTCCGCGCTGATCTCTGCGCCGTGCCGGGCGGCGATCTGCCGGGCGATGGTCAGTCCCAATCCCGTACCGGAGCGGTTTCCCCCACCCCCGGCCCGCCAGAAGCGGTCGAAGATATGGGGCAGCTCCTCCGGCGGAATACCCCGGCCATGGTCGCTCACCCGCACGGCAAAGGCACCCGCTTCCCGCTCCAGGGCAAGCTCCACCGCGCCGCCGGGGTCGGAGAATTTTACCGCGTTGTCCAGCAGGATCATCAGCAGCTGCCGCACACGTCCGTAGTCCCCCGTCAGCAGGTACGCCTCCTCCGGGCAAAGAACAGAGACGGATATTTCTTTTCCCCGCGCGCTCTGGCGGATGGCCCGCCCGGCATCCCGGACCACATCGCAGAGGTTGACTTCCTCCGCCTCCAGGCGGAACTGAACGTCCTGCAAACGGGACAGGTCCAGCAGATCGTTGACCAGCCGTTCCAGGTGGCGGCTTTCCGCCAGCATCTGGGCATAGTAGGCCGACACCTCCTCCCGCCGGCTGACCGTGCCGTCCTGAAGCACCTCCAGAGAGCCCCGGAGCACCGCCACAGGGGTCCGCAGCTCGTGGGAGACGTTGGCCACAAAATCCTGCTTCAGCTGGTCCAGAGCCGCCCGCTGCGCCTCGGCGGCGTCCAGCCGCTCCGCCAGGCGGTCGATCGTCCGGGCCAGCTGGCCGATTTCGTCCGGCTGGTCCACGGCGGTTTTGGCGGTGTAGTCCCCCTCCGCCAGCCGCAGCGCCGTTTTCCGCATTTGTTCCAGCGGGGCGGTGAACCTCCAGGACAGCCACACCGCCGCCCCGCCCGCCAGGGCCAGGGCCGCCGCCGCTCCGGCGCACAGGATGGCCAGCGCCTGTTCCACCGCCTCGTTCACACCGCTGATGGGGGAGTGCAGCAAAACAGCCCCGGAGACACCCCCCTCCAAGAGAATCGGGACGCCCACGGTCAGGGCGGGAGCGTCCAGCATATCGGAAAACCCCTCTCCCCAGGCGTTTTCTCCGGAGAGGACCCGCTCCACAATGTCCTCCGCCCCGGCGGGAAGGCTATTTCGAAGCATCCGGTCCCGCCCGGGCGCCAGGAGGCTCTGGTCCGTATCCACAATCCAAATTTCTCCCGCGGCCAGCTCATTCAAAAAGCGCAGATAGGCGCCATAGCCCCCCCGTCTGCCCCGGCCCGTACCGGCCCCTTTTTCAAAAGAGGCCAGGGTTTCGGCCACAGAGGCCGCCTGGGCCTCCATCGCCTCCCTGTTGACGGAGACGGTATGCCGCCGGAAGGCGGAGGCGTATACCCCGCCCAGCACGGCGGCGAACAGCACCAGCACCGCCGCGAAACAGGCGGCCAGCTTCCAGACCATTTTCCGTCTCATGACAGCACCTCGAATTTATAGCCCACGTTCCGGATGGTGCGAATCTCCCAGGACGGGTGGGGCACCGCGTCCAGCTTGGCCCGGAGGCGCTTCATGTGGGAATCCACCGTCCGGGGGTCCCCATAGTAGTCATAGCCCCATAGGAGGTCCAGCAGCATCTCACGGGTATAGGCCCGGCTCCGGCCATGGACCAGGGTCCACAGCATGTCCACCTCCCGCTTGGTCAGCCGCACCGGTTTGCCGTCCACGAAGACGCTGTAATCCTCCAGATTGACGCACAGTCCCGCCTCCCGCAGGAGCTTCCCCGGCTCCTCCGTTCCCCGGCTGATCCGCCGCAGCACCGCCCGCACCCGGGCCATGACCTCGCTGGGAGAGAAAGGCTTTACAATGTAGTCGTCCGCTCCGATGTCCAGGCCCATAATCTTCTCAAAGTCCTCCCCCCGGGCGGTAATCATGATGACGGGGACGTTGGACTCCCGGCGGATCTCCCGGCATACCTGGAAGCCGTCCAGCTCCGGCATCATCACATCCAGCAGGACGATCTGGGGCGGCTGGGCCCGGAAGGCCTCCAGGGCCTGCCGCCCGTCCAGAGCCGTCACCGGCTCAAACCCCTCCCGCCGCGCCGCGCTGGACAGAATATTCAAAAGCTGGGGATTGTCGTCCGCAATCAGCATCCGAGCCATCACAGGTTCCTCCATCTCCGTTATATAGAATAAAGTATAGCATCAATTTATGGCAGGAGTATGTCAGAGAGCGAAAAAAGCCGGAAAAACATCATCCGCCTGCCACACAGCTGACGCAAAGGCGCGGTAGGATACCATTACCGAAAGGGAAATTTGAAAGGAGCGACTCTTATGAAGCATCTGAAAAACCTCACTGCCTGTTTTGCCGCCGTCCTCACCCTCACCACCGCCGCGCTGGCGGCCTCCGTCTATGAGACTCCCGCCGAAGCGGCAACCGGCGTCACAGGAAAAACGCTGGAGGAGGTTATTGCAGAGCGCCAGTCCGGCATCAGCTATGGGGCCATTGCCGCCGGGGCCGGAGCTCTGGAGGAATTCCAGGCGGCGGTACAGGAGCTTTGGGAGGAGGCCCTGGAAAGCCGCGTGGCGGAGGGAACGCTGACGCAGGAGCAGGCGGACGCCCGGCTGGAGGCTATCCGGCAGCGGCAGGAGGCCTGCGGCGGAACCGGCGGCTGCGGTCTTGGCGGCATGGGCTGCGGCATGGGTGCAGGCCGCGGCTGGGGCCGGAACGGCGGCTGCGGCTTTGGCATGGGCCTGCGGAACGGCTTTTGCATTTATTCATGAACCCAGGG
>ERZ779632.651-NODE-651-length-18040-cov-7.804615_pt1 | contig 18040 bp, 14 predicted proteins | sample MGYA00514194_ERZ779632 | MGnify/ENA primary metagenome ERZ779632 (study PRJEB29562, sample SAMEA4376704) | mouse gut metagenome | isolation source: Cecum | study: EMG produced TPA metagenomics assembly of the A DSS colitis mouse model was used to assess the...
CTTACCCGAGCACTGGAGCCGCAGAAGCTGGAATTTCCGGAAGCGGAATTACATACGCTGATCAAACAGCTTGCGGAGGAGTTTGCCCGATACGATATAACGTCGGAAACGATAGAATCCATTCAGGATTTATTACAGGAGATTCTGAAAGACGATCTGCTTCGTTACAGAGCCCGTTACAGGGAGAAGCATCTGAACGAAGAAGGCATACTGACGGCGGATGAATATATCAGAAGAGTGTCGCACAATTATCTGCTGGACCGTATTTCTGCTAACAGCAATCAGATTGGCTTTATCAATGAATTTATCTTTGGCATTCTGGTAGGTGATGCGGTCAGGGACGGCTTTTTGAAGGTGGAGGAAATGTCAGAGCGGTTTATCGACATGTCCGCCACTGCGTTTGCGGTGCGGGAAGAGGGAATTAGAAAAGAATATTACGGAAAGATCAGCGGGTATTTGAAACAGGCTTCCAATATTTGCAGATTAAATGCGGAAATGTGCCTGCTGCATCAGATTGACAGCGATTATGAGAGCGGGTATTTCAGAAGCTTCTATTTTAAAAGCGATTTCCTTTTTGAGAAAACCCATAAATTTGTGGGCTGCACGTTTGACACCTGTACCTTTGACGGGTGTAACATATGGGCGGCGGTATTTGTGGACTGTAAGTTTGTAAACTGTCAGTTCTATAATGTCAACGTGAAGGGAACGCCGAACGCCAATCTGCTGTTTTTGGGCGGCGAGGGGTATGAGGCGCTGCAGTCGGAGCATGAATTTGTAGAAAGTGATGAAAACGTTGACTATTATGAAAAATTAGTGCTGGAACAGTTCTGGAAACGGGGAAGTGACAGGGCGGAGCTTCGAAGAAGCCATAGTGCTCTATTCCGTGGTACGAAGAGCAACGAGCAGATGCATGTGCAAAATGCGATTAACGCGCTTTTGAAAAGAGATCTGATTCGCGAGCTAAACGTATGTTACGGACTGAATATGGCGCATATGGCAGAGATAGAACATATTTTGGGCAGAAGATAAAAGGATAAGGCAGGAGGTACTTATGGAGCCGGATCATACACCCGAAAACGGCATGCTGCAGCATGAGATTGTGGAAGAGGAGTTAAGGTCGCTTCTTAGCGGGATTACGATTGAAAGGGAGCTGAGAGAGCATATTGAAAAGAGACTGGAAAGAGTGGGCATGTATTTTCGTATTTTTGCCAGGGTAAAGGCCGCCGGGTCTCTTTGTGCGAAACTGATCAGGAAGGAGGAAAAATATAAAAAGAATGATGAAAAATTACAGGATCTGATCGGGATCAGAGTTGTTTTGTATTATGCGGATGATGTTCCCATCTGTCAGAAAATGATAGGCTCTTTATTTCATGTACGGGAAGAAGACTGCTCAATAGACACTCCCGGCATAGACGAATTTAAGCCGGTGCGGCTGAACTTGATCTGCGATATACCGGATGGAGCGGAAGGCTATATCAAGAGAATGCCAAAAGAATTATGGCAGAATTATCGGATTGACAAAACCTTTGAGGTGCAGATCCGCACAATCTTTTCAGAAGGCTGGCATGAGGTAAATCACGATATACGCTATAAGCATGAAAAGGAATGGGAGAGTCCGGCGTATTACGAGTATAACAGAAAGCTAAACGGTATTAACGCAACGCTGGAAGTCTGCGACAATACCATTATCAGCGTCTTGGACTCTCTTGCATATCAATGCTATAAAGAGTGTAAGCTGTCGGAAACGTTTCGATACAGGCTGCGGATTCATATGCAGAATGAAGATTTAAGGCCGGAGCTAAGACAGCTGTTTGAAACCGATAAGGAGCTGTGGAAAAAAGTTTATCGTCTGGAAAGAGCGGAATTATTATATGCGCTTTCTGACACTGCATTTGCCTCCATTCCCAGAACACTGAATCATATTATATATATCGGCAACGCGCTGCAGATAGGGGATGAGAGAATTGATGAAATGACGCCGTCTCTCATAAAAAGATGCGTGGCGGAGTGGCAGGAACAGCAGGATTATGAGATAATTTAAACCCTTTTCATTTCCAGTACCTTCTTTTGCAGAATGATTACAAAATGATGCAAAAACGATGCAAAAACGATGCATTTGGCGTGTAAAATGGCAGTGTAACAGGAGGTTATGGAAATCATGATGAATTCACAAAAGATAAAAAGGAAAAGGGGTTCTATACGGCTGGCTGTTTTTTTGTCTCTTTCGTGTTTTTACACGGAGATTGTTTTCAAGCTGTCAGTGGAAACACTGCACACCGGGAGCTCATTTGTATTTCTGGCTTTATTCTCTCTTTGTGCGGGGCTGGTTGTTTCAGGCGTTATTTCTCTGTTGCCGAAAAAAGCGGTGCAGATTCTGACGCCGTGTTGTCTGGGGTTTTTGTCCCTCATTTTTATTGTGGAATTTCTGGTATACAGACAGTTTAAGGTGGCATATGACTTAAATACCATATTGAATGCCGCAACTGACGCTCTGGGCGGATTTGGCGCTGACATCAGGCGGCTGATCTTTTGCTTTGACGGAATCAGTCATATTACGCTTTTTTTGTTGCCATTTATCCTGTGGTTTGTATTAAGAGAAAAGATAACAGGGCAGCTGCCAAAAAAGAGCATTAGGCCCAGACATACAGGGCAGAGCGTTTATTTTTTCCTGGCACATCTTGCCGGGGGAGCTGCCTGTTATGGAGCGGCCCTGTTCCTTATTTTATGCTGCGGTCTGCATAAGGACATTTATACAAACCAATATAATTTTGAGTCGGCGGTCATGCAGTTTGGGCTGGGTGAGGGGCTGCGCCTTGACATTCGGAATCTCGTTTCGGCCAAAACCTCCGCCCATGCCTTTGAAAGCACAGAGGTGGAATCTGTTCAGGATGCAGGCAATACACCGTCAAAAGATATCCCGGTAAAAGGCAGGGAGAAGAACGTATCTGGGGGTAAGATCATTGTACAGGCAAAGGAGGCCGCCAGCGCGCAGGAAGCAGCCGTATTGCGGGAGGAAGTTTCCCAAAGCGCGAAAACTGCGCAGGAGGATGAAACGGTTATGCCAGTTGCATATGGCCAGAGTGTGTCTTCTGTCGATTTTACTGCGCTTGCCGCCGCAGGTGGGAATTGTGCCGATATTGACGCTTATGTTTCCACGCTTACGCCGTCAAGTCAAAATGCTTATACAGGCGCTTTTGCGGGAAAAAATCTGATTCTGATCTGTGCGGAAGCGTTTTCGGGATCTCTCATTGACCCGGAGCTTACACCGACACTTTACAGGCTTTCCACAAAGGGAATTAATTTCAATGATTATTACCAGCAGTCCATTGCCGGAACAACAGGAGGGGAATATCAGCTTTTATTTGGTTTGATTCCGACTTCCGGCGGAAGCTCTATTAAAGAGATTACGCAGAATGGAACGCATACCAATATGGGCGCGCTTTTAAATGACAAGGGATATTTCGGCATGACTTTTCACAACAGTACCTACACTTATTACGACCGGCATGAGACGCATACAAAGCTGGGCTACAGTGGGGGCTATATGGGAGTGGGAAATGGTCTTGAGGATCTGATCAGCCCTAAATGGCCGGCAAGCGATTTGGAGCTGATGCAGGAAACGCTGCCGATGTACATGGATAAACAGCCTTTTAATGTTTATTACATGACGGTAAGCGGCCACAGTGTATACGATTTTGGCAACAATGCCATGTCGAGAGAAAATAAAGATGCTGTGGACGCATGGTGCGAGGAGAAAAATCTTTCCTACACGGAGCCTGTGCGTGCTTATATTGCGGCGAATCTTGAGCTTGAAAAGGCAGTAGATTATCTAGTGGAAACACTTGAAGAGAAAGGCATTGCGAATGACACGGTTATCTGCATTGTGCCGGATCATTTTCCCTACGGGCTGGATTCGGACGCCTCGCTGGGGAACATGCCGTATTTATCTGAATTATATGGTTATACGGTGAATACCTATGAGGAGCGGGACAGAAGCCGCGCTATTATCTGGTGCGGGGCGCTTGAAGATGATGAGCCGATTATTGTCGATACGCCGGCCTCCTCCGTAGACATACTTCCGACATTGTGCAATCTATTTGGTGTGGAATGGGATTCCAGGCTTTATGTGGGAAGGGATGTGCTTTCAGATGCTCTCCCCCTTGTTTTTTTTGGAAATTATGACTGGAAGACTGACCTGGGGCATTATAATTCCACTAAGAATATTTTCACGCCGACAGATGAAAATGCCGACATTTCGGAGGACTATGTAAAGCAGATATCCAGTATTGTGAGAAATAGAATGACATTTTCCAAGTCTGTACTCAGCCATGATTATTATACGCATGTTTATAATGCGGCGTCAGCGTCGGAATGAGCAAAAACAGTCAGCAGCTTTACCGATCCTGCAATTCCCGGCTTGCTGCTGTTGAGAGAAACCGGCGGGCGATTCGGTTGTACCAATCGTATCGTTATTTATAACTGAGCGGACAGGCTTTCTGGCAGCCTATCCGCTCAATTTAAATCATTATCCGAAAGATACATAAAACCGCTGCTGCGCCTGCGTTTCCTGCGTCGCTTTCATAGCGCTGGCGTAAGCGTTATCCTTTACGTCAGCCTGCGCCTTTTCCTTTTCGGCCGCGTCAGATTCCGCCGCTTTCATGGCGCTGCCTGCGTCGCGCAGCATGGAAAACTGGAATGCCGTTTCCCGCAGCTGCTGCTTTTGCATCTCTTTCAGTTCGGCCTCTTTTCTTTCCGTATCTGTGTCGCGAAGCTGATCCTGTTTTATTTCACCCTTTAGAACGGCAATGCCGTCCTCCGTCTTTGTTACGAGCGCTCCCAGACGATCCGCCTGCTGCATGAAAGAGTTGGCGTATACCATCGCGTTTACTTCTCTGTCCGACAGACCGGAATCGGCAACGGTATCATCCTCTGCGGTTTCAGTCTCTTCTTCGGCAGCGGCATTTACCGCGGCGGCCTGTTCGGTTTCTTCCTTTACGCTCTGATTTCCGTTCTGTCCCATGACCTCTTTCAGAATGACAACGCCGTCGCCGCTTTTGGAGATGACAGTTCCCGGCTGTAAAGGCTGCTGCTTGTCAGACGGCTGTGTCTTATCCTCTGTCTTCTCGGAGGATGTTTCCGCAGCCTGCACACTGCCTTCCGATTCGGTTTCCTCGGTTTCGGTCTCCTCTTCCGGCTTTTTATCTTCCTGCATTTCGGACAGCATGATTTCCCGTTTCCGGGTACGGCCGAGCTCTTCCTGATGCCGTTTCAGTTCGGTGTTGAGATCGGAAATTTCTTTTTGAAGCTTCTTACGCTCATCGGCTTTTTCGTTTGCAGACAGCTCCTCCTCTGAGGACAAGGTCTGCATCTGCTGCTGCACGCTTGTAATTTCATGTTGAATGCTTTTACTTTTCTGATCTTTTAAATCCGCCGGCGTCATCTGCATGGCCGGCATATTGCTGGTTGATGTTATACCGCCAACTCTCATGGAATCATCTCCTTCCCCCTGCCAAAGGATGATTTCTGATAACGATTCTTGTCCTGTGTTTTACATTGTTATAGTTACTAATATTTTACTATTTCCTGGGGGCAGGTTGCAAGTCTTTTTTTAATATATAATCGTCAACTTACTAAATTAATAAGTTGACAATTAGAACTTCCTGTGATACGATGGGTTCGCGGACAGGACAGCGGCCGTGAAAATGTTTAGATTACAGGAGGCGCATATGAATACGAAAATGACCACACAGACAGAACGGACGTCGAAAACGGCAGAGAGAGGAAAGACCTATGATATGGCGTACATAGCCGTCTTTGCGGTGCTGATGGCGATCTGTTCCTGGATCTCCATCCCTACGGTGATACCTTTCACGCTCCAGACCTTTGCCGTATTTCTGGCAGTTATTGTTTTGGGCGGAAAGCGGGGAACCATGTCGGTGATCGTTTTTGTACTGTTAGGTGCGGTGGGCGTCCCGGTATTTTCGGGATTTACCGGAGGCCCCCATATTATTATGGGCAATACGGGCGGCTATATCATCGGATTTATTTTGGCGGCGCTTCTGATGTGGCTGATGGAGCGGCTTTTTGGCAGGAAAACATGGGTGCTTGCCGTATCTATGCTGCTTGGGATGGTTACTTACTATGTGTTTGGCACAATATGGTTTATGGTTGTTTATATGAGAACCACAGGGCCGGTGGGAGTGACGGCAGTGCTTGGCTGGTGCGTGATTCCCTTCATTATCCCCGATCTGGTTAAGGCGGCGCTGGCATTGTTTCTGGGACAGGCGCTGCGCAGGCCGCTCTCGGCGATTATGGGGGAAAACGCATAAAGCTAAGGCGGATAATAAATAAGGAGAAAAGCAGGAAATGACATACAGGATAAGAGCACATCACGGCATGTGCTTTTCCTTTTTTCAGGGGAAAGGCTACAGCGGCGAATTTACGGAAAATATGGCGAAGATGAAGGAGAGACTGGAACAGAACCCGGAGGTTTTGTTACTTTGCGGGACGGATGATGTGTGCGCCCGCTGTCCCAATAATCATGGGGGTGTCTGCGCATCCTGTGAAAAGGTGGAAAACTATGACAGGCAGGTGCTTGCCCTGTGCGGAATTGCGGAAAATACAACATGGCGGTGGAACGATTTTGCATCCCTTGTTCACGTGAATATCATTGCGGCAGTAAAGCGTGAGAGTATATGCGGAGCATGTGAGTGGAATGCACTTTGCCGGTGAATACATTGACTTTTCCCACATTAAAAAGTATAATAACTGCATGTGGGCGAACATGATACAAAATAAAAAAGAATATCTGATTTTTGCATTTTTCTGTCTCGGAACGCTGGTTCTGAGACTGTTCTATATTACGAAGGGAAACGGGCCCTTTGTGTATGCGGATGAGCTTGGTTACTGGTCTCATGCCGCGCACATGGCGGGATATACCTGGGCGGGCGTTATGGACGGCGTCGGCTGGTATGGTTTCGGGTACAGTTTTTTGCTCCTGCCGGCCCTTCTTTTATCCAGTCAGATGGCGGCTGCCTATAAAATTGCAGTCCTGCTTAATGTGGTTATGTGCCTTTTCGTATTCGGGCTGGCCTGTGCCGTATCGCGCAGGCTGTTTCCTTCGCAGAACGCATTCTTAAGGGGCATGCTTGCGTTTACGGCCACGTCTTTTACTTCCTATATTTTTTATTCCTATATTACCATGTGCGAGACGCTTGTCACTTTGCTTGTCTGGCTGATTCTTTATGAGGTGATTTCGCTGGAAGAGAGGGAGGCATGGTGGAAGGGACTGCTTCTCGGCGTCACCGCAGGATATGCCTACATGGTGCATAACCGCATGATTTCTGTTGTGGCCGCTGTATTTTTATGCGTTCTGCTGCTGTTTTTTATGCGCCGTCTGCATGGGAAAACGGCGGTTCTGTGTCTATTGGCTTTTGCGGGCATGTTTGTCCTGAACGGTTTTATGAAGACATATCTGGTCGGTATGGTGGAAAACAATCCTGTGCTGGCAACCCATGGCTTTGCCGTAAAAATGGGACAGGCCAATACGGGGGGCGTGCAGATGGAGAAACTTTTAAATCTGTTTACGCCAAACGGCCTTTTGCAGTTTTTCCTGAATGTGATGGGACAGGTATGGGAGTGCCTCTGCGCCACTTATCTGCTGTTCGGTATCGGGGCGGTCTTTGGGGTATGGCGGCTGTGCCGCAGCTTAAAGGACAGGAAGGAGGTCTGCCTTTATCTGTTTCCGCTTGTTTCCGTTTTGCTGTCCATGGCCGTGACGGCGGTTTTCTTTTATGCCTCGCCCTTAACTCAGGCTGGAGGAAAAACGCGGATTGACACACTGTTTTACGGCAGATATAACGAGTGCTTCATGGGCATTTTGCTGCTTCTGGGAATGGGCATGTTTCTGGAGGAAACGAAGGGCCGCTTTAAAATATGGCTTGGTACGGCGGTGGTCTGTCTGCTTTTGACGGTACTGATGATAAGCCGGATCGGAACGCCGCAGGACAAGTACCTGAATGTGGTTTCCGCCACCGGTATTCATATTTTTCACTGGCTGGGAGAGTTTGGCGTTGGTAAATGCGCTGTCATTGCGCTGGCTGGCGCGGCGGTATTTGGAGGACTGCTGCGAATCAGGCTGCCTTATGGATTTGAACGCTGTCTGGCATGTCTGGTTCTGGTGTTTCTGTTTTCCACCACGGCGTTACACTGTATGCGGACCTGTATTCGGGGTGAAAATGATTATACGGCCCGCTATACGGAAATGTTTGTCTGGCTGAACGATCATACGCAGGCCGGGGATACGGTTTATATATGCGAGGGGGAAAAGATGGCTTATGATTTGCAGACGCGGCTGATGGACAAGATGGTTGTCAGTGTGGATGTTGGGCAGCTTGCAGGGGTTTGGCCCGGCACATATGCGGTGATCCGGGCGGAGGATATTTCAGCGCTTGCGGAGACCGCCTATGAGACATGTCTGGAGAATGAGGAATATCTGGTGATTTTAACAGAAAGGCGTCAGTGAGATGAAATTAATAATTCAAATACCATGCTACAATGAAGAGGAGACTCTGGAGATTGCGCTGAACGCGCTTCCGAGACAGATTGACGGCATTGATGAGATCGAGTATCTGATCATTAATGACGGAAGCAGAGACAGGACGGTGGAAGTGGCAAGGGCATGGGGCGTCCACCATGTGGTCAATTTTCGAAAAAACAGGGGACTTGCCTGCGGCTTTATGGCGGGTCTGGATGAAGCGCTCAGACAGGGCGCGGATATTATAGTCAACACGGACGCGGATAACCAGTACTGCGGTGATGATATTGAGACGTTGGTGAAGCCCATACTGGAGGAGCGGGCGGATATTGTGATCGGCGCCCGCCCGATTGATTCCATTTCCCATTTTTCTTTTTTGAAAAAGAAATTGCAGCATCTGGGCTCCTGGTTTGTCAGAGTGGCGTCCGGCACGGATATCCCCGACGCGCCCAGCGGCTTTCGCGCCATGTCTAGAGACGCGGCCATGCGGCTGCATGTGATCAATGAATATACCTATACGCTGGAGACAATCATACAGGCGGGGCGGGAGAAAATGGCAATCATTTCCGTGCCCATACGGACAAACGCGGAGCTTAGGCCGTCCAGACTGTTCCACAGCATGGGCTCCTATATTAAAAAGTCAGCCATGACGATTATCCGTGCGTTTATGATGTACAAACCGCTGAAATTTTTCGGAATTATCGGGACAATTCCTTTCACGCTTGGCTTTCTGTTAGGCGTCAGATATCTGATTTTTCTGGCGGCTGATCCCCACGCGGGGCATGTGCAGTCGCTGATTCTTGCGGCGATTTTACTGCTGATCGGCGTACAGACTTTTATCATCGGGCTGCATGCGGATATCATGGCGGCCAACAGAAAGATGATTGAGGAAATCAAGTATCATGTGAAGAAGATGGAATATGACAAGCAGGAAAAGCAGGATTAAGAGGGAATGACAGGGAGGTGGCCTACATGCGGGAAAGCAGACTGTTTGAGAAAAAAGAAGCCTTTCGCTTTGCTTTCTGGGGTGTTGTGACGACGCTGGCCAATTATTTCAGTTTTTTTCTGTTACAGAAGATGATGGCTTATCAGATCGCAAACCTGATCAGCATTATTTTTACGAAGGTGTTTGTCTATTATACCAATAAAAGATTTGTGTTTCGTACGAAAACAAACTGGAAGGGGTCAATAGGGGAGGTCTTTCGCTATGTGATCGGGAGAGGCTTTACCGGCGTGGTTGATTTTGTGGGACTGATTATTCTTGTGGACGGGTTCGGTATGGACGGCAGGCTTGGCAAAATGGTTATGATAGCCCTTATTATGCCGTTAAACTATGTCCTGGGTAAGGTTTTTGTGTTTAAAAAGAAACGGGACATTTATCAGGAGGATGGTTCTGTATATTGATTTCAGGGGAAAAAGGGTATATAATAAAAAAACTATAATTCATAGAGAACTATAGGTAAGTGTCGGAATTGTGTCGGTGAGAAGGAGGACTACTCTGCCGGTGCAGGGTAAGCAAACTTGGGGAAGGATGTAAGGAGGAATTTTGATGTACGAAAAATTGAGTAAGTATCGGATTAAGGAACGCCTGGTGCGCGGCTTTGTGATCGCATCCGGGGTTCCGGCTTTAGTAGCGGCTGTAGCACTGATTGCCCTGATCGTGGTAGCCGTGATATATTCCAATGCACTGCGGGACTATGGTTTTGCACAGGGAGATGTGGGTAAGGCGATGACCTATTTTGCGGAGGCGCGCTCTACACTGCGCGGCTGTATCGGTTATGACGATGCGGCTGCTATTGAAAGTATGCGGACATCTCATGAAGAAAGTATAGAGAGCTTTACCTCCAGCTTTGCGGATCTGGAAAAGTCCATGGTATCAGAGGCGAACAGGAAGGTATACAGCGAAATTTCCTCAAAACTTCCGGCGTACTGGGAACTGGACAGAGAGATCATTGAGCTTGGCGCGACGACGGACAGGGCGCTTTGCGAGCAGGCTCAGGCCATGGCCATGAGCGATCTGATGCCGCTTTATGACGAGATCAACAATGAATTGATTGCCATTATGGATATTAAAGTGGACCGCGGCGATGCGGTTTCCGTCAGGATGACGATTGTCTGTGTGATACTGCTGGTAGTAATTGCCGTAATTATTGTCATAGCGATTGTAACCTCCATCAGGCTTGGAAAATACATAGCGGAGAATATTTCTGCACCCCTTATTGAGCTGCAGCACAGACTGGAGACCTTTGCGGAGGGTGATCTTACTTCGCCCTTTCCTGAGGCGCATACCAACGATGAGATCGCGGATATTATCAATTCCGCAAACGATATGGGACAGACGCTGGATTTCGTGATTTCGGATCTGGAATATATTTTAGGAGAGATGTCAAATTCCAATTTTGCCATCAGATCGAAGGATGGCGAACGGTATAAGGGCGAGTTCCGTCAGATATTTAATTCCCTGAAACAGCTTCGGGATACGATGATCGAGACGCTTCGCCTGATTGGGGTGACTTCGGAGCAGGTTTCTGCCGGTTCCCTGAATCTTGCAGAGACTTCACAGAGCCTTGCGGAGGGTGCGACAGAGCAGGCCGGTGCGGTAGAAGAGCTTCATGCGACGATTACCACCATTGCGGAGGCGTCCAAGAAAGCGGCCGTGGAAGCGGAAGAGGCGTTTCGTCAGTCGCAGGAGTATGCAAATGTGGCGGATCAGAGCAGTAACGATATGAAGGAAATGGTGGAGGCCATGGAGCGTATCAATGAGAGCGCCCAGCAGATCGGTAATATTATATCAGAAATTGAGAACATTGCCTCCGAGACAAATATGCTTTCGCTGAATGCGTCCATAGAGGCGGCAAGAGCGGGCGAAGCGGGACGCGGGTTTTCCGTTGTGGCGGATCAGATCAGGCAGCTTGCGGAGCAGAGCAGCAAGTCGGCGGTTGATACCAGAGCCCTGATTGAAGGCGCGGTGAAGGAAGTAAAAAATGGCAATAAGGTGGCTGACCGCGCGGTTGCCTCTCTGGCAACTGTGGTGGAAGGTATCAGAAAGGTGGCGGATTCTTCCAAGGAGCTGAGTATTATTTCCACAAATCAGTCCGCTACCATGGGAGAAGCGGAATTGGGTGTAAACCAGATTTCAGACGTAATCCAGACAAATGCGGCGGTGGCCCAGGAGTCCTCCGCAACCAGCGAAGAGCTGTCGGCGCAGGCTACCACACTGGATGAGCTTATTGCCAAGTTCCAGCTGCCCAAATAAATCATTTAGTGAAACAGCCATGCCCCGTCGCTTTGCGGCGGGGCATTTGACTGGAAACCCGGCGGGGATCCGGCGCTGTTGATCCGGCCCCTTAAGGTTACTGCTGCAGCTCCAGTACAGGCATGTAGTCAATCGGCGCGTCCACGCTGATGGTGCGGCCGCCTTCAAAAATTTCTTCAGTGGAAGTCAGCTTCCATTTTCCGGCGGGAAGATAGACGTCCCGTTTCCACTCGTTCAGGCGCAGAATGGGCGCCACCAGATATTTTTCGCCGAACATGTACTGATCCTGTAATTCCCAGCATCTTTCATCATCAGGAAACTCATAGAACATGGCGCGAAGAAGGGGAGAGCCGTTTGTGTGAGCTTCCTCAAATAATTTCTTTATATATTCGTGCATACCGATACGGATACCATAATATTTTTTCATGATGACATAGTTATCCTCGCCGTAGCTCCACAGTTCGTTTGGCTGGCCGGTGTGGAGATAGCCGCCGCCCCAGTCCCTGTCGTCCAGGGGCGGGATATTGTAGGGCCCTCTGTCTCCGTGCATACGCAGAACGGGAGAATATACCGCAAACTGATACCAGCGGATCAGAAGCTGTCTGAAATCAGGATCGTTTACGTCGTCGGTCATGAAGCCGCCGATATCGGTAGTCCACCAGGGAATGCCCGCAAGACCCATGTTCAGACCACACTGTAACTGATCGGCAAAGGCTTCGAAGGTGCTTGGCACGTCGCCTGACCAGATCACGTTTCCGTATTTCTGGGAGCCGGCCCAGGCGCAGCGCAGCAGGTTGACCACAGGGCCGCGGTTTTCCTTACGCATACCGTCATAGAAGGCGCGGCTGTAAAGCTGAGGATAGAGGTTGCTTACGGCAAGGGCAGGACCGGAAAAATAACGGTAGTTTTCAAAGTCGTATACGCCGTAATCGGGCTCCGAATTGTCAAGCCAGAAGGCGTCGATGCCGTAATCGTAATAATTCTTTTTACATACATTCCATACATAGTCACGGGTTTCGGGATTAAAGGGATCAATCTCCACGCAGTCTCCCTGATAGTCGTAGGTCTGGGCCGCGCCCCGCTCGGTTCGAATCAGCAGCCCCCGCTCTGTCATGGGGCCGAAATTTTCACTCTTGCGGTCAACGGAGGGCCATACCGATACGATAACCTTAATACCCATTTCATGCAGCTCATCCACCATGGCCTTTGGGTCGGGCCAGTACTTTTCATCAAATTTCCAGTCGCCCTGCAGGGTCCAGTGGAAGAAGTCGATTACGATACGGTCGATTTTAATGCCTTCCTTCTGATATTGCCTAGCCACGCTTAAAACCTCTTCCTGCGTGCGGTAACGCAGCTTGCACTGCCATAATCCCATCAGGTCTTCCGGGAACATTTCCGCCCGTCCCGTGACGGCGGTGTAGTTTTCAAGAAGCTGTCTTGGTGCGTCTGCCACAGTGATCCAGTAATCCATCTGTCTTGTGGCGCGGGCATTCCATTCGGTATAGTTTTTGCCGAAGGTTACATGTCCCACGGCCGGATTGTTCCACAAAAAGCCGTAGCCAAGAGAGGAGACGGCGAAGGGTACGGAGATTTGGGAATTGCGCTGGGCAAGTTCCAGCACGCAGCCTTTCAGGTCCATGCAGTCCTGCTGGTACTGCCCCATACCGAAAAGCTTTTCCCCTTTATTGCTTTCAAATTTTACGTTCAGGGTATACTCGCTTCCGCCGATTACGCCTTTCCATTCTCTGTTTACCAATTTCAGACAGCGGCTTTCTCTGGACAGAGTGCCGTCGTAGTTTCTGAAATATTCCCGGAGAATCAGTTCGTGGTCGCGGTAGAAGGAGATGATGCCTGCAAAGTTGACCACGGCTTTGATTCGTCCGTTGGTGATGGAAGCAATTTGCTTTTTGTCGACGGTGCCGTCGCCCACCCAGTGGTCTTCTTCCTCAATGGCGACGGTTGCGCTGCATTTTGCGGTGGGTTCGGTCAGCGCCCAGTGGTTTTCGGTAAAGGCGGGGGACAGAGAAGCCCGCACGCGCAGGGCGTCTTTTCCCCAGGACTCTATTCTGACTGTTTCGCCAAGATGTCGGCATACCAAAGCGCCGTTATCGTTTTCAAATTTCATATGCTGCCTCCTTATGTGCTGTTTTTCTACTCCCGGCATTTGTCATAAAGGATTGAGGGATGCGGGATGTAATAGTATAATACTATTATGAAGCGAATAATTCTATTAAAATACTATCTCATACTGATACAATACTATCAAACGAGGGGGGAAGAAAAACAATGCCGGATTTGAAAACCCGCGAAAACAGACGGCACAGCACCGCGCTGCGTCCTTATAGTTATTATGAGTGCCGGATTCCCGAGCTATACATGAGCGTGCCCATGCACTGGCACAGCGAGCTGGAGCTGATACGGATTAAACAGGGCGGAGGTGAATTTATCTGCGGTGGTCAGAAAGTCCGGGCAAAAGAGGGGGAGTTTTTGCTCATACCGCCCAATATGCTGCATGCGACCTATCCTGACGGAGAACAAAGGCTGGTTTACGACGCCCTCGTATTCAGTCCCGTTATGCTTGGCGCCGGCAGCGGCGACCGCTGTACCAACGAATGCATCAGACCCCTCATAAACGGGAATATCCGAATCAACGCCTGCGTTCCCAGGACAGCGCAAAACTACGGGGAGGTAAAAGCCGCGGCGGAGCTGATTTTTTCCTGTGTGCACAGGGATTCTCCGCAGACAGATCTTCTCTTAAAAAGCGAGCTGTTCCGGCTGATCTGGATTTTGGAAAGCGGCGGGGATATTGTGCTCAAAAAGGAGAGCCGGAGCACGGAGATTGAGACTGTGCGTCCAGCGCTTGAGTATATGGCGCAGAAATTCAGGGAAGATATTACGGTAGAACAGCTTGCGGGGCTGACACATCTGAGCAAGAGCCATTTTATGAAATGCTTTCACAGGGCGGTGGGAATCGGAGCCATCGAACATCTGTCAAGACTGCGGATCAACGCGGCATGCGAGGCGCTGTGCGAGAGCGGCGAGCGGATCGGGGATATCGCCTTTGCCTGCGGCTACGGCAACCTTTCCAATTTTAACAGACAGTTCTTGAAAAAGGTGGGCTGTTCTCCGAAAGAGTATCGGATGAGAAACAGGGGGGAGGTTTGAAAAAATTTAACAGCCCTGTCACATTCGGACAGGGCAGGGTGTATTACTTACAAATGACAGAGTCGGAAGAGAAAAATCAAACAGGCCAAACTGAATGGAAAACAGGATGGCAGTTAGGCCGGAGGCGGTGACACATTGGAGAAAAAGCAGGAGGGCCCTGGCGTGGAGGAGATTTTTCAGGAATACGGCAATATGCTTTATCGGATTGCCTTTGTGATGATGAAAAATACCTTTGACGCGGAGGACGTGGTGCAGGATACCCTGATCAGATATATGGAGCATACCAGACGAAAAAAAATCTTTGAGACAGAAGAGCACAGAAAAGCTTGGCTGATTCGGGTGGATATCAACCTCTGTAAAAACCGGCTGCGTTTTTACAAAAACCATCCAAGGATATCCATGGAGCAGCTTGCGCAGTACTATGAGAGGGAGGAAGATACGCGGCTGATGGACAGCCTTCTGCTTTTGCCCCAGAAGTACCGGGAAGTTTTGCTGTTACATTATGTGGAGGGATATCAGGGAAAAGAGATCGCAGAAATGCTGAGCTTGTCGGAGACAGCGGTGAGAAAGCGCATGGAGAGAGGGAGGAACGGCCTGCGCGAACTTTTGGAGGAGACATGAAAATGATTCGGAAGGAGGGAAGCTGTTATGGAAGACATGGAATTTGGGCGTCTAAGTGAGGCGGCGGAAAGGATTACGCTTGATGAGAAAGCAAAAGAGCGTATATTGGCAGACATAAGGCAGAAAAAGTGCAGCAGAAGACGGCTGGCTTTGAGAGTACCGGCTTCGGTCCTTGCCGCCTGTCTTTTGGCTGCGCTTCTGTGCTTTATCAGACCGGAATTAATCGGGAAAGACGCGGTGATCTATGCGGCCACGGAGGAACACGGCTGGCAGAAGCTGAAGGAGGGAGAACGGATTCTGCTCAAGATGGAGCCTTTTCAGACACTGGAAGAAGGAGAGGAAGCCTTTGGCAAGATTGGGGAGCGTTGTAATTATTGGCCTTATAAATGCACTTTCCGGGTGGAGGTGCCGGAACAATATGTTTATGACAAGCAGATGGTGATGATCAGGGACGACGATATTTTTGAACGCGGCGACACAATCGAGTGGTGGGTCGGGCCGGAGCGGCCGGAGGACGCGGGCCGGGTTATGCAGGGTGCGTTTCGTCTCTGGATTATAGACGAGAATCTGGAACGGCAGGCGGCTCTGGAGCTGGAGCTGACTAAGGAGGAAGGCAAGTGCTACGCTGAGCTGAAACGCGTCTGGGAAAGCAAGGCCTATCAAAAGAGGCGGCATAAAAAATAAACCACAACGAAACAGTACACAACCAATGAGGTGTCAGTCATGAAATTTTTTTTCAGGCAGGCCGCAGGAAATATTGTGCGGCATAAATATAAGAGCATTCTGCATGTCCTGATCGGCGTGCTGACGGTTCTCATTCTGGATATTTATGCCGGGAATCTGGACAGTACGCAAAGCCAGCTCGTTCATCTGCCGGAATCCATGGAGGTCTCCGCAAGGATCAGCAGCCTCAACGGCTCCATGCGGGAATGTCTGGCGATCAGGGAAGATCGAATGATGGGGGTGCGGGAATCCGAGTATGTGAAGGATCCGGCTTTCAGCGTCCGCCTGAAATTCGGATTTGGCGAGTTTAAAGTGGAGACCCCAAAGGATACGGTGACATATTTGAATCATTACGGCAGGGGTATGAATATGCTGAAAGGGATTTCCGGCGTGGAAGGGGAAGGCGTCACCTTTTTGGAGGGCGTGGATGGGAGCGTCCTTGAAACGCCGCAGAAGGTCTGCCTGATGGAGGAATCCCTTCTTAAGGAACAGGGGCTTCAAATTGGGGATGATGTTATGTTAACCTTGTATTATTACCGCTGCGCGCTGGAGGGGAGCGAGGTTTTTATCGAGCCGCTGATTACGGATACCTACAAAATTGTGGGAAGCATGCAGACGGGAGCGTATCAGGGAAACTGGATGCCGCCGGAAATCATCTGGCCTCTTGACTGCATACGGGAGGCCTATCACAGGCAGGGACTGGAGTTTTTTGCGGATTCCGGCTCCTTTGTGGTGAAGGATCCCTTTCAGTTGAATGCGTTAAAGGCGCAGATGTACGACGAGGTGAAATTCCTGTCCGTGATCAGCCGGGCGGAATTTCGTTATGACGGCAATGCGCTGACAATTATGGACGAGGCCTTTATTCGTTCCGCTCAGACTCTTTCCAAAAATCTGGCGCTCCTTAAGGGGATGCTGCCTTTTCTTGTGGCGATCATTATTTTTATCGGTTATCTTTGCAGCTATCTCTCTTTGCAGGGCAGGCGGGAGGAATACGCCGTCATGCGTTCTCTGGGAACGGGGCGGGGTCGGAGCTTTTTCCTGCTTTTCGGGGAGACGGCCATGGTGGCGGCGCTTTCCTGTCTTTTGGGAAGCGGTATGGGGGCTGTCTTTTTGGGGCTGGAGGCGGGGGTGCTGGCGTTGTCGGGCGCGCTGTTTTTTCTCTCCTTTATGGCTGGGACGGCAGCAGCGCTTCTTATGCTCCACAAACTCAGCGTGATGGAGGTGCTCACCAAAAAGGACTGAAAGAATGCGGATATTCTTTGGGGCGGAGGTAGATTATGAGAATCATCAGGAGCAGTTTGAGCAGACTCTGGCGCACGCCGGTGAAGACGGCTTTCTTTTTTCTGCTGCTTGCTTTTACGGTGGCGCTTGTCTGTGCCGGCGGCAGTCTCTGGAAGCTGTGCGGGGACAATCTGGAACGGTTTGAAACGATCTTTACTACCATCGGCACGGTGGAGCAGACGCCGGAGAGGATGGAGCAGGAGTCGGTATGGTATGCGGACGAAGAAAATTATCGTTATTTTAACCGTTCAGTTTACGGGGAGACAGTATCCGTGGATGTGCTTGATTTTGAAGGCGCGGGATATCTGAGCGGGCCGGAGCAGCGGGCCTGTTACGAAGCCCTTCCGCTGGAGTATAAGCTGAAGGAGGACAGGGAGGGGTACTGGCAGCATATGGTGATCGAGGCTTCTCCGCTGGAGGACTGTGTGCCCGCAGGCCCTGTGAAGATCGAGGTGAAG
>ERZ779632.666-NODE-666-length-17735-cov-4.191007_pt1 | contig 17735 bp, 20 predicted proteins | sample MGYA00514194_ERZ779632 | MGnify/ENA primary metagenome ERZ779632 (study PRJEB29562, sample SAMEA4376704) | mouse gut metagenome | isolation source: Cecum | study: EMG produced TPA metagenomics assembly of the A DSS colitis mouse model was used to assess the...
GCTTGTGTCCTGATGAGGGAAGAGGTTTTTGTAAAAACGGAGTATGTCTTGCGCGTCCTCTGCTGATTTCCATTTTCTTTTCCGTTTTGAGCGGTGCATAGTTCCGTTATGGCTGCAATTCTTTACCTGCCATTGATTATCAATTTATTTTTATCGAAAAACAATAAAAATTTATTGACAACCATGGATAAACGTGGTAGGATGCCAGAAAAAGGAGGCGTTTTGCCATGGGATTGACAATGTTTTTGATTCCCGCCGCGCTGGTGCTGGCCTTATGGGGCGGCGTGATGGCGGTCAGCGGGATTCGGCAGGGAGACAGGCTGAAATTGGCTTCCGCTGCCGGGGTGTTTCTGCTGCTGACGGTTGGTGCGGGTGTGATGATGGAATTCATCACCCGGCCTCTGTGAGAGGAGGAAGGCTTATGGGAAAAATTCCGGTCCGAAAAGTCGCTGGGGTGCTGAACGTCCTGGTCCTTGCGGCTTTGGTGTGTAATGTGATTGCCCTGTACCTGGTGCCTACGGCGGTGCTTCTGGGCGGTGAGGGCCTTCTGGAAGGTATTGAGGACTATTTGAGCGGGATTTTTTATCCCGGGCCGGACGATATCGTAATAGCTCGTGTTTTTGCCAGCGCGGCGGCGTGGACATTCATCTGGACCGGCGCCTATAACACTGTTTTGACACTGTTTTTGACGGTCTCCGGCTGCTGCACCGCGGCTATCCTCTGGCAGGCCCGGCAGGTGCTGAAAGCCATCCTCCGGGGGGAACCCTTTGCCCCGTCCAACGCCGTCAGCCTGCGGCGGGCTGCCGTCTTCTGCTTTCTCATCGCCGGGGCGGCCCTGGCCCGGGTGGTATTCAGTGTGTGCTGCTTCCAGTCCCTCCGGCCCCTGGCCACCTACAACGCCCTCTTTGTGCCCATGTTCGCCATGGGGGGCCTGCTGTGTCTGGTTATGTCCGCCCTCTTCCGACAGGCGTCGGAACTCAAGGCGGAAAATGACCTGACTATTTGAGGATGCCGCCATGATTGTAGTGAATTTGGATGTGATGATGGCGAAGCGGAAAATGACCCTCTCCCAGCTGTCGGAGAAGGTGGACATCACGCTTGCGAATCTGTCGGTGCTGAAAAACAACAAGGCCAAGGCGGTGCGCTTTTCCACGCTGGAGGCGGTCTGCGCCGCTCTGGACTGCCAGCCGGGGGACATCCTGGAATATGTTCCCGCTGGGGACGGAGAGCAATGAAGAAGCTGTCCGCGTGAAGCGGACAGATGAAGAGGAGAATTTTATATGAGTGAAGAGAGAAAACCCCTTCCGCCGGAAGGGTCTGTGAAGTGCACCCCAAAAAAGAAATTGGCGGAGGAATCCGTGGGGCGGTACCGGCTGTTTCTGGTTTTGACGATAGGGTTTTGTTTTTTGCTGGCGGACGGTCTCGGCTGGCCCTGGGGCATGGGGAACACGGTGACAGTCTTCGCCTGGTATCTTTTGCTGCTGCTGACCGTGGGGCGGGAGGGGCTGTTCCGCCGCTGGGAGAGCCAGGTGTTGCTGGGGGTGAATTTGGCGCTGGCTTCTACCTTTGCCCTGACATCCAATCCCATGTTTCGCTGGTGGAACTTCCTGGCGCTGGCAGTTCTTGTCCCTCTTCACGCCACGGCGGGCCTTGGAAGCCGGCCCTGGTGGGATCCGTGGATGCTGGGAGAGCGGTGCGGGCTGCTGTTTCAGGGATTGTTTGGCAATTTGTGGGCCTGTTTTGCGGCGGCGGTCCCCGATAAGCGGAACGAAGCAAGGCCCAAGCGGACCATGGCGGTGGGGCTGGGGCTCTGCGGGGCTGTGGGGCTGGTGTCCGTCCTGCTGCCGGTGCTGATTTCGGCGGATGCTCTTTTTGCCGCGTCGACGGTCCGGCTCCGGGAGGCATTCCGAATGATCCGGTTCGGCAGCGTGTTCCAGCGGCTGTTTTGGGCGCTGGTGATGACGCCTTTTGTGTTCAGCCTGCTGTATGCCATGGTTCACCAGAAACTGCTGTGTCCGCCGGAGAAAAAGAAGGGCTTGCAGGTGGATGCGCTGGGGTTCGCGCTGGTATTGACGGCGGTGGACGGGCTGTACCTGATTTTCCTGGCGGTTCAGTCTGCCGGTCTGTTTGGCGGCCCGGCGTATCTGGCCAGCCGGGGAATCAGCTATGCGGAGTGGGCCCGGAGCGGCTTTTTCCAGATGGTGGGGGTGACGGTAGTGAACCTGAGCCTGACGTTGGCGTCTTTGAGCCTGTCTCAGCGGGAAGGAGGAGCCTGGGCGGCGCTCCGGTGGCTGTGCGCTTTTCTTGCCGGGGAAAGCCTGGTCTTACTGGCCTCCGCAGCCTGGCGGATGACACTGTATGTTTCCGCTTATGGGCTGAGCTTCAAGCGGTGCATGACATATTGGGGAATGGGAATGATGACATTGTTCCTCGCAGCCGGACTGTGGAAGGCTGTAAGGCCGGATTTCCGGTTTTGCAGAACAGCCTTCCCCCTGGCGTTGGCGGGGTGGCTGCTCATCAACTGTGTGCCGGTAGATTACCTGGTGGCGAAAAATCAGGTGGACCGCTACCTGAGCGGAGAGAGCCCAACTGTCAGTGTGAATTATCTGGCGTACGGCCTTTCCTTTGACACGCTGTCTCAACTGGAGCGGCTGGATGGGGAAAGGCCGGCGGCTCAGTATGAAAGCTATGGGGATGGGGAGTCCTTGTCGGAACTGCTGGAACGGCGGCGGGATTCCGCCGGGGATCAGTGCCGGGACTGGCGGAGCTGGTCCCTGTCGGCGTGCCTGGCGGCGGGGAGGTGGAGCGGGTGAGTGCGGAGAAGGCGGTTTAGGAGGGCGAAACGAAGCGTTTGGGCTGCCGGCGCACGCTCTTACAAATCTGCTGCTGAAGCACCTGAATAAACATGGTTGTTGTGAATGTCGAATGAGCCGGAGGCACGTTTTTCAAAAAGGATAAAAGATATTGCGGCGTCACTGGCTGCGTAGTATAATGACACTGCCGAAGCGGGAAGATGGTTTGACTGCGCGAAAGGCCTGTGGCCCGATTTGGCACCCTGTTCATGTTCTGACGAGGCCGGGAGGTTTTGCGCTGTATGCATCGTATTTTTATTGTGGAGGACGACCATGTTATCGCTGGAGCCGTCCGGAGGCATCTGGAGAGCTGGGGCTATCAGGTTGCCTGTGCGGAAAAGTTTGACGCTGTACTGACGGAGTTTCTGGAATTTGACCCGCAGTTGGTGCTGCTGGATATCTCCCTGCCTTTTTTCAACGGCTATCACTGGTGCCGGGAGATCCGGCGGGTTTCTCAGGTGCCCATTGTCTTTTTGACGTCTGCTTCCGACAATATGAATGTTGTAATGGCTATGCAGATGGGTGGAGATGACCTTCTGGCTAAGCCCTTTGATCTGCAGGTTCTCTCTGCTAAGGTGCAGGCTATGCTGCGGCGGGCATATGATTTTGGAACGGCTCCTGCCCTGCTGTCCTGCGGCGGAGCGGTGCTGAACCTCTCCAACGGGATACTGACCATTCACGACCAGAGGGTGGAGCTGACCCGGAACGAGCTGAAGCTTCTCCAGCTCCTGTTGGAAAGGAAGGGGCAGATTGTCAGCCGGGATGCTATGATGACGGCCTTGTGGGAGTCCGACAGCTTTGTGGATGAAAACACGCTCTCTGTAAATGTCAACCGCCTTCGCCGGAAGCTGGAGGCGGCGGGGCTCCCCGACTTTATCCGTACCCGGAAGGGGGCGGGTTACCTGGTGGAGGAAGCGGTGGTATGAGGGTTTTATGCGCATATCTTGCGCGGCATTGGAAGCTGCTGCTGCTTTTGACAGGGTGCGTGGGCATCTGTGCTGTTGTCTTCTGCCTCTATGGCCTGCCGCTGGAATCGGTGGCGTATGCCTTTGTACTGTGCCTGGCCTTGGGATTTGTGCTGTTTGTGATTGGCTATTGCCGGTTTTTTCAGCGGCACCGGGAGCTGGAACGGATGCTGGGTCAGACGGCGGGGAAGGTGCTCTCCCTCCCACAGCCCAGAGGACTGCTGGAGAGGGACTATCAGGCTCTGCTCCAGGCTCTGGCGTCGGATCGTTCTGCCCTGGCTCTGGAAAACCGGAACCGGCTTCAGGATATGACGGATTATTATACGCTTTGGGCCCACCAGATTAAGACGCCTATCGCGGCGATGCACCTGCTGCTCCAGGAAGAACCCCGGCCGGAGCTGGAGGGGGAGCTGCTAAAGATTGGGCAGTATGTTGAGATGGTGCTTGGTTATCTCCGCCTCGGCAGCGCCTCTACGGATTATGTTCTGCGGAACTGTGATCTGGATGCGCTGCTCCGCCAATCGGTGCGGAAATACGCAAGGCTCTTTATTTTGAAAAAAATATCTCTGGATTTTCAGGAGACAGGAAAGACTGTGCTGACGGATGAAAAGTGGCTGTGCTTTGTCATAGAGCAGCTTCTGTCCAACGCGTTGAAGTATACCCCGGAGGGAGGCCGCATTCGGATATACGGCGACGGGGAGACGCTGGTGATTGCCGACAGCGGCATTGGCATTCAGCCGGAGGATCTGCCGCGGGTTTTTGAGAACGGGTTTACCGGCTACAATGGGCGGGAGGATAAGAAATCCACCGGCATAGGTCTTTATCTCTGCCGCCAGGTAATGGACCGCTTGAATCATAGTATTTCCATTGCCTCTCGTCCGGGTTCCGGAACGCTTGTCCGGCTGGACCTCAGCCGCCGGCGGAGAGAGGTGGAGTGATGGCGGTCATAACCAGGGTGATTCCACCGGAGGAGGATGGAGCTACGGTCCGCCATATTCTTCGGGCCAAGCTCTCCTTTTCTTCTCACGCGGTTTCCCGGCTGGCCCATGGGGGTGATGCTATTCGGGTGAACGGTCGGCCGGTTCATACGCCGCATATCCTCAGAGCAGGGGATGTGCTGGCGGTAGAAAGCGGAGACCTGCGGCTGCCCAAGACTGCCGTCACGCCGGGAAACTGGCCCTTGCCGGTCGCCTGGGAGGATGAACATCTGCTGGTAGTTGACAAGCCCGCTGGTATGACGGCCCACGCCTCCAACTTCCTGCCGGACACTCCCACTGTAGCAGGGGCCTTGGCCTGGGGCCGGGGAACGAATTTTATTTTTCATCCCGTAAATCGTCTGGACAAAGGCACCACCGGGCTGATGGTCGTTGCGAAGAGCGGATATGTTCATGATTTGCTTCGCCGGAGACTGCATGGGCCGGCATTCCGCCGAGAGTACCGGGCAATCTGCCTGGGCTGTCCCGCTCCTGAGAAGGGGACGGTGAACGCGCCCATCGGCCGGGACGAGACGTCGGCGGTGGCAAGGTGTGTCCGGCCAGGCGGCGCTCCCGCTGTGTCGCACTATGAGGTATTATCCAAGGGAGAGGGGTTGTCCCTTTTGGCACTCCGGCCGGAGACCGGGCGGACCCACCAGCTCCGGGTTCATATGGCCCATCTGGGATGCCCCCTTGCGGGAGACTGGCTTTATGGAGAGGAAAACCCGAATCTCATCTCCCGTCCTGCGCTTCACTCTTATGCCTTGACACTGCTCCACCCCATCACAGGAGAGCGGCTGGAGCTTACCGCCGCTTTGCCGGAGGACATGCTGTGGCTGCTGAAGAAACGGTTCCCCGAAAATCTGACCCCTGAGACTGAAAACTAAAGCGAGGGGCTGTGCCGGTTATCCGGTACAGCCCCTCGGTTCCATATTGCGGCGCCGTGAGTAGGACGGTCCTGCTGTTCAGTCCTTTTCCTCCTCTTCGGCCTCCTCCGGAAGAGCGTTGGCTTCAGCCTCTGCGTCAGACGGTTCTTCCGGCAGGGGAACCTTGTACATTTTCCAGGCCAGCAGTCCCAGGACTATGGCTCCTCCCCCCAGCACGGCCAGCCCCAGAAGAAATTGCCCTGCTGTGGGGCCGTAAGGGTCTTGGGAGAGATAAGGTTTGGCAATCTGATAAAAGAGGTAAACGAGATATAATGCCGCCAGGCCATAGATGTTAGCGCGGACTCTGGGATTGATGGGTTCCTTGGGAGCTTGCGGTTTGGACATGAACTTCCTCCTTGCTACGTTACGGAGCCGTCTCCGCTGCGTCGGGCCGGGTGACGCTCCGTACCCACTTCCAACTGTGGAGCCGAAGCGCCACGGGAATGATCTTATAAATTTGATCCCACTTGAGCAGGAAGAATACCGCCGCCGGCGGACTTTTCCAGCAAAAAGCCGCCATAGCGGAGAAAGGAACGATAATTCCCCACATGCTGATGAGATTCATTTTGGCGCTGAATGCAGTGTCGCCCCCTCCTCGTATGATGCCGGTATCGCAGGCCATCTGGTAGGAAGTGCCTACCGTAGTGACGGCGATAACCGCCATAAACTGTAGCGCCAGTTTCCGTGCGGCCTCTGTCAGCGAACCGCCGAAGACGGTAAGAATAGGCGCCCTCATTAAAAAAATAAGCCCGCCGGAAACCAGCCCGATGGCAATGAACAGTGCCTGAAGGGTAGTTACCAGAGATCGCAGGGCGCTTTGCCGGCCTTCGCCAATGCTGCGTCCCACCACAATTCCGGAGGCGGAGGCTGCGCCGTAGGCCACTACAGAGAGAACCTGATAGACCTGAACGGCAATGGCGTTTGCCGCTGTCACATCCCCGCCCAGATGTCCCAGGATTCCGGTCTGCACCATCTGGGCCACGCCCCAGAGGGCCTGGTTTACCAGCACCGGAGACGAAATGCGGTTATAATCCCTGAGATAGCTGCCATCAATAAAAATGAGCTTTTTTAGCGTAAGATTCAGGCGCTTTTCCCGGTGCTTCAGATAGTAAATGACAATCAGCAGCTCTACGCAGCGGGAGACCAGCGTAGCGACAGCCGCCCCGCGGACACCGAGCTCCGGGCAGCCGAAATTGCCGTAAATCAAAAGGTAGTTCAGGGCGGTATTGATGCAGAGCGTGGAAAAGGAGATGGCGTAGCCGATTTTCACCACGCCGATGGAGCGGAGAGAGGCAACCAGAATATTGGTGACGGTGAAGATAATGTAGGAAAAGCAGATAATCTGAAAATACTGCGCCCCCTGTGCAATTACGCCACCGTCGTTGGACAGCAGGCGAAGAAGCAGCTCAGGAAACAGCAGGACCAGTATAAAGAGCAGGACGGACAGGGCTGCGCCGAAACGAAGGGCCACGCCGATGATGCTGGAAATGGGGTCCAGTTTCTTTTTCCCCCAGTACTGGGACCCTAGAACCACAGCTCCTTCCCCCGCGCCGCCGACCAGCATCTGAAGCAGAAATTGAATCTGGTTGCAAAGGCTGACGCCGCTCATAGCCTCCTGACTGTACCGGCCCAACATAACGGTATCCATCAGATTTACGCCGAAAGTCAGCAGGTTTTGCAGGGCTAAAGACAACGTTAGGGCAAAAAAAGCACGGTAAAAGGTCTTTTCACGGATCATGCAATACGCTCCTTTGAAAAGGCCGGGCACCTAAATAGGTGCCCGGCCCCTGACGTGCTTTGATTACTCCTCGTCTCCGGCTTCGTCCTCATCCAGGCTCTCTAAATCGAACTCCAGCTTCTCGCCGCAGTTAGGGCAGATGACCTCGCCGTCCTCCAGGACAGACTCGTCGAAATAAATTGTCTCCTCACAGGTGGGGCAGGTGGTGGCGTAGCAGTCTTCGTCTTCCCCCAGATCGTCCAGCTCATACCCGCCGTCCTGATCCTCATCTTCGCCGAAGAGCAGGTCCTCCACATCCTCCAGATCGTCGCTGACAGCATCCAAGCCGTCGCCCAGCTCTTCCTGAGTGTCCTGTATATCGGCCAGCTCCAGAGCGATGTCTTCCAGCACATCGATGATGGCGGCCAGGAGCTTGCCCTGCTTCTTTTCGGTATCCAGCTCCATGCCTTCGGCAAGGCCTTTCAGATACGCAACCTTCTCGGTGATTTCCATAGTCGATAACCTCCTTATCATGAAACGTAGAGTTTTGGGGAATCCAAAGGGGGGATTGCATCCCCCCTTTCAAATATGGTTACTCCTTGCAGCGGCCGAGATATTCTCCGGTCCGGGTATCCACCTGAATCTTTTCACCCTCGTTGATGAAGAGGGGCACCTGAATCACGGCGCCGGTCTCCAAGGTGGCCTTCTTGGTTACGTTGGTAGCGGTGTCGCCCTTTACGCCGGGCTCGGTTTCCGTGACTTCCAGGTCCATAAAGTTGGGAACTTCCACCGTAAACACACTGCCCTTATAGCTCACCAGCTTGCAGACGGTATTTTCCTTGACAAACTTAAAACCGTCGCCCAGAACCTCCCGGTTCAGGGGAGACATATCATAAGTTTCAGGGTCCATAAAGTAGTAAAGGTCGCCGTCGTTATAGCTGTACTCAGCGTCTCTCCGTTCTACGCTGGCCTGCTCAAATTTCGCGGTGGGGTTAAAAGATTCCTCGCGAATGGCGCCGGTAATCACATTCTTATACTTGGTGCGCACAAAAGCGGCGCCCTTTCCGGGTTTCACATGCTGGAAATCCACCACCAGCATGGGTTTTCCTTCCATCTCGAAGATCATACCCTTCCGAAAATCGCCGGCAGAAATTGTTGGCATAGCAGTATCCTCCTCACAAAATCTTCATCTGAGAAAACGACCTGCGGAAGGACATTTTCTCTCTTTTCATGGATCATAACAAAGCCTAAGTTATTTTATCCCATCCAAGCCGCTATTGCAAGTATTTTTCCGCCAATTGGGCAATGTCATCCAAAAATATTTTGGCTCCGTCTCCGGCAGACCGCCTTAAAGGGGGCCTGGAGAGCGTGAAGCACCTTTTGCCAAGGCGTGACTGCCCCGCCCAGAGGCTCTACTATGAAAGCCGGAATGCCGGCCCGGTTAGCTGCCAGCATATCCGTCAGCAGCTTATCTCCCAGCATGGCGGTGCAGCCGCGATCCGCCCCTGCCCGGGCCATGGCGGACTTCAGGCCGCGGATGGAGGGCTTGCCGGCGTGACCCTGGTAGGGAATCTTCAGGTCTTCGCAGAATTCCGCCACACGGGCGCTGGAGCGGTTGTTGGAAACAATCATCACCTGAATGCCCGCCGCTTTCAGCGCGCTGATCCATTTTCGAAGGGCAGGGTCCGGGCGGCGGACAGATTTGGGGGCCAGAGTGTAATCCAGGTCGCTCAGGAGCAGCGTTATTCCTTCGCGGCGGAGCAGCTCCGGCGTGATCTCATGATAGCTTTCAAACAGACGGCTGGGAATCAGGGAAAAGGGCATAGGCGGCGTCCTCCTCGCATAAGGTTGTTTTAAAACCGGTTTCAGTATATCAGTTTTGAAACCTCGGCGCAAGGGGGAGAGAACTTTGCAGATATACCTGGCCGTGACGCCGGAGGCGTCTCAGGAGGCACAGAAATATTGCCGGAATTTGGCCCACGTGGCATATCGCATCGGACCCGGGTCGGCACTGCTGCGGCAGAGTCTTTTGCTTCAGACAAAAGGCGGCCTTTTATCCGTCAGCGATCATGACGCCCCTTTTATTGACAGCCCGGAGGGCCTTCGTGACGCAGTGCTGCGGGAGTGCGGACGGCGGAACTATGGCGGGGTGCTGCTGGATTTTGAGGAGGCTTCCCGGAGAGACCGGGCAGCCTTTGTGATGTCGCTGGCTCCGGCCCTGTCCGCTTCCCGGCGAACACTCTACCTCCCTGAGAGTTATGCGGGGGCTGCCCCCGGCGGGGTGGTTCTGCTCTGCACCGCTGTTTCCGGCGGCAGCTTCTCCCAATATCTTCAAGAAGCCGTCACCCAGGCCGGTGGAGCCGGCCGTCTGGCTCTGGATGTGCAGCGGCTGCGGATGGATTTCCGCCTTCCGGCCAGATCCGGGGAGGGAGACCCCCTCAGTGAAGAGGCATTGAGCCGGTTGATGGAGCGGGAAGCTCCAGCCGTCTTTTTTTCACAAGACCTCTGTGCCCGGTATTTCACTTACAGCCAGGATGGAGAAGCCCATTTTGTCCTTTTCGACGATGCGGATACCTTGAACCAGAAACTTCGCCTGGGGGCCGGGCTGGGATTCTCCGCTGCATTTTTCATGTGGCCGGAAATCCGGGATGTGGCCCCGAGGCTCTTTGCCGCCTGGAGGGGTGGAAAAAAGACGCCTTGAGAAAAACGAGCCGTTTTGAAGCCAAAAAATCAAGACAGTGCCGTCAATAAGCAAGGAGACAAACGGCAACCCAAGGGATTTGGACAGCGGCAGTGAAGGCAGCGGCATTTTTCGCATGGCGAACCGCAGTATCACGCCGCAAGGGCGTAATCCGCTATGCGCCGGAAGTGATAAAGAATCGCACCGGCATACCATGCGCATCCACGGCCAAATGCATCTTGGCGCGTGCCTTTTTTGCGTGGTCCGCCGCCGGATTCCCGCCTCGTGTGCCGGCGGCGTCAGGGTGTAGTTTGACATGGCTGGCGCCGGTTATCAGCCTCTCAAAGTCTGCGTAGTCTACCGGGGCTTCCAAAATCTTTTCTGCCCTTGTCACGCCGCCGGCAGAACCGGCGGCATACATTCCTTCCAGTTTCCATATACTTCCGGCGAGTTCCGCCAAAGGCGCTCCGGTGCGCAGAATTCAAAGCGCACCTTTGATAAACTGCCGGGTATTAGGACGTTGCCGTCCCCTTTTCGCCGGTGACATACGGCCGGATTTTCTCCCATGCTCTGCCGCTTCTGTCATGCCAGTACGTTCCTCCGCCCGGAATCTTTCCATCAGCCGCACCGCGAACGAAGCCGCCGTGGAGAGCCACGGCGGCTTTGTCTGAGATCGAATCTGCTTGCCGGAAAACCTCATCCAGCTGAAGGGGCGGTCAATCGGCAACCGTGGGCACAGCGTCCGCTGGAATGGGGCAGGTGTAACCTGACGCGGTTTGCCTTTCAAATTCCGCCTTTGCCGCATCCAGCAGGGCAGGATTCTCCAGCAGATCGATGGCCGCGGCGGCCAGAACCTTCCCTGCGTGAAGCGCTGCCCGGCGGCCAATGTCCGTGCGGCCAATGGAGACATTCTGCCAGCTGTGGCCCGGAGCGCCGTTGGGCCAGGCAGCGGCGTGAATCTGCCCGGTGGGGGTCTGCCAGCTGACATCGCCCACGTCAGTAGAGCCGGGATTAAACGCGTCCCTCTGATATAAAGGAAGGAGAAAATCATTCATGGCATGCCCATTAGCCTCTCGCAGGGCCTGAACCTGCTCCGCCACAGTTCCGTCGTTTTCTGCGCCGATACCGGGCAGCCGGCCGCTGCCGGGATAAGTTTCCGCCAGCGCGTCGGCCCAGGCGTGTTCCTCCGCCGTGTGGACAGGGACTCCCAAAGTCTCAAAATTTCGATAGAGCACGGATTCCAGCGTGTGATTGGGTACGGTGTCGGCCAGGCCGTCAATAAATTTCTTTTCAACAGTGGTGCCGGTCATCAGAGCCGCTCCCTGGGCGATTTTATCCACCCGCTCCTGGAGCTCCACAGCTTCCGCCACGCGGTTGGAGCGGACCATGTACAGCACGGAGGCCCTGGGCTGCACCACATTGGGGCTCCGCCCGCCGGCGTCGGTGATGGCATAGTGGATGCGGGCGCGGCTGCTCATGTGCTCCCGAAGAAACTGCACGCCAATGTTCATCAGTTCCACTGCGTCCAGCGCGCTGCGCCCCCGCTCCGGGTCGCCGGCGGCGTGAGCGGCGACGCCGGTGAAGAGATACTGCGTTTGAATACAGGAATTGCTGGAGCCGGTGACTACTTCGTTGGCGTCATCCGGGTGCCAGGTAAGGGCGGCGTCCAGGCTTCGCCAGAGATTTTCCCGGGCCATAAAAGCCTTGGCCGCACCGCCCTCCTCGCCGGGGCAGCCGTAGAGAATGACGGTGCCGGAGCGTTTCGTTTGCTCGAGGTAGTTTTTTACGCCGAGAGCGGCAGCCAAGGCTCCGGCTCCCAGCAGATTGTGACCGCAGCCATGGCCGCAGCCATTGGGAATATGCTCTCTGCGCTCCAGAATTCCGCCCTCTTGGGAGAGGCTGGAGAGGGCGTCGTATTCGGCGAGGATACCGATCATGGGCCTGCCCTTGCCGTAGGCTGCGGAAAAGGCGGTTGGAATGTTGCAGATGCCTTTTTCAACAGTGAATCCCTCTTTTTCCAATACCTTGCAGTAATGCGCGGCGGATTTTTCCTCTTGAAGGGAGAGCTCCGCGTATTCCCAGATCGCGTCGGAGACGCTATAAACAAGATCTGCCTTAGCTTCAATGGCGGCAATGGCCGCCTGTTTGCTCTGTTCCATCGTTTGCTGCCTCCTATAAAAAAGGCCAAGGAAAGCCCTTGGCAGAGAATAAAAAATTATTTGGCTATGCTGCTGGAAAGATTCGGCCTTGTCTGAAAAATGTTTGAAAATTGCCGGAATTCCCAACGGCAAGAGACTTTTTTAAATCAAGGTAAATTTTCGCAGGCGGGCTACCGCCCGGCAAGAAAATTTAACGCAGAACAGCAGAAAAAGATCCGTCGTTTGGGCGTTTTGTCATTTTCAAACAAGGCCTAAGGGGGAGCGGGCTCCCCCTTAAAATCTGTCATAGTACCTTGCTTAAAAAGTCCTTCAGCCTCGGGTGCTGAGGCCGCTCAAAGATGTCCTCCGGAGAGCCTTCTTCCAGCAGCAGCCCATCGGCCATGAAGAGAACGCGGCTGCCCACCTCCCGGGCGAAACCCATCTCATGAGTGACGACCACCATAGTCATGCCTTCCTGAGCGAGGCCCTTCATCACATCCAACACCTCGCCCACCATCTCTGGATCCAAGGCGGAGGTGGGTTCATCGAAGAGCATGACCTCCGGCTCCATAGCCAGTGCCCGGACGATGGCGACCCGCTGCTTCTGGCATCCGGAAAGCTGAATGGGATATGCCCCCGCCCGGTCCTTCAGGCCTACCCGGTCCAGCAGGGACAGGGCCTTTTTTTCGGCTTCCGCTTTGGACACGCCCTTTACTTTGACCGGGGCCAGAGTCATGGTGTCCAGAATCGGCATGTGGGGGAAGAGGTTGATGTGCTGGAACCCCATCCCCATCTTCCGGCGGTGCTCATCAATGTTCACCTTCACGGTGACGGTTCTGCCTGTGGAGTCTTCCACCTTTTTGTATTTCCTGCTGGTGATATCCACCCCGTCGAAGACAATGGAGCCGCCAGTAGGCTCCTCCAGCAGGTTCAGGCTGCGAAGAAAGGTGCTCTTGCCGGAGCCGGAGGGACCGATGACCACCATCACATCACCCCGGTTGATGTCCACGGTGACGCCGTCCAGTGCCTTGATGGCCCCCCGATTGTAGTGCTTCTTTAGGTCCTTAACCTGAATGAGGCTATCTCTTGTCGCCACGGCTCATCCTCCTCTCAATATAGGCAATCAGCTTGCTGGTGGGGAAACACAGGCAGAAGTACAGCCCCGTTGCCACCAAAAGCGGTTCCATGATGATGAAGGTTGCGCCCCGGACAGCGTTGACGGAGGACATGATATCCTGCACACCGATGGTGTATGTAATGGCTGACTCCTTAATGATGACCACGAATTCGTTGGCAATGGCAGGGAGGATGTTCTTCAGCGCCTGGGGCAGGATGATGTATCGCAGGGTCTGAGCCTGCCTGAGGCCCAGGGACCTGGCCGCCTCGCTTTGGCCGCCGTCAATGGACTGGATGCCCGCCCGGATGATTTCGCACAGATATGCTCCGGAGTTCATGCCCAAGGCCACTATGCCGGGAACGAAGCGGTCAAATTTAATAAAGCCCAGAATGGTGATCTTGGGCAGTTCCACAATGCTGAACACACCGTAGAAGATGATGGCTACCTGCACGATGACAGGGGTGGAGCGGAGGATTTCCACATAGGCAGTGGCAAGGAAGCTCAGGGGATTAAAGCGGCCCAGATGATAGAGGAAGCCGCTGTCCCGCTTCATCCCGGCGCTGTCCCGCTCAAAGAAGCCAAAGATACCGGGAAACGCATGGGCCAGCCACAGAAAAGGGCGGAAATTGCTCATGCGCATGATCGCCAGAATCAGGGCCAGAACAAAGCCGATGACCACCGTAAACAGGGACAGCAGCACCGTGACGATCAGGCCCTCCTTAAACATATCCGCATAGGGCGCGATTTTTGAGAAGTTTTCCAGCTGGATGAAGTTGCCCATGGGAAGCTCCTTTCTAATGGAATGGAACGGTCAATTCCTCCCCGGCCAGGCCGGGGAGGAATTGGGAAAACACACCTGCAGGTCAGTCGGCAACAATCTCACCGTCAACCAGACTGGCGGTGGCGCCGCTGGCCAGTTCGTTGGCCTCGGCTACAAATTGATCCATGCTGCCGTCCTCAATAGCTGCGGCAATGGCCAGGTTCACAGCAGCCAGCAGGGCGGGATTGTCCTTCACAACGCCCACGGCGGAGCCCTTCACATCATAGGGCACATCCAACGCAATGCAAAGCTCCGGGTAATTCTGAGCATAGCTCTCTGCCACGGCGGTTTCAATATAGGCGCCGTCCATCTTGCCGGCCAGGAGCTCGGCGATGATGTCGGTGACCTTGCTCAGCTGAATGATGTCGGCGTCAGGACTGTTGGCCTGAGCCAGGTCCACCTGAATGGAACCGGTCTGGGCGCCGATCTGGTACTCGGCCTTATTAGTGGATTCCAGATCGGGGAAAGTGTCCTTGTTGCTCTGGAGGCAGCAGAAGGACTGGCCGCCCAGATAGTAAATGTCGGAGAAGTCCATGATGTTCTCACGGGCGGGATCGGGAGAAAGACCGGCCATGCCCAGGTCGGCGGATTTGGTCTGGACCTCCATCAGCACGCCGTCAAAATCAATGGGGGTGTATACCACCTCCAGGCCCAGGAAGTCGGCAATGTAAGCCGCCAGGGCCACGTCAAAGCCTGCCAGGGTGGGGGTGCCCGCGTCATCCAGGGCGTAGAATTCATAAGGGGCGAAGTCAGGGCTGGTGGCCACGGTGAGCTTGCCGCCGGCAACGGTCTGGAGCAGGGGCTTGAGTTCATCGATGGTCATGCTGGCGTAGTCAGGATCGGTGTCGGCATCGGCACCGGTATCGCCGGTGTTGGCGTCCTGAGCGGCGTCGTTGTTGGGAGTGGAATCGCCGGAGGGCTTGTCTCCGCCGCAGGCGGCCAGGCTCAGGACCATCGCCAGAGCCAGCAGGAGGGTCAGTAACTTCTTCATGATGCAATCTTCCTTTTCCAAAATCTTTGCCCGCGAAGCGGGCGCTGAGAACGAAGGTGTGGGAGGCATTCCTCCCGCAGACTGTGGCTACCTTAGCACGGAGATAAAAATATGTCAATACTTTTTCAGAGTTTATGCATAATTATTTGCTGTATTTCTCCAAATTCCCCGAAAGATGTCAGAAACTCAAAAGGGATTTGTGCAGTTTTTATGCATGATATCTAAGAAAAGATGAATATTGGAATGAATATTCATTCTGAATGAAACGCTTGACCAAGCGGTATCTCCGGCATTTTGCCCACGGTTGGAAGGAAATGGCCGGTCAGTTTTCCTGATTCCGACAGTTGCGGAGCGCAAGAAAATATGTTACCATGCTGGAAGGACAAATGACCGCAATGGGCGGACTGGCGGCTCGGCCCGCCGGAGCGGCGGGGCACTAAGGAGGATTCGATGTCAAAGCCGATTAAGTACTACATTGTGGCAGCGGATGCGCTGCCGGAGATTTTTGTGAAGGTGGCGGAGGCCAAACGAATGATGCAGACCGGTGAAGCGGATACCGTGGGTGCGGCGACCAAGCTGGCAGGCATCAGCCGGAGTGCCTTTTATAAGTACAAAGACTCTGTTCAGCCTTTTAATGACATGAAGGCGGAACACATCATTACCTTCTACACCATGCTCAAGGATGTGGCCGGCGTGCTGTCCAGTGTGCTGGCGCTTTTTGCCGCTTCCGAGGCCAACATTTTGACGATTAATCAGAGCATTCCCACCAACGGCTGTGCGGCGGTGACGATTTCCGCGGAGACGAGCCGGATGGCAGAGTCGCTGGAACAGCTGATAGGGGATGTCACCGCTCTGGACGGCGTACTGAAATTTGAAATTTTAGCCGGATAGTCGGACGAAAGAGGCGGATAAAAAGGGAAAGGGATAGGTATGATACAGATTGCGATTCTGGGTTTGGGCACGGGGGGGCCCGGTGTTGCCAAGGTGGTGGCGGAGAACGCGAGGCTGATAGAGCGGAAGCTGGGAGAGCCGCTGCAGGTGAAATCCATTCTGGTCCGGCATTTTAAAAACGGTCCCTTCCGGCAATTGATGACCGATGATTTTGGAAAGATCGAAGCGGACGATGATATCCGCGTAGTGGTGGAGACCATCGGAGGTGTGGACGCGGCTTATGAATACACCAAGCGGGCCCTCTCTGCCGGAAAGCATGTGGTGACAGCCAACAAACAGCTGGTAGCGGAACGGGGCTGCGAGCTGCTGGCGCTGGCCCGGCGAAAAAATGTCAGTTACCTTTTTGAGGCCAGCGTGGGCGGAGGTATCCCTGTGCTTCACCCGTTGACCCAGTGCATGGCCGCCAACCGCATCGACGAAGTTTACGGTGTTTTGAACGGGACTACCAATTATATTCTTACCCGTATGGTCCGCACCGGCGCTTTTTTTTCCGACGCCCTTCGGGAGGCGCAGGCCAAAGGCTACGCGGAAGCGGACCCTACCGCAGATGTGGAGGGCATCGACACCGGGCGAAAAATCTGCATTCTGGCGGACCTGGCTTTTGGGTACCAGATTGACCCGGAGCAGGTGCCTACAGAGGGAATCGGAAAGCTGTCCCTCCGGGATGTGAGAATCGCACAGCGCGCAGGCTACCGTGTAAAGCTGCTGGGACGGGCTGTACGCCTTCCCGGAGGAGGGCGCACAGCGTATGTGGCGCCCCATCTGATTCCCGAGGACAATCCTATTTCAGGTGTAGAGGATGTTTTCAATGCCGTGATGATCCGGGGCAACGCCACCGGCGAAGTGATGTTCTATGGACGGGGGGCGGGAGAACTGCCTACTGCATCCGCCTGCGTGGCGGATGTCATGGAGTGCCTCCAAGCCAGACCCAGGCGGGAGGAAATCAGCTGGTCGGCGGACACCGCCGGCTTTGAAGGACCGGGAGAACTGAAGACCCGGCACTATTTCCGCATTGAGGGCAGTCTCACTGACGCGGCTATGGCGTTTGGGCAGGTGGAGGTCCTTAGTGAGGATGGAGAAACAGCCTTTTTGACCGAGCCGCTCAGCGGAGACAGCGCGGCCCGGCAGTCCCGGCTTTTGAATGTACTGGCCTGTATGCGGGTATTAGATGGCTGACGGCTCCAACCGCCCTGCCGCCGCATAAGATATGTCGGGGGAAACCCTCCGCAACTTGATTTCAAGCTGAAAAGGAAGCATGATATATATGAACTTGATTGTACAGAAATTCGGGGGCAGCTCCGTAAGAGACGCGGAGCGCATTAAAAATGTCGCCCGGATTATTGCGGAAACATATTTAAAGGGCAACGACGTAATTGTGGTTCTGTCCGCCCAGGGAGACACCACTGACGATTTAATTGCAAAGGCTTCAGAGATTAATCCCAATCCCTCCAAAAGGGAGCTGGATATGCTGCTTTCCACCGGAGAACAGATTTCTGTCGCCCTGTGCGCCATGGCGCTGGAGGCCATGGGCCTGCCCTGCGTGTCCCTGACGTCCTGGCAGGTAGGAATCCAGTCCACCGCTGTTCATGCCGACGCGCGGATCA
>ERZ779632.667-NODE-667-length-17728-cov-17.818876_pt1 | contig 17728 bp, 15 predicted proteins | sample MGYA00514194_ERZ779632 | MGnify/ENA primary metagenome ERZ779632 (study PRJEB29562, sample SAMEA4376704) | mouse gut metagenome | isolation source: Cecum | study: EMG produced TPA metagenomics assembly of the A DSS colitis mouse model was used to assess the...
CTACCACCGCCCCCTCAAAATGTCAATAGCCCAGTTGTAAATTAAATGTGAATCTCAAGCGTCCGGCGGCCCGATGCCAAAATTCCGTCCCGCTTTCGCACATACCGGCCCCGATTGCTAAAGCAATGTGGCACAACCGCGTGCAACGGCAAAAAAGGGGCTTCCTTTTTCCCCGCCATCGTAGTATCATAATGCTGTATCGGCATTTTGCCCATTTTGACCAATGAGCCGCGCCCAAGCGCGTCCGAATAGGAGGCCCCGATGATTAACACACTGGCTTTGACCGCCCTGCCCTCCCCCGCGCCGGAGGGGAGCGCCCAGCCCGCCCTTGGGGACACCCTGCGGGCGGCCTGGGACGCGGCGGTATACGGCGTCACCTGGTTTTTCACCAACCTGTCCCCCGCCTTTGCCTGGGCAATCATCGGCATCGCCGTCTGCGTTGCCTTTTTCGTCTACTACTGGTGGTGCCTGCGCCCCCGGCCCCACAGCCTGGAGTGGATCGCCATGGCGGAGGAACGGGCCAAGCCCCGGCGCATGACCCTCACCCTCCCCCGCCACCCCATGGAGCGGAAGGACATCCTGCCCCTGCTGCTGCTCACGGCGGTATACGCCTTCACCGCCTTCTTCCGTCTGGGGGACTTTGCCGTCCCCCAGAACCCTGTCAAGCTCCAGCAGGGGGAGAGCGTGGAGTTCTCCTACGATGAGCCTGTCACCGTGGACACCCTCTCCTTCTACACCTCCCTGGGCACCGGCTCCTACACCCTGGAGTGGGAGGACAAAAACGGGGACTGGCAGGGCGTCAAGCTGGACCAGCCCTATAACGCCCTGTTCAAGTGGCGGGTGCTGAACCTGTCCCAGGTGGACCGGGAGGGCTTGACCATCAACGCGGAGAACAAAAACCTGGACAAGGACCCGGTGGGGGTCATTCGGACCTCCCGCTTCCGCCTCACCGCAGCCAGCGCCCCCAGGGAGGAGGGGCTGTGGCTGTCCGAGCTGGCCTTTTGGTGCGGGAACTATATCACAACAGATGAATCCGGCAAAACCGAGAGCAGTCCCCACCCCGTGCGCGTCCCGGACCATGTGGACGAAAACGGCGCGCCCCTGTTCGACGAAGCCGGGCTGTGGTCGGCCAAGGCCACCTATATGAACTCGTCCTACTTTGACGAGATCTACCACCCCCGCACCGCCCTGGAGCACCTGAACAACATCTATCCCTACGAGGTGTCCCACCCGCCCCTGGGCAAGCTCATTCTGTCCCTGGGCATCATGGTGTTCGGCATGGTCCCCTTCGGCTGGCGGTTTATGGGGACGCTGTTCGGCGTGCTGATGGTGCCGGTGCTGTACGTGTTTTTGAAAAACCTGTTCGGCAAGACCCCGGTGGCCCTGTGCGGCGCGGCCCTGTTCACCTTCGACTTCATGCACCTGGTCCAGACCCGCATCGCCACCATCGACACCTACGGCGTGTTCTTCATCCTGGTGTCCTACTACTTCATGTACCGCTGGCTGGCCGTCCCGGCGGGGAAAAAGCTGCGGCACTACGTCCTGCCCCTGTTTTTGAGCGGCCTGTTCTGGGGCGCCGGCTGCGCCTCCAAGTGGACGGTGGTATACGCCGGGGCGGGGCTGGCCCTGCTGTGGTTGCTGGGCATGGCCTTCAAGGCCGGGGACTGGCGGGAGGCGGAATACCGCGCCCGCACCCAGCCCGCGCCCCCCGAGGTGCGCCAGAAGGTGGCGGAGGCCCTTTTCAAGGAGGAGCCCCCTCCCTGGCATCCCCCCCATGTGCCCTCTTTCGCCGTCCATGTGTGGGGCACCATCGGGCTGTCGGTGGTATTTTTCGTGCTCATCCCGGTGTGCATTTACACCGCGTCCTACTTCCCCTACGCCGCGGCCCGGGGCAATGGGGCGGGCTTCTGGGGCATGGCCGGGCAGTCGGCCAGCTGGCTCTGGGACACCCTGCCCGCCCACCTGGAACGGCTCCCGGCACAGGTGGAGCAGCTGGCCCGGACCATGGCGGAGGAGGGCAGGACCCCCGGAGTGCTGGACCGGATCGACAGCTTCTTCCGGGTTATCCCCGGCGGCAGCGCCCACCCGGTGGATATCATGCTGAAAAACCAGCACTTCATGCTCACCTACCACCAGGGCGTCCACACCCCCCACCCCTATGAGTCCTACTGGTACCAGTGGATTTTCGACGGACGGCCCATCCTGTACTTCCGGGATCTGGACGTGCCCGGCATGAAGAGCCTGTTCGCCTCCTTTAACAACCCCCTGGTATCCTGGGCGGGACTGGCGGCCTTTTTCGCCGTGGCCGTCCAGACCGCCCGCCGCCGCTGCGGCAGGGGGCTGTTTATCCTCGTTGCCATCCTGTCCCAGTTTGTGCCCTGGCTGCCCATCGGGCGCATCCTGTTCGCCTACCATTACTTCCCCACGGTGCTGTTCCTGTGTTTTGCCATTGCCTACCTTATGGACGGCATGATGGCCCGGCGGCGGGAGGGCTGCCGGCTGGCGGTGTACGGCTTCACCGGCTGCGCAGTGGGATTGTACGCGGTATTTTACCCGGAGCTCATCGGGCTGTACGTGCCCACGTGGTACGCGCAGTATTTCCTGCGGTGGCTGCCAAGCTGGCCGCTGTAGCCTCCCGGCGGGGGTGCTGCTTTCTGCTTGTGCTGAAAGTGACCAAAGGCTCGCTTAGGGGCATCCCGCCCCTGTCGCGCTTCGCGCTCCAGGGGGACTTCCCCTAAGATCCCCCCTGTTTACGGGGGCGCCCGATACGGAAGGCCTTGGGTATCCTTCCGGCGCGTGCGGCCTTCGACATGGGGCGCCCTATTGGCGCTGCCGCTTGCGCCTGGTCACTGAAAAGCGATGACGGCCCACAGGGCCGCGCCTCAATTTCAACTGTAAGGTGATCCGAAATGTATCTGTGCGACATCCACAGCCACTCCAAACTTTCTCCCGACTGCTTCAGCCCGCTGCGGGATATGGCCCGGTCTGCCATCGCGGCGGGACTGCGGGAGCTTTGCGTCACAGACCACTGCGACATGCTGGATCTGGACGGAAAGCCATGGGGGGCCTTCGACTGGCCCGCCGCCAAAGCGCAGTACCGCGCCGTCAGCGCGGAGCTGGGGGGCGCCCTCACCCTGCGGCTGGGGATTGAGCTGGGCTCCGCCCCCTATGACCCCGCCGCCGCCCGGGAAATTTTAGCCCAGGGCGGGGAGGAGCTGGACTTTGTCCTGGGCTCCCTCCACAACTGGATCGGCGCGGAGGGCGGAAAGGACCTGTACTACTCCGACTTTACCAACAATCCGGGCCTGGCCCGCAAAGCGGTGGAGAACACCCTGGCCCACACCTGGACGCTGGTGAAGGAATGCCCCGACTGCTACGACAGCCTGGCCCACATCGTCTATCCCCTGCGGTACATCCACCGCGACGGGGTGGAGCTGACCCTGGCGGACTTTGAGGAACAGATCCGGGCCATCTTCACCCAGGTGGCAGCCAGCGGCCGCGCCATTGAGCTCAACACCTGCCGGGGCCACGATCTGGACTGCTGGCCCCCTCTCCTGCGCTGGTTCCGGGAGTGCGGCGGGGAGCTGGTCACCGTGGGGGCGGACGCCCACCGCCCGGACCAGGTGGCCAGGGGCATCCCGGAAGCCCTCCAAATGCTTCGAGCGGCGGGCTTTGACCATGTCACCACCTATGAGCGCCGTAGGCCGGTGCTCCACAAGCTGTAATATAGAACGGGCGTTTCACGTGAAACGCTCTGGGGCGGCTTTGCGGCGCCCCATAAATCAATGGAGGGATTTTAAATGAGGATTTCCATTGCCTGCGACCACGGCGCGTTTGACCTGAAGGAGCGCCTCAAGGCCCACCTGCTGGAGCAGGGCCACCAGGTCACCGACTGCGGGACCAACAGCGGGGAGAGCTGCGACTACCCGGATTTCGCCGCCGCCGCCGCCCGCCTGGTGGCGGACGGAAGCTGTGAGCGCGGGGTGGTACTGTGTACCACCGGCATCGGCATGAGCATCGCGGCCAACAAGGTGAAGGGCGTACGGTGCGCTTTGTGCCACGAGCCCCTGTCCGCCGAGATGACCCGCCGCCACAACGACGCCAATGTCCTTGCCATGGGGGCGGGGGTCACCGGCGGGAACCTTGCCCAGCGGATCCTGGACGTGTTTTTATCCACGCAGTTTGAAGGGGGCCGCCACCAGCGCCGGGTGGACAAGGTGATGGAGCTGGAAAACCGGGGATAAAAAGGGAGCCTTCCAATCCAAGGAAGGCTCCCTTTTTACAGCGCCTTAAGCACCCCGTCCAGCTCCGGCCGCGTGTACAGCGCGTTGAGCGCCGCCAGCAGCGCCTTGGCGCTCATGTGCTCGGGCAGCTCCAGCCGCCGGAGCAGCGCCGCCCGCCGCGCCGCCGCGTCCGGCGCGCCGGACAGCCCCAGGGCAAACAGGTCCGCCGCCGTCAGATCCCCCGCCGGGCGGCCCGGGGCGTTTTCGTCCAGCACCGTGGCCCCGGCGCGGAGGATGGCCTCCCGCAGCACCTCCGGCTTCATCCCCTCCACCCCCAGCTTGCCCTCTTTTCCCGGGGCGCGCTTGCGCCGCTCCTTGCCCGCCACGTCCGGGATGTAGGCGTGCTTGAGCTGGCCCCCGGGGATGGCCCCTTTCAGGTGGTTCCGGATGACAAACCCCGCCCCGTCGGAGTCGGTGAGGACGATGAGCCCCCGAACCGCCGCCAGCCTGCGCAGCAGCGCCAGCCGCTCTGCGTCCTTGAACACCCCGAAGCCCGCCGTCTCCAGGATCAGGGTGTCCGCCACCGCCGCCACCGCCGCCTTGTCGTACCGCCCCTCCACCACAATGGCCTCCTTGATGCGCAGCGGGGCGCTCATACCGCCGCCCTCCGCCCCGAGGCCAGCTCCATCAGAAGCCCCGTGAGCAGCTCCCGCTCCTGACCGTAGGAGGATTTCAGCTCGATATCCGCCTGGGCGCACCGCCCCACGGCGTACCGGCACCAGGGCAGGGAAAACCGCCGGGCGGCGTCCATCAGCTTGTCCGCCTGATAGCCCGATTTCATCCCCCACAGCTCCATGAACTCCCCCCGGCCTTTGCCCGCGTCCAGGTACAGCCGGGCGGTGTACAGCTGCCGGAAGTACTTGCCCATGGCGGACAGGATCATGATGGGGGGCTGCTGGCTGTGGAGCAGGTCGGCCAGCACCGAGGCCGCCTTGTCGAAGTCCTTGCGGGCCATGGCGTCGGTCATCTGGAACACCACCGCGTCGATCTGGGGGATGGCCACCGCGTCCATGTCCGCCCGGGTCACCCGGGGGTGGGGGGAATAGGCGGCGATCTTGCCGATCTCCGCGGACAGGGTGTTCATCAGGTCGCCGCACAGGAAGATGAGGTAGCGGGCGTCCTCGGTGTCTACGCCCTTGCCCGCCTTTTTGAACTGGCGGCAGATCCAGTCGGTCAGGTCCCCCTGGCTCTGCCGCTGGAACTCCACCACCGCCCCCTCTTTTTTCAGCAGCCCGGCCAGCTTGGACCGCCCGTCCGCCTTATAGGGCAGCAGGTCGTACACAAACACCAGGCAGCAGTAGTCCGGCAGCCCCTCCAGCACCTTCGCCAGCCGCTCCCTGGGCTTCTCCCCCAGGCCGTACAGGTCGAAGTCGGTGACGATGACCAGGGTGCGGGCGCTCATCATGGGCAGGCAGTCCGCCGCCTGCTCGATCCAGTCCACCGAGCACTCCTTCCCCTGGGCGGTGTGGAGGTTGAAGTCCTCCAGCCCGGCGGGCAGCAGGGCCTGCTTGAGCCGGGCCAGGTAGTAGTCCCGCAAAAACGCCTCCTCCCCGTGGAAGAGGTAGAGCTTTTTGGGCGCGCCCTCCTGGATGGCCCGCTTCAGCTCCCGCATGGCGGTGTTGTCCGCTTTATCCCTCTTTGGCGGCATGGCGGCCGCCCCCTTTCGTCGTATAGATTCCCACCCGGTCCCCCCGCGCCCGGACGGTGACGGAGCCCGCCCCGGCGGTGCAGTAGACCTCCGCCCCCGCCGCCTCCAGCCGGTCAAGCGCCTCCTGGGCCGGGTGTCCATAGGGGTTGTTGGCCCCGGCGGAGATCAGGACAAGCTCGGGCGACACCGCCTGGAGGAATTCCCCGCAGCTGGAGTTTTTAGAGCCGTGGTGGCCCGCCAGCAGCACCTCCACGTCCGGGATGGGCTGGTACTTCACCAGCATCTTTTCCACAAAGGCGTCGGCATCCCCGGTGATGAGCACATCAAAATCCCCGCGGGTGCACAGGGCGAACAGCCCCGATTCGTTGGAGGTCCCCCCGCCCAGGGGCGGGAACAGGGTCAGGCCTGCCTCCCCCAGGGGGAGGTTTTTGGTCTCGTCCACCAAAACCACCTCCGCGCCCTCCGTCCCGGCCAGCTCCATCAGACGGGCCAGACCGTCCGGGTCCGCCGCCCCCGCGGGGACGGCCACCTTGTCCACCCCCATGCGGTAGAAGAGCTGCTCCACGCCGTTGAAATGGTCGGCGTCAAAGTGGGTGAGGACCAGCATGTCCAGCCGGGCGCGGCCCATGGCGGCGAAGTAGTCTGCGGCAACGTCCCCGGCGCTGCGGGAGCCGTTCCCGCCGCAGTCCACCAGCGCCGCCCTTCCCCCGGACAGCAGGGCGGTGGACGAGCCCTGCCCCACATCCAGGGCGGTGACCGTCAAATCGGCGCGCTCCGCCTCCAGCCGCCCCAGACCGATGGCGGCGCACAGCAGCAGGGCCAGCGCCCCCACCGGGAGCAGGGGCCGCTTTGGCCGCTCCTTGCCCAAAACCGCCGCCAGGAGCACCAGATACGCCCCTGCCAGCCAGATGAGGCAGTACGGATTGTCCGCCGCCAGCGAGGCGAAGGGGAACCGCCCCAGCAGCAGCGCTATCCGCCGGGCGTAGTGTCCCGTCAGGCCGGCCGCCGCCCCCAGCACCGCCGCCGGGCCAGGGAAGAATACCGCCAGCGTCCCCAGAACCAGGGCGCACATCATCAGCAGGGACAGCGCCCACAGCGCCAGGACGCCGGACAGCGGCCCCAGCAGGATGATCTGCCCAAAGTACAGCGCCACGAGGGGGACGGTGAACAGCATGGCCCCCAGGGAGGCGGACGCGCCGGCCAGCGCCGTCCGGCCCGCCCTCCACAGCAGCAGCCGGAGGGGACGCCCCTTGGGCGGGCGCTTTTTCTTCAGCGGGCGGTACATCCAGCCGAACAGCGGCCCGCTCACCAGCAGGATGCCCGCCACCGACGCAAAGGACAGCTGCAATCCCACGCTGGCGGCGGCAAAGGGGTTCTGGACCAGCAGGATGAGCAGCGCCGCGCCCAGGGCCGACGGCCCGTCCCCCTCCCGCCCCGCCAGGGGCGCGGCCAGCAGGGCGCACTGCATGATGACCGCCCGGAGGGCGGACGGTGTACCCCCGGCCATGAGGGCGTAAAACAGCAGCAGGGGGACCATAGCAAGGGCGGTTTTCCGGTTGTTCCCACACAGCAGCAGGCCCGCGCCCACCAGGAAGGAGACGTGGAAGCCGGACACCGCCGCGGCGTGCATCAGCCCAGCCCGGTTGAGGGCGGAGTAGAGGGTCCCGTCCAGCCCGGTTTTATCCCCCAGGGTGACGGCGGCGGCAATGGGCGCGGCGGTCTGGTCAAAGGCGGCGTATATGCCCTGCTTGAGCTTGTGGGCGCACAGGGCGGGCCAGTGCCGGGCGGGGACCCGTTCCACAGCCTGGATTTCCGCCTCCCCATCGCAATAGGCCAGCAGGTATACCCCCTTGGCGGTGTAGTAGGTGGTCTCTTCGCCGTAGGCCCGCTCCGAGCTTTTCACCCTGGCCCTGCCGGAAATCCTGTCGCCGGGCTTCAGCGAACCCCACTCCTCCGGGCCGTAGGCCAGGGCGTCCGGGGCGAAAAGGCCGCCGTCCAGCCGGACGGTGACGGAATACCCGCCGATGGAGGTGGGCTCGGGATAGGAAACCGCCTCGCCGGATAGGACGGTTCCCTCCCCAATCCAGCCCTCCGCCGGGGCCCGGAACAGGGCAGAGTACGCCCCGGCCCATCCCAGCGCCGCCACCCCGCCCAGGCAGAAGGCCAGCGCCCGCCGGGAGAGCTGATACCGCGCATACCGGGACAGCGGCCCTTTGTCCCGGGGCTTGCGCAGAAGGATGGGGGACTCCCTGTCCCCGGGCCGGGCGGGCAGCCACACCGCCAGCGCCAGCCCCAGCAGGGCGGCGGCTGCCAAAAGCGCCGGCACGCCCGCCTCAAAATAGCACGCCCACAGGCAGGCGGCGGCGAAGCCACCGGAAAACCATGCCAGCTTCCGCATACCGCCGCCCCCTCCCTTCCAGCGCTCTTTCTTTATTTTATCCATAACGGGGAGCCAAGTCAACGCGGCGGGGGAATTTTCTGGCGGGACTTGTCAAATCCGCCCCGGTCTGGTATGCTGATGGGACAAATAAGGAGTGGATATGATGTACATATTCGACCTGGACGGCACCATCACCGACACCAACGGCGTCTGGCTGGACGTGGACCGGGAATTCCTGGCCCGGCGGGGCCTGCCCCACACCCCCGAGTACCAGCGGGTGGTGGAGCGGTCCATCTACCCTATCGCGGCCCAGTTCACCAAGGCGTTCTATCATCTGCCCGAGTCCCCCGAGGACATCATGGCGGAGTGGGACGCTTCGGCGGGCCGCCACTACCGGGAGCTGGCCCCCCTCAAGCCGGGGGCGGAGGAATTCCTGCGCCAATGCAGGGACGAGGGCCGGCCCATGGCCATCTTTACCGCCTGCCGCCCCGCCCTGTGCCGGGCGGCGCTGGACCGCTTCCACCTCACGGGCCTGTTCGACCGCATCGCCTTTGCGGAGGAGATCGGCCTGGAAAAGCGCAACCCCCGGTGCTTTGTGGAACTGGGCCGCCTGCTGGGCGTCCCCTTAGAGGACTGCACCCTCTTTGACGACAGCCCGGACAACTGCGCCACCGCCCAAAAGGCGGGCATGGCCGCCGTGGGGGTATACGACCCCTACTACGCAGACCGCCAGGAGGAGTTGAAGGCGGTGTGCGCCCGCTATATCCGCTCCTTTGCGGAGCTGGTGCGGGGATAGATTGGCAAAACCCTCCCTTCCCACATAGGATGTGGGGCAAAGGAGGTGTTTACCACATGGAAGATATGATCCCATGCGCGCTGAAGGACCAGGAGGTGTTCCAGCGGGTGTGGCAGCGGGTGATGGCGGGGCGGTCCGAGGACAGCAGCCCCATCCGGCCCGGCCCCTCCGGCGGGGGGGACGTGTCCTGTGAATGCCTGAGGGACCTGGTGCTCCAAAATGGGGACGGCCTGCCCCAGTCGTGCCGCCCCGACGGGGACGCCGCCCCCCCGGAAGCCCCCCCGGCGGAGGAGGCCCCCGCCCCGGAGCCCCCTGCCCAGGACGCCCCGCCCGCCCAGGGCCTGCCGCCCCAGGATAGCGGCAATTGGGGCGGCGACCTGCCCCCCCTGTGGGAGGAGCCCCAGGGCGGCGACGACCGGGCCGCCCGCCTGCGCCGCCACGTGATGGACGCGCTGGAGGGCTGGCAGTTCTACCGCCACCTGGCCCGCCGGGCCCGGGGAACGGACGCCCGGGCACTCAACGCCCTGGCCGGAGAGCTGCACAAGCACGCCCGGAAGCTGTCGGCGGCCTATTTCCTGCTCACCGGGCTGCGCTACTGGCCCACCGAGCTGCTGGGCGCGCCCGCCATCCCGTCCTACTGGGGAGCCCTGCGCAGCCGCCACCAGGCGGAACAGCGCCAGGAGACCGCCTTCCGCCTGGCCGCCGACGACTGGGAGGACCCGGACATGCTGGAGCTGTACGGCGAGCTGGCGGACGCCTGCCAGCAGCGCTGCCGGAGGCTCAGGGCCCTGCTGGAACAGGGCGTGTGACTACTTAGCGCAAACGTAAAATGGGAGCGCCGGGATTACACATCCCGGCGCTCTTCCTTGCCAAACCGATCAAACAAGCCCTACACAATGCCCTCCCCTAACAAAATTTTGGGCATTGCGGCCAGGCATCGATTCCATCTTTTATAAAACTGCTGTAAGCCAAGTTTTGAAACACGGGCGTGGACTTCCTCGTTCTCAAGTGTCCAATGCAAAATATATGTAACTTTTCCCACCCATTTTGTCAGACGAACAGGTGGTTTTCCCTCTTTAACAGCGTTAAAATCTTCTTGCCGGTGTGTGCGCTTGATATATTTCACATCAATCACTCCAGGCTGCAAAAGATAGAACTCAGCAACCTCTCTCATCAACGCTTCAATCTCATCCTGTTTATCGATTTTTGCCTCATAAATGCAAATTTCATGAAACACCGCAATACCCCCTTGCTTTAGAAGCTGTACCAATAGCTTCTTATTTTTCCATACATAAACTCCCGATTCACTGTTCCAATTGTAGCATCAATATAGAATCAATTCAATTCATTTCGTAAAATTGCCACGATGTTTGGCGCCATATCTTTCTCACGATGGATTCCCGGCGCTCCCCCTGTACTTTTCCCCCGCACTCTGGTATAATGTCCCCACTTGACGAAAAGGATCTGATTACCTATGCTCACTTCGGAACAGACGCTGGAATTCTGCCGCCTCCGCCGGGAGATCATCGGCCAAAACTACCAAACCCTCAACCCCGAGCAGCGAAAGGCCGTGCTGGCCACCGAGGGCCCGCTGCTGCTGCTGGCGGGGGCGGGTTCGGGCAAGACCACCGTGCTCATCCACCGGGTGGCCAACCTCATCCGCTACGGCCGGGGGTCGGACTGCCTGGAGGCGCCCCAGTGGGCGACCCAGGACGACCTGGAGTTCCTGCGCGCCTACGCCGCCCACCCCTCCAAGGAGGGGCGGCTCCAGGCCGACCGGCTGTGCGCCCTGGAGCCCGCCGCCCCCTGGACCATCATCGCCATCACCTTCACCAACAAGGCCGCCGGGGAGCTGAAGGCACGGCTGGAAAAAATGCTGGGCCCCTCCGCCCGGGACATATGGGCCTCCACCTTCCACTCCGCCTGCGTGCGCATTTTGCGCCGGGACATTGAAAAGCTGGGCTTCCCCTCCTCCTTCACCATCTACGACACCGACGACTCTCAGCGGGTGATGAAGGACTGCCTCAAGGAGCTGCGTTTCGACGACAAGCAGTTCCCCGCCCGCTCGGTGCTGGCCACGATTTCCCGGGCAAAGGACAAGCTCCAGCTGGCGGCGGACTTCGCCCGGGACGCGGGGCAGTCCGGCGACTTCCGGCTGCAAAAAATCGCCCAGCTCTATACCGAGTACGAAAAGCGGCTGTGGGAGGCCGGGGCGCTGGACTTCGACGATATCATCCTGCACACCGTCCGGCTGCTCCAGGAGCATGATGACGTTTTGGAATATTATCAGAAAAAATTCCGTTACGTTCTCATCGACGAGTACCAGGACACCAACAACCTGCAATACCTGCTCTCCTCCCTGCTGGCCGGGGGACATGAAAATATCTGCGTGGTGGGGGACGACGACCAGTCCATCTACCGCTTCCGGGGGGCCACCATCGAGAACATCCTCTCCTTCGAGGACCAGTACAAGGGCTGCCGCACCATCCGCCTGGAGCAGAACTACCGCTCCACCAAGAGCATCCTGGCCGCCGCCAACGCCGTCATCCGCCACAACCAGGGCCGAAAGGGCAAGGAGCTGTGGACGGCGGGCCGGGAGGGGGAAAAGGTGCAGCTCTACACCGCCATGAACGAGAACGACGAGGCCCGGTTCGTGGCGGACAAGCTGATGGAGGACTACCGGGCGGGGCTGAAGTGGAACACCCACGCCATCCTCTACCGAATGAACGCCCAGTCCAATCAGCTGGAAGTGGCCTTCAAGCGCAGCGGCATCCCCTACAAGGTCATCGGCGGCACCCGGTTCTTCGACCGGGCGGAGGTCAAGGACATGCTGGCCTACCTGTGCGCCATCCACAACCACGCCGATGACCTGCGCCTGACCCGCATCATCAACAATCCCCCCCGGGGCATCGGGAACACCACGGTGGAAAAGGCCCGGGACATCGCCCTGCGGGAGGGGCTGTCCCTGTGGGAGGTGGCGTCCAACGCCTCCGCCTACCCGGAGCTGCAAAAGCCCGCCCCCAAGCTGGCCCAGTTCGCCGCCCTGCTGGAGGAGCTCACCGCCCTGTCCCGCACCATGGATCTGCCCAGCTTCTATGAGGAGGTGGTGGCCCGGACGGGCTACGCCGCCGCCCTCCAGATGAAAAACGACATTGAGAGCCGCACCCGGCTGGAAAACGTGCGGGAGCTGCTCACCTCCATCAACGGCTATGTGGACAACGCCGAGGGGGAGCCCTCCCTGGCGGGCTTCCTGGATGAAATAGCCCTGTACACCGACCTGGACAGCCACGACCCAGACGAGGATGCGGTGGTGATGATGACCATGCACTCCGCCAAGGGGCTGGAGTTCCCCACCGTGTTTGTGGTAGGCATGGAGGAGGGCATCTTCCCCGGCATCCGGGCCATCGGCGAGGCCGAGGAGATGGAGGAGGAGCGGCGGCTGTGCTACGTGGCCCTCACCCGGGCCAAGGAGCGGCTCTACCTCACCTGCGCGGGCCAGCGGATGCTGTTCGGCCGCACCAGCACCAACCGGCCCTCCCGGTTCGCCGGGGAGATCCCCTCCGAGCTGCTGGACCAGACCGGGCGGTCCTACTTAGACCCCACGCCCACGGCTGGGGACGGCGACAATTGGGACTTCGACCAGACCCCCCGTGTGTCCACCCACCGGGAGCCCTACCGCCAGGGCGGCTCCCCCCGGGGCGCCTACGGCGGTGGGGAGCGCCGCAGCGCCTACACCCCCCCCCGGCCCCAAAAGGCCGCCCCCGCCCGCCCTGTGTTCCAGTCCGCGGTGGACGAGCCATCCGCCGCCCTGCCGGAGTACCGGAAGGGGGATATGCTGGAGCACAAGGCCTTCGGGCGGGGGATGGTGCTGTCCACCCAGAAGGTGGGGGGCGATATCCTGCTGGAGATCGCCTTCGACGGGGTGGGCACCAAGCGGCTGATGCTGAAATACACGGCACAGCTCATGAAAAAACTGTAAGAGGGAATATGATCATGCGTATCGTGGTCGGTATCGCCGCCATCCTGTTCGGCCTGCTCCACACCCTTGCGGCGGGGATCCAGCTCAAATCCAAGGATCCCGCCATTCGGGGCCTCGCCATCGCCATGGCCTGCGGGGGCGCCTGTGTGGCGCTGCACACCGCCGCCCACCTGGCCGGGGGGCGCCCCGGCTGGATGGACGCCCTGTCCCTGGCGGTGGGCTGTCTGCTGATCTGCGTCCCGGCCTATGAAAACGGCAAACGGTCAGGGAACTTCCACCCGTCCCACCACATCGTCCGGGGTATCGCCGCCCTCCTGCTGGTGGCGGGCATCGCCGTGTGGTGACAAAACGCAAACGCGCCGGGATCACAATGACCCCGGCGCGTTTTTCATGTTTCACGAAAGCTGGCGGTACATGGCCTCCGCCCCGGCCTTGCCCACGATGTCGGCCACGGAGAGCACCTCCACCCGGATGAGCTTCTCACCGAATTTCAGCTCCAGTACGTCCCCCGCCTTCACGTCGTAGGACGCCTTCACCGGCCTGCCGTTGGCGCTCACCCGTCCGGCGTCGCAGGCCTCGTTGGCCACCGCCCGGCGCTTGATGAGCCGGGATACCTTCAGCCACTTGTCCAATCTCATAGCAGCCCTCCATAACAGGATTCCCACCCCTTTAGGGGTGGGAATCCGTAGCCTATTACTGCGCCACGGTGTCCTTCAGCGCCTTGCCGGCCTTGAACACGGGCACCTTGGAGGCGGGAATCTCAATCTGCTCCTTGGTGTGGGGGTTGCGGCCCATGCGGGCGGAGCGGCTCTTCACCTCGAAGGAGCCGAAGCCCACCAGCTGCACCTTCTCGCCCTGCACCAGGGACTCGGTGATCACGTCCACCATGGCGGCCACGGCGGCGTCGCTGTCCTTCTTGGACAGTCCGGTCTTTTCCGCTACAGCGGCGATCAATTCGGTCTTATTCATACTTATTGATTCCTCCTGAAACTCAAATTTTCTTTTGCGGCAGCGCCGCGTATATACTTACAAGCGCGGCGTGGCGCAGTAAGCCGACTCAACGGGTGTGCTTGAGCTGGGCCTTGGCCTGGGCCCAAAGGGCCAGAAATTCCTCCCGGGACAGCTGGCCCGTGGCCTTTCCCTGCCCGGCGGCCAGCTCCTCCACCCGGCGGAACCGGGCGATATCCTTCTCAATGTTGGCGTGGAGGGCCGCCTCCGGGTCCACCCCGGCTGCGGCGCAGGCGCAAACCGTGACGAACAGCAGGTCGCCCAGCTCCTCGGCCAAATCGCCCTCCCCCGCCGCGGCGGCCTTGACCTCCCCCAGCTCCTCGGACAGCTTGTCCATGGCGGCGTCCCAGCCGTCCCAGGGGGCCCCGGCGCGCACGGCCTTTTTCTGCACCTTCTCTGCCCGCCACAGCGCGGGCAGGCTGCGGGCCACCGCGTCCAGCACGTCGGCCTGGGTGGACTGGTGCTTTTCCTTCTTCTTCAGCTCCTCCCAGTTGGACAAAACCTCCCCGGTGGAGCCGACGCTCACATCCCCGAACACATGGGGGTGGCGGTAGATGAGCTTTTTGCAAACCCCGTCCGCCACGTCGTCCAGGGTAAACCGGCCCGCGTCCTCCTCAATGGAGGTGTGGAAGTAGACCTGGAGCAGCACGTCCCCCAGCTCCTCTTTGAGGCCGTCCGTATCGCCCTGGTCAATGGCCTCCGCCGCCTCGTACGCTTCCTCGAGAAAGTTGCGGCGGATAGACTGGTGGGTCTGCTCCTGGTCCCACGGGCAGCCGCCTGGGTGGCGCAGAATGCGGACGATCTCCGCCAGATCCCGGCAGTCATAGCTTTTTTTCACCGTCCAATTTACCATACTATCACCTGAATTGCAAGAGTTATTCCGCCCCCGTGCAGTTTTTTACAATAAATTCCCATCATTTTTTCACTCTACCCGGAGGATCCGGGCCAATTTCTCCCCTTTGGGGATGAGGGCCAGGTCATCCTTGGAGATAGCGCGGGTGAAAATGATGAGGACAAGGTACACCACCACCGCCACCCCGATGGCCCCGAACACCGACAGGGCGGCGCCGGTGCGGCTGAGCTCCACCACGGCGGCCCCGTCCGGCAGGAGCTCCTGCGTCTCGGTCACAAAGATGTTCAGCGCCATAAACGCCTTGGTCATCAGCCCGTTCACCGCCCAGGCGGACAGACCCATGGCGGCGGCGGCCCCCACCGGCTTGACGAACACCCGGGCCATGCTCAGGGAGCGGGGCAGGGTGCGCTTGATGATGAACATGTCCAGCAGGGCGATGAGCCCGAAGCAGGCCACGGTGGAGATGGCCCCCCCTTTGATGCCCACGTTTTCATTGCCGATGAGCACATAGCCCACCGCCAGCTTCAGCGCGCAGCCGATGACGGTGGTGGCCATGGGCAGGGCCACCATCTGGTGGGCCTGGAGGATGGAATTGCTCACCAGCATAAAGCACACCGAGACGGAGGCGATGCCCAGCACGGACAGCATCCACCCCGCCAGCACTACGTCGGTGGAGGGGTAGAGCAGGCGGATGATGGGCTCCCCCAGCACAAACAGCCCCACCCCGGCGGGTATGGCCAGCAGGGCGGTGGTGCGCAGGGTGGTCTCGCTGATCTGGGCGGCCTGGCGGCGGCGCTTCACCTTCAGCGCGGCGGACACGTGGGGGATGACGCTGGCCGTCAGCGGCACCATGAAGGAGGCCGGCAGGTTATAGAGGGTCAGGGCCTTGTCGTACATCCCCTTCATGTCCCGGGCGGCGTCCTCGGTGAGCTTCAGCGCGTCCTGGAGGCGGCCCAGCATGATGCTGGTGTCCAGGATGTTGGTCAGGGCGATGACGGAGGAGCTGAGGGTGATGGGGATGGCCAGCCGCGCCAGCGTGAACAGGATGTCACGGCTGGCCTCCGGCTCGTCCCCGCTCTCCGGCAGGGTGCGCACGTGCCCCCGGTAGCAGAGGTACACGTACAGCGCCCCCAGCATACAGCCCACCGACACCCCCAGGATGGCCCCGGCCGCGGCCACCGACTCCCCCAGCTCCCGCTTCATGAACAGGGAGGCCAGGGCCAGGCCGATGACCAGCTTGCACAGCGCCTCAATGACCTGGGACACGGCGGTGGGGGTCATGAGGGTGTGGCCCTGGAAATATCCCCGGAAGGCGGACAGCGGGCAGATGAAAAACACCGCCGGGGCCAGGGCCAGGATGCTGTAGGCCGCGTGGCTGTCCCGCATCAGGTCGGCCAGCTGGTGGGGGAAGAAGGCCATGATGCAGAAGCTGACGGTGCCCAGCACGCAGAAGGTGGCCAGGGCCAGGGAGAACACCTTTTTCACCTGGTTCCCCCGGCCCACGGCGTTGGCCTCGGACACCATCTTGGACAGGGCCACCGGCAGGCCGCCGGTGGAGATGATGATGAGCAGGGAGTAGATGTTATAGGCGGTATTGAAGTCGGCAAAGCCCGCGTCGGACAAAATTCCGCCCAGGGGGATCTTATACAGCGCCCCGATGAGCTTGACCACGATGACGCTGGCCGTCAGAATGGCGGCGCCGCCGAAGAAGGAATTCTTTTTTGGGGTGGAAGCAGACATATCCTCAGACCTTTCCCATCACTTGAAGAGCAGGGGCAGGGCATACCGGCTGACCTCGTCCTTGATCTTATCCAGGTCCAACGTCAAAAACGCCCCGTTTTGGTATATGACGCGGCCCCGGGCCATATTCATCGCCACGTTGGAGCCGTGGGCGGAGAACACCAGGTTTTCCGCCTCGTCATGGCAGGGGATGAGGTTGGGGGCGTCCATGTCCACCAGGATCAGGTCGGCCACGCGGCCCGCCTCAATCCGCCCGGTGCTGCGCCCCAGCGCCCTGGCGCCGTTGACGGTGGCCATCTTCAGCGCCTGGGGTGCGGTGACCGCCATGGGGTCGCAGCCCACGCCGTTGTGGAGGATGGCGGCCAGCTTCATATCCGCGAACATATCCACACTGTTGTGGGAGCTCACCCCGTCGGTGCCCAGGGCCACGTTCACCCCGGCCCGGAGCATATCGGGGATGGGGGCCACGCCGGAGCCCAGCTTCAAATTGGAGTAGGGGTTGTGGACGCAGGACACGCCCTTCCGCGCCATCACCGCCCAGTCCTCCGGCGTGGTGTAAACGCAGTGGGCGGCGATGGCCCTCCCGTCCCACACACCGTATTGGTCCAGCAGCTGGATGGGGGTGAGGCCGTGGTAGCGGGACTTGCATTCCTCGTGCTCTTTTTTAGTCTCCGAGATATGCACATGCATCCCCAGGCCGTGCTTCCGCGCGAAATCCGCCACCCATTCCCACACCGGGGCGCAGGAGGTATATTCCGCGTGGATGGACGCGTCCGCCAGAATCTGGCCGTCCCCGGCGTTGTGCCAGTCCTCGTACAGCCGGATGTGGTTTTCGCAGTCCTCACACCTGTCCGGGGAGAAGCTGTCCGGACTGCCGAAGTACACCGCGCCCACCGACAAATTGGCGGAAATGCCCGCGTCCAGCACCTGCTTTGCGATGACCCCGGTGCGCATATACATGTCGGCGATGCAGGTGACGCCGGAGGCGATCATCTCCGCCAGCCCCAGCCCCGTGGCGGCGGCCATGGCCCGGTCGTCCCA
>ERZ779632.669-NODE-669-length-17705-cov-4.981983_pt1 | contig 17705 bp, 14 predicted proteins | sample MGYA00514194_ERZ779632 | MGnify/ENA primary metagenome ERZ779632 (study PRJEB29562, sample SAMEA4376704) | mouse gut metagenome | isolation source: Cecum | study: EMG produced TPA metagenomics assembly of the A DSS colitis mouse model was used to assess the...
ATAATCTTTGCCAGCGTATTCAGCATCTGGCTGGAATCGTCGATCTGCGACATACTCATACTGTTTAATACGACATCCGAGGCTTTGGATATCTCTTCTGCGACTTCCGCTCCAAAAGAAACGATCGTTTCCAGATTATTTACTTCAATCGTACTGGTCAAAGCGTCTACTTCCTGCGAACCCGTCAGCACCTCGTTCATCTTTTCTCTGTCCGCCGCGATATCGTACTGCTGTACGACCTCTATCTCGTTTTTTTCATCTGCAGACACTGCCGCCGGCATGGCAGAAGCTGTTGTTTTACTAAAATCCAATCCCATGTTCTATTCCTCTTTACTTTCCTCTTTTAAATAATTTATCGCGCCATGACATCCGTGTCTTAAACAACGCATTTTCCAGATTTGGCACATGCAGATCATAGACATATTCGCCAATCTGATGCTCCTCCATCACCTTCCGGTTAAAATGCTTTTCTACATTCTGATAGCCCGTCGGTACGAAAAAGACGACGTCGAACCCTACCCGATTTAAAAACGCAGCCAGTATCGAATCCTCCAGAGAAATCATCTGCTCCCCCGTATTAATATAAATGAGCTTCGGATTCGTTTTCGTAAAATCAAATTTTTGAATCAGTCGGACAATCTCTTTTGGCAGATTGAGTACCGTGGCTATAATCGTATACTCCGTTCCGTTTTCAAACGTTCCGCGGATCGCCTTCTGGTCGATCAGCAGCTTTAATTTATCCAGAATATAGTCCTGTATTTCTTCTCTTAAAAATCCATACGGGTAACTGGCATGAGATTTCACCTTATCCTTCGCCAGTCTGCCGTTTTTATAAAACTCCGCCGCATAAGCGCGCATCGGATTAGACGCTCCGGGTTCGATAAACGGCGCGGATTTTATAACGAACGTATCCTCTGTGATCAGCTCTTTGACCGACCGCCAGTACTGCGGCACCAGTCCGTCCCTGACCCCGGACACTTTTGCAAATATGACCGGTATGTGCACTTCGTCTTCGATTGTACTAAAACTCGGACGGTATTTTACCTCTTCTTTCCATAAAATACTGATTTCTTCATACATTGTCTGCAAAATGACCGTATGCGCGGTCTCATACTGTTTCTCCCGATAAATCCCGCTGTCCCGATACATCAGCGTATCCAGCTCCCGTTCCGCATGATAAGCCGCGGTACCGATGACCACATCCGTCTGCTCCTGCGGAAATGTATGCATATGCAGCGTCTGCGTATAATGAATCTCGTAAAGCAGCGGATCCTGCAGACAGCACGTTCCTTCCCCTTTGGGGCATAAGATCAGCACATCCACCGGAAGTCTGGCAAGCAGCCGTAAAAACAGCGCCTCATTTTCATCCCTGCATCCTCCCAGATAGATAAAACAGCTGATCTGAGGTTCTTTGTATCCGGCGAACAGCCTGCTCTGATATCTGCTTAGCCAGCAAAGCACGCAGACCGCCTGATTGGTCAGCCTGTTCAGATTCAGCTCCTGCCCCCGGGCATCGGTTTCCATCAGCAATACATCGATAAACGCCCGAACCATCATGCGCTGCAGCTGGATATTCGCCGTATAGCGGATATTCGAAGACAGATCCATAATCAGCTGGTCCGGTTTTGTATAATGATTTCTATGAATCGCCGCGATTTCTTCCATCGCAGGACGTCCAAGACTTTCGCTGACAATTACCATCTGTCTTTCCTTGTTTTTCATACGCAGATAAAACTGATACAGCTCGTTCGCATACGTCGTTTTATCTTCAGCGCCGCTGATTCTGATAAAACTATTGTAATAAAACTTTGAATCCTCCCCGCGCTTTGAAACGTCTGTTTCTATATCCGCAAGTCCGTTTCCTTCTATCCATGCGTTTGTGCAGCTCATTTTTTCCGGCCGCTGTCCGTACAGCCGCTCTCTGTTTGCCTCCGTCTGTATCTCTTCCTGAATCTGTTTCAAAGAAAAATCCGTCGGAAACGCCTGCATCCCCGGCATTTTAAATTCCGTCGAATGCTGCGACAATCCATCCAGCTTTAAATACCCCGAGTCTCCATCATACTGTAACAACACCACGTCACAGCCGGCATTCGATAAGATAGCTAAAATCATCAGCTCATACCTGCTGACGGTTCCTTCATACAGAATCTTTGGCACATGGTTTTCTCCCAGCTGACTGACAATCCGTTCAAACCGGTAATACAGCCAGCACATGCATTTAATATACGCGTTTTTTATCATATGCTCTGTCTTACCCTCTTTTTGCAGCAAAAACAGCGCGTCATACAGGCTTAACGCTACATTTTCCCTCTGATAATCGTTCATCCGCGGCAGCCATTTTCGCAATGCCGCCACAATAAAAGCAGTATTTAACTGAAACGCCGGCCCCATGATCTCGTGATAATAAGCCAGATTTTTTTCATCCGGATTGCGCAGTCTGCCCTGAATAATGACGCCGCATTTTACCGCCGCCGCATAATAAGTACGGATAAACCTGCCAATCTCCTGCGTATACCCGTTGATTCTGCAAAAAAAGACTCCTGCGCTTTCCCGTTCGTTCATATTTTTAAAAAAATCGTTCAGGTCCTGAATTTTAATATGCCCAAACACCTCTGTCACCTTCATTCCCGCAATTTTTCTATCGTCCTTATTCCCTTACGACTGAAACCCCTGGATAAACAGCCGGATACTCTCATATCCGACAGCCAGATTGATATTTTGTCCCCGATCAAAGCCAGCTGTACTGATCCCTATCACCTCGCCGTACATATTCAACACCGCTCCGCCGGAGCTGCCATTAGAAATCGGCGCGGTAAACTGAATCATATCGACACCGTCGATCGTACGAAATCCGGAAATAATTCCATCCGAAATAGAATTAAACAATCCCAGCGGACTTCCGATCGCTGCAACAGCCTGCCCACGGACCAGTTTTTTCTGCCCCTGGTATATCGGAATCGGATCCAGCTGTCTTTGAATGCGAAGCAGCGCCAGATCCAGCCCCCAGTGGTATTTGATCAGCTCGTCGGTATGATACACCTGATCGTCGTTTTCAATTCGTACAGAATAAGAATATCCGCCTCTTACCACATGATCGTTCGTAAGTATGTAACCGGCCTTTGCGACCATAATACCGGAACCGGTAGCGATCACCTCGCCGTCTTTATCATGTACCAGGATCAGTACAATCGAAGAAGCAAGCGCCGCAAGCTCCTCAAAACTTTTTTCTCTGACCTGCGTGTGCGCTGTCTGGATTCCTTTTTGCATATCTGCATCTTTTTTCCGGTTCCGCGGGGGAATTTTCACAACAATTTTATCCGGATCCCTGGCAACCGGCTTTCGTTCGTTTGCAGAATCTTCGGTCCGATCCCCTTTGTCCGGCAGCAGCAGTACCTCGCAGCCTGTCAGCGCCAGCAGCTCATAAAATAAATACTCCTGCTCTTTTGCCACATGGTCCGCGACTATTTTGACACAGCTATCCTCCCGCCACTCCGGGAAACCGGCGCACACGAAATCAAACCAGTACAGCAGTTTGACTGCGAAATTTTTCCGCATGGACTCCGTAACCGCCGCCTTTGTATCCAGGTATTTTTGAAGCGTCTGCGCACATGCTGTTCCAAGCCGGACTGCCAGCCTATGTTTACTGACCTTCGTCACAATTCCGTCCTGCGGTTTGCTCTCCCACTGATCGAAGCGCTGCGTATAATATCGAATCTCGTCCGCACCAGACAGCACCGACAGCATACCGACTCTTTGGTAAAGCAGCCTCCCCTCCCGCATCTGCCGGCGCAGCATATCGTCCATACGATACAGTTCTTTTTCAAAATCCGCGCCGCGGCCAGACAGCCGCACAAAATATACGGCTTTGCTGTGGTTTTGTACAAATTGTTCCATAGAAGTGATTTCCACGGAAGCAGTTTCCATGGAACTATTTCTCATAGAAGTCATTTTCATAGAAACAGTTTTCATAGAAGCAGTTTCCATGGAAGTAGTTTCCGCCTGATTATATCTGTATCTGTCTTTTTCCATTCTGATCACCCGTATGCTCTGCCACCCATGTGTCGTAATATCACATGCGCCCCTCTGATCACCTGTATGCTCTGCCACCCATGTATCGTAATTCATATTTTATCACATGCAGCGCCATTTATCTACTGCATTCCAATAAATATTATATGGAAAACGTGAAAGACAGTTGCTATCTCCTGCAAAAACCGATATACTGGTCTGATAGGATTTTTATGGTCGAAAGGAGCCACCCATGAAACATTCATCCATTTATTACAGCGTAGGTCCGCTGTTATACTGTCCAGGCAACCGCGAGACAATTGCCGCATCTGTCATACAGCAAAAATTAGGCAGCCGTTTTTCTCTGTCTCTGTGTCTGGAAGATACGATCAGCGATTCGCATGTCGAAGAAGCTGAGCGCTGCCTTACTTCTTCCATCCGCCAGATACGGGAATCCAGAGAATCGCTTTCTTTTTACGTTCCCAAAATTTTTATCCGTGTCAGATATCCGGAGCAAATTACGCGCATGCGAACCATGCTGGGTGATAACCGTCAGCTGATCAGCGGTTATATTCTGCCGAAGTTTGCACCAGAAAATGCGGATGCTTATATACAGGAAATCATTGCAGCGAATGAACAGTCCGACTGCCCGGTATATGTGATGCCGATTTATGAAAGCGCCTGTATGACAGATCTGCGCTATCGGTATGACATTTTGTATGAATTAAAAGAAAAGCTCTCCGCTATCGAAGAGCTTGTTTTAAATATCCGCGTCGGAGGAAACGATCTTTGCAGTCTGTTTTCATTCCGGCGTCATGAAAACGAATCTATACATAAGATCCGTCCGGTTTCTGATATTTTTTCCGATATTCTGACTGTCTATGGTATGGATTATGTCGTGTCCGGGCCGGTATGGGAATATTACAGCGGCGACGGCTGGGAAGAAGGCCTGCGCAACGAAATTGCAGACGATAAGCTGTGTGGATTTATTGGAAAAACAGTCATCCATCCGAATCAGATCGACGTCGTAAATCGTGCCTATCAGGTCACATCCAAAGATTACGCCGACGCGTGCAGCATCCTAAACTGGGACCGCACATCCATACGTGACGTAGCCGTCAATCCGTCAGGCGAACGTATGAATGAGAAAAAAACGCATACAAACTGGGCAAAACAGATCTTATGGATGTCCGAAACGTTTGGAATCCAGCCGGAACGCTGATCTTTTTGCCGGTATCTGCTACTCTGAGGGAATGTTCATAATCAGCCGGAAAATAAATACTCCGTTATCATTTTGAAAGTCATATTCTCCGTCGTATTTTTCCGCAGTTTTGACAATGCTTAATACGCCGATGCCGCCTGTAAATTCCGGTTTTGGCTGTCCGTTTTTCATCTCTGTCTCGATCGTACACGTATTACTGCAAAAAATGACCAGCTTATGTATCTTTTTCTGATCATCAGATGAATCAGACATTCCCTCTGCGGCTGCCGCTTTTTTACTTCCACACATCCGAAAATGGCGTTTTCATAAGCATTGGCAAGGATTGTCACAAGATCGATATTCGGAATCTTCAAATCCTGATCCGGTTCTATGTCCATCGTCACACGAATCTGTTCCTGCTGCGCTCTGCGTGTGTAAGCAAGCAGAATATTGTTGACAGCCGTATTCCTGCAGATTACTTTCACGCTCCCTTTTTCCGTTTCTTTCTGATACGCTTCCAGATACCGCAGCAGCTCTTCATTTTGACCATATCGGGCATATTCTGCAATGACCGCGTTATGATGCCGCGCATCGTGTCGGATCTGTCTGCCGTTTTCCACAAATTCTTCCAGCAATTCCATATTGCGCTCCAGCAGTCTTTGATTCATTTTCACAAGCTGGTTTTCCCTCAGATATTCCTTCTCTTTTCCAATATGCAGATACAGACGGAACACCAAAAGCTGCAGAGAGCCTGTCAGAAAAAAATTAACGCTGATCTGAAACAATCGATACGGCGTATGCTCCAGGACGCCCGGCTTCATAATAAATCCGATGCCAAACAAGACGCTTAAAATCATTACCATCACACTAAAATGATCCAGCTCCTGTTCCACATACAGGTTGAATCCCCGCATGGAATTTTTCACATATTTTTTGATCATATGCGCCATCAGCAGGATCAGAATCACACGCGCAACGATATCCGCCCACAGATTACGATGGAAAAACAAAACTGAAATCTCGATTCCTCCGATCAGAAACACTGCCAGCAGATAAAAGGTAAACGCCAGCTTATACATCGATAAAAAAATCGGATCGCTGCTGATCCAGATCGCAAATGCCGCAAAACATATAAACATTACAAAAGCGACCATCCGCACACAGTTCTCCCAGTCTGCAACGTACCACACGCATGCCGCCAGAACCAAAACCAGGCCAAAACACCCATAACAGATCACGGTCTTTTTTGTGTGAAATCGTGATTCACTCATCAGCGAAAACAGCAAAACCGTTCCCGCAAGACTGATCGCAAAACGAAGAAATGCCATAAAGACGGAACCACCTAACATATCATTGTATGCCTCCCTGATTAATCATTTCGAACGAATCTTTATCTGATTTATCTGATCTGATTAAGAAATTTTTCTGACAAAATTATACCACAAAATACGCTGTTTTCAGCATATCGGCACAATTCGCACTTTTTTAGGCATACCCCGCAGCCGTCCTGCGCAATTTAAATATCTCCCATTTTTTTAATCAGTCCGCAGCACTTATAATGCCGCAGCGGATAATATACGATCGGAACCTGTTTTTCTTCTGCCAGACGAAAGATATGCCGCAGCGCCGGATCTTCTTTGCAATGCACATCTGCCAGCACTTTCCAGGGTACCCGTCTTAACAATACCCTCGTCGTCTCTCCAATCCCCGGTTTTATCAGGTGAATGTCCGTAATTCCAAACGCCTTCGCAAGTTCTCTGACCTCCTCCAGACCTGTGCCATGCGCCGTTTCTGCTACCGGATCCGTGATCCGCACATCCGGAAAATGCGCCGCTATTGGAAAATGCGCCGCTATCGCATGAAGAAACGCATAGGACAAATCCGCCGCTTCCAGTTCCCCATAATAAACGGCTCCATGAAAATCCTCTTTTCCGATCACATCGCTTCTTAAAAAGGTCCGGCTGATCAGACCTGACACCGTACAGTTTAAACAGGAGCTTGGAATTAGCAGATCTTTGTGCGTACCGCACAGCTTTGTAACATTTGCAGGATCCGCTAATACCGCGATCTCTGGCGATACCCCTTCATAAGCGGCCATTTCTTTTTTCAGCTCGTTGAAAATCGCTCCTTTCCCGACCCATCCGTCCACAAACAGCAGCTGACGCGGTTCATATCGTTGCAGCAGATACCGCATCGCATTATGATCGATCCCTCTGCCCCGTATAATCGAAACGGCATAATGTTCCACATCCAGCTGATGCGTTAATTTCAGATACCATTTTAACAAAATACCAACCGGAATACCTGCACGTGCCAGTGAAACAAGCACTGTGTCCGGCCCTCTGTCACGCAGTATCTTTTCTGCAAGTCCCGCAACTGCCTCAGCTGTCGGCGCCGCATACATTTTTAACGACTCTTCATATACCTGCATATATTTTTCGGTGGGAACATATTCCACCGGCAGCATTTCACAGTAATGTCTGCCGGACTGTATCAGCCGCTCCCGTTCTTTTGCCGGCTGCGGCTGCACCATCCCTGTAATATCCTTTAATAACAGTATGACATCTTCCTTCTGATAAGAGCTTCGCACATCAACACCACCTGACTACATATATTTTATGATTATTGTATGCCACAGCCTGCGCCAGCGCATCCAGTCCTTCCGTGTCGCTGCCGCATGCGTCGGTAACGATCAGCACCAGATCATATCTGTCAATATCGTACAGAAATGTCCGCCTGTTCTTATCGTACAAAGAAGGCAGTTCATAGCGCACATGAAACGGATAATCCGCTTCTTCATATACTTCAATCGGACTTCTTGTCGTCGCGTGAAAAAAGACCTGTGCGCCGCTTTTTTCAATCTGACGCGCGACATACAGCGCCGGATACATAAATTCCTCCGTGCCAAGTACAAGTATCCTTCCCGAAAACTGCCGATGCAGCCAGCCGTCGATCTCATGCCACAGGTGATCGCAGGCAGCCGCATATGCATCGGCAGTTACCAGCCTCCTTGCATTTAAACAGCCGTCTGCATACAGTTCTTTGACTTCCGCTTCATTTTTCACAGTCGCTGCACCTTCCTTTTTCTGCATCAGATTCCGATAAGACCCTTTCCGTACATATTTCTGCAGGTTCATGGTATCTTCCGTCTGTTCGGTTTTCACAAGGTAACGCAGCTCTATGCCCTGGTCTTTATAAACGTTTCGCGCTTCCGGATTCATCCCGTTGATCACCGAGGCCGCCACATACGTTATCGGCCTCGCATATTCCTGCCGCAGTACATGAATCAGATTTTGTATGGTTTTTCCTGTCGTTACCTCGTCCTCTGCAAAAATCACACAGTCTGTCTGCGGCAGAATCCGGTCCAGATCTTCTTTTACAAGCCGCTGCTGCGTCGCATGACTATGTTCCTCTGAAAAATAAAGATACGTTGCTCCCGCAATCTCTTCCCGCGTCGTCTGTATATAACAGGCGCCTGTTTTCATCGCAACAGCCGCGCCAATTGCCGTCGCTGTTTCCGCAAATCCAATTACAAGCGTTTTTCCCGCGGCACAGATTCCCTGCAGACCGTCCGCCAGCCGCCCAAACATCTCCAGCGCCTGCGCAGGCTTTACCGGAAGATGTTTCCCCTGCAGACGGTTTACGACAAGATAACTTCTCTTTTGATTGTTTTCCCTTTTCGCGATCCTGATCAGATCCGCATACTGATCCGTCATATTGATTCCCTCATTTCTTTGATTGATTTCTGGCACTATCTATTGTATACAAATGCCAGAAGTTTTCAACCAGTTTTGATGATCTGCTGTGATCTGTGGGGCTGTGGCTACGCGGACGTGTGCGTGACTGTCGGCAGGGGTTCTGGGTGGGGCGGCAGGGCCCCTGCCGCCCCGCCCAGGGCCCCTGCCCGCGGCCACGCACACGTCCGCGCAGCCACTTAACACCCCAAACTCACAAAAAAAACATTGACACCCACCCCCGGTTGCTCTAACATAATGATTGAAAAAACACAAAGGAGCATCCCGCTATGTTAAATTTAAATGAAAAAATGGTTACTCTCGGTACGCAACGCTCTGTTATCCGTGAACTGTTTGAATTCGGAAAAATAAAAGCGGCAGAAATCGGCGCGGAAAACGTATTTGATTTTTCCATCGGAAACCCAAGCGTTCCCGCCCCGGAAAGCGTCAGCCAGACAGCGATAAAGCTGATTACGGAAACAGATCCGGTTCTTCTTCATGGATATACAAGCGCGCAGGGCGATGCCGGCGTACGTGCGGCGATTGCGGAATCTGTCAACCGTCGTTTCCATACTGCTTATACAGCAGACAATTTTTATATGTCCACCGGAGCTGCGGCTGCTTTATGCTGCTGTTTTCATGGTCTTTGCAATCGGGGAGATGAAGTGATCATTTTTGCCCCATATTTTCCGGAATATACCGTATTTGTGGAAGGCGCAGGCGCAAAACCGGTCGTTGTGCCGGCGGATACTGAAGCGTTCCAGATCGATTTTGCCGCGCTGCAGCAGGCTCTGACACCGAAGACAAAGGCGGTCATTGTCAATTCACCGAATAACCCTTCCGGAGCTGTGTACTCAGCCGAAACTGTAAAAAAGCTGGCTGCACTGTTAGAAGAGGCATCCCGGCAATACGGACATACGATCTTTCTGATCTCAGACGAGCCTTATCGGGAAATCGTATTTTCCGGTACCAAAGTGCCATTTTTGCCGGATTATTATCCAAATACGCTTGTCAGCTATTCCTGGTCCAAGTCGTTATCCCTGCCGGGCGAACGTATGGGGTATGTACTTGTTCCCGATACTGTGGACGATTTTGCGAACGTCTATGCCGCGGTCGCCGGAGCCGGTCGTTCTCTTGGCTATGTAAACGCGCCGGGACTGTTTCAGCGTGTATGTGCAGCCTGCGCGGACGAGACGTCTGATATTCAGATCTATGAAACAAATAAAAACCTGCTGCTCAACAGCCTGCGGGAAATGGGTTATCATGTCGTCGAACCAGGCGGCACGTTTTACATGTTTCCGCGTTCTCTGGAAGCAGACGACGTCGCTTTCGCAGAGCGCGCCAAAGCGCATAATCTGCTGATCGTTCCCGGGTGCGGTTTTGGGTGTCCCGGACATGTACGTATCTCTTACTGCGTGCCAACGCAGCGCATTGAAAAATCTCTGCCTGCATTTGAAGCTCTGGCCAGAGAATACCTTCGCTAAAAACAAACAAGCGCTGTCGGAAGATATGAAATCATCGTCTTCCGACAGCGCTTTTGCTGTTATAGTTCCCTGATCAGTCTGCAAGCGCAGCTGTAATAATGGCCATGGAATATACTTCGGACGCGTTACATCCTCTGGATAAATCGTTAATCGGCGCATTCAGGCCAAGCAGAATCGGTCCGTATGCTTCGAAATGGCCGAGACGCTGGGCGATCTTATATCCGATATTTCCCGCGCTGATATCCGGGAAAATAAACGTATTTGCATGTCCTGCAATTTCCGATTCCGGACATTTCGTGCGTGCGACACGTACCGATACCGCTGCGTCAAACTGCAGTTCTCCCTCGATTGGAAGATCCGGATATTTTGCCTTTGCTTTCTGTGCAGCGTTGCGCATCTTATCTACATCCTCGCCTTCACCGGAGCCAAACGTAGAATAGCTTAAAAATGCCACCTGCGGATCGATCCCAAAGATCTTTGCACATTCTGCCGTCTCCCCTGCGATTTCTACCAGCTGATCTTCTGTCGGCTTAATATTAATGGCGCAGTCACCCATTGCCAGCACTTCATTATCGCCTGTTGCAGAAGGCCGTACAAGGATAAAGCAGGAAGACACGATACTGTTCCCCGGCTTTGTTTTAATCAGCTGCAGCGCCGGACGCACCGTATCTGCTGTCGAATACGTCGCTCCGCCTAACAGGGCGTCCGCCAGGCCCATCTTTACAAGCATCGCGCCAAAATAGTTCGTCTGTTCCAGCGTTTTTCTCGCCTCTTCCGGCGTTACCCCTTTTGATTTACGCAGTTCGCAGAACATGTCCACCATTGCGTCCATATCCTTATATTGCTTCGGATCAATAATTTCCGCTCCGCGAATATTAAAGCCGCTGTCTTCTGCCGCAGCAATAATTTCATCTTCGTCCCCTACCAGGATCGGATGTAAAAAGTAGCTTGCCAGCAATCTGGACGCCGCCTCCAGAATACGCGGATCATTTCCTTCTGTAAAAACGATTTTTTTCGGACTCTTTTTTAAAATATTTATCATCTGCCCAAAACCAAACATATTGCTCTCCTCCTGATTTCTTTTTTCTTTCATCGAATGATTCGAATTCTACGAATTACATATTCTTCCATTTCTATTAAAACACTATCTAAAAGAGAAATCAATCCTTAATTATTAATGTTTTCGATTCAAAACAAGGGATTATGATTCGTCCATAAATTCTTCCATTTTTCCATATTTTACAATTACAAAACCGGCCTGATCCAGCGCGTCTGCCTTCCAGATCTGTTTTTGTTTTTCCGTCAGTCCGAGATTCTGTCCGGCAAGCTGCCATTCCTCTTTCAGCTGCAGAGAAACCGAGGTCTTCACAATCTGCAGATGACTTTGCATACCTGGGAAAAAGTCATACTGCTGCTGTGTTTCTGCATCCGATTCTTTCGTTCCTGCATCCATCGTATTCTTCTGCCGTTTTTGTATGTGTACGGTAACCCGTATCGTCTTCCTCGCCGGAATTGTCACGGTCGCTCTCGCATATACCACTCTTGTTTCTCCAAATAACCGTTCAAAGATCTCAGATAATTCCACGCTCTGGTATCGCTGCAGAAGCGTATCATAAAACCGGTCTTCTTCGCTGATCATCGTCAGTACCCGAAATGCGGCGTCTTCATTCATGTAATCAGGAAGCTCCGTGGCAATCACGCCTCTTTCATAATCCTGACGCAGTTTTCGTGCGGCATCGTTGCTGCACAAACGCAGCGCATCCGTATAAGTCATCTCCTGACCGGTGATTTCATAGTCCGGACCATCGATCTTTTCTTCACAATCCAGATTCGTATAATACGAGAATACAGGATCTCCTTCCTGCTCTCCTGTAACAATGAGCACCCGCTTCTTTTGTTCCTCTGAAACGAAAAAACAATGATTGGAATCGCTGTTCTCATTCGCAAACGAATGATCAAATCCATAAGTCAGCACAGCGGCGTCTGTACCTTTTATCGTAACCCCAAATACAAGCGGCTGACCGGTACCAGACGTTTCTTCCTGCATCAAAACGTCCGAAAAGTTATAAACCGTTACCTTCTGATTCCAGTCTGCTTCTTTTGCCAGCGCCTGTTCCTGATAATCGGTCTGCTCATTAAAAATCTTCTGGTAATCCGACATTGCAGATGTCTCAGACATATCCGCATTTCTATATGCCAAAACGCTTTCTCCCATACTATACGCAGCCACGGTCTGATCGCTCTCCAGGCCTCCCTGAATCTCAAGTATTTCTTCATTTGTTTCCGATGTGCGGTTCATCGTCGATACAAACGGATATACCAGCTGCAGGGTCTTATCATGTCCGGATGTATTTTTAATCTTATAGACGTCCGTCACCCGAAGATACGGCGACATGCCATCTGCATCCGTAGCAACGATACCTTTCAGATTACGGCTGACTTTCAGCTTTTGCGTATCTCCGGTTGCCGTCAGAGGAAAAACCGGCCCCTGATAGGCGTCATAGCAGATCGGGAACAGCTCCTTTTGTTTCTGCGGTATGCCTTCCTGTATATCTTCAGCCTGATTTTGCGTATAGCCGCTTTCACTGCCGTCGCTGCTGCCAGATATTTCCTCATCCTGCTCCGCGTTTCCGGTGGACGCATTTTGATCCATCGCCATTTCCATACCATTGTCAGACGAATCGTCCGTTTGATCCGCACTTTGATCGACCGCGCTTCGGATACTCATGCTGTCAGACGAACCTGCCAGCATAAAACCATGAATAATATACCCTGCGCTCCCCAAAACAATGCACACGCATGCCGCCACAGGCAGATATTTTAAATATTTGCCCGCATTTATCATTTCTTTATTTCTGATCGGTCGTTTTCTGGTTTCATAAATACGTTTCTTTTCGTTTCCATCCGTGTCTGCGCTCGTAAGTCCCTCGTTTTCTTCCTCTGTATCTGTTCCGCTTTTCGTATTCGGGTCCGGTTCCTGCATTGCCAGCGATTTGGATACGGTCTCTTCTTTTACTGTCAGCCGCTCCCTGTCCGCCTCCAGAATCATATCGTCCGAAATGTGCCCGATTGCCAAAAACAACCGCTCTCCCGCATTTTTTGTCATACAATGATCCCTTCCTTTTCCAAAAATGCTTTTAATTTATTTCTGCTGCGCATCAAAGACGACTTTACCTTACTTTCACTCATACAGTAACGCTGCGCAATCTGTAACACACTGTCTGCATACCAGTACCGACGCACAAAAATAACCCTGGCATCTTTGGAAAGTCCCGTAAGAAACTGATTCAGCGCATCCGTAATCACAATCGCATCGGTACGGGTATCTTCTGTACCACGATCCGCAATACACGATTCCAGCTCTTCATAAATAGCGTCCACACTTCCTCCTCCCCGTTTGGATGCCCTGCTCTTTCGATAGCGATCCAGGGAAAGATTCCTTGTAATCTTTCCCAGAAATGACTGAAAAAATTCCGGCCGCTTCGGAGGAATCACAGTCCAGGTCTTAAACCAGGTATCATTTACGCATTCTTTGGAATCCTCTTCATTTTTCAATATATTGTGAGCGATATAATAACAAAAAGAACCGTATTTCTGATTTGTCTGTCTAAGTGCCTCTTCATCACGGTTCCAGTATAATTCAATAATTTTTTCATCCTCCATGTGTATCTCCCTTTGCTTCTGTCAACAGCTCCTTAATATAATAACGCAATGATCGTTCGTATGGTTGCATATCCAGACAAACCATAACAAAAAAAGCCTCTTTGCTGTCCGTCATTTTCCCTTTTGTGCCGTACAGATCAGAAGCTCTCTGAATGATCCTCTTCTTTATTTCTATAATCCCAACGCTTGCATCAGCATTTCTACCGTATTGCCGTCCGGAAGCATCACAACCCGTCCTGCGTCATCCGTCTGTCCTTCTTCTTCCAGCAGCAAAAATTTTGTTTCTACCCAGATTGCCTGATCTGCCGCCATCTGCAGCTCATAGCTTACGTCTCCCAGTCTGATCTGCTCGTTTCCGGATACAAACAGATACGGCGATAAATAAATCCGCATCTTTGTATATGTGCCAACGGCTTTCATATATGCGGCTGACAGCATGTTGGCAAATTCTGTCAGGGCTGAGAAAAGAATTTCATTTTTATACAGCTGTTCTTCCTCGCATCGTGTCCCCGTCATCTTCTCTACAACTTCGATCACAAAAGAACGTTTGAGAATAAACAGCACCAGCCCGCTCATCGGAGCTGCAAAACGCATCCAGATTCCCACTTCTTCCTTTTCGATATGTGAAAGCAGCATCTGATCTGACAAATCGGTCACCGATATTACATTTGGCGAGACCAGTTCTATCCGGACTCCAAGGAGCCGGCCAATCGTAATGCTGGCCATACCAACGCCCACATTCCCAAGTTCATACAGTATATCCTGCACATCTGCATCCAGCTTTCCACTCTGGTCAAATAACTTCATTGCGATTCCCCCATCCCCACTGACGCGTATGAAAACTCCGCGAACTGCGAAGCACATCTCACGGAAAGCATTTTTAAGACACGCTCTGGTGCTTCATCCGGGCAGAAATCAGAGTTTTGCTGTAATAAGCTCTAATTTTTGCCCGGATGGAGCACTAAACCCCGAGCGCCTTGTTTACAATTTTAATAAACTCTTTTTCATCAAACGGCTTTACGATAAAATCTTTTGCTCCGGCTTTGAGCGCGTCCATAATAATCAGCTCCTGGCCGATCGCTGAATGAATCACAATCGACGCCTTTGGATCGATTGTTAACAATTTTTTTAATAAAGTCAGATCTGTATTATCCGGAAGCGTAATATCCAGCAGCGTCAGATCCGGTTTCTTTTCCTGAAAGATCTCCAGTGCCGCCGCTGCAGTCGCCGCCTCGACAATCTGATCGTATCCGCCGTTTTGTAACGCCTTTTTTGCAATGATTCTGGCAAACCTCGCATCGTCAACAATTAGAATCAGCTTTTCCATTCTTCCGTCCTCCCACTTTGTGCATGTTATCTGTGTTGCTCTTCCTGTCTGCGTATACCGATTTCCTTTGGCTTTTCTTCCAGACATCGTTCATATTCCGAAACCGGCATCGGACGGTAAAAATAATACCCCTGGGCATTCCGGCAGCCAATCGATAATAAAAACTCCGCCTCCTCGATCGTTTCCACACCTTCAACAACAACTTCCAGTCCAAGCTGGTTTGCCATTTCTACAATCGACTGCAAAATGACATTGCCGCGTTTGTCGTCTGTGGATGGCGGGAGGAATTTTAAATCTATTTTTAACACATCTACCGGTATTTCTCTTAAGGAATTTAAAGAGGAATATCCGCTGCCAAAATCGTCCATCATAACGTTAAAATGATTTTCCTGCAGCAGCTTCGCCAGATTATACAATTGCATATTATCCGATACAAACGCGCTTTCCGTAAGTTCAAACGCAATCAGCTCATGCGGCACATCGAACCGTTCTACACATTCTTTAATCTGTTCGAGTAAATTTGGATTATATAAATCTGTCCTGGATACGTTCACAGAAACCGGATATACTTTCTTTCCATCGTCCAGCCATTTGCGGATCATCTGACAGGTCTTTCGCAGCACAAAGGCATCGAGCTCGGATATAAATCCGTTCTTTTCAAATACGGGAATAAATTCGCCTGGAGATATGATTCCCTGTGATGGATGAATCCATCGTACCAGCGCTTCTGAACCAATGATCTTTCCGGTATCCATCTCGCATTTCGGCTGCAGATATACCTGAAACTGATCCGTCTCCAGCGCTTTTTTCATTTCTGATATAATAATCTGCTCTGCAATTTCTTTCTTGCGAATGACGCTGTCATAATAGGCGATATGATTCATATAACTGTTTTTTACGGTCCGCTGCGCCGAAGCCGCCCGGTCCATCAGTGTGGAAACCGATATCTGTTCGGTCCGATCTTCTTCGCTCGTAATATAAACGCCAAAAGACATAATCATGTCAAACTTAATCGGATACGCATGCAGCGACGTCTGTATAAAATCGATAATCTCCTGGATACTGCCCGCCTCCGCCGGCATACAGACGCAAAACATATCCGAAGATATTCTGCAGTATGTACTCATCTCCAAAATCGGGCCGGCCCATTCCTGAATCTTTACGCCGATATAACGCAGTATATTATCTCCTTCTTTTGTTCCATACATCTGATTGATCATGCGAAACTTATCGATATCCATCCGGATCACTGCATAACTCTGCTCCGGATGCGACCGGATCATTTTTTCTGTCATCTGTATAAAGCTGTCCAGATTCGGCATATGGGTCAGAGGATCTTTGGCAAGCAGGAATTTTAATTTCTGCACCGTTTCCAGCTCCTGCTGTACATTCGTAAATGTAATCAGCACACGTTCTTTTTCGCCTGCTTCATCTGCGTGACAAATAAGCCTGACACGATACCATTCATAATCGTGTGCTTTTACATAGAATCTGGCGTCCATACTGCGGCTTTCGCCCGCCTTTAAATCAGAAAAGTCAAAAAATTCCTGCAGTGTCGCGATATCATCTCTTAACACAACTCTTTTATAATCTTTGTTATCATTATTTATCTCGTTCTGCCAGTCTCCGTATAAATGCTGGCGCTGTGCAGGGTCTATATAACACTGCTTCGTCTTAAAATTATATTCTACGATAAAAGAATGTGTATGTTCCAGTATTCTGCTGTCTCTTAACAGCTCCGCCTCATTCCAGCGGTTCTGATTCGCTGGCTGCAGATTTTCGCGGCTTTCCTGACCATGATTCATGCTTTATCCTCCTTGTACATCTCTTTCCATGCAGCATTATGCAAAATATCTACAACGATTGCAAAAAAGAATGCTTTTTTGGCAATAAGATATAATAAGTTTAGCACCTGCTTATAACAATGTCAACAATTGGAAGCAAAAGAATTCAGTACAAGCGTACTATACAAAAAAAGTACGTCACATTTTTCAAATGAAATAAATTTTTCAAGTATTTCCGGACGAATATAACGAAGATCTGCCAGTGTAATCTGCTCATATCCGCTGATCAGAAGCGGGGCGATTGCGCTGCCGAACGAATCCCGAAAAATAATCAGCCGCTTCTCGTTTCGTGCATTCGGATTTTTGATCGTAAGCAGCGACAACGGTCCCGACAAAAAGCATTCATAAGGATCTTTATCCGCTGCCTTTTTCTTGTCATATACCGGTATTGGTCGCTGATTCTGCCAGTCATACACACTGCAGCCGTCGATGGCGTCCCCGGTC
>ERZ779632.670-NODE-670-length-17690-cov-8.986731_pt1 | contig 17690 bp, 19 predicted proteins | sample MGYA00514194_ERZ779632 | MGnify/ENA primary metagenome ERZ779632 (study PRJEB29562, sample SAMEA4376704) | mouse gut metagenome | isolation source: Cecum | study: EMG produced TPA metagenomics assembly of the A DSS colitis mouse model was used to assess the...
TAAGGATAGAGGTTGTAGGAACACCGTTTCTGTAGGTGTGATGTCTTCTGATCGCTGTCATGAACTTGTGAACGATCTCCTGAGCAATCTCATCTACGCGGTCGTCGTCATTACCGTATTTAGGGAACTCGCCGGTTGTCTTGAAGTCAACGATGATGCCGTCCTCGTCTCTGATGGGCTCAACCTTCGCATACTTGATAGCGGAGAAGGAGTCAGCTACGATGGAAAGACCTGCAACACCTGTTGCGAAGTAACGCTTAACGTCTCTGTCATGAAGAGCCATCTCTGCTCTCTCATAGCAGTATTTATCATGCATATAGTGGATGATGTTCAGTGTGTTTACATACACATCTGCCTGCCACTCAAGCATGTCGATGAACTTATCCATAACATCATCGTAATCCAGAACATCACCGACAACAGGACGATACTTGGGACCAACCTGCTTCTTGGTAACTTCGTCGATACCGCCGTTCAAAGCGTACAGCAGACACTTTGCAACGTTTGCACGAGCGCCGAAGAACTGCATTTCCTTACCGATAACCATGGAAGATACGCAGCAAGCAATACCATAATCGTCGCCGTGTGTCACTCTCATCAGATCGTCGTTCTCATACTGGATGGAAGAGGTCTGGATGGACATCTTCGCGCAGTATTTCTTCCAGTTCTCAGGAAGTCTTGTGGACCAGAGAACCGTAAGGTTGGGCTCGGGAGAAGGACCAAGGTTTGTCAGGGTATGCAGATAACGGAAGCTCATCTTTGTTACCATGTGACGTCCATCAACGCCAACGCCGCCCAGAGACTCGGTTACCCATACCGGATCGCCTGCGAAAATCTGATTGTACTCAGGTGTGCGGGCGAATTTCACGCATCTTAACTTCATGATGAAGTGGTCAACAAATTCCTGAATCTGCTGCTCGGTGAATGTACCGTTAGCAAGATCTCTCTCTGCGTATACATCAAGGAAAGTAGATGTACGTCCGAGGGACATAGCAGCGCCGTTCTGCTCTTTTACGGAGCAAAGGTATCCGAAGTAAGTAGCCTGAATAGCTTCCTGTACGTTCGAAGCGGGCTTGGAAATATCGCAGCCGTAAGAAGCAGCCATTTCCTTCATCATCTTAAGAGCAACCATCTGCTCGGAAATCTCTTCGCGAAGACGAATAACATCGTCTGTCATAACGCGGCCGGTAGAATCCTTCTGCGTCTGCTTGTCTTCGATCAGTCTGTCAATACCGTACAGAGCAACACGTCTGTAATCACCGATGATACGTCCACGACCATATGCATCCGGAAGACCTGTGATGATATGGGAAGAACGGCAGGCTCTCATTTCCTGATTGTAAGCGTCAAAGCAGCCCGCATTGTGAGTCTTTCTGTGTGTGGAGAAGAACTCACTGATTTCGGGATCAACCTCGTAGCCGTTGTCAGAGCAGGCCTTCTCAGCCATTCTGATACCGCCGTAAGGCTGTAAGGAACGCTTGAAGGGCTTATCTGTCTGGAAACCTACGATGGTCTCTTTGCTCTTGTCCAGATAGCCGGGGCCGTGGGATGTGATGGTAGATACAACCTTGGTATCCATATCAAGAACGCCGCCTGCCTCACGCTCCTGCTTCTGTAAGTCAAGAACCTGTGCCCAAAGGTCCTTTGTGTTCTGTGTAGGCTCTGCCAGGAAGGACTCGTCACCGTCGTAAGGGTGATAGTTTCTCTGGATAAAGTCGCGGACATTAATTTCTTTGTCCCACTTACCGCCTACAAAATCTTTCCATTCTGATCTCATTTCTGTACCAACCTCCTATTTTAAAATTTTTATAAAGTAACGTATAAACATCCGTATTCAGTGTTTTGCACAACCGCCGTATGCATGGCTGAATCGGTAAGAATATTATATGCCATCGGACGAATCACAGTCAAGACAGCCCTTGTTCTTTTTCTTATACAAATGCAAAAAATCGGCTGGAATTTTTGTGAAAAATGCAATAAAACAGGCAGTATTGGAAAAGATAAGGATATGATTGACGGAATTGACGCTTTCTACTATAATTCTATTGGTACAAAAAACGGGATGTATTCACGAATGGAGGTAACGGATCATTATGGCAGATATTACGAAGGACACAACAATCGGCGAAGCGCTCAGGGCCAATCCTGATATCGCGCCCGTTCTTATGGAGATCGGCATGCATTGTCTCGGCTGTCCCTCCGCTCAGGGTGAGACGCTGGCAGAAGCCGCTATGGTGCACGGTATTGAAGTGGACGATCTGATGAGCAGAATCGCAGCGGTTTAGAAAGCAGCAAAACGCAAATAGAAAGGACCCCTGTGCTTTCTTCAAACAGAGAGCGCAGGGGTTTTGTTTTATTGCTATATGCCGGCTAATACTTCCAGAGCGTTATCCTTGATCAGGGGGTCGCAATGCTCCTCCAGATAAGCTCTGGTGGAGGATTCGGCCTTTTCCGCTTTTGCATACTCGGAGATCAGGCAGCACAGACGATCGTAACCGTCGGCTTTCCCGGATTCAGGATCCAGAAGCAGAAGATATGCGCCGGTGTTTTCATCTTTGTAAAGCGTATCGTTTCCCTGACGGAATCGGCCGGCAACCCGGGCCAGTCTGGATACTTCGCGCAGGGAACGGAAGGAATAAAGGCGGCTTACCGCTCTGTCCTTATCGGCGGGGGGACGTACGCCCTCCCGGAAAGAGGTGTGCGCGGCGTGTCCGGCATCCTCGGTGCCATTCATTCTTCGAAGAAGGTTTAAAACCTCATCCGCACTGTCGGCGAAGGCTTCCATTAAGGCCTCGTTATCCCCGGCATCCTCGGGATCAGATTCGTCGTCATGCACGGAGGGGGCGAATTTTGCAAAGCGGGTGTCCAGCTCTTCGGGATCTTCCACCTTTGTTACAATCAACACAAGGCATTCGGCGTTTAAGGGAATCGCCTCAATCATAAGGGGAATATCTTCGGCTTCAAAACCGCATTCATAGGCGGCCTGCTGTATCAGGTCGCGGAACAGGCTTTTTGCCTTTTCCGTACCGTAGGCGAGCTCGCTGATTTTCAATTCCCGGTTCAACAGGTCTTCTCTGGTGAGCGTGCAGCGAATTTGCTGCTCATTTACTTTTTCTATTTTCATGCTGTCGGTCGCTTCCTTTTCTACTTATAATTATTCTGGTTTCTAACCGCTTGTTTTTCCTTTGTGGAAAATATACTCCTACCGTCGCTTTTAGTCAATAGTGCGCGGAAAGTGTTTAAAAAATTTTAATAATTTTAGAAAATGCTTGCATTTTATGTCAGATTATGGATATAATCTTACTACAAGATGTCTTCTGATAATCCGCAGGGAAAGGAGGCATGCCAAATTTAATAATAACATCTGCGTCTTCGCGGTATCATGAAGCGGAGGCGGTCTTATGGGCGACGTGCCTGTCAGAGAACATATCTTACTCTCTTCGAAAGATTCTTTACTTCGAGTGTACACAAATTATAATTCACAAGGAACGAGTAGGTTATACAGTTATTTTTCAAATTTATCTGCATGTCAGAAGTATCTTTAAAACTGTTTCCGCCCCATATATCATATGCCGTTAGTATATCACGGTTGAGTTATTTTATAGTTTTTTTTCTCCTTTTTAAGGGATGAGGCATAAGGGGCCCGGTACATGCCGTTTTTGGGAAATGAGTGACGGCCTGCCTGTTTTTTTATAGCATCAGGAGAGTATGGCGTAAGGAGGTTCCCGCTAAAACACGCCGATGGCCGAAATACCCAAAAAAAACTAATGACTGAAAGGGAATAGTTTGTTATAATCGTAGTAAATGCGGCGGGCAGGAAAGGGAAAACTTCTCTGCCCGGCCGGCGTTTACTACAGACGGTCAAAAAGGAGCTGGACAAATGAAAAAAATAATTCCTGTGATCGTCGCGATCGTCCTTATTATAGTGATTGCGGCGGTAGGATTTGGGGCGAAGCTGTTTGAAAAGTACTCCTACTCGAAAGAGAGGGCGGATTTAACGGAATATTTTGGAGTTGAGGGAGACAACGACGTACCGATTATTTTACAGGACGAGTTGATCGAAGAACATGCGAAAATATTTGATAACATGTGTTATTTCGATATAGCCACAGTGCATAAATATTTTAACGACAGATTTTACGAGGACAAGGCGGCGGAAGAGTTGGTTTACGCCATGCCGGGAGGTTTTTGGACCGTTGATATCGGAACGATAAATTTTTCGGATTACGGCGCAGATTTTGAGGAGGCCGGCATTGCATGGGATTATGTAATTTCCCGTTATGAGGACGGCGTACTCTATATTGAGGCGGATTTTGTACAGCGGTATTCCAATTTTACCTACGAGCTATTTACGGGGCCGAACCGTATGCAGGTCTACACGGAGGGAGGAGAGCGGCAGACCGCGCCCGTCTTAAAGGATACGCAGGTGCGCTATCAGGGCGGCATCAAGAGTGATATCCTGACGGACGTCTCCGGAGGAGACACGGTTGTTGTGCTGGAGGAGATGGAAAACTGGACGAAGGTGAAGACGCAGGATTCCTTCATCGGCTATGTGGAGAATAAGCGGCTGGGAGAAAAGTCTGTGGAGACGCTGGAGCCGCCGCCGGCGAATATGCCTGTCGACTATGAGTCCAATACCCGGGATTATAAGATTAATCTGGGCTGGCATGTGATCGGTGGCGTGGATGGAAACCAGACGTTGGAGAGTGTTGTGTCGCAGACGAAGGGACTCAATGTGATCTCGCCTACATGGTTCAGGCTCACCGGCAACGAGGGAGAGTTTACCAGCTTTGCCTCGACTGATTATGTGGACAGGGCGCATGGGATGGGGCTTGAGGTTTGGGCGCTTATGAGCAACGTGGAGGCTGAGAGTGCGGATGTGGATATGTATGAGCTGCTTTCCCGCACACACAGCAGATGGAATCTGATCAGCAACTTGATAGCAGCTGCGCGGGAGTATAATCTGGACGGCATCAACATTGACTTTGAAAATATCAGTCTGGATGCAGGGGAACCCTTTATTCAGTTTATCAGGGAGCTTTCCGTTCCCTGTAGAAGATATGGCATTGTGCTGTCGGTGGACAATTATGTGCCTATGGGACACACGGACCATTATGACCGGGCCGAGCAGGGTGTGGTGGCGGACTATGTGATTATCATGGGATATGACGAGCATTACGCGGGCAGCGATGAGGCCGGTTCCGTCGCGTCCATTAATTTTGTGGAAAACGGCATCAAAAACACGGTGGCGGAGGTGCCGCCGGAGAAGGTGATTAACGGGATTCCTTTTTATACCAGAATCTGGAAATCGGGCGCGGAGGGCCTTAGCAGCGAGGCGGTGACAATGGGCATGGCGCAGGAGTTTGTGGAAAACCATGGTATTGCAGTCCGCTGGGACGAAGCCACCTGCCAGAATTACGGGGAGATTCAGGAGAACGACACCTTTTATCAGGTATGGCTTGAGGACGCGGATTCGATTCGCGTGAAGCTGAACATCATGCAAAATTACGATATCGCGGGCGTGGCGGCATGGCGGCTGGGCCATGAGTCGGCCAATGTCTGGGATGTGATAGAGGAATATATGAATCAGCCGTAATTTTTCAATTTCTTTCTTCATATATTTGCACAAAGGCGCCGAATTGCAGGGCGGAACGGAGATTCCGTCATGGCAGGGGCGAAGGTGTTGCGGTATGGGTGAGGTATGGAGAAAGAAAAAAAGAAAAGTTATGACAAAGTTGTCAGAAATGTACTGTTTCTGTTATTATGTATTGCAATAGGATTCACATTTCGGGGCGGCGCGCGTCTGGTATCCTCAAGGCGGATAGCGACAGGCGGACAGGAAAGAGAAAAGCCCTGCGTAATCATAGACGCCGGACACGGCGGCGCAGACCCCGGCAAGGTGGGCGTGGATGGCAGTCTGGAAAAGGATATTAATTTAAAGATTGCAAAAAAGCTGGCTGCATTTCTTACGGCGGCGGATGTGGATGTGGTTCTGACCAGAGAGACAGACGAAGACCTCTATGAGGAAAATGTTTCCAATAAAAAAGTGCAGGACATGAAAAACCGGGTGGCGCTTATTGAGGAGAAGAAGCCTGTGCTGACGGTCAGCATACACCAGAACAGCTACCATGAGGAATATGTGCACGGCGCGCAGGTGTTTTACTATGGGGCAAGTGAGGAAAGTAAGGCGCTGGCGGAGCGGATACAGCAGGTTCTTGCGGCGGAGATTGATCCTGATAACGCCAGACAGGCCAAGGCGAATGAAAGCTACTATCTTCTGAAAAAGACCTCGTCGCCTATTGTCATCGTGGAATGCGGGTTTCTCTCCAATTATGAAGAGGCGCAGAAGCTTTCTTCCGAGCTGTATCAGGAGAAGACGGCGTGGGCCATTCATCTGGCCATTTTGCAATATATAAGCGCTAAGTAAAACAAACGGGATACAGAGGCTAAGTAAAAACAAAGGTCTGCTTAAAGGCATAAGAAGCACATGGATACAAAAGTAGTCAGAATAGATCAACAGCATATTGACCGTGCCCTGATCAGGGAAGCGGGCGGGATTATTAAGGCGGGCGGCCTGGTGGCCTTCCCCACAGAGACGGTGTACGGGCTTGGCGGCGATGCAACCAATCCCGCCTCTTCCAGAAAAATTTACGAGGCAAAGGGAAGGCCTTCCGACAATCCCCTGATTGTTCACATTGCGCGGATGGAGTCACTGCCTGCCATTGTGCGGTATGTGCCGGAGGCGGCAAAGAAACTGGCAGAGGCGTTCTGGCCCGGGCCTCTGACCATGATTATGGAAAAATCCGAGGCGATTCCGAAAGAAACCACGGGCGGTCTTGATACCGTGGCGGTGCGCATGCCTTCTCATCCGGCGGCGTTGCAGTTTATTGATGCATCCGGCGGTTATGTGGCGGCGCCCAGCGCCAATCGCTCCGGCAGGCCGAGCCCTACGTCGGCCAGATATGTTGAGGAGGATTTGGGCGGCAGAATAGAGATGATACTGGATGGCGGCGATGCACAGCTGGGGCTGGAGTCCACCATTGTGGATCTGACGGTGGAGCCGCCGGCGGTTTTGCGGCCGGGCTTTATTACCAGGGAAGCGCTTGGCGAGGTGCTTGGGCAGGTGGAACAGGACGTAACGCTTTTTTCGGACGACGGTGGACAGGCTCCCAGAGCGCCCGGCATGAAATATCGGCATTATGCGCCAAACGGCGTGCTTACGATTGTCAGAGGTCCGGCGGAGGAAGTGGCGCGTTACATTAACGACGGCCTTGCAGAGGGGCGGATAAATAATAAAAAAACGGGTGTTATAGCAACAGATGAAACGATAGGAGGCTACAAAGCCGACGTGCCGCGCAGCGTGGGAAAGAGAAGGGACATTAACGCGGTGGCGAAGGGATTGTATCGGATTCTGCGGGAGTTTGACGACGAGGGGGTGGAGCTGATCTACTCGGAGAGCTTCGACGGAGACGGTGTTTCTCAGGCTGTAATGAACCGGCTGCTAAAGGCGGCCGGACATAGAATGATAGATGTTTAAGGAGGGAAAGGAAATGATTGCAATCGGAAGTGACCACGGCGGATATGACTTAAAGGAAAAGGTAATCGCACATTTGAAGGAACGGGGAATCGAATGTAAGGATTTTGGCTGTCCGGATAAAGCTTCCTGTGACTATCCGATTTTTGGCGCGGCAGTGGCAAAGGCGGTAGCTGCGGGGGAGTGTGACAGAGGAATTGTCATCTGTACTACGGGCATCGGTATCTCCATCACGGCGAACAAGGTGAAGGGGATTCGCTGCGCGCTTTGCGGAGATCCTGTTTCCGCAAGACTTACAAGAGAACACAATGACGCCAATGTGCTTGCCATGGGGGCGGCAATTATCGGAGAGAGAGTGGCGCTTAATATTGTGGATATCTTTTTGGACACGCCTTTCTCCGGGGAAGAAAAGCACCAGAGAAGAATTAATGAGATTGAAAACTGTTGATGTGCCACATCGCAATCATGTCTGGGACTTTGAGCTGAGGCAGAAAGGCATGGCTATTATGGAGATGAGACGAAGATCGGCTGCTTGTCTGGCGGTGGTTCTGTTTTGCGCTGCGATGCCGCTCTCCGTACAGGCTACGGAGGAAACCAAGCAGCAGATCAGGGAGGCGGAACAGCAGAGGGAAGAGACGGAAAACAGACTGGATGAGACAGAGAAGAATTTGCAGGGCTTAAATGAGCAGCACAGTTCCTTACAGGGCACGCTCTCCACATTGAATACAGAGCTTACGCAGGTGAGCAATAACCTGAATGATCTGGAAGAGCAGATCGCGGATAAGGAAGCGGAGATTGATGATCTGGAGGCTGATATTGCGCAGGTGGAACAGGAGCTTGCGGAGGCCATAGCTTTGAAAGATGAGCAGTATGCCACCATGAAAAAGCAGATTCAGTTTACCTATGAGCGCAGCAGCAACCTCTACATGGAACTGTTTTTTTCCTCCGGAAGTCTGTCTGACTTTCTGAACAAAAACGAATATATTGAACAGCTTTCGGCATATCAGAAAAAGGTGCTTGACGAGTACAAGGCCGCGCAGGCTGCCATGGAACAGAAGCAGGAAGAGCTGGAGCTTGCAAAGGCACAGCAGGAACAGAACAGAGAAGAGCTGGCGGATTACAGGGTGCAGGTTGTGGCGGAGCAGGGGCGCGTATCCGGCCTTGTCAGCCAGACCTCCAGCTCCCTGAATGCGACGGAGAATCAGATATCCGAGGCGGAGGCGGCGGCCCTCGCTTATGAGCAGCAGCTGAAAGAACAGGAGGAAAATCTTTCGGCTCTCCGGGCAAAGCTGGCGGAGGAAATTCGCATGGCGGAGCTGGCTGCGCAGTCCAGCTGGCGGGATATCTCCGAGGTAAGCTTTGCGGAGGGAGATCGGTATCTGCTGGCGAATCTGATTTACTGCGAGGCGGGCGGCGAGCCCTATGTGGGGCAGGTAGCCGTAGGTTCGGTGGTGATTAACAGAGTGCTGAGCTCTGTGTATCCTGATACAGTAACGGGTGTTATATATCAATCGGGACAGTTTTCACCTGTAGGCAGCGGAAGGCTTGCCCTTGCGCTGGCGGAGGGGCGCGCCACGGCTTCGTGTTATCAGGCGGCGGACGAGGTTATGGGGGGCACCACTAACGTGAGTAACTGCGTCTATTTCAGGACGCCTGTGGACGGAATTGAGCCCAGATACCGAATCGGAGGGCATATTTTCTATTAAGCAATGAACAAAAGAAAGCCGCGAAAAGCGGCGGTTTGGCGAATCAGGTATATTGTTCCAGCGGTTTTTGCAGATCTGCAAACCCGCCCTCATAAATAATCTGTAACAAACTGTTAAGTGTCAGAAGCGCCTTTTTCAGCATATCTTCGCTGAGCAGGCCGGATTCTCTGGCGGTGACAAGCTCGTCGATATCCACAACCTTTACAAACCCGTCGGGATAGACGATTACGTCCGCCAGAAGATCAGTGATAATATAGGTATCGGTTTCTTTGTTATAGTCATAATCAACAATATCACAGTACCAGTAAAGAAGTGAGTCGTCAGCGCTGTAAAAACGGCTCACTTTTATATTTTCCCGCAAAAAGTAGCAGGAGCGGCCGTGATGGAGATCCTTGCGGGGCTTGAGGGTATTCCAGGCGGTGACCATGATTTTTTCGTCGCGATAGAGAAATCTGTCGTCCTTCAGTAGTACGCATTCTTCCGGAATCAGTCTTTTTCGGTAAAGAATAGGATCTGCCATATCGTTGTCTCCCGTCCTGTTTTTGAGTTCGCGAAGCGAATCCCGCAAGTGAGACTGCCTGCTTTGTTATTAAACGTACACCGACGGAGGGGAAAAGTCAATATCCCTCTTTTTCATAATTTTACTGGACATAAGTACCAAAAATGGGTATAATTTTATTGTTAGACTTTGGGGGAAGTTCTGCGGATTGGGAAGGCGATACTTTGAAGTATAATAAAACTGTTTATCGGGCCCTTGTTATGATTACACAGTTTGGCGTCAACATGCTGGTTCCCATCTTTCTCTGTTCTTTCGCGGGGATGTACCTGGACAGAAAGCTTGGAACGAACATATGGATGGTGGCGCTCTTTTTTGTGGGAGCATTGGCCGGTTTTACCAATGTATTCCGCTTTGCAAGAAAGATTTATGAGATACCGGCGCAGACGCGCAGGCGCAGCACGCAGGTAAGAGAGAGCGATGAGAAGAAAGATTGATCCAACGCTGTTGGAGCTTTGCATGGGCATTGCGGCCTACGGCATTATTTTTGAGATTGTGCTTTTGTTTTTCTCCCGAAATCCGGTTTACAGCGCAGGCCTTTGGATCGGTATCATTCTGGCTCTGGCCGGAGCCGTCCATATGTGGTGGTCTCTGAACCGGGGACTGGACTTGCCGCAGAAGGCTGCCGTAAAGAGTATGAGCACACAGAATATCATACGTTATGTTACGATAGCCGCGGTATTGGCCGTGCTCATGTGTACCGATTTTGCGAATCCCATATTTGCTTTTTGCGGCTATATGGGCATGAAGGTTTCCGCTTATCTGAATCCGCTGATTCACAGGCTTCGGACGGGTAAGGAGAAGCAGGAAGAGGAAATTTCTGACGGCACTGCTTTGTAACGGTGATATATACAGCCGTTACAGTTAATATATTTTACTAATGTGTAGAAGGAGGTGAAAAGATGGGACAGGGAATTATGTTATCCGGAGCAGCAGATATTGATTTCATGATTCACGGCGTCTTTCCTTATCAGCTCTTCGGGCAGACGGTATGGATTACGACTACGCATGTCTGTGTTCTGATCGTCATGCTGCTGATTGTTGGGTTCTGTATTGCGGCCAATCGTGTCATCAAGCGTGCTTCGGATGTTCCGGGAACATTCCAGAATATTGTCGAGTTGGTAGTGGAAATGCTTGACAAGATGGTTGGCGGCGTTATGGGTAAATTCAGCCCGCAATTCCGCAACTACATAAGCACGATCTTCATATTCATCCTGCTCTCCAATATTTCCGGGCTGTTCGGGCTGCGGCCGCCGACGGCGGACTATGGCGTTACTTTGCCCATGGGTCTTATGACGTTTACGCTGATCCATTTCAACAAATTCAGGTATCAGAAGGTAAAGGGCGTAATCGCGGGACTGTGCGATCCATGGCCGATCTGGGCGCCGATTAATGTGATCGGTGATGTGGCGGTGCCGATTTCATTGTCGCTGCGTCTGTTTGCAAACGTATTGTCCGGCACGGTTATGATGGCTCTGGTGTACGCGCTTCTTTCAAAGATCGCGATTATCTGGCCGGCAGCGCTCCATGTATATTTTGATCTGTTCTCGGGAGCGATACAGACTTATGTGTTCTGTATGCTGACCATGACGTACATTACGGACGCCTGCACGACGGAGTAGGAAACTGTAAATTTGCGAATAAGCAGACTCAAAATGCTGCGCATTTTTTGCTCGCGTTGCTTATCATAAAGCACACCGGCCAGAGTGACATGCAAGCATGTCTCTGTCCGCCGTATTTTCTGACTCTGTTTATTCGCCTAAATCATAAGGAGGAAATTAAAAATGGGAGAATTTAACAACAATTTTATCTTAGGATGTTCAGCGATCGGCGCTGGTCTTGCGGTTATCGCAGGTATCGGACCTGGTGTAGGTCAGGGTATCGCGGCGGGTCATGCTGCGGCGGCAGTGGGAAGAAACCCGGGCGCTAAGTCCGACGTTACCTCGACCATGCTGCTTGGACAGGCCGTTGCTGAGACCACAGGTCTGTATGGACTGTTGATCGCAATGCTGCTGCTCTTCGTTAAGCCGCTTTTGCCGTAACTGTGTTACGGCAGGTATCAAGCTATTCTCAATCGCTTTGCGATGGGCCTGATGCCTGGCACAATATAAGTGTTCTTACGGTCCGTGCGGCGAATGCGCAGACCTGTGAGGTACATTTCAACGAAAGGAGGACTAACGCTTGAGTGCGACAGTTGCAGATTTGGTAATGGTGTCTGCGGAGATGGCGCCGAGGCTTTTTGACCTCGACTTACAGCTTATCGCGGATTCTGTGCTGATGATTATAGCTGTGTTCTCACTCTTTCTGATCGCGTCCCATTTTCTGTTCAATCCTGTACGGGAAATGATGGAAAAGCGGCAGGAGCGCATCAAGAACGAGCTTGATACGGCGGCATCCGATATGGAAAACGCCAAAGCGCTGAAGGAAGAGTATGAGGCAAAGCTTAAGGAAGTGGACAAAGAGGCTGAGGAAATTCTTGCTGAAGCAAGAAAGAAGGCCCTGGCCAATGAAAATAAGATCGTGGCGGACGCGAAGGAAGAGGCGGCAAGAATTCTTGAAAGAGCCGGCGTAGAGGCGGAGCTTGAAAAGAAGAAAGCGGCCGATGAGGTGAAGCGCGAGATGGTTGTGCTTGCATCCATGATGGCGGCCAAGGTCGTGAATGCGGCGATTGATACGACTGTACAGGACAGTCTTGTGGAAGAGACACTTAAGGAAATAGGTGATAGCACATGGCTAAGCTGATTTCAAAGACATACGGTGACGCGTTGTTCGAGCTTGCGGTTGAAGAAGATAAGGTAGACGTCCTGTTAGAGGAGATTGAACAGCTTCAGAAAATCCTTGCAGAGAATGAAGATTTCGGCAGACTGATGAACCACCCGAAGATCATTAAGGAAGAGAAGATCGAGGTTGCGGGGAGTGTGTTTGCGGGAAGGATATCCGAGGAGCTGCTTGGATTCCTCACTATTATTATCTCGAAGGACCGTTACAGGGAGATCAACGAGATCCTGACATATTTTGTCGCGAAGGTTAAGGAGTATAAGGGAATAGGCATCGCCACGGTGACGACGGCCGTTCCGCTCAAGGAAAGCCAGTGTAAAGAAGTTGAAAAAAGACTGCTTGACACCACAAAGTACAAATCAATGGAGATCAGTTACGGCGTGGATGCATCCCTGATCGGGGGCATGGTTATCCGAATTGGCGACAGAGTTGTTGACAGCAGCATCAGGACGAAACTGAATGAGCTGCAAAAGGATCTGTTAAAGGTACAGATATAAAATCTATAAAGAAAGGTGCGTATGATCCATGAATTTAAGACCAGAAGAGATCAGTTCAGTCATTAAGGATCAGATTAAGAGATATGCTTCCGAGCTGGAAGTATCCGAAGTGGGTACGGTTATTCAGGTGGCGGACGGTATTGCTCGTGTGCACGGACTTGAGAATGCAATGCAGGGTGAGCTTTTGGAGTTCCCCGGTGAAGTTTACGGTATGATCTTAAACCTTGAGGAAGATAACGTAGGTGCGGTTCTGTTTGGTAACCAGCACAATATCAACGAAGGCGATACCGTAAAGACCACAGGACGCGTGGTAGAGGTTCCTGCGGGCGACTGCATGCTCGGACGTGTCGTAAATGCTCTGGGCCAGCCTATAGACGGTAAAGGTCCCATCCAGACTGACAAGTATCGTAAAATTGAGAGAGTTGCATCCGGTGTTATCACGAGAAAATCGGTAGACACACCGCTACAGACAGGTATTAAGGCAATTGACTCCATGGTGCCCATTGGAAGAGGACAGCGTGAGTTGATTATCGGCGACAGACAGACCGGTAAGACGGCGATTGCGATTGATACTATTATTAACCAGAAGGGACAGGGCGTGAAATGTATCTATGTTGCCATAGGTCAGAAAGCATCCACTGTCGCTTCGATTGTGAAAACGCTGACAGAGTACGGCGCGATGGCGTATACCACCGTAGTTGCCGCTACAGCCAGCGAGACGGCACCCTTACAGTACATTGCACCCTATTCCGGCTGTGCAATCGGTGAGGAGTGGATGGAGAACGGCGAGGATGTGCTGGTGGTTTATGACGACCTGAGCAAACAGGCTGCCGCATACCGTACACTCTCCCTGCTGCTTAAGAGACCGCCGGGGCGTGAGGCATATCCCGGTGATGTATTCTATCTGCATTCCAGACTGCTTGAACGTGCGGCAAGAATGAGCGAGGAGTACGGCGGCGGTTCGCTGACTGCGCTTCCGATTATCGAGACCCAGGCAGGCGATGTATCTGCATACATACCTACCAATGTTATTTCCATTACGGACGGCCAGATTTATCTGGAGACGGAAATGTTTAATTCCGGTTTCCGTCCGGCAGTTAATGCGGGTCTTTCCGTATCCCGTGTAGGTGGTGCGGCGCAGATCAAGGCGATGAAGAAAATTGCGGCTCCTATCCGTACGGAGCTGGCACAGTACAGAGAGCTGGCGGCGTTCTCCCAGTTCGGTTCGGAGCTGGATGCCGATACGAAGGAGAAGCTGGCACAGGGTGAGAGAATCAAGGAAGTGCTGAAACAGCCCCAGTACAAGCCGATGCCGGTTCAGTATCAGGTTATCATTATCTATGTGGTAACGAACAAGTATCTGCTGGATATTCCGGTTGAGGATATCACAAGGTTTGAGACGGAATTCTTTGAGTTCCTTGACACGAAATATCCTGAGGTGCCGAATGCAATCGCGCAGAATAAGGAAATTAACGACGAGACTGATGCGAAGCTGAAAAAAGCCATTGAAGAGTTTAAGGCGCAGTTCAAGTAAGTGCAGCAGTAACTGCGAAGCAGTTAGGAGGGTAATGCTATGGCCTCGATGAGAGACATTAAAAGGCGTAAAGGCAGTATTCAGAGTACCCAGCAGATTACCAAAGCCATGAAACTCGTTTCTACCGTTAAACTGCAAAGAGCGAAACAGCGCGCAGAACAGTCGAAAGCATATTTTAACTGCATGTATGAAACGGTGACTTCCATGCTGGCCAAGTCCGGCAGCCTGAACCATCCTTATTTGAATAAGGCGGAGTCCGGGAAAAAGGCGGTTATCGTTATTACCTCTAACAGGGGTCTTGCAGGAGGATATAATTCCAATGTGGTGAAGCTGATCACGCAGGGCGATTTCAGAAAAGATGAGCTGGAGATTTATGCAATCGGTAAGAAGGGCAGGGATGCGCTGAACCGAAACGGCTATCACATCATGGAAGAAAACTCCGAAATTATCGAAGAGCCTTCCTATGTGGACGCTATGGCAATCAGCAGCAAACTGCTGGACGCTTATGCGAAAGGTGAGATCAGCGAAATTTATCTTGCCTATACGGGATTTAAGAATACCGTGGTACATGTGCCCACGCTGTTAAAACTTCTCCCGGTAGAGGCTTCTGCGGAAGCGGAAACCGAGAAAGAACCCGAGAGCAAGGCGATGATGAATTTTGAACCGGAAGACGACGAGGCGCTGGATATGATCATTCCGAAATACATTACCAGTTTGATCTACGGCGGTCTGGTGGAGGCGGTTGCAAGCGAGAACGGCGCGAGAATGCAGGCAATGGATTCCGCAACGAGCAATGCTGAGGAAATGATAGATCATTTATCACTGATGTATAACAGAGCGCGTCAGGGATCTATTACGCAGGAGTTAACAGAAATTATTGCAGGTGCAAATGCAATCAGCTAAAATTAAATACGAGTGAAAGGAAAAAGAGATGGCAGAAGTAAAGACAAGTGAAAATCTTGGAAAGATCACTCAGATTATCGGTGCCGTACTGGACATTAAATTCTCGACAGGCAGCCTGCCGGAGATTAATGACGCAATCAGGATTCCGCTCAAAGATGGCGGAGAGCTGACTGTGGAGGTGGCGCAGCATCTGGGTGACGATACCGTCAGATGCATCTCCATGGGTCCCACCGATGGACTTGTGAGAGGCATGGAGGCGGTTGCAACAGGCGCTCCCATCACGGTTCCTGTAGGAGAAAATACACTGGGACGTATCTTTAACGTCCTGGGAGAACCAATTGATAACAAGCCTGCGCCTACAGATGTAGGACATGAGCCGATTCACAGACCGGCGCCTACGTTTGAGGAGCAGTCCACGGCAACAGAGCTTCTGGAAACAGGCATTAAGGTCGTAGACCTGTTATGCCCGTATCAGAAAGGTGGTAAAATTGGCCTGTTCGGCGGCGCCGGCGTAGGTAAGACGGTGCTGATTCAGGAGCTGATTCGTAATATTGCGACAGAGCACAGCGGCTATTCCGTATTTACCGGTGTTGGAGAGCGTACCAGAGAGGGTAACGACCTGTATCACGAGATGGAGGAATCAGGCGTTATTGATAAGACCACGATGGTGTTTGGTCAGATGAATGAGCCGCCCGGGGCAAGAATGAGAGTGGGTCTGACGGGACTGACCATGGCAGAGTACTTCCGTGACAAGGGCGGCAAGGATGTGCTGCTTTTCATTGATAATATTTTCCGTTTTACGCAGGCAGGTTCCGAGGTGTCCGCGCTGCTTGGCCGTATGCCTTCGGCCGTAGGTTATCAGCCTACGCTGCAGACGGAGATGGGTACTTTGCAGGAGCGTATCACATCCACAAAGAGCGGTTCCATTACTTCCGTTCAGGCGGTCTATGTGCCTGCGGATGACCTGACTGACCCTGCGCCTGCTACGACGTTTGCGCATTTGGATGCAACGACTACGCTTTCCCGTTCTATCGTGGAGCTGGGTATCTATCCGGCGGTTGATCCGCTTGAGTCCTCTTCCAGAATCCTTGATCCCAGAATCGTGGGTGAGGAGCACTATCAGGTAGCCAGAGGCGTACAGGAGATTTTGCAGAAATATAAGGAATTGCAGGATATCATCGCGATCCTCGGTATGGATGAGCTTTCCGAGGAGGATAAGCTGGTGGTTGCCCGTGCGAGAAGGATACAGAGATTCCTGTCCCAGCCGTTCCACGTAGCGGAACAGTTTACCGGAATGAACGGAAAGTATGTGCCGATTTCTGAGACGATCCGCGGCTTCAAGGAGATTCTGGATGGCAAGCACGACGACATTCCGGAGAGCTACTTCCTGAATGCGGGAAGCATTGACGACGTGGTTGCCCGTGTGAAGAAGTAAGCAGTGATACCGAATAGCCGCAGGAGGTAATATATGGCTGAGGATAGCAGAAATTTTACATTAAAGATCATCACACCTGACAGAGTTTTCTATGAGGATCAGGTGTCCATGGTGGAGTTCAACACGGTGGAAGGCGAGGTCGGAATTTATAGGGAGCATATTCCGATGACGATGATAGTCGCGCCCGGAATCCTTACGATCACAAAAGATCAGGAGATATCGGAAGCGGCGCTGCATGCGGGCTTTGCCGAGGTGCTTCCGGATCAGGTCACGGTGCTTGCCGAGATTATTGAGTGGCCGGAAGAGATTGATATAAGCCGCGCTGAGGAAGCCAAATCCCGTGCGGAGGAGCGTATCAGGGAGCATGCGCCGGGAACGGATATGCGCCGGGCTGAGATGTCTCTGAAAAGGGCAGTGGCCAGAATTGAAACCGTGAAGAAATGACAGAAACCAGCAGGGGGACGGGAGACACCGTGCCCCTGTTTTAGTCACTTTTCATGGACGGCGCCATATGATAAAATAAAATGATTACTTATCATGGTGAGCCTATGAGACAAACGAGAATTTTACCTTTTTATATGACTTACCCGATGCCGCTTTTTTATCAGGAACAGGATGCGGTGATGCGGGATCTGGAATATTTACAGGAAATGTATCCGCTTGAAGCGAAGAAATACCAGAAAGTGATTGCGGAGATTCTGGATCGGTTAGACTATGAAGGCAGTATGATTTATGACGAATATCCCG